>BNJT01001156.1_pt1 | contig 86343 bp, 156 predicted proteins | sample 8540491 | NCBI WGS metagenome assembly BNJT01 (sample SAMD00202455, study PRJDB9452) | human saliva metagenome | host: Homo sapiens | reverse complement strand
AGCACTACTATGTAAAATGGTCTTCTAGCAGAAGGAAATGTTACTATTGATGGAGTGACTCTGTCTCTATAAAAATGGGGACCCTGTTAATACTATTGATTCTGGTAAATACTATGTAAATGGTGTACTGGCAGAGGGTTTACAAAAATATTAATGGTGTTAATCTTTTCTATGAGAAAGGTAATCCAGTAACAGGATTTAGAAATGGCAAGTACTATGTAAGTGGTTATATTGCCAATGGATGGATGTTCCACAAAGAGCCAATCGATGGTAAGTATTATCTGTTCTATAAAGATGGAGTACGTCTAACTGGTAAGGGAATCGATGCAAAAAATGAAGAACACTACTATGTAAATGGTCTTCTAGCAGAAGGAAATGTTACTATTGATGGAGTGACTCGTCTCTATAAAAATGGGGACCCTGTTAATACTATTGATTCTGGTAAATACTATGTAAATGGTGTACTGGCAGAGGGTTTACAAAATATTAATGGTGTTAATCTTTTCTATGAGAAAGGTAATCCAGTAACAGGATTTAGAAATGGCAAGTACTATGTAAGTGGTTATATTGCCAATGGATGGATGTTCCACAAAGAGCCAATTGACGGAAAGTATTACCTGTTCTATAAAGATGGAGTACGTTTAACTGGCAAGGGAATCGATGCTAAAAATGAAGAGCACTACTATGTAAATGGTCTTCTAGCAGAAGGAAATGTTACTATTGATGGAGTGACTCGTCTCTATAAAAATGGGGACCCTGTTAATACTATTGATTCTGGTAAATACTATGTAAATGGTGTACTGGCAGAGGGTTTACAAAATATTAATGGTGTTAATCTTTTCTATGAGAAAGGTAATCCAGTAACAGGATTTAGAAATGGCAAGTACTATGTAAGTGGTTATATTGCCAATGGATGGATGTTCCACAAAGAGCCAATCGATGGTAAGTATTACCTGTTCTATAAAGATGGAGTACGTCTAACTGGTAAGGGAATCGATGCTAAAAATGAAGAGCACTACTATGTAAATGGTCTTCTAGCAGAAGGAAATGTTACTATTGATGGAGTGACTCGTCTCTATAAAAATGGGGACCCTGTTAATACTATTGATTCTGGTAAATACTATGTAAATGGTGTACTGGCAGAGGGTTTACAAAATATTAATGGTGTTAATCTTTTTCTATGAGAAAGGTAATCCAGTAACAGGATTTAGAAATGGCAAGTACTATGTAAGTGGTTATATTGCCAATGGATGGATGTTCCACAAAGAGCCAATCGATGGTAAGTATTACCTGTTCTATAAAGATGGAGTACGTTTAACTGGTAAGGGAATCGATGCTAAAAATGAAGAACACTACTATTTAAATGGTCTTCTAGCAGAAGGCATTCATAATATAATAGGTACTGATCTTCTATATGAAAAAAAGGAGATCCAGTAACAGGATTTAGAAATGGCAAGTACTATGTAAGTGGTTATATTGCCAATGGATGGATGTTCCACAAAGAGCCAATCGATGGTAAGTATTACCTGTTCTATAAAGATGGAGTACGTTTAACTGGCAAGGGAATCGATGCTAAAAATGAAGAACACTACTATGTAAATGGTCTTCTAGCAGAAGGCATTCATAATATAATAGGTACTGATCTTCTATATGAAAAAGGAGATCCAGTAACAGGATTTAGAAATGGTAAATACTATGTAAGTGGTTATATTGCCAATGGATGGATGTTCCACAAAGAGCCAATTGACGGAAAGTATTACCTGTTCTATAAAGATGGAGTACGTTTAACTGGCAAGGGAATCGATGCAAAAAATGAGCAACACTACTATGTAAATGGTTTACTTGCACAAGGCATATATGAATATGATGGTGCAAAAGCGTCTCTTTGTTAATGGAGACGTAATGAATGGATGGTACTTCCACAAACAACCAGTAGATGGTTCATATTATCTATTCTATGAAAATGGAGTACGTTTAACAGGTATCGGCAAAGACGCAAATGGAGAACATTTATTTATCAATGGTTTATTGGCACAGGGATATAATTATCATGCTGGTCAGTATCAGTATTATAAAGATGGTAATGTAGTCGATGTGCATAATGAGAAGTACTATATCAATGGAGTGCTGGCAAATGGTTGGATGTTCCATCAACAACCTATTGATGGTAAATATTATCTATTCTATAAAGATGGGTTACGTTTAACAGGTGTCGGAACTGATGCAAATGGAGAACATCTATTCATCAACGGAATCTTAGCTCAAGGCATGCAAAATTATGAAGACGAATATCGCTTATATGAGGATGGAAATCTCGTTACAGGATTTAGAGATGGCAAGTATTATGTAAGTGGTTATATTGCAAATGGCTGGGTGCGTCATGCAGAGCCAATTGATGGAACATACTACTTATTCTACAAGGATGGAGTACGTTTAACTGGTAAGGGAATTGATGCTAACGGTGATGAACGTCTTTATTTAAATGGAATACTTGCGCAAGGTTTACAAACTTATGCTGGAGAGCAGCGCGTATATAAGGATGGCGAGTATGCTAACGGATGGGTAAATGGCGTTTATGCACTTAATGGATATTTTGCAAATGGTTGGGTACAGATGGAAAATGGAGAAGAAGAATACTTCGAATATGGAAAGAGTGCTTCACCAAAAACATTGCGAGAAAATTACACAAATGAAGAGTTCATTCAGGTAATGGCGTATTACATTCGTAAGTACTCAGCACAGTATGGTATTAAAGTGAATAGCGGAATTCTTGCTCAAGCTATTCTTGAAAGTAACTAGGGGAAGATCAACGCTATCTGCTACAGTATCATAACTACTTTGGATTGAAGGCTGGACCATATTGACGGGCAAAGTCTGTTAATATGGCTACACAGGAAGAATATGTTCCAGGAACTTACACAAATATTCGTGATAACTTCAGAGCATATAACAGCATAGAGGGAAGGTGTACGTGGATATTTCGAATTCACCAAGTTCCCTAACTATGCGAAGATTAAGACAGCTACAACTCCAGAAGAGTATTTGACATATATTAAACAAGCGGGATATGCAACAAGTTCAACATATGTTCAAAATACAATGAGAGTAGTACAGACCTACAATTTAACAAAATATGATTAAAAGAAGTCAACTACAAAACTCTATGTTCAGAGTTTTTGTAGTTGACTCTTTTACTCTTATAGTGATAAAAAGATTTATACAGTTACTTTTTGCTAATCTTGACTTTAATAGTCTCAAGATAAAAATCAATAATGCTACTAATAAGTAAACTGAATATAATAACTCCAACAGTTCTCATAAAAAGATACGCATAACAACCAAAACTAGAAGATAATAAATTTCTATTAAAGAAGACTCTAAGTACTAAATACTCAAGAGGATCATGGAAGAGATAGATAACAAAAAGTTTGTCTATAAAAATTTCGGTATCCTTTGTGGAAATTTTTTTATCTAAATATTTAAAAATAGGAGATAATACATTTGCAAATGCAATGGAAAAAGATAATTCCAAAGATAACTAGGGGAAATAGTGGTTATAGAAATGTACTTGACGATTCCATAAATGAAAACATACAAAGATGATACAAATTATCAAACTACGAATATATGAGAATTTATAGAAGTGACGATATTTTTCAAATACATAACCAGCTGCTAACCAATGAATGAACTTTAGACCATTATTGATTTCCATGAAATCAGTAATAGGGTATTTTGATGCAAGTGTAGCAATAATAAAACAGATAATAAACGGTATAAATACATTTTCAATATGTACTTTTTAGTAACTGTATAAGGGTTCCAAATATTATTAAGCACCAAAACAGAGCTGCAAGAAAACCATAAATGTCCATCATCAGCCTCCAAACCACCTCGCCAATAGGATAAAATAGCTTGAATCATTCCATTAAAAAGTATAGAAATTTCCAAGAAATTTTATTGGTAACATAAAGAAGAAGCCTGCAGCAAAGAAAGGAACTATTAATCGCTTAATTTTAGATTTAATAAAATGAAATAGGCTTTTTAATTGGCTTTAGTCCTAATACAGCACCAGATAGAAAAAGAATAGTGGCATATGAAAAATAAACAAGAATCTAGTGTCCCTCTCGGACAAAGGACAACAGTTTTCCGTAATACACAGGGGACAGATTAAGTGGTAATTGGTAATCTATCCCTCCGTGGGCAACGATTATTTTTAGATATACGCTATGTCCAATGACTACAAATATTGTTGCAATCACACGAATCCAATCATACAGTTCAACGCGTGTATCATTTTTGTAATGGTTTTTTGATTCACTTTTTTTCTCCTTCGTTAAAAAATAAAAAGTCTACTTATATAAGTATTATATCATCCTCATATTAAGCAGATAAAAGGAACTTTTGTTAGCTGAGATACTGTAGTCTTTTAATTGCAATTTCAAAAAGAAAGTAAAATAGAATTATTTGAGATGGTTTAATTCTATTTTTTTAATCGATAGATTTATTTGAAAAATGAAAGTGCATTCTAATAAAAAAATATATGCATAAATCATAGTGATAAAAAGCTGTTATATTAAGAAAGCAGAGAGAACTTTGTAGGTATGTTTTTCAATATTAATCAACGTATTAACGGTTTGAATCAGGTTGAGGAAAACACAATGTTGGTATATTATTTATAGTGTGATTCTATGTTTTTTATGCATGAATTTTGTATCATTTTCATATCGAAAAATTCATGTTTGAAAGAGTGAAAAATGGAGATAAGGTGTATGGAAAGATATGACAAAATTATCATTGGTGCTGGATTATATGGGTTGTACTCAGCTCTCTTTTGTGCGAAAAAGAGGTCAGAAAGTTATTGTCTTAGAATGTGATCCTACACCATTTAGAAGAGCTACATATATTAATCAAGCTAGAGTTCACCAAGGTTATCATTATCCACGCTCTATTTCTACAGCACTCAAGTCGGCAGGTTATTTTGAACGTTTTAATAAAGATTATGATTTCTGTATCAATCGTGAGTTTGATCAGATTTATGCTACATCTAGTCAATACTCTTGGTCAGATGGAAAAACAATTCAAAGACTTTTGTAAGGCAGCTGATATTCCATGTGAACAATTGGTACCAGAAAATTATTTTAAACAAGGAATGTGTGATGGTGTATTTAGAACAAGAGAATACACGTATGACGCAATGATTTTATTAGATTATTTTCTAGAAGAACTTAAAAAAATACCCTACTGAAGTTACCATTAAGTATGGAGTTAATATTACGACAATTGATAAGACAAGCGATTCCTATATTATTCATACGGCTGAAGGAATTGACTATGAATCAGGCTTTGTATTAAATGCGACCTATGCTAGTACAAATCAAATTTTAGAAAAAGTTGGATTTGAAAAGTTTGGTATCAAGTATGAGTTATGCGAAATTATCTTGTGTGAAGTAAATGAGAAGTTGAAAGATATTGGCTTTACTGTCATGGATGGACCATTCTTCTCCATTATGCCATTTGGTAAGACAGGACTGCATTCTCTTACGTCAGTAACATTTACACCGCATACAACAAGTTATGATGGCTTACCTACATTTGAATGTCAGAAGGAGAGTGGTGGTTACTGTTCTCCAACGCATTTAGGTAACTGTAATGACTGTCCAGCAAAGCCTAAGACAGCTTTTCCCATACATGGCAAATCTTGCCAGAAAATACATGCTTGACGAGTATGGATTTGAATATAAAGGATCACTCTTCTCCATGAAACCAATTCTAATGAGTTCGGAGATCGATGATTCTAGACCTACAGTAATTCGTAAATATTCTGAGAATCCAACGTTTGTTGGTGTACTCTCAGGAAAAAAATTAATACAGTATATGACTTAGATGAGGTATTGAGTGATGGAGAATAAGGAAAAGAATTTTTGCGTCAGCAGTAGTTTACGTAAGAAACGCAGAAAATCGATTAGAGAAGTTTTTGAAGACTATTATTTCTACAATGGAAGATAACTTTGCACACTCTGAAGTGATTTGTGTCAATGATGCTTCTGATGATAAGTCATTAGAAATTATCAAGAAGACAAGTGAACTTGCGAAGTCTACTAGTGTATCTGTTATCAATATGAGTTACTTCCATGGTCTAGAGCTATCCATGGATGCAGGTATTGATATGTCTATTGGAGACTTTTGTGTTTGAATTTGATAATACAACATTAGACTTTGAACCTGAAATGATTATGACAATCTATTATCGTTCCTTGAAGGGATACGATATTGTTAGTGCATCACCAAATCGTAAGGAAAAGTTTACATCAAGTTTATTTTATAAAGTGTTTGATCGATTTACTGACTATTCATATAAGATGACAACAGAAAGTTTTAGAATTTTTAAGTAGACGTGTCATTAACCGTGTTAGTTCAATGAATAAGACAATCCCATATCGCAAGGTTGTATATGCAAACTGCTGGTCTTAAGACAGATAATCTCAAGTATGAGGTTGTAAATAATGTTACGTTAGAAGAGGATGTGCGTGAGAAGAAGTATCGCTCAAATCTCGCAGCAAACTCATTACTATTATTTACAGAGATTGGTTATCGCTTTTGCGAAGTTTATGACAGTATTTATGATGATTGTTTCTGTATTTATGGTACTTTATTCTGTCGTTGTGTATCTTATAGCTAATCCAGTTGTTGGATGGACAACAACCATTTTATTCTTATCCGTCGCATTTTTGGATTATTTGGAATTTTAACTATTATTATCAAGTATCTACAGTTATTAGTTGATTTGGTGTTCAAGAGAAAAACAGTATAGTTTTTGAAAATATCGAGAAGTTAACGAAGTAGGAGATTTTTATGAAGAAGGCACTCGTTGGTTATACAGGTTTTGTTGGAAGTAATATTTACGCTGCTACTGATTTCGATGCAGTATATAATTCTAAAAAAATATTGAAGAAGCGTTTGGTACAAATCCAGATTTATTAGTATATGCTGGATTACGCGCTGAAAAATATTTGGCAAATAGTGCACCAGAACAAGATATGGCACTAATTATTCAAGCAGAAGATAATATTACAAAGATCAATCCTAAGAAGCTTGTACTCATTTCAACAATTGATGTTTTTTTAAGGTGCCTGTTAATGTGGATGAAAATTCTACAATTGATACAGTTAACTTGCATGCATATGGGTATAATCGCTATCAACTAGAACTTTGGGTGAAAGAGCATTATCCAGATGCGTTGATTATTCGTTTACCTGGTTTATTTGGGAAGAATATTAAGAAGAATTTTATCTTTTGACTTTATCAACGTAATTCCGTTTATGTTAAAGAAAGAGAAGTTTGATGAGTTGGTTCAAAAAGATTCTTCTTTAGAGAAGTATTATGTATTGCAGGACAATGGTTTCTATAAAGTAAATTGTCCTGAGGAAGATAGAGAACGATTAAAGAGTAAGTTTAAGGCATTACAATTCTCCGCACTTAACTTTACAGATAGTAGAAGTGTATATCAATTCTATAATCTTGGCAGATTATGGAGTGATATTGAAGTGGCATTAGAGAATAATCTTCATATGTGGCATCCTGCAACAGAACCTGTATCGGCAGGAGAAGTATATGAATACTTAACAGGAGAACAGTTTGTAAAATGAACTAAATGGAACTCCTGCAAACTATGACTATAAGACAATCCATGACACGCTTTATGATGGTCAAAATGGATATATCTGTGATAAGAAAACTGTACTAGCTGATATCAAACAGTTTGTGGAGGCTAGATAATGTTGAAACAAGCAAAAACAATATTGTATTTGCAGTGTTGTCATTGCTTTTTATTAACGCTCTTGGTAATGATAGGACCATTGAACGCTTTTCAACATGGCTATTTCGCAAAATGAAGAGGATATTAATACCATCGCAAGTGAAGATTTAATCGGTGAATATGATTTGACTAACGGTGGCAAATTTACTGACTACTTTTGTGCCTGCAAGAAAACATATGACAGGTGTGGAAGTATATATAGTAAAAGCAAGATTCTACACAGGGAAGCCTTCATACTTACAATTGAAGATAATAATGGCAAAATTATTGATCGTAGTGAAGTAGAAGTAGCCAACGTTAAGTCAGAGACTTGGTATAAATTTTATACAAAGGCAAAGTATCAAATCGGAAGTCAATATACATTGCATATCTCTACAACTGGAACAAATGGGAATATAACTCTACAGAAGGCTACAACATCATATATGTCTGAAGAGAATCCATCAGGAGAAGTTTTATTAAGTTTTGCATACAAGAAAGCAACATTTAATCATGAAACGCGTATCTTGATGTGTAATATGATAATTTCTCTTTGGATTATCTTGCTATCTACTCGATTCACTGAAAAGAAGCAGAAAACTATACGACTACTAGGTGTCGTTGGAATACTTGTTACTTTACTAAGCTGGAATTTCATATTTAGTTCTCTTTATGGTCAAACTGCAAGTAATACATCTTTTCAAACATATAATGACAGTTTGAATACAGGTATTGCAGAAGCAGAGAGATATAATGATTTCTTTGTGGCCGATGATACATATCAATATGGACTAGGCCGTTATTCAAGTATTAACGGTAGCTATTATGGGATGAGAAATCCATACACAAATAATGATGAGTGGACGGAGGGTTATTCAAATACAGAGTCAGCTATCTTAGTAAATGATAGTCCCTATATTATTAAAAATATCCGAAACTGCAAAAAGATAAGATTTCAAAATGGAGATACATATGCCATTAAGGATATTAAAAAGATCGGCGATAATTATCGTGTTGACTTAGATGGACCTGTCTTAAGTGTTGCTAAACAAGGTGCGTTAGATTATGCGGTGTTCATCGATGCAAGTGGAAGTGATTTACCTCGAGGATACCTTTCACCATATAAACAACAATTTGGTTTACAAGGGAAGGTATTTAGACTCGTTTATAGAGTTTTACATAATGGTGATACTGCACTAGATTTGCTAAAACTTGTATGTAGTATGATGGCAGCTCTTGTATTCGTTGTTATCAGTCTATTAATTAAGAAAAAGTATAATACAATTTTGGCAGGATGTTTCCTACTCACTTTTTGGCTGTCACCTTGGACAGCGATGTTCGCTCAGAATCTTTATTGGGTTGAATTTACCTGGTTTATACCAATGGCAGTTGGTTTATACTGTTCAATAAATATAAATGACTTCAAGGCAAGATGTATTTCGTACATCCTTGCATTTGTATCAATATTAATCAAGTGTTTATGCGGGTATGAATATATATCTGCAGTGATGATGGGATTGATTACTTTCTTGCTTGTAGATTTGATAAACGCAATGCTATCTAAAAAATAAAGGCAAATTCATTCTAATATTCCGCACAACGTTTGTAATGGGAATTGTTGCATTACTAGGTTTTATAACTGCTATATGCTTGCATGCAATTCTAAGAGGAAACGGAAATCTTATTGAAGGCATTATCACTATTTTTTTAAGAGCGATGTATTAAGAAGAACTTCTGTGCAGATTTGAACCAACTTTCTACAAATCTATGGGACTCCATGAATGCGTCTATTTGGGAAGTTCTTTTGCCGATATTTCCATTTTGACACAGATATCGTAGTAGGAGTTTTCAGGAAAAACTATTTCAGGTTATTTGTATTGTTCCATTAGGAATATTTGCATATGACTTCCACAATAGAAAATTAGATATAATTAAAGTTGCTTTTATATATTGTCACATTCCTTACTTCTATTTCGTGGATTGTACTTGCTAAGTCACATTCCTATGTGCATACTTTCCTAAATTTTGTACTGTGGTATTTTTGGTTTTATTCAGGTATGTATTTATATTATTTTTTTAATCATTTTTTTCTAGTGTAGTGAATAATCATCGAGCAAGGGGTAAGTGTAATGAAGCTATCAATATCAAATATTGATGGACTGAAAATGACGATAATGCAGTTTATCAACTGATGAAGAAGTATGGATATTCAGGTTTGGAGATAGCTCCAACTAGAATTTTTCCCTGTTTTACCATATGATAAATTAGAAGAAGCAATTGATTGGGCAAAAGAATTACACAGACAATATGGATTCATCGTTCCATCAATGCAGTCAATTTGGTATGGTCGCCAAGAAAAAAATCTTTGGTACAGAAGAAGAACGTCGAATATTAATAGACTATACGAAGAAAGCAATTGATTTTTGCACATGCAATTGGTTGTAAAAATCTAGTTTTTGGCTGCCCAAGAAATAGAGTGATATCTGAAGATAAAGATCAGGCTATAGCAATAGAATTCTTTAGAGAATTGGGGGAGTATGCATTATCAAAAGATACTGTAATTGGTATGGAAGCAAATCCACCTATCTATAACACAAATTTTATTAATAATACAGAATCTGCACTAAAGCTTATTCAGCAGGTAAACTCAGAAGGATTTAAGTTGAATCTTGATGTAGGAACTATGATTTATAATGGTGAGTCTATTGGTGAATTAATAGGAAATGTTCAATACATTAATCATGTTCATATTAGTGAACCAAATCTAAAAGCCAATTGAAGAAAGAGAACTTCACATTGATTTGAGAAAAGGTACTTCTTTCAGAAGGGTATCAGGGATATGTATCCATTGAAATGGGAAAAAGTTGATAATCTTATGGTTTTAGATGAGAAATTAAAATATGGTGGGGGTTGTTTCAAGAAAAATAGGATTGTTAAGATACTATTTCAGGAGGTTTTTATGAGAAAGTCAGATAAGAAAAAAAGAAAGGTATAATTTGGCAAAAGATTCTAGATAATAAGGTGTTTATTCTTGGAGTCCTGTTAATACTATTGATTTGCTTTAATTCATACCTTCAAAAATGCTAGTTTAGCAAATTTCGTTCCAATCAATGGAACTTTTCAGAATTATAATCCTGTAAGAAGATTTCTTGCAGGGCAAGTACCTTTTAAAGAGTATGCAGACTATCTTGATTAGGACATCTTTATATAGGAACATTATTTACAGTACTTTTTGGGGGTACTTATCAAAGTTCGCTATATGCTTATACGTTTCTGACTTTTTCTGGATTCGCATTATTTATTATGCTTATTTCTTGGGCTGTTTTAAGGAATAAAGAAAAGGCAGTAATCCTTACAACTACTCTTTTAACAATCATTTTTGATCATACCGATTTTCTTTTGAAAAATATTCTAGCAAATAGCGATGGTCTTTTAAAAGCTTTACGCTATTCATTACTACCAGGTAATTCTGCAAGAATGATAAGAGGTACTATTTTAGTACATGCATGTATACTAATTTATTTAGGATATTTAATCTATGCAAAGTGGATTCAGCATAAAGAGGTTAAATTTAAGAAGTATTTACCTTATTTTTATATCGCAATTGTAGCAGGTGTGAGTTTCGGTTGGAGTAATGATTATGGCATTGGTAGTTGGCTGTGCTTAATCCTTTATGAATGCTTTCCTTGCTTTATCAAGGGAAAGAAAAAATCACTTTTTGCAATTGGGGTGTTATTATCATCCATCTTAGTTTCATTTGTATCCCTATTTTTGGTTGTGGAAATTCTTACCTTTGGTAACTTTAAGGGATGGATAACATTCACATTTGGTACTGGAGGATATCAGTCTTGGTTCTTTAATAACAATTATTATAGAAGCTATTATTTATTTGACGTAGATTTTAGTTTTATCATGTTAGTTCAGGGCTTATTAGTACTGCTATACTTGAAAAAATTATTTTGATGCTAAAGGAACAGCGGAAGCATGTAAACGATATGGTATTTTAGCCTTTATCAATATGTCGTGTTTTGCGGTTGTAAATGAGTATAGATTGATTAGTAATGGTCAGTTGTATGAAGTTAGTTTAATTGTACTTCTTCTAACAATTTCAGTTGAATTGTTTAATGTTCTAAATTCACTGTTTGAAAGCCAACGGTTACGACGTAATCTGGTGGTTGGGTCTGTAGTACTATCACTTGCATGGGTAAGTTCTACTATGAAAGACCTTATGACAATGAAAGTTCTTGGGCAAAGTGGATTGTATGTACCTCAGATGGGTGGCTATATGACAACACTAAACAATGACTTGTATGCTGCTCATGCATTCTTGAATGGTGAAGACTTCTTTGCAACATACGCGACTGCACAGGAATTAATGGAAGGAAAGTTCCAACCAACAGGAACAGACTATATTATTCACGCATTAGGTGATAAACAGCGCCAGGCGTATTTAGATGCATTCAAGAATGGAACATTCAAGTATGCTGCAACAATCCGCGATGATTATACAGACTGGTCATTCTGGATGAAGCGTGCAAACTGGTTCTTCTATCGCGAACTTTATCAAAAGTTGGCATCCTGTATTTGCAAATACTTATGAGACCTATTGGGAAAGAAATGCAGATGGTGAAACAAATACAATTCATGATGGTTTTACATTAAAAAGTGACAGAAATAAGTGCAACTTCACAAAAGATTGAAGTGATATGTAATGATTCTACAGTTAATGGTATAGCAGATGTATATGTGGATTATCGTGAGAAAAAGGTAATCTTAGTTCTAAGGTAATGTTCCGAAGAGAGCTGGAAGTGAAAAATACTGGGAAACTTTACCCTGTTGGTGGTCTATTCTATGATCATAATCATTTACGACCTATATCAGCGGAATACATTCCGGTTGAAATTTCAAATGGCCGTGGTGAAGTTACAATTACCTCACAACCATCACATAGTACGGTTCTAAACGTGAATGAAGCAAAAATGTGATGCTATTTATGGCGTATCATCGAGATATATCCCACTTCTTTCAACTAATGTTGAGAAAAATCAATTTATTATTCAAAAGTATGCTAGATATGTAAATGATACTGCCGATGCTAAGAAAGTCATTTATCATGGCAAAGAATATACTGTTACAAATATTAGTTCTGAAGATGATGGTGTTTACATTACGGTAGAAGAGACTATCGAAGAGGATGACAACATGGAAAAATTTTTATCCAAATACGATAAAATTCATTCGGTTTCTTTTGAAAGGATGGCAATTATGATTGTTGAGAAAAAGACCTGAGTGCCAAAGTATGAATGCTTTGAGTACGCTGAAAAAACGAAAAGATTATGTAGTGCTAATTCCAATTATTAACGAAGGAGACCGCATTACAAAGGAACTCACTAGAGCAAAGGAACATCATATTTCTGATTATGCGGATATTGTAATCTGTGATGGTGGTTCAACAGATGGATGTACTGATGAAGCATCATTGCGTAGTCTTGATGTAAATACATTGTTGATTAAGCGTGATGAAGGAAAACAGGGTGCACAATTACGTATGGGAATATCATGGGCACTTGAAAGAGGTTATGAAGTGTAATTACCATTGATGGAAATAATAAAGATAGTATTGAAGACGTGCCAAATTTTTATTCAAAAATTAAAAGAAGGATATGACTTGGTACAAGGGTCACGTTTTTATAGAAGGTGGTAAAGCAATCAATACACCGTTTATTCGTACAGTATCTGTACGTTTCATTCACGCACCTGTTATTTCTCTTACCGCACGACAGAAGTTTACAGATACAACAAATGCATATCGTGCGTATTCAAGAAGATATTTGACTGATATTCGTGTACAACCTTTACGTGATATCTTTATGACATATGAATTACTTGCATATCTTTCTGTACGTGCAACACAGTTAGGGATGAAGGCATGTGAGATTCCTGTTACACGGGCATACCCAAAGACAGGAAAGACACCTACAAAGATTAGTTTCTTTAAAGGTAATTCAGAGTTATTACGTATCTTATTTAAAAACATGCAGGGTGCGTATAACCCGCAATAAGGTGACATTATGATTGAATCGATTCAAAAGAATAAGAAAGGGATACTGCTGATGCTAGTATCCTCTATCTGTGTATGTGTTGGACAATTATTATGGAAATTATCTGCTACGCAAGGACTTCTTTTCATGCTAGCAGGTTTTGTGTTTTATGGCGCAGGTGCACTAATCATGATTCTTGCCTATAAGTTTGGAAAACTATCTGTATTACAGCCAATGCTTAGTTTGAATTATGTTTTAAGTATTTTTATTAGCTGCTTTTATACTGCATGAAGCAATAACGATATATAAAGTGATGGGTGTTATCATCATTACCTGTGGAGTTATTATGATTGCAGGAGGTGATGAATAATGGTGATATATTATATCGTATTATTAATCAGTGACGATGTTTGGATCTGTGGCGTCATTATTCTTGAAGAAGGCATCCGCATCAAAAGGTCTTATAGATATGATAAAGAATATCAATCTATATATAGGGTGGTCTTTTTTATGTATCTTCAGCGGTATTAAATATATGGTTATTAAAGGTGTTAGATTACTCTGTGATTTTACCACTGACATCACTAACATATATTTGGACAATGATTTTATCCTACTTTATTTTAAAAAGAAAAAAATTACATTTAAAAAGATTATTGGAGTTTGTTTGATATTAGTTGGAGCAATTATTACTCTTCTTTATAAAGCAACATTAATCAACAGCTAAAAAGTCTCTGTTAGGCTTTGCCAGTTCTAGAGAGACTTTTTACATGCTTGCAAGTTATTTTTAGATTACCTTTGTTTATATGGGTTTGAAGAATTTGATCTGTAACTTCGTAGATGATCTCTGAGCCAAGTTTTGTTTTTAGACTGACGACCATATACTTTTTCTGCAGTGACCTGATGTTCCTTCCAGTCACCACCATTATTGGAGTTGTTTAGTAGGAGTGGTTGGAAGTTATCCATTGCATGAGCAAAACCGTGCTTCTGGAGTCTCGTTGGCTTCAAAACTCATCAAATAGAGCAATGAGTTCTGCTTTTGATCATCAGGTAGTATTGAATAGATTCTTTCTTTGGCGAGATCTTCTCTTGCCTTTTTAGTGTCTTTAGACCTTCTGTATCGTATGCGTAGGTATCACCTGCATCAATTTCAACAATATCATGGATAAGACACATCATCATTGTTTTAGCGACATCAATCTTTTCATTTGCATGTTCCTTTAAAAGGTAGCTCATAATCGCCATGTGCCATGCATGTTCTGCGTCATTCTCGTTTCGTCCATGATTGGTTAAATGAGTTTGGCGGAAGATATTCTTTTCTTTATCGATTTCTAAGATAAAAATTCATTTGTTTCTGTAGACGTTCATTCATGAGTGATATGCTCCTGACTATTTACTGAAAATAACAGTTTTTAAAATTGCCTGTTCCATAACGTAAGCAGCGATTGTACCTACAACATTGATATCCGCTGGTACGATACTAGAACTCATTACGTAGATGGAGTCTCCATCAAATGTAGTGTGTACAGGTTTGATAACACGTGCATATCCATCGTGTGCCATGCCTGCAACCTTTGTAAGTGCAGTTTTATCTAGTCTTGCATTGGTGATGATAGCACCAATAGTCGTGTTTTGATGAAATAGGTCACGACCTAAAAATTGCCGTGTATAGTGCTTCTTCCGCATCGATAAAACTTCCATCTTTCAGATTGCGAATACCAGAGAGAGTATTACCACTTGTGGGATCGTAGATATTACCGACAGCGTTTACTGCAACGATAGCGCCTACTTTTAAATCTCCTAGTTGTACAGCATAGGTTGCTAGAGCAGAAGGAGAGGCTTGTTTTGGGCCATATATCTTTCCGATAGTAGCACCAGTTCCGGCTCCATGTCGTCCTTCTTCAAAGATTCCTTGATATGCATTTTCACATGCTTGATAGCCCCTAGGTTTGCGTCTGGGTATTTCTGTGTTGGGTTGCCGTTTAAATCAAATAAACAGGAAGCACAAACAATAGGTACAACACCTGCAGCAGTAGGAAATCCGATGTTACGTTCCGCTAAGAACTTCATGATACCACTAGCAGTATCAAGACCAAATGCACTACCTCCAGATAATACAATCGCATGTACTCCATCATTAGAAGAGAGTGGATTTAATAGTCCACTTTCTCTAGATGCAGGAGCACCACCACGAATATCGATTCCGGTAGGATATCCTGATTCACTTAAGATAACTGTACAGCCAGTATTTGACTCTGGATATTCAGCACTACCTAGTTTAAATTCTGTGAATGCATGGATAGAGATTTCTTGTAATAAACTATTTTTTTCATAAAAATACCTCTATGAATTATTATAACGTTTTTAATTTTGAAATAATAAAAAGTTGTGAGTTAAATTTGTTATAAATTAATTCACAACTTAGTATATTTATAATTATTTATTTCTAAAATCATCAATTGCTTTTTCTAACCTGTTGAGCGTTAACTGCAATCTCTGCAGAACAACCACTTGTTAGTAAAGAACCCATTCCCATAAAATCAATTCCATTTTCAAAGCCACTCATTGATATTATTTAAATCAATTCCACCACTTGCCATAAGAGGCATAAAAGGTGTAGGTGTTTTAAAAATTTTAGCTAACTTTGGACCATAAAAAATTTGATATTGGGAAAGCTTTGATAAAAAGCAGCACCCCATGTAAGGCCATTAATAGCTTCAGTAATGGTTGTACATCCTGGACCATACGGAATCTGATAACGATTGCACATCTTCGCTACATCTTCATCAGCTGTACATGAGATGATGAAATCAGCACCATTCATAATTGCAATACGAGCTGTCTCAGGATCTAAAAACAGTACCCGCACCGACTATCATTTTGTCACCGTACTTTTCTTTTTACAGCCTTTATGCATTCTCCTGCATCGTTATTTGTAAAACTGATTTCCATACATGGTAAACCACCATTTACTAGTCCTTCAGCTATTTCCAAAGTTCTTTCAACGTTTGCACGTACTACAGCAAATGCACAGATATCATACATTCTTTGTGTGATTGTAGCTTTCTTTATTCTCTCCATAATTACTTCCTCCATTCATAGAGTTTTATTTTTCAGTTAGATGTAATTTATTTCTTTAGGGTTATAGTATGCAAGCATATCTTGTATCTGCTCATCTTGTGATGGAGTTGAATCAAATACAGGTTTTCTAGCAGGACCAACTGGTGCGATACTAGATAGTTCTACACTACGCTTTAACATAGAAGGTACAGTTCCGAGTTTTAGTATACCTCTTAATACATCGATATCTTTCTGGAGTTTCTCTGCAGTAGCACTATCATTTTCTTGTAAAGCTTTCCAGAGAGGGACTACTGTATCAACAATTAGATTACTTGTTCCAGCAACACATCCACTTGCACCAAGTTTGAACGCTTCGGAAATCTTAGAATCTGATCCTACTAAAACTTTTTAAGTTTGTTCCTTCAGCAGCTTCAAGATAGCTCTTTAAGTTTTCCATATCACCAGAACTATCTTTAATTGCTAAGATATTTGGAACGTTATTTGCTAAGCGTTTAACAACATTAGCAGGGATGTTACAACCAGTTGATTTTTGGAATGTTATAAAGTAGGACAGGAATTTTTACAGCATTTGCAACATCTACGTAGTGCTGATAAATTTCCTCGTCAGTTGGTTTAATAAAGTAAGGTGTGATTACAGATAAACCATCACAGCCTGCTTCTTCCATTGCTTTTGCTAATTTTTATTGTTTCTTTTTGTTGAACATGCACCAGCACCAGAATAGATTGGAACACGATGGTTAACAATTTTAACAACTTCCTTTATAAAAATCTATTTTCTCTTCGTCATTTAATACGTGAAACTCACCATTAGAACCTAATGGGAAGATTCCATCAACACCATGATCAATTAAGTGGTTAATTAGAATTCTGGTAGCTTCAATATTAATGGATTGATTTTCATCTCGATTAAATGGTGTAACAATCGGAGTAATAACACCTTCAAACATTGCCATATCTAGTTCCCTTCTTTCTGTTTATTTAAAATGGATTCACCCAAGGCTCCACCTGGATGCCATTTAACATATTCATTTGGAGTTAATTGCTTCTCATTCTGCAGTAAAAATTGATAAACTCTGCAGAATAAGTTCTTCAACAATAATAGAAGCACGTGGTGGCTTATTCATAGAATCGCCTTCTTGCTTTACACCTGCTACAAGAACTGCATCTCCTTGCTTAGCTAACCAACTACTGCCATTTCCAGTAACCGAAAATGATTTTAGCTCCATTATTTTTTAAAGTAGTAACTGTCGCCTTAAGTTCAGATGTTTCACCTGAATTAGATATAGCAATCACAACATCTCCCGGTAATACTTGGCCTGAGGATCCATGAACAGCTTCTGTACCATGAAGTTCATATGCAGGTGTTCCGGTTGAAGAAAAGTAGGAAGCCGCATATCCACTTACGTGTCCAGGTTTACCAATGCCAGTTACATGAACACGATTCTTAGCTGCTTCTGCTGAAAGGATTAATTCTTTCGCTTTTTGTTAATTGTGCAAAATCAATATTAGATGCAAACTCATTAATCTGAGCTGTCATAATACTGAGGAAATCTAATACTTGTTCTCTGTCAGTTTTCATATAGTACCTTCCTTCTAGATAATAATTGTTTAGTAGTAATTAATTGAGTGCAAGACTCAGATAATGAGTTATAACTGCATGTTAAGTGAAAGAGGGCAAGTGAAATAACCCGCCCTCTAATCAAAAATATTTTAGTGGAAAAATACCCAAGATGAAGTGTAATACTGCACCGAATACGTTGTAGTCAACGTTAGGGAATGAAGCACTTGCGATTCCTAATGCAGAGAATGCTGGGTATAGAATTAATGGAAGTGCTGTTGTAGTAAATCCTAGTAATAAACCACCAACAAATGCACCCTTTGTTCCACCATAAATGTTACCGAATACACCACCTGTACCACCTGAGAAGAAGCAGATACCGGCAGCTGGAATCATGATTGTTGGGCTCTTTAAGATAACCATTCCAGCTGTAGCAATTAATCCACCTGTAATTGCACCTAAGAAACCGATAAGAACAGCATTAGGAGCAAATGGGAATACAGCAGGGCAGTCAACGGCTGGCTTAGAGTTAGGAATCCACTTTTCAGAGATACCAACGAATGCAGCTGTAATTTCAGCAATGAACTGACGTACACCATAAATCAATACGCTCATACCTGCAGCAAATTGTAGACCCTGTAGGAATGGCCAAATTAACCAAATATCATTTCCGGATGCCTTAGTAACAAGTTCAAATGCTTCGCCACCTTTAACAGCGCAAGCAATTACAGCTACGTAGAATAATACAACCATGAATAATGCAACTGAGAATACGAAGTCTCTAAATAAACTTAACCAACCAGGTAATGCTAATTCAGATACGTCTTTTCCTCTACGTTCGCCATTCTTACCACCAATTAACTTACCGATATATCCAGATAATGTATAGCCGATTAAGTTGAAGTGTCCCATTGTGATACCGCTATTGTCTGTGAGTTTATCTACGAATGGTTGAGCTTAATGAAGGTAATGCTGCACCAGCGAAACCAAGAACGAGACCACCAACAAGAATAGTAACTACATCAGGCATGCCGTTTGCGATGAATACTAATGCAATTACACATGCAAAAGTATAAAGAAGTGCTGGCCAGTTAAGAAGATTGCCTTAAACTTAGTAAACTTAGCAATAATAATATTGAATACAAAACCCATTACCATTGTTAATGCAACCTGTGTACCATAAGTGTTTAAAGCTAATGCAGTAGCTACTTCAACCTGTGTTGTAACACCTTGAATACCGAAACCTGCATTAAATAAATTCATGAAGTTATTAATAACGCCATTCATTGCGCCAGAACCGATATTAAATACCATGAATCCGATTACTGTCTTTACAACTCCATTTACAACATCTTTTGTTGATTTTTCTGTAAGAGTAAACCTACAAGGGCAATCACACCCATAATCAGAGCAGTATTTCTAGTCTGATTAATAATAACGTTTAGCATTTTCTATTTTCCCCTTTCAATTATGGAATAAATACTATTTTTTTAAACTTTCAGGATCTTCACCAACAGAACGAAGATATGCATCTAGTTGGTCTTTCATTTCTTGCTTAGAAACAATGTTTGTAATTCCGCAAGCATATGGAACTTTTCCTTTTAGTTCTTCACTTAAATCGGACATAGTAATAATTAAATCGCCGTTGAAGAATGCTAATGAGTCCAGGTTTCCATGTTCTGTTTCAATTGGATAGTTGTTCTCACTAATAACTTGATCGGCTTTGATCTTTAATAAAGTACTAGATCCCATTCCGGCACGACATGCAACTAGTGCGTGATATACCTTTGACATGTTAAGCCTCCTTTCTATTGTTGAGGTAATTAAATACCTCTTGACTACTATTTGCAGAATCAAGCATTGCATAGAATGCTTCGTCTTCTAGTAATTCAGATAAATCTGCTAGAGCAGATAGATGTTTATTGTTGTCGGTTGCACTTAAGCAAAAGAGATAACGCACAGGGTCATTAGCCTCATTTCCAAAATACAACTGGTTCATCTAGCGTTGTAATACCGATTGCTGTCTCTAGTGCTCCACTTTCGGGACGAGCATGAGGTAATGCAACATGTTTTGTAATCACGATATATGGACCGAATTCAATAACACCTTTAACAATGTCATCTACATAACTATCTTTAATTTTGTCTGCTGTGACTAGTGGGGCGGCTGCTTTTCGCACTGCATCTTCCCAATTCTCTGCATGAATACGGAGTTGAATCAAACGTTCATCCAACAAATCTTTTTAACATATATTGTGTAGTCTCCTTTCACTGCTATATCTCTGTACAAATGTATTATCAATGATGGGGTCAGGGAAGTACAAACAAATTTAGGAACAATATTTGTAACCACTTACAACAAAAATTAAACTCTGTTAAAAATACTCTATTTAGAAATTGTAAAAGGAAATGATCATAAATTTAGTGAAATGAGCATTTATAGATTTAAGTATTTAATTTGTGATAATTAGCAGCGTGTATTCTTGAAATAAGTTATTTAAAAGAACTTTTTAACTATAATGAACATGATAATATTAGAGATAGGACAAACAGGAGGCCAAATAATGGTAATTGAAGATTTAAAAATTACACGCTAAAAAAATATTCGTAAGAATATTTTAAGACAAGTGTATACTGCACAATCTGGACACCCAGGAGGATCATTGGGTGCAACAGATATTCTTACTGTGCTTTATTTTGATGTGATGAATATTAATAAGGAGAATGCTGGTGGAATTGATCGTGACCGTTTCGTATTATCGAAGGGACATGTATCACCACTCTTATATGCTGTATTAGCTGAAAAGGGTATTTTAGCAGAAGAAGAATTAAAGACTTTCCGTGCTATTGACTCTAAACTGCAGGGCCATCCAAACATGAACTACGTGACAGGAGTCGATATGTCTACTGGTTCATTAGGTCAAGGTTTTGCAGTGGCTGATGGAATGGCATTGGCAAATAAATTAGCTGGCAATGATCATCGTATCTACTGCTTAATCGGTGATGGTGAAACAGAAGAGGGTGAAATCTGGGAAGCTGCAATGGCTGCTGCTCATTATAAGAATGATAATCTTTGTGCAATTATCGACGTAAATGGATTGCAGATTGACGGTAATACTGCTGATGTTATTGGACCTGAACCATTAGATCAGAAGTTTGCAGCATTTGGATTCCATGTAATTTGTGTTGATGGACATAATATGGAAGAATTACAAGCTGCATTTGCTGAAGCAAAGACAGTGAAGGGTAAGCCAACAGCTATTATCGCTCGTACTGTTAAGGGTAAGGGTGTTTCCTTTATGGAAAAACAATGCTGGATGGCATGGAAAGGCTCCTAACCAAGAGCAATTTGAAGCAGCGATGGCAGAATTGGAGGCAGAGTAGTCATGGGTAAGGCAACAAGAGAAGCGTACGGTGAAGCGTTAGCTGAATTAGTCGCTGAAAATAAAAAGATTGTAGTATTAGATGCAGACTTATCAGGAAGTACTAAGACAGCAAATGCGAAAAAGGTAGCACCTGAAAGATTCTTCAATATGGGTATTGCAGAATCTGATATGATTGGCCATGCGGCTGGTTTTGCGACAAGTGGATTTATTCCATTCGCATCTTCATTCTCAATGTTCTGCACAGGTAGAGCTTGGGAACAGATTCGCAACAGTGTTGCATATCCTCACCTAAACGTTAAGGTATGTGGTACACATGCAGGTATTACCGTAGGTGAAGATGGTGTATCTCACCAAGCAATTGAAGATATCGCTTTAATGCGTGTTGTGCCAGGTATGGAAGTATATGTACCATGTGATGCTGCACAGACAAAGGCAGTTATTAGACATGTTGCTTCTACAAAGACACCATGTTATGTAAGACTTGGTCGTTCTTCTGTTGAAGATGTATACACAGAAGATACAGTATTCGATTTCAGTAAGGTCCATGTAGTTCGTGAAGGTAAGGATGCTGTTATCTTTGCTTGTGGATTAATGGTTCAATCTGCTTTAAAGGCAGCTGAAAAATTAAGTACCGAAGGTAAGGAAGTAGCTGTAGTAGATGTATGTGCTATCAAGCCATGCAATGAAGAACAGATTGCTGAATTACTTGCGAAGTATGATGTAGTATTTACTGCTGAAGAACATAACGTAATCGGTGGATTAGGTGGACTTATCTGTGAAATTGCAGCTGAGAAGTGCCCTAAGAAGATTCGCCGTATTGGTATCCAAGATACATATGCTGAGTCTGGAGATGCCAATAAGTTAATGGCAAAGTACAAACTAGATGGCGAAGGCGTTTTACGAACAAGTAAAGGCTGCTTTATAACATGAATAAAAACCCCGTTCAATATAGTGAAAGAACAGGGTTTTTATTGTACTTAATATTCAGAAATTTACCTTATAAAAATCTCTTTATTGGCAGCAATGAAATCAATAATATCTGCACTATTAGCTGCTGATTCTAGTAGATTAAAGAAATACTTATTGTTTAATAAGGAAAAGTAATTCATTCATGCAATGTAGATGTGTGTGATTATCCAAAGCACTTAGAGAGAAAATATATTTCACTGGATCATTATTTTCATTCCCAAATTTAATGGGAGTTTCTAAGATAGAAATGCCCATTGCTAATTTCTTTTTGCTCCATTTTCTGGTTTAGAATGTGCAAGCGCAATATGTGGTGCTATGACAATATATCCAGGACTATTTTCTAATTCTTTAATTGTATGATAAATATAATCTTTGGTAATACACTCATTTTTAAGAGCGGAGAATATGAAATCTCTATTGCTTGTTTCCAATCAATAAAATTTTGATGGAGAAGAATATATTCTGGCTGAATTATATCCTTTAAATGTTTTTCGCCCTCAGTAAAATTAATCATTCCTGCATGGTCATCCATATGAATTATGTATGCATGTAAATCATTTTTAATGCCTCTATATTTTTTTAATATCTGCATATTTCTGAATGATATTAAGAATATTATCTACACTGGGAAGATTCGGTTCATTAATATTTAATTGCATGCGAACACTATGAAGTACTTGATATTGTTCTTCTGCTGTCATGACAGGATTTACACGAATTATAGGAATATCATTGCGACTTATATCTGCAAAGCGTGTAGCGAAGATAATATCAACTGGGGTATCAATATTTTTTAACTGTGAAACCTCGATCGGTGCTAAGAAGTTCATATATGGAAACATTCTCTTTAGCTCGTTGTAAAGAATTGCGGAAGAACCTACACCATTTGAACATACAACTAGTGCATTTCTCTGAGGAATCTCTGAAGTTTTACGGTTTGAGTAAATTGTTGCAAAGTGCATGGTTAGATATGCTATTTCATCATCTGGTATATCTTCTCCGAATAATGAACTAAATGGTCTCATTGTTTCGCTTATAATTTCATATAACTCGTGATATTCGTTTTTACATTATCAGTTAAAGGATTAAAAATAGGTAGCTTAAATAATAAGCGGTAGTAAGCGGGTCTAAAAATGACAATAAAGCTGCTTTAAATATATCTATTGTATTTGTATAATGTGCGCCACTCAAAAAGTTCAAATCGTCCCATGATTTTATCTACTAAATCAAAAATATATGTACGATCTTGCGTATGGTCGTTAATATCACCATATGAAATCCCCAAAATCCATGAACTAATATACTTGATATCTGCTGATTTGAAATTTTCAAGATTTCGGTAGTTCAATAAAAGGTCGTGTGTAAAAATGATATTCTTTTGTTGTGAGATAGGATATCAATATTTGGTAATTTCTCGATTTCCTTTTTGCAGCACTACAACCATTTTGGATTCTTGCTTTTAGGAAAGTAAATATATAAATAAATTCATGTAGACGATCTTCTACAAACTGAATATTATTTTTCGGCAAGTTCCTGAATTACTAATTTAGAATATGCATATAAATCAAGGTGGTAATCATCAATGATAGTATTATATACATTCGTAAAGCGATTATAAATAATCAAACGCATCATTGCACGACGAATATCCATCTCACTACCACTAATAAAATATCCACGAGCACGATTGTAATCCAATGTTAAAGCCATTTCGTGTAAGTTCTTGTTCAAGTGCTTTTTAAATCCATTAAGCATGTTGATTTACTGGAACTTAAGTTATCCATAAAATCATTTAAAGAAACATATTCAAGATTTAGGAATAATAAAAGATACATATACACAATGCGCTCTTCTTTATCAAAGAGGAAACGCTCGGTTGTAAGAGCCTCAGAGAGCATTGCTTCTAGAATATCTCTACTTTCGTCAGATAGAATGATCTTGTTTCTTTGAGAATGGTAATTGTTTTCTTATTTTCTGCTTTTAATAATTCATTTACTTTTGTTATGCGATAACGAGCTTTGGCGTTCTGTTAGATTCTCTGTTGCAATCATCTCCCGGATAGAGATATTTGGATTATTTAATAGTAAGTGTATTGTTTTGTATGTATTACTTTCCATATTATTTCTCCAAACTTTGTTGTTCTTCAATTACATACTTTAACTTAAATTTGGCACATGCATTTGTAAATTTAAGGATATTCTCTTGCAGTAATTCTTTTGAATGGGTATTGTAGACGTAAGTGTAAATTTTTAGATGGATGATTAACTTCATCGCTATGAATAAGGATATCCACAAATTGAGGATTAGTAGATATTATCTCGAATATTGTGGATTGAGTGATATTTCAAAAGTTGATCACTCTTAAAATAGTTAGGGAAAATAATTCCGTCATTGGAAAAATGTACAAACAGGCTTGCAGTGATTCCACGGTGCAAAAAGATATAACTCCACTAATAGATAATAAAATTGCAGGAATTAGAATGATAAATGAAAGTCTAGTATTAGATTTCGATAACATAATTCAGATGCAACAATTAGAATTATAAGAAAGATTAACACTAATATCCTGCGGGTAATATTTTTATAGAATCATCTGCGATTACATAATTTTCTGGTTGGTTTGTATTCATATAATATTTCTCTCTATAACATACATACATTATAGCAAATGGTATAAGATATGTTATCGTATACCATCTATTCAAATCGGAATCGGTGTAATGATATTCTTAAAAAACTAGATTCTGTTAAAATGCTTTTTGATTTATTTCACGTGTGATACAAAAATTTTCATAAAATGTACTTGTTTTTATATATTGCTTTTTGTAAACTATTTTTGTGATAAATATGTCACGCTTGACCGCTTATTATAAGCTGAGGCTACACGGACGGCCGGGTCAAAATGCCGAAGACCTGTTGAAGAAGCAGGGACTGCATCGTGGATGCAGCAGGGCAGAAGGACTGCCTGATTAATCGGGATTTCCCGCATATTGAGCAATCAACTCTGTGCCTGTAGTACTCTTTAAGAGATAAGTGTGTGACGAATAGAATACATACAGGTGGTATTGGTTGATACTGCCTTTTTGTTGGGGACCGGGAAGGGGAAAAATGAAAAAGTTTTATTTAGTTTTACTTGCGCTGCTTATGACAGCATGCACAACCAAAGCTACATCTGTAAAAGAGACTGCAGCAAACTCTACTGGCAATTACAGTGATGAAATGAAGATTGAGGATAATGAAGATTTAGATCCAGAAGTTGGTTCAGATTCCGTTGAACGCAATGGGGATCATAAAGGAAGTCCTTATTTTTACATCTTTAGATTATTACAATATGACAAGTAATGGCTCACTTTCAATTTTGCCGAAGTTTAAAACAATTCAACAATCTAGTGAGTGGAGCTGCGGTGTGGCTTCTGCCTTAATGGTTATGGATTTCTATGGTAAAAGAGGAAATCTAGGTGAAGAAGACATTGCGAAGCTACGTTCTAATGGTTTAACTCCTGGACCCTACATCTGTAAAAACAAGCAGTAGAAATGTTTGAAGGTGTTGGTGGATATACTGTTGAATCAAACTATGATCATGTTGGTGAAGATCCACATGAAGTATTCCCTCTGTCACGTTTCAAGGAAGAAATTCAAGCTGGAAATGCTGTGATGGTTTGCTGGATTGAGTGGGGTGGACACTGGCAAGTAGTCATTGGTTATGATGATATGGGAACAGAGACAACACAAGATGACGTTATGATTATGGCAGATCCTTATGATACAACTGACCATAATCAAGATGGTTACTTTGTGTATGGTGCAGAACGTTTCTACTATAACTGGTCTATGTATGATTTCTTCGCAGAAGAAGGTAAAGAAGACTACGAACGTAATGCATTATTTGTATTAGCAAAGCCTGAGAATATAAAAATTTAGCAGATTTCATCACACACGTGAAATCTGCTTTTAGTTTATTAATTTCAATTTTTCTCGGAAAATAAAAAAATACCGCATTTCTACGGTATTTTTTTGATAAGTGGAGCTAAGGAGGATCGAACTCTGACCCCCTGCTTGCAAAAGCAGGTGCTCTCCCAGCTGAGCTATAACCCCATGTATATCAATTCGATGAGTTTTTCCGAAAATGGTGGGGCCTGAATGGACTTGAACCAGCGACCTCACCCTTATCAGGGGTGCGCTCTAGCCACCCTGAGCTACAGGCCCAACTTCATCGAATGCTTTAATATAATATCAACCACAGCACCTAGTGTCAACACATTTTTGTAATTTTTGGAAAAATAATTTGGAAACCTGGGAAACTATGAGTCTAGATAAATTTTTGTCAGTTTTTAACTGATTTTCTGTTAGTACAATTGACGATGAATAGAGGTCTATGGTAAAGTTAGCGAGGATATGCGGAGGTTTTTGCATGGAAGGTTTTATTATCTGGTGGGCAGGAACTGTTGGAAAGTTCTTATCACCCTAAATTATCAATCTTTTTAGTTAGCTTACTACCACTGATTGAAGAACGTGGTGGTTTATTACTTGCACAAGATGCTAGGGGATACCTATGTGGGAAGCGGTATTCTGGTGTGTCATTGGTAATATTTTGCCAATTCCATTTATCTTATTTGGAATTAAAAAGTTAATCCATTGGCTATCCACACATCACCTATCAAAGATTGCGGAGTGGTTAGAACAGAAAGCAATTAAGAACAAGCCTAAAATTGATAAGTATGGTTTCTGGGGATTGGCGCTATTTGTGGGAATCCCATTGCCTGGTACAGGTGCTTGGACTGGATGCTTGATTGCGGCTTTGTTTTGAAATGGATTTAAAAAAGCAACTCTATCAATATTGATTGGAGTTGCAATGGCTGCAGTAATTATGACACTGGTATCCTATGGATTATTAGGTGCAGTATTTGGATAAGGTCTCAATATGAGACTTTTTTTCTATATTAAATTATTCAGGCAGATTCTCAAGTAGCTCGACAATACCTTGAAAATCTTTGATTGTCGCAGATAAGAATGGAAGCTCATGGGCTTCAAGAGAATCACTAGAAATTGCAATGACATTTTGCATTGGCTTTTTGCGGCGAGAACGCCGTTGATAGAATCTTCAAATACGATAACATGATCAAATACATGAAGACGCTCCATGGCTTCTAAATACATTTCGTATTTACTATTGTATGTACCATCATCGTAGACGATTGTACTTGGATCAATCCATTGGTCTAAGTGGAATTGTGATACATAGAAATCTATATTTTCTTTGATAGATGCAGAAGCAATCGTAAAGGGAATGTTGTGTTGTTTGAGGTAGTTAAAGAATTCAATGACACCCGGAGCTAGAGCTGCGCTAGGGATCATTTTTGACATATTGTCGATAAAGAGCTTCTTTTTCGGCTGATAATCGTTCACATTCATCTGTAGGTAGCGTGTTATTCGTCATGCGTTGAATTAAATCAACATTTGCTAAACCCCAATACTTTTGTACAAGTGTTTCCTTTTGTCATATGTTCGCCAATGACCCTCATAGCGATTGTATCCCAAGCTTGAATATGTAAATCAGTATCAAAGAATAATGTACCGTTAAAATCAAAAATAATTCCGTTATAGCGCATGTTATCTCCTTTTTTTGATTATTATACATTTTATTGATGCGTATGACATCTGATTGTGTTTTAATATATGAAAAAAGAGGGAGAAAGTTATGCAATACAGTGCTCTAATCGTTGCGGCAGGTAGTGGGACAAGAATGAAGCTTGGATTTAATAAGGTTTATGCTAAACTGCCAGATGGAACAACTATTTTGGATAAGACGCTTTCTGTATTTCTAAATGATAGTGATTGCATACAAATTGTTTTGGTAACAGACTGTGCAGAGCATTTAAAAAAAGAACAAGGAAGAAAGGATGGTAGAATCGTGTTTGCGTGTGGTGGTGCAACACGTCAAGATAGTGTTTATAATGGCTTGCGTGCAGTACTAGCAGATATTGTTTTCGTGCATGATGGAGCAAGGCCTTTCTTAGATCAAGAGTCATTAGAGAAACTTAAAAAGACGATGGAAACAGAGAAGGCTGCTTTACTTTGTGTTCCATGCAAGGATACTGTAAAGCATGTGAAAGATGGATATGTTGTAGAGACATATGAACGTAGTACTTTACAGTGTGCACAGACACCGCAGGCATTTGAGACAGATTTATTACTTACATGCATGCATAAAGCAAAAGAAGACCACTTTATTGGAACAGATGATACTTCCTTGGTAGAGAAGTATTCTGATGTAAGAGTAGCTGTAGTTGAAGGGAAGTATTCTAACTATAAAATTACTACTCCAGAGGACATGAGGTAGTATATCTGCTCAAGAAAAAGCATTTAGTTACATATGATATAATAAAAAGATTTAAATAGATAGTGTAACACCGTAAAGGAGAACATATGAAACGAAAAGTATATTGTGACTATTTACGTTTGGTTGCGACTTTCGCCGTAGTGTTTATACACGTGGCAGCGTCGAATTGGTCAAATGTAGATGTAAAATGGAATACAGTGGCAGGTTTTTAATATTTATGACAGCTTAGTTCGTTGGGGAGTTCCAATCTTTGTGATGATTAGTGGAGCACTTTTCTTGAATAGAGATGTTCCAATTAGAATATTTATTCAAAAATACGTACTTCTGTATGGTAATTGCATTTGTATCTTGGAGCCTTTTTATGCAATACTAACAACAGATACATTCCAACATGGATTAATCTATAGTCTAAAATCACATATAGGAACATTAGTGACAGGACATTATCACATGTGGTTCGTACTAATGATTATTGGGTTATATATGTGTATTCCGTTTATGAAGAAGATTGTTTCTGATGAAACAGTTATGAAGTATTTCTTAAAACTATCATTTATATTTGCGTTTTTGATTCCATGGGTGCTAAAAAATTGTAAATGATTTTGTGGGGTCTAATAATAGTATGATTCAAAAGATGGTTACTACTATTAATTCTAATCTAATGAATATGGGTATGAGTATGGTGTTGGGTTATTCTTTCTATTTCATACTAGGGATATTACTTAGATCGCATTGAGATTAAAAAAAGATGTGCGAGTGATGATTTATGTCGCTAGGTATATTAGGGTTTTATTTTTACTGTTGTTGCAGACGCAGGGTTGTCTATTAAGACACAAGTAGCGAACTCTAATTATTATGGGAATTTTGAAGTAAATGTTTTATTAGAAGTTATTGCGGTTCATACACTCTTTAAGTATCATACATTCCAGAACGAAAAGGTGAACCAATTTGTAGTAGTCTTATCGAAGTTTGGATTTGGTGCATACTTAATTCATACGTTTATCATTGAAAGTATGGCAGCTATTCTTCGCTTTGATACCTTATCAATGAATGCATGGATTTCAGTTCCGTTAATATCAATTATTGTGTTTGGTGTATCAATGGGTATATCTGCAGTCCTGAATCATATACCAGTAATTAAAAATACTGTGTGTAATAAAAATGATGGAGCGACTCTTTTTGAACTGATATTGTTTAAAAGACTCGCTTTTTTTAATTGTTTTTGGTACATGCATACACTGGAAAATGACTAGGATACTCTTGTTTATATTTATCCAATTTTTATATTTGTCTAAATTCTAAAAGAATTTTTAATCTAGCCATTGTCTAACATTTTGATGTTTTATAAAAATATAAGTGAAATTAATCACATGTTTATACATGCATAATTGAATGAAGTGAGAACATAAAAAGGGGAGGATAGTATGTTATTTCACATTAGCGGGGATACGGCCATATACCAATGGGTCGCAATGTTAGGAGTACTTGCCAGTTTAATCTTGTTAAACGAGTTTTCTCGTCGTACAAAGTTTGGTGGTATCTTGATGTTTTTGTTTTACCATTAATTTTTGACAGTATATTTTATCGCAATATACGTATCAGCTAGAATGGGGTGCAGAATGGGCTTTACATAACCAGACATATCTATATATGAATGGTTGGTTCCATTATGCAAAACTCTATGCGTCACTTACTGGTTGTATTGGATTTATGATGATCAAATACAAATGGGGTATTGGAAAACAACGTTGGTTCCGTGCATTCCCATTTGCGATTGTCGCAATTAATATCTTGATTGCTGTAGCAAGTGATTTTGAGTCCGCAATCAACGGATGGTACAAAATGGTGGTTGTCTTCTGAAGGCGTATGGTTATACTGGGTGGATGGCATAATGTATTTAATGGTTTAGCAGGTTTAATTAATATTTTCTGTATGACAGGTTGGTGGGCTGTATATTCTTCTAAGGATGAGAAAGATATGATTTGGCCAGATATGATCTGGGTATATATCTTAATCTATGATGTGTGGAATTTTGCATATACATACAATTGCTTACCAACACATACATGGTTCTGTGGTGTGGCCTTACTTCTATCACCTACAATTCCTGCATTACTATGGAATAAGGGTGGATGGATTCAAAATAGAGCAAATACTTTATGCATTTGGTGCATGTTTGCACAGGTATTTCCACTGTTCCAGGAGACATTGGCTGATGGCACAAAGGCATTCCCATGGGTTACATTACCAGCTTTATATGCAGACGGAACTCTAAATGGTATCGTCGCTGGTGGAAGTGCGAACGCAAATCCTACAATGATGACAATTGTGAGTGGATTAGCACTTATGGTAAACCTTATCGCTATCATCTACATCATCCGTACGTGTATAAAGACAAAGAAGAATCCGTACAAAGGAGAAGTATTTACAGAATTTAAGTATTACAAAGATGCTGCTGCTCGTGCAGTTATTGACTAGAGTTTAATTGAAAGGGATAGAATCATAAAAAAAGTAGGTTTCTGAGAAGATAGACTTCAATGGACCTACTTTTTTATATTGAGCGAATATTTTTGGGGGTTGAAATAAGATAAATAAAAATCACGAAAAAGACTTCAAATGTTAATAAAATCTTAAAAAAAGTATGTGTGTAAATATCATACATTGTCATTTAAAAATTGTCATATGCAACAAATGCATATTTTTGTTTATAAATACATTCTTTGAATACGAAAATTGCTAAAATTGAACAGTTAAAAACAGCAAGTGAACCAACGTTTCCAAGTAGCGTTGACGGTGGCTATCACGATTCCTAGCAATGACTTCGTTCAAAGTAAACGCTGCAGGAGTTGATGAAAGGGAGAAATCTATGTGTAGCAATCATCGTTTTTATGAAGGGATTACAGAGAGTGTTTACATTTTTATTGTCACTTGTAATTGTAGTCGCCGGTTTTATTCCTGGAAAAGCAGTTGTTCAGGCTGAGGATACAACCGGTTTTAAATTTAATAAAGTAATTGTAAAGGACTCATCTACTGGAGCACAGGTTGCTGACTTATTGGCAGGTGATGTTCCTGAACTAAAAGACAGGGGTCATTTACTCATTGGATGTAGAATATTCTGTTCCATCATCCTTGCAGTTTTCAAATACCTATTTTCATTTAAATCTTGGAAATGGAGCGTATATCACGACACTTCCTGGCTCCACATTTACAGAAGGTCCAATTACTGCGACTGGATTTGAACAACTTGTAAAAACTCCGACTGGTACAGGTACTTCTCCATATGGGTATCCAACTGCTGGTTCTGCTCAGGCAAGAAATGGTGAACTCATCTACAAGACAAAGACATCTTTGACGAATGTAGCTTCTGCTGGAGAAATTAGTTTTAGTATTGATAGTGCATATTTAAATCAAGATCCAAAACCAGATTCTAGCAAATTTAATTCGTGTCAGTCTTAGTACAGATGATACACCTACGGTAGATGCACGTTCTTTTAATGCGAAATCTACGGACGAACTTAGATATAATTTCTGGACTGATCAATCATCAGAAACAGTCAATAAAGGTGATACAACTACTACATTATTGGCATCTATTACTGGTACTAAGTCCTTAACAGAAGCTGGTAGTAAGACAACAATTGAAATTGAATATCCTAGTGATATTGAGTTTGATTTCTCTTGAAGAAACACAGCTATATCATAGCAATGGTACGGTTGTTTCTACGACTGAAAGTGGTGGTATCAAGACTACAAAATTAGAATGGGATGAACCAGGTTCTTATTCTGGCACACCAGAGTTTTGTGCCTCATGTAAAAGGTTCCGCAAACTCGTACACGTGCAAAGTGGTTCTTCGTTTCACAATTGCTCTAAAGAACTCAAAGAAAGACAATCTGGGATGATACGCCAAATGCAGATCGTACTTCAAGCAATGTATCTACAATGACAGTAAAGATTATTGAAGGTGTTGATCCAGAACAGGTAACTTCTCATGGCTTAACAGATACAGCAGTCAAACTGGGCATACAAAAAGTATGATACTTATAACGTATCGTTTAGGTTCATTGTTGATTAAGAATGAGTTGTCCACTACCAACAAAACCAAAGACAATTGAGATGACAATTGATGAAACAAATACAGCTATTATTCGTGGTGTTACAATTCCATATCATGCGGATATGGTATATGGAAACATCTATTGGACATCTGCTAGTGGCGCAAGTGGTGTAGCTGATCCAAGTATCTTACAGAAGTCAAATGTTTCAGCTCTCATTACAAACACTGCATTAGGCTTAGATATTAATGACTCAATTACGTCAATTAAGGTTGATTTGGGTCCTATCCCTGCACAATATGATGGCGTACGTCCTCATCGTGACTTGTTAGATACATGGAATCCAAATAACAAGTTTATTTCTGATGGAGAGTTCTACGGCTGGTCTTATATTCCAAATGGTGTATTTGGTAGCTGGAAGGTTGGTACAAATGAAGATGTTAAGACAACTGTAAAATTTTATACGACAGGTACGACTCCAACTGCAGGCGATACCTATCACTTAACAGGTAAACCAAAGGTACCTGAAGTAAAAAATGGCGTTGGTACAATTAACAAGTCACAGATTCTTGGTGGAGATTCCTTTACGGTTTCAGGTCGTATCGATGATGCAAACTGGGATTGGAATCCATTACAGGAACCAGAGCTATATATGATTATGCCGGAAGGCTTTACATATTCGAACTTACAAGTTACAGAGGGGACCTTAAGTGCTCCAACTTATATTGGTGAGTTCGAAAAAGATGGTGAAAAGATTAAAGTTTGGAAGTATTCCATCGATATTGGTCAAGAAACAAGAGGTCAATATCAGCCAAACTTTACGAGTAAGAATATGACAATGAAGTTTCGACGTTCATGCGGATAAGACAGTTAAGGTCGCAACTTACCATATCAATGATTTCTTAGGTATTACAACAAAGGACTTTTGATGCGATAGGAGCAGTCATTAAAACCTGAGAAAGTGGGATCGTAGTAACTGGAATACTGACAAATATACTACTGTATTTGGAACATCAGTAAACTCTGGTAAGACAATGGTTTCCTTGTCTGAGCGTACGGGTGTAAAGGTAAACCAAGCTGCAGAGGTGAATGCACATTCTTCCTTGATTGATCAGGATACAGGTGCAGAGATCGTCTATGATAATACTTCAGCAACTACAAAAGAAAAGATACAACAGTCGTGTAGAGAAGGGTGATACGACAACAATGCGTATCAAACTAAGAAATAACAGTGGACAACCAATCAACTACGCAAATGTATTTATTCCATTGCTGAAATGAGAATCTAGACTTTTGGGTCGGCATTTATGCCAGAAGGTGCAAATCAATTACCACTCAAATTAGATAAAGTAGAAGCAACATCTAACTTTGAAGTGAAGTACATTAAGTTAAAACCAGGAAAGACCTATGCACTTAATCACGCACCACAGCCTGCTGATTATGATATCGTTACTGATCCTGCGGATGCTAATATGGTTATGCTTGTTGCAAAGACAATCAGTAAAGTGATGGGGATGGTGGAAGAATTGAAGTTACATATAAGGCAGAAAATAATCTGTCCATGTCTTATAACGACAAGGTGGATGTGATTACGCCTGTCTTGGATTATGATATTAATGGTAACCGTGCGACATTGACACTTGAACCTGCTGCGATGACATATCATACTTCTTCAATCAAGGTTACAAAAGAGTGGAAGAACTATGATGGTACTGTACTAACTGCTCCGGTTAATGAAATAGAAGTAGAGTTATATCGTGATGGAACAGTTTTTGAAAAGAAGAATATTACAGCTGCAAACAACTGGGAAGTATCCTTCGAAAACATTGATATAGTAAATCCAGTAACAGGTGCTAACTATCAATACACTGTGAAAGAAGTAGGTGTAGATAGTTCTAATAAGATAAAGATTGGTAATACCTGGTTTACTGTAACTGTAACAGGAGATGCAGACCAAGGATTTACAATCACAAAACAAGAAGTCTTTAGAAGCAACTCCACTCATTCCAGCAACAACGACAAAGACATTTGTAAAAGAGTGGTCTAATCTAACGCAGTCTGAAATTGATACACTATCCACAACAATCGCTTTATATAAGAATGGTACTAAAGTTCAGGAAGTGACTGTTGATAAAAACAATCAGTTTACTGCAACATTTAATAATTTGTCAGTGACAGATACAATCACATCAGCAGCAAACATTTACACGGTGAAGGAACTTGATGGCGATGGTAATGTTGTAGAGGAAGGAAGTACAATCACAATTGATGGCAGAGACTTTACAGTACATTATGAGGGTACAAAAATTATCAATACTTATGTACCGAGACCAGTGTTGGTAGATCCACCAGTCAAAAAAAGGTTGTGGAAGGAAATCCAAGTAGTCCATCTACATTCCACTTTGAGATGAGAGCAGTCAATCCAACTGATCCAATGCCAAGTGGAAGTGTGAACGGAGTAAAACAAGCTGAAGTAATTGGTAGTGGTGAAGTAGAATTTGGCACATTTGAAATTACACAGGCAGGTACATATCAGTATGTAATTAGTGAGATTAATGATGGTGTTGCAAATTACACATATGATACAACTCATTACACAATTACATTTGAAGTAAGTGATGTATCTGGACAACTAATAGCTAATACACGTGTTGAAAAGGCTGATGGTACAGTTGTAAATGAAGCTGTATTTACAAATGTATATAATGCACCTAGTTTTCAACACCTAAGACAGGTGATAACTCTCAATTACCAATCTATATTGGAGCAGTGATTATTGCTCTTGTAGGATTTGGTTTTGCAGTAGTAAAGAGATTTAAGTCTAACAAACAATAAGTAATATTTTTGGTTGATAGTTCAAAGCTATCAACCTTTTTAGAAGTTTATGATTTTATGCGTATACATTTTTAGAGGTGAACAAATGAAATGTCCACGTTGTGGTAATACGCAAAAATCATATTTTTATAAAGGAAGTCATGGTTATTATTGTCGGAAATGTATAGGTTTTGGAAGGTTGTTGTTAGAGGAGGAAACATATATTAAACTTGAGGATATTCAAGATGATTGTAGTGAATATACCATGCAATATCCCCTAACAAAACTGCAAGAAGAAGTATCCAAAGAGTGCCAGGAATACATTCGCACAAAAGATGTATTGTTGGAGTGTGTTTGTGGTGCTGGTAAAACGGAAATGGTGCTAGCTAGTATAGCAGATGCATTAAATGAAAAGCGTAAAGTTTGTTTTGCGATTGCAAGAAGACAGGTTGTATTGGAACTGGCTGAAAGATTAAAAGACATATTTTAAAAAAAGGCAAAGATTGTAGCGGTATGTGGTGGTCATACAGATGATATTGATGGTGATTTAATTGTATGTACAACACATCAGTTATATCGTTACCAAGGACAATTCTCTTTATTGATTTTGGACGAACCAGATGCTTTTCCATATCGTGGAGATGAAGTATTACACGGTATTGCAAAACATGCGTGCATAGGAAATATAATATACTTAACTGCCACACCAGATGCGTATCTTTTAAGTAAAGTAAAAAGAAGGGAACAATGCATCATATCATATTGAATAAACGTCCACATGGGCATGATTTGCCAGTACTAAGATTATTTATTTATCCATCGATACTATTATTCCTAATACTCATACGATGGATAAACAAACATGCATGCAATCCTAGAATTATCTTTTGTACCAACAATTAGAATAGCTAAGATACTTGGGTTTATTCTCAATATCTTTTATGAAATGTAATGTCTGTACAAGTGAAAGCGAAGATAGGGATGAAATCATATATCATTTCAAACAAAACCCAAAGGGTGTGATAATAGCGACAACTGTTCTAGAAAGAGGTGTGACTATCCCTAAGGCAGATATCTGTGTATGGCATGCGAATCATTCTAGTCTTTGATGAAGCTGGATTGATTCAAATGGCAGGTAGGGCAGGAAGAAGTTTTACATCTCCAGAAGGTGATGTGCTGTTTTTGTGTAGTGAAAAGACAGAACTAGTGCAACTTTGTAAGAATAAGATTGAGCAGGCGAATCAAATATGCGCTGTTTAATGTGTGGAATGGAAAAAGGAGATGGAGATTTTATCGATATACTGGAGAATGATGATCCTCTATGCCATGCTTGTCGAAGTCATCTAACTAAGATTAAGTTTCGTATGCAGTTTCATGGGTATAAACTATATGCTAGTTATCTCTACGATGATGCCTTTGCAAAGATACTAGTTCAATACAAGGAATGTTTTGATGAAGCGTTGAAAACAGTATTTCTGTATCCATTTCGGTGGTGGTTAACGTTACGGTTTTTTGGTTATACAGTTTGTTATTTACCAAGTTCTAAAAGAAAAAATCGCAAAACGTGGGTTCCATCATCTTGAAAAGATGTTTTCTACCTTACCTTTACGACAGTTAGATCTTTTTGAAAAAGTTAGTGATTTTGATCAGAAAAATCGTAGTGTAGAAGAGCGCATGAAGATGTCAGACAATATTGTCCTAAAGAAAAACTGCGTTGTACCAAAGAAGATTTTGTTGGTGGATGATACGATTACAACAGGTGCTTCTATGTTAGGGGCATTGCGTTGTTTAAAGGATTATGACTGCAAGATTGTAATTTACGTGGTGAGTGTGAATCGTCTTTGGCTGAAAAAAAGCGTAAAAATATTCGGAAAAATAAAGAGATTCCTAAGGGATTGGCTAGGCTTGTCTCATTGCCTTTTACATGCCGAAAATATATAATAAAATAGTTATTTAGTATAAAAAATATGGAGGCATTATGGCAAATTTTTTAAGTCGATTATTCAACGAAGACGCCCGTAAGTTAAAACAGATTCAAAAGAAGATTAAGCCGGTTTTGGAACTGGAAGAAGAATATAAAGCAAAGAGCGATGATGAACTCAAGGCAATGACACCGTACCTAAGAGAAAAAGCTTGCTGCTGGTGCTACTCTAGATGATATTTTTGTAGAGGCATTTGCGACAGCACGTGAAGCTTTGCCGAAGAGTCATTGGAGAATTCCCATATCCTGTACAGCTCATGGGTGCAGCCGTTATGCAAGGTGGCGATATCGCTGAAATGAAGACAGGTGAAGGTAAGACTTTGACATCTGTAATGGCAGTATATTTAAATGCCTTAGATGGTAAAGGTGTTCACGTTGTAACTGTAAACGAATATCTATCAGAACGTGACTCCGCATGGATGGGAGAAATTCACCGTTTCTTAGGTTTAACAGTTGGTTTGAATCTTCGCCAATTAACAAAGGCACAGAAGCGTGCGGCATATGCGTGTGATATTACATATACAACAAACTCAGAACTTGGATTTGACTATCTGCGTGACAATATGGTCACTCGTGTTGAAGATCGTGTACTTCGTGGCTTGAATGTTGCGATGGTCGATGAAGTTGACTCCATTTTAATTGATGAATCTCGTACTCCATTGATTATTTCCGGTGGTAAGAAAGATACAGCGAATCTTTATCTACAGGCTGACCGTTTTGTAAAGCGTTTGGTAAAAGATGAAGACTATGAATTAGACGTGAAGTCACGTACAGTCCAGTTAACGGAAAAAGGTACCGCAAAAGCAGAAGCTACTTTCCGTATTGAAAACTTATTCAATCTAGCACATACACAGTTATTGCATCACATCAACCAAGCGCTAAAGGCTAACTATGTGATGTTAAGAGATATTGAGTATGTCGTTGATGAAGAAAATGATGAAATTGTTATTGTTGATCCAAATACAGGTCGTTTAATGAAGGGTAGACAATGGTCTGATGGTTTACACCAGGCTGTAGAAGCCAAGGAAGGTATTTCTATCAAACAAGAAACAACAACTCTTGCGACAATTACATATCAGAACTTCTTCCGTCTCTATAACAAACTTTGTGGTATGACTGGTACAGCGAAGACAGAGGAAGAAGAATTCCCTAGAGATTTACAATATGTATGTTTATGAGATTCCTACAAACCGTCCAGTTGCACGTATTGACTATCCGGATGCTGTATATGGCACTAAGAAGGCAAAGTTCAATGCGCTTGTGGATGAGGTTGTAGAACGTCATGCGGCAGGTCAACCAGTACTTGTAGGTACAATTGCGGTTGAAACTTCCGAATTAATTTCGAAAATACTTAAAGGAACGTCATATTCCACACGAAGTATTAAACGCTAAGAATAATGCACGTGAAGCAGATATTATCGCTAAGGCTGGTCAAAGAGGTGCAGTTACAATTGCGACGAACATGGCTGGTCGTGGTACCGATATTAAGCTAGGCGAAGGTGTTCGTGAGTTAGGTGGTCTTTTGTGTATTAGGTTCTGAAAGACATGAATCTAGACGTATCGATAATCAGTTACGTGGACGTTCTGGTCGTCAAGGTGACCCAGGTATGTCACGTTTCTATGTATCTGTACAGGATGATCTAATGGTACGTTTCGGTGCTGAGCACATGGAAGCGTTATTTGCGAAAACTTGGCGATACAGTTATTGAATCTAAGACAGTTACACGTTCTATTTCTGGCGCACAACGTCGTGTAGAAGGTGTAAACTACGATGCTCGTAAACAGTTATTACAATATGATGATGTCATGCGCCAACAACGTGAAACAATGTACGAAACAAGAAATTATATTCTTGAAAATGATGATGTTCACGCAGTCATTCACGATATGTTTAAGCGTGTTATCTCTGATATTGTGGCAGCACACTTCAATAGCGAAGCTAGAGATCAAGACTTAAATGAATTGATTGCGGCTTTAGATGGTATTGGATTCAAGGGTGTTGTTCGAGTAGAAGATATCGAAGGACGAGCAGAAAATGACGTCGTTGATATCTGCTTGGAACAGGCTTGGTCTGATTATGAACAGAAGATTGAAAAGGTAAAAGACAAGGTACTACCAATCGAGAAGGAAGTTTCATTACGTATGATTGATCGTGCGTGGTCTAATCATATCGATACAATGTCAAAGTTACGTGATGGTATCGGTTTACGTTCTTATGCACAAAGCAATCCTTTACAGGCGTATGTCACAGAAGGATTTAACCTATTTGAGGAGATGATGCGTACAATTTCACGTGAAATTGTAGCGTTCTGTATGAACATTCGCGTAGTGGATGGACCTGAACAGGAGGCGTAATCATGGAATTGTATGAGATGAGACAGAGCGTTTCTCAGTGCCAAGCAAAATTGGAGTCGCTTGGCCACTCTCTTTGACTTAGAAGGGAAAGAGAAACGTTTAGCAGAAAACAATGCCTTAATGGCAGAAGCAGACTTCTGGAATGATCAGAAGAAGGCACAGAAAATTATTCGTGAGAGTAATCAGTTAAAAGCTTTAATCGAAACCCACCATTCTTTAACTGATGCATTTGCGGAATTAAGTGAAGGTATCAGTGAACTATCATCTTCCTTTGATGAAGATATGAATGAGTTAATTAGTGAAGAATACACTGAGACGATGAAGAAGTTTGAAGCGTTTGAAATTCAGGTTCTACTGTCTAGTCCGTATGATGATCACAATGCTATTTTAGAAATTCATCCCAGGTGCTGGTGGTACAGAAGCGATGGACTGGGCCTCAATGTTATATCGTATGTATATGCGTTGGGCAGAAAGAAAAGGCTTCAAGATTGATTTAATGGATTATCAAGAAGGTGAAGAAGCAGGTATGAAATCCTGCTCTGTCCTTATCCAAGGTCCCATGGCATACGGTTATCTGAAGGCAGAAAGTGGTGTACATCGTTTAGTACGTATTTCCCCATTTGACTCTAACGCAAGAAGACATACTTCCTTTGCGTCAGTAGAAATTATGCCTGAGTTTGAAGATGACCTTGAAATAGAAATTGATGATAAAGATTTGGAAGTTATCACAATGAGAGCTTCCGGTGCTGGTGGACAGCACATCAACAAGACAGACTCTGCAGTACGTATGACACATATTCCAAGTGGAATTACAGTATTCTGCCAATCACAGCGATCACAGATTCAAAACCGTGAAGCCTGCTTGAATATGTTGAAGTCAAAGCTATTACAGCTCAAGATTCGTGAGAATGAAGAACGTGCAGCTGCTGTAAGAGGTGAAGTGAAGGCGAATGAATGGGGTTCTCAAATTCGTTCCTATGTCTTTGCGCCATATACAATGGTTAAAGACTTACGTACTGGTCATGAAGCAGGTAATGTACAAGCTGTCATGGATGGTGAAATTGATGGCTTCATTGATAGTTATTTACGTAGTATGATTAAGGCAGATGAATAAAGTACTGCGCTATCAAATCACAGATAAACAAAACGGTCTTACAGTAAAGACCGTTTTATCGTCTCTGGGTTTTAGTCGTCATGAGATTTCTCGCTTTAAGTTTTCAGCTTATCAGATGTATTTAAATCAGAAACCAGTTCTGGTCAATCAAGTTGTACATACTGGGGATATGCTTGTGATTGAGGAGTTGAATGTAGAAAAGTTTGATTTACATCCAATTAGTATTGAGCCAGAAATTTTATATGAAGATGAAGATGTAGTTGTTGTAAATAAACCATCTGGTATGCCATCTCATCCTAGTCATCATCATTTAGAGGATGATATGGGAACACTACTACGAAATTATTATCAAGATGAACACTTTGTGATTCGTCCAATAGGGCGATTAGATAAAGATGTATCTGGTATTATGATATACGCTAAAAATCAGTTGGCTGCAGCTAGATTAACAGCACAGAGAAAAGATGGAACACTTCAAAAGGTGTATTACGCAATCGTAGAAGGACAACTAGATGATAATGGACTACTTTTATTTTCTTTGAAGAAAGAAGAAGGAAAAGATGGCACAATCCTTTGATCAAGGTGGAAAAAGATTGTGTAACTACGTATGAAGTAATCAAACGGTATGCAACAGAATGCTTAATTAAGGTTTGCTTGAAAAACAGGCAGAACACATCAAATACGTGCAGGATTTGCCGGAATAGGACACCCACTTCTTGGTGATACACTATATGGTGGCAATACAGATTGGATCAAGCGACCAGCCTTACATTGTGCAGGAATAAAGTTTTTACAACCCTTTAGCCAAGAGATGATTGAACTAGAAATAGCATTAGCTAAAGATATGAAAAGAAAGTAGTTAGACTACTTTCCCTTGTTTGAAATATTGAATCATCTCAGATGTTAGTGAAGCGTTATCCAGTGTATTAATTTCTTCATCACGATTAGCCCAACGAGCTACACGCAACTCACTTTCATCCATCTGAATTGGTTGATCACCATGCGCCTTACACCAGAAACCAAATAGTAATGAGGATGAAAAAGACCATGGTTGTGATTTATAGTACTGAATATCAGTTACATCCAGTCCAGTTTCTTCTTTTACCTCGCGCTTTACAGTTTCTTCGATTGTTTCACCAATTTCATAGTAACCTGCAACGAGTGCATAACTTTGGTAATGGCCACGTGCATACTTCGTAACAAGAATCTGACCTTTATCATTGATAACACCAACGATAACAGCAGGTGAAATCCTAGGATATACAATATTTGAGCAATGTGGACAACGCATCGCTCTTTCTTTCTGGTCAAAATCCATCGAATGCCCACATCTACCACAATACTTATTATCCTGAATCCAACGATATAGATGCCAAGCTGTGATGGCCGCAAAACCCTAACATCTGATTTTCGAAGGTACGCATTGTTCGGAAAGAAACTTTAATATGATTAAGACTTAGTTAAATCCGCAAGGAAGAATTTGGTATCATCGATTGAAAAATAGATAATAACAATTACTTTCCTTGGAAATCTCATAATAGTGGTAGAACTGATGTTCATCTTTCATTAAAACTTGGTCTTCTTCAAATGAAAAGATAATATCATCGTTTGAAGGTTTAACACCAGGTTCAAAACGCATTTTTTTATAGACATGTGGGTAGATATCTTGGATCATCTGGTAACCTCCTGGAAATAAGAAATGGTCCTTATCGGACCAACAATAATATTATAGAACAAAAAATTTTTAATTGTAAGACTATTAAATTTAAAAGTCGATGCTATAGTAAAGGTGCAAAGAGAAGTACCCTAAAAGAAAGGATAAGGAGGTACAAGCTCATGAAGGAAGTGTTACTCAATTACAGTTTACGCTCCAACATTTAACAAAGTAATCGTTAAATGAATTGTTTCTCAAGAAAAAGTTGAGGACAGACCAATGGACAATTTAAAAGTAAAAATAGAATATAAAAAAATAATTTGTGAATAACAAATAGTTCTGAAATTCGTATTTCAGTAGCGAAGTATCGCAAAAAGATAATGTAGCAAATCTATAGCATTAAGAAAGGTCTCGCCAAATCAAACCGTTGGATTGAAACAGCAGGGTTTAATCGAGACCTTTTTGTTATATCTATGTAGTAAAGTTTATTAGGAATTTTATATAAAATGTGTATAAACCATATAATTATGTGCAATGCAATGTAATATGAATTATTTTATGATAAAATATAAAAAGAAAGGGGTGAGTAATATGGCAAATAAAGAGAATATGACAATACGTATCGATCATGACATTAAAGTACGGGCAACAAAACTATTCAAATCTTTAGGGCTTGATATGAGTACGGCCACTGGGATTTTCTATCGACAAGCATTACAACATCATGGTCTACCCTTCGATGTAAAAATAGAAGAGCCAAATATAGAGACATATGCAGCGATTGATGATGCCACGAAGAGAAAGGATTTAAATGGTCCTTTTAATAGTGTTGATGAACTTATGGAGTCACTAGATGCTTAAAGTGCTTTATACAAATAAATTCAAGAAGGATTATAAACAAGCAATCAGAAGAGGTTGTGATAAGAAAAAAACTACAGGAAGTAATTATGTTGTTATGTAATCAAGTAACATTACCAGAAATCTATAGAGACCATGCATTAACTAATTCTAGGAATTATAAAGATGTAAGAGAATGCCATATAGAACCTGATTGGCTTTTTGGTATATAGGGTTATTAAACAAGAATTAATTCTTGAATTAATTAGAACAGGTACACATAGTGATTTATTTTTAAATATAAATAAGCAGTACGTTCAACCATTTAGGTTTTAATGTACTGCTTTTTAAAAATTCTATGCAATGTTATAGTTGATTTTACCGAAACTTGTTTTTAGTCGTGTGATTGGAATAAGAAGCGAATAACATAGATGGATGTGATACATGGAAGGATTGCCGGTAATGGAATGTCGAAGAAGATTGGCGTAATAAATCCAAATAATATGACAGCCAGGACGTGATATATAATAATCGCTATCTGTTTAAATTGGATTTGTTGATTTAGTTTCGCAGATGTTTGGATTGCAAATACTAAATCACTTAAATGTTTACGCGTTAATATAATGTCGTTATCATCAGAATCTAGATCCTGAAGAATACCGAATTGAATATTTACATCAGCTGTAGATGAAGAGGATGAACCATCTGCACTTGCGTACATATTGATAGAGTCATGCGAGCATGATTTTTATCAGATTTTCTTTTTCGTTCATATCTACATTTGCATGAATGTTCTGGATAGCACAAGCATCCTGAATGTATTGAATCTCTTCTGTATTACCACGAGCAAATAGGTGAACATCAATAATTTCTTTTAGAGAACTAATTGCCTGTAAACTATTTGGTACGACTGGCTTTTGGGTTGCAATTAAGCCAATCACCTGTTTTTCATCAACTAGGATAAATACAGTCTTCCCTTCCTGCTTGAGTTCATCAATCTTCTGATTTGTAGAATCACTTATTAGATTGTTATTTAAGAATTCATGGATATTACATAACTTATATGTACTTTGAATAGAATCGCTTGGATGTGTCTTTTGGAAATTTGTTAGAACACTTAGATTTGTGGATGAAATCTTCTGTGACTTTAAGTAGCGATTGATAGCTCTTGAATAACTGTCATGTCGTTTATTGGAAAGTGTATATGCAATATAACGCATGATATTTAAATCTATTTCATCAACAGGTATAAAATCAGTTACTTCAGGTTTTGAAGCAATCAATACATCATCTTGTTCAAGGAATAATGTTTCTGCTTTGCCTGCTGTTTCTAATGCGTCCACATTACGGAATAAAACATGATTTTTTTAGCAGCGTAGATAGCCTTTTCTAATACTTTTTTTCTGAGGCAATTGTTAGTGCATTCATTGCAACAGATGCTAGTACTGCAACAGAAATACTGATAGCAATAGAGAATGACTTACCAACTAAAATCCAACCAAAGAATAAGACGATAGCTGTAATAATTGAATATAAGAATAAGTATTTTGAGAAGTTCTTAAATGGTGAATCGAAAGGATTTATCGTTCGCTGTTTCTTTTTGCTAGTTTTGCAAACTGTAACAGCGTTGTCTTTTCTCCTATCTTCTCTACTTTAATCTGTAGAGAGCCTTGTAAGCAACGTGTGCCTGCATAAACATAAGAGCCTTCAGACTTTGTGATGTTTGATTGGACACCTGTCAGTGTAGATTCATCAACAGATGCATATCCTTCTATGACGATACCGTCGCAAGGAATGTTTTCATTAGGCCTAATAATCAAAATTTGATTCTTTTTAAGTTGGCTTGTTTCTTCGATAACTTCACCAGTCTTATTGAAGACGGCTGTATTTTTCTGGAATATACTGTTTGATATTCAAGGAAGTAGAAGAACATTGTTGCATGTACTTTAGATATTTTGTTTTATAGATATTTGTACCAAGTATTGCAATCATTGAAATGATAAATGGATATGCATTTACAGTATTTTGAATTGTAAGATAAATACCGTATAAAAATGTGATTATAACAGCAATACTACCAATGGTAGCTGAGGATGGATTTCTTTTTTGAATTTCCTCTTTTGCATGCATGAATATAAAACGACCAACATATAGGGAGTATAGAGAAAATATTAATCCTATCCAAGGTGTAACATGCATGATCCATAGAATCACTAATAGAATTACTTCAACCACAAAAACAAACAAGATACGATAATTTGGTTTGATTGAAACTTTATTATCTTGTGGTATCAGCATATCTGAAGTTGGAATCTCACGTGTATACGCCTGATATCCGCATGCTTTGATTTTTGCAATAATGATATCTGCTGTAATCATCGATGGATCAAACTCGACAGTCACATTGCGGTCGCTTAAAGCAACCGTTACAGCAACGATTCCTTGCGTATTCATTAAAGTGTTGATAGATGGTATCAGCACTTGCATTTAAAATACAGATTTGCGACTGAAAAATGTTTGTCTGATTGTTTCCATGGATGTCCTCTGTTTATATTTTTACAAAAATTATCAACAGAATAGGAATGTAAATTCTGTGATAGATAAAAAGAAAACACATGGATTCCATGTGTCTCTTTATAAAAAAATTATCTTCCACGAATACTTAAGATTACTACAATGGCACTTACAACCATCTGTATAATTGAACCAGGGACTACGCCGAAAATATCATATATCACTACTAAAAGACGTGGTACAGTGAAACTGCCGTTTAGATTTCCGGATAGATAGTTGACTAAGATAAAGGCTGCGTATAGAAACCAAATTGTACCAAAGACGATACCAAGCCAATCTTTTTTTCTTTTCCATAAATATTCCTCCTTTATGGATTATACCATTCTTACACAAAAAAATAGTGATGTTTTGTCTGTGTTTTACAACATAATTGTAAATTATATTTTTTTGTGATTATAGCTTTATTAGTATATTTCGAGTTAGTTTGTTCTAACAAAAAAAGTACAGAATTGAAGCGGATTTGTTTTTTTGTTTGAAAAAAATATTGAGTATAATTATAACGAGGTGATTAAATTATGATACAGGATAGAATCAAACAATTAAGAGCTTTGATGGCTGAACGTAAGATTGATGTATATTACATTCCGAATGAGGATGACCATCTTTCTGACGAATATACAGCTGATTATTTTAAGTGTAAATCATATATGTCTGGTTTCAGTGGAGAATCCGGATGCACAATTATCACAAAGGATTTTGCAGGTCTTTGGACAGATGGAAGATTCTTTACACAGGCAGAAAATGAACTTCAGGGAACTGGTGTTACATTAATGAGACTGCGTCAAGAAGGCGTACCAAATCCAATTGATTTCTTAATTGCGAATACACCAAAGAATGGTGTGTTAGGGTTTTGATGGAGCAGTTGTTTCTGCTAGAAATTATTTACATCTAACAGAAGCTCTAAAGGAAAAAGAATGCAAAGTTATATACAACAGAAGATCTTGTTGGAATGGTTTGGGGTAAAGATAGACCTGCTATGCCAACGGAAGAATTATATGTACTTCCTAAGAAGTATACAGGTGAAGAAGCATCAGAAAGAATTGCACGTGCAAGAGAAGCAATGAAGGCAAGCAAATGTGATGCAATCTTATTTACTGCTTTAGAAGATCCATGTTGGTTATTAAATATTCGTGGCAATGATATTGCATGCACTCCAGTGAGTTATGCATTCGCAGCAATTACTAACAAAAAAACTCTACTATTATGTAGATTCTAAGAAGATTAATGCGAAGGTTGCAAAGTACTTCAAAGATAATAAGGTAACAGTGCGTCCATACAATGCATTAATGAAGGACTTAAAACAATTAGAAGGTAAGAAAATCTGGGCAGATATGGGACATCTCAATTCCAATCTGTATAAAAGCATTAGCAGGGTAATGAGGTTTATGATGCAATTTCACCAGTCGCTTACTTCCGTGCAATCAAGAATAAGACAGAGATTAAGAACATTCGTAACGCGCACGTAAAGGATGCAGTTGCGATGGTGAAGTTTATTTCTTGGGTAAAGAGTAATGTTGCAAAAGGCAAGATGACAGAAGTAACTGCACAAGATCATTTATATGCATTACGTGCAGAACAGAAGGATTACATCGAACCATCATTTGAAACAATCTGTGCATACCAAGAGAATGCTGCAATGATGCATTACACTGCAACAAAAGAAAAACATGCTGCAGTGAAACCAAAAGGTTTCTTGCTTGTTGACTCTGGTGGAACATACAAGGATGGAACAACAGATATTACAAGAACAATCGCTGTTGGTGAATTAACAGCAGAAGAAAAAGAAGCTATATACAAAGGTATTAAAGGGACATCTTGATTTATTGCATGCAAAGTTCTTATATGGAACAACAGGTAATAACTTAGATATTCTTGCAAGAAATCCATTATGGAATGATTGCATTGATTATCAATGTGGTACAGGTCATGGTGTGGGTCACGTATTAGCTGTACATGAAGGTCCACATGGAATTCGTTGGGGCATGCCTGCAAATGGTAAAGCAGTTGTACTTCAAGAAGGAATGGTTGTTACAAATGAACCAGGTGTATATATGCCTCATAAGTTAGGTATTCGTATTGAAAATGAGATGATTGTTCAAAAGGAAGAAAAGAATTTCTATGGACAGTTCTTATCCTTTGAAGATATTACATACGTACCATATGACCGTGATGCGATTGATACAAAGTATCTCAGCGATGAAGAGATTGATTGGATTAATGCATATCACAAGATGATTTGGGAAAAGATTGGCCCACTTCTAAGCGGTAAAGAAAAGAGCTTCTTAAAGAAAGCTACTGGAAAGATTACACGCGCATGAAATTCATATCTTGGAATGTAAACGGCTTAAGAGCCGCAATGAAGAAGGGATTCGCAGATTTCTTTAAGGAACAGGATGCAGATTTCTTTGCACTACAGGAAACAAAGATGCAACCAGAGCAGCTTGAAGATGCGATGAAATTTGATGGTTATCATATGTACATGAATAGTGCAGAAAGAAAAGGATATTCTGGAACACTAATTTATACAAAAACATGAACCACTCAGTGTCACTTATGAAATTGAAGGAGATGTAACCAAGGAAGGAAGAGTTATTACCCTTGAATATCCAGATTTCTATTTTTGTATGTGCATATGTACCAAACTCTAAAGATGGCTTATTACGTCTACCATATCGTATTGAATGGGAAGAGATGTTACGTAAGCATCTAATGGAATTAGATAAGAAAAAAACCAGTTATCTATACTGGTGACTTAAACGTAGCGCATGAAGAAATTGACTTGAAGAATCCAGCGACTAACCATAAGAATCCTGGTTTCTCAGATGAAGAACGTGCAGCGATGACAAAAATTACTAGGCTCAGGCTTCTGTGATACATTTAGAGAACTCTATCCAGATACACAGAAGTTCTCTTGGTGGAGTTATCGCATGAAAGCGCGCGAAAAGAAACGTTGGTTGGCGGATTGACTATTTCTTAGTGAGTCAACGTCTACTAGCAAATGTACAAGACGCATTGATATTTGATCAGACAGAGGGCTCTGATCACTGTCCAGTTGGATTAAATATCAATCTGTAATAAAATAGTACATATTAGAATTACGGAGGTGGAATCATGGATGTAAAATCTATGGTATATGGATATAAGGAAGAACTACTAAGTAGACTAGGAAAAACTTATATCAATTAATAGTGTGGAAGGAACTCCTGAACCAGATGCACCGTTTGGTAAAGGACCTAAGGTCGCTTTAGAAACAGCATTAGAGATGATGAAGGCAGATGGTTTTGATACAGTGAATTTGGATAACTATATTGGTTATGCAGAAATTGGCTCAGGGGAAAAGCTGATTGGTATTATCGGACATTTAGACGTCGTACCTGCTAATGTAAAAGATGGATGGAATAGTGATCCATTTGAAATGGTAGAAAAAGATGGTGTTCTATATGGTCGTGGTGTAAGTGATGACAAGGGTGCGATGGTTGCCAGCATGATTGCATTAAAGGTAATCAAAGACATGAATGTTCCACTTACAAAGAGAATTCGCTTAATCTTTGGTACAAATGAAGAAACTGGATCTAAGTGCCTAAAGCATTATGTTGAAAAAGAAGGTTCTGTAGACTATGGATTTACACCAGATGGAGACTTCCCTGGTGTACATGGTGAAAAGGGTATGATTGCCATGCGTTACCTATCTAAGAATACTGCCATTAAGGATATTCAAGGTGGTACTGCTAAGAATATCGTATGTCGTAACTGCTACGTAGTTATCGATAAAAATAGTTTCTCTCGTAAGACACTGGAAGACTACTTTAATAACGAAAATCTAGAATTCAGTATCGAAAATATTGATGAAAATGATGTTAAGATTTCTGTACAGGGAATCGCTGCACATGCAAGCTTTACCAGAACTTGGTAAGAATGCATTATCCTACTTAATGGATGGCTTAAAGCATGCCGGTTTCCAAGATGGATTCGTTGATTTCTATTGTAAGCACTTTGGTCTTGCGACAGATGGAAGTGGTTTTGGTGCAAACTGTTCTGATGAATATGGAGCGTTAACACAAAACAATGGTGTCATCTCTATGCAGGATGGTGTTATTGAAGGTTCTATCGATATTCGTTTCCCAGTTACTTTAACTTCTCGCAAGGTACTAAAGTTAATGGAAGGACATCTTGAGGATGAAAATGGTGTGATTGAAGTGCTCAGTGCACATGAACCACTCTTCTTCCCAATTGATTCTCCACTTGTTAGTGCATTTATGCTCTGCATACCGTGAGGTAACAGGTGATAAGGAAGCACAGCCAATCACATTAGGTGGTGGAACATACGCAAAGGGAATTGATAATACAATCGCATTTGGATGCGCATTCCAAGGCAAGGATTATCATATCCATGACGCAAATGAGTATGTTGAGATTAACGAATTACTCCTGCAAGCAGAGATTTATGTAGCTGCCATTCTAAAACTCTTAGAAATCTAAATTAATAGACAGAAGTTGTAAAAAGCTTCTGTCTTTTTGTTTATCTAGCAACTAGAATCATACAGCGTGATATAATAGTCACATGACAAAAGTAGCGATTTTATATGATTTTGATAAAACACTGTGTGGCAAAGACATGCAGGAATATAGCTTGATACCATCTTTAGGCTATGATAACCCAAAAGATTTTTGGGCAGAAGTAACTGAACTAGCTTCACAACATCATATGGATGCGATTAGTGCATATCTATATATGTTGCAGAAGAAGTTTGAGGAGATGGGACAACCACTTACAAAGCAACAATTCGAAGGCGTAGGAAAGGGAATTGTTTTGTATAACGGGGTTGATACTTGGTTCAAGCGTATTAACAAGTATGGTAAAAAATTAGGACTTGAAGTAGAACATTACATTATCTCTAGTGGTATGAAAGAAATCATTGAGAATGTAACAGTTGCAGATGAGTTTAAGCATATCTATGCATGTAGTTATTTCTACGATGAAAATGGGTTCGCTAGATGGCCAGCGCAAATCGTGAACTATACAACAAAGACACAATATATCTTCCGTATCAATAAACAGGTATTAGATGAAAATGATGCCGAAGACTTAAATACTTATATTGATCCAAAGTTACGTCCAATTCCACTTACAAAGATGGTTTATGTGGCAGATGGCTTAACAGATGTACCATGTATGCGTCTTGTAAAAGAATATGGTGGTCGTTCTGTAGCAGTCTACAACGAGAAGTCTACAAAAGCAAAGAAGATTGCGGAAAAACTTATCCGTGAAGAACGTGCAAACTACATGGTGAAAGCGGATTACAGTGAGGGTTCAGAAATGGAAACATTGATGAAGATGATACTCGATCATATGAGTGCAGACAGTGCTCTAGAAGCTTTGGAAGGTAAAATCAAGTAAAGAAGGATATATCTATGACAAATGCTGAGAGATTTTTAAATGCTTATGCACAGTGTGAGAAGAAATTAGCTGAACTAGCAGAACAACCAAAGTACATTCCGTTTTCACAACTGGTAGCTCGCTGTGCTAATCGAAGTAGAGTTGTCGCACTTAACCAACAATCTCTACGTGAATATAATGAATTACGTAATGCAATTGTTCATATTCGTGGTAGTGAAAAAGAAATTATCGCTGAACCATGCGATAGTGTTACAGAAGACATTGAACGCATAGCAAAGTTATTAACGGAACCACATGATATTCTAAAGTATGCAAGCATGCCGGTTAAAACAGTACATACTGATACAAGTATTCGTGATGCCTTTCATCTGATGCAAGAGATGGACACATCTAAAGTTCCTGTATATAAAGGACAGAATTTTGTGGGAATGATTACCTTAGATGAAATAGCAAAAGTTGCGATGCAAGGAAAAACAGATAATACAGTCGTATCTGACGTCTTATCTTCTACGAAGAACTCTAGGGTTGTGTTTACTTCTAAGAGTAATAACGTTGATGTTGTATTGCGTTATTTTGATAAGGCTAGAGAAGAAGGTATTACTTTACTGGCAATCTTAATCACCGAGTCGGGAAAGCCTAGTGAAAAACCTATTGGTATTATTACAACTTCAGACTTACCAAATATCTTAAAAATTTATGCATAAAAAAATAATAGGGTGTATACCCTATTATTTTAGTTTGAATTGTAGTGATGCTTTTCCATTTTTCATACTGCAAGTGTAAAATGGCGCCATTCATCATTGTGATGCGTGGTACAGTATGTCCAATATCCGCATCATAGATAACTGGTATATCTTGTAATGCATGTTTAATTGCATCCTCGTAACTTAAGCCAGTACTATTAGATTCAAAACATGTTCTTCCGATGATGATAGCTTTGGTTGTTTCAAACCATCCCATATACTTCATTTGTAAAAGGGTACGATAGAGTGTTTCACTATTCATTGCGAAGTTATCGAAGTACCAAATAATACCATCATTGCGATAACGTTCGATAAAATCTAATGTACCATCATATGGTGTACCAATTAAATCTTTCAGTACATCAATACACCCACCAATACATCTTCCTTCAACATCAATCGTATTAGATGTAGATTTCCAAATATTTTCTTTATCATAGATAATATCATCGCAAAAGAATGGTGGTTGTTCCATGCGTCTTGGATAATTTGTTTGTACAACCAAATCACCTTTTAATATAGCTAGATTTCCTTCCAAATAATCAGGAGTAGGTGTTGCGTAATAATCACCGGCATTTTTCTCCATAAAGTGTTGCGATATCATACTTTCGTAGTAATAGGGTAAACAAGTCCTGTTGGATCAGAAGCACCCATGATCCACTTTATATTTTCTTGTATAATAGATGGATTTAAGTGAGGTAGGATATCGAACAAGAAATCTCCTCCAGTTGCGGCCATAATCATATCTACATCTTTATCGAGTAATAACTCTTCGACCTCCCTTTGCACGAATGGTTGAAGAATTGCTTGGTTCACTTTCATTTCGAACAGATGCGGTTTCTTTTTGTCTGATAGCCATACGCATGCAGGTTATCAATTGAACGTTGGAATTTCTTTTCGAACTTACCGATGCCCGAACTTGGAGCGCAGACACCAATTGTACTACCTTGCTTTTATAAATTTAGGATATTTCATATCTTGTCTCCTTAAGTCGTATTATACATAAAATAACCATCGGTGGGGAGCCGATGGTTAAGTAAAACTCATTATTATTTTTTTATAAATTGGGGGAATTTATGAATTTAAGAAATAATTTAATTACTGTACTGCATTCTAGCTACTCTTTAGTAACTTTGTTCTATATCCTCCTTTCTGTTTACAGTTATTACTATAAAGTGAAAATGTTAAGGAAATAAGAACGCTATGTGAACATTATCTGAATAAATGATGTGTTGAATCACATATTTCACTAGAATTATAAGATGCTATAATAACTCTATGAATATACAAGATAAAAATTTGTAAAACTAGTATAGCTTTATTACTTGGTATAGGCATGGTTGGTTGTACACCAAAAGAAAGAGTCAACTATGACTCATTCTGTAAATGATGGTAGCTATACAGGAATCGGGACTGGCTATAATGGCTATATAACGGTATCTGTATCGTTCCGTAATGGCATTTTAACCAATGTTATTGTAACGGATGAACAAGAAACAGATGCAGTATCCGATGCACCGTTAAATAAGATTCCAGAATATGTAATCAATGAGCAGTCTTTAAATGTTGATATTTCTACGGGTGCTACCCAGACTTCGAAAGCAGTACTCGAAGCGATTGGTAACGCAATTACTGCTGCTAATGGTAATGTCGAGGAGTGGCAGAAGGATTGTACAGGTAAGAATAAAGAAAAGATTATTCAAGAAGATACAGATGTGACAGTTGTGGGTGGTGGTGCAGCAGGTATCGCAACTGTATTACGATTGCAGGAAAAAGGCTATAAGACGACCTTGATTGAAAAGGATAGTGAGATTGGTGGCTCCTTAAGATACTATGCAAATAGTGGTCAAATTGTAGCAGGTTCCACAAAGTTAAATCTCGAGGACATTGATTCTGCGGAAACATTAGCAGAAGATATTACGGCTTATACAAATCAAACAAACAGTCCTACGTTAACACAATTATTTGAAAATAAAATTGGGGAAACGGTAGATTAGCAGTCTAAGATTTTGGGTATTACCTTTGATAAGAAGGCAGGATACATTCCTACAGATGGTTTAGCCCTCAATTCGGCCATGTTATATGATGAATCAAGTGGTGAAATTGATGAGTTACTCCAAAAAGAAGTGGAAGTATCTGGTTCTAGTGTTCATACAAATACAGGTATCATTGGATTACGTTATGATGAAGAAGGCAAAATCATCGGAGTTAGAGCCAAAAAATCGAATGGGGATATTATTGAAACAACATCAAAGTATGTTGTTCTCGCAACAGGTACTTCTGCAGGAAATCTAAATCAGATTCCAGATCGCGATCATAACTCTTCTTACTTAGGCCTTACTACTAATACAGGTGATGCATTAGCGTTAGCAAAAGATGAAGAACATCCTTATCAGATAGAGGATGGTTCGGTTGTATATAACTATTTGGGATATACTGTTCGTGATATTACGCTAGATGCCTATCTTGCGACAAAATCGATTCTTTCCAAAGGCGTTGTATTAGTCAACAATACTGGGGAACGTTTTCATCGATGAAACAGAACCATATAACCAAATCTCAGAAGCAATTCACAACCAGAATAATGCGACTTCCTATCTCGTGATGAATGAGGACGTATACCAAGAGTGGAAGAAAAAAATTACTTTCCACTGCGACAATTACAAAAAGCAGAAGAAAAAGTATTTACAGTCCATGTACGCTATTGTGCCATTCAGTGGTGAAACACTAAGTGAAGCTGCGGTTTCTGCAGACTTGGATGCACAGAAATTATTAGAAACAATTAATTATCATAACTTTGAAATTGAGGCTTTAAATACTAATGTGATTGGTAAGATAGATCCGGAAAAACCAACATGCATTATTCCGCTCAATAAATATCGCTATGAGACAACAGGTGGTTTAAAGGTGGACGATCACTTGAATCTATTAGATGGTAGTGGACAAGCGAAGACAAATGTCTTTGCGGTAGGTAGTATTGCAGGAAATGTATTTGGCGAAAAGATGCCAGGGGTGCAGCTCTTGCATGGGCATTTGTATCTGGAAAAATATGTCGCAGATGAAATCGTAAATGCATTACAGGAATAATTACAAAAAGAGTATGTATGGAAAAATAAAATTCATACGTACTTTTTGATGGATTGGTTGTATCATTAATACGGTTTTTACAATCTGAAAAATAAATCTGTTATAGTATGGTACAAAAGAAGGAGTAAGTTATGACAAATACGAATGAGAAGAAGTTAGATCTTAAGCAAAGTATAGACTTTATACGCATTCTGATATATGCAGCAATTGTTGGACTTGGTGCAGGTGCTATCGGCACCTTATTTACTGTGAGTGTAAATAGTGTCATTGAGCTAAGAGTACAATACCCATGGCTAATCTATTTTCTACCACTCGGTGGTGTCATTATCGTGCTGCTATATCAACTCGCAAAAATATAAAGACGCAGGAACAGACTTGGTAATCAATTCGATTCACTCTGAACCACATTTACCTGTACGTGTTGGACCACTCATCTTTATTTCTTCTGTTATTACACACTTGTTTGGCGGTTCTGCTGGACGTGAGGGTGCAGCACTTCAGATTGGCGGTAGCGTTGGTAGTTTTGTATCAAAGACACTTCATTTAAAAGAAGAGGATAAAAAAACATTAATCATGGCTGGTATGTCTGGTTGTTTCTCAGCTTTATTCGGCACACCACTAACAGCAGCTATTTTTCCCACTTGAAGTTGTACATGTAGGATATATGCAATACGCGGCATTACTTCCATGTGCTATCGCATCATTAATTGGACATAGCGTTGCGACTGCATTGAATCTTGTAGAGCCGATGCATCATATAGGAACAGTTCCTAACTTAGATGCAATTACAGCGATTGCAGTAATTGTTCTATCATTTTTAGCTGGTTTAGTCAGCCGCTTATTTGTATATAGTTTGCATAAGACACACCATGTATTTGCGATGATTGAAAATGCATATGTACGTGCAATTGTAGGTGCTGTGATGATCATCGTATTAACACTGTTAGTAGGTAATCAAGATTACAATGGTGTAGGTGCACATATGATTGAACGTGCATTAGAGGGGGATGTTCCTCTCTATGCATTCCTACTCAAGATACTTTTTACATCAGTTACGCTTTCGTCTGGATACAAGGGTGGTGAAATTATTCCATCCTTAATTATCGGTGCTACACTTGGTAGTGCGTTTGGTACAATCTTCGGATTACCTGCTGGTTTATGGGCTGAAGTAGGTATGGTTGCGGTATTCTGTGGAGTTACGAACTGTCCAATCGCATCATTGCTAATTGGTTTTGAATTATTTAACTTCCAAGCTAGTTCATTCTTATTAATTGCGGTCGCAATTAGTTATATTGTTTCTGGCTATTCAGGACTATATAAAGCGCAGACAATTATCTTCTCTAAGATGAATAGTACACGTATCGAACGTAATACAAACTAAAAAGCATTTCGCTATAAAAATTAAACAAAAAAATAGTAAAAATAGGTACATAGAGGTAAATGATATGAAGAAAATTACTTATTTCCATCTCAATTCTTGCCCATATTGCAAAAATGCAAACAAGGCAATCAAAGAGCTAAGAGCAGAGAATCCAGAATACAACAACATTGAAATCGATATGATTGAGGAAAAATGAACATCCTGAAATCATTGAAAAGTATGATTATCACGCAGTTCCATGTATGTGGATTGGTGATCAGAAAAATCTATGAAGCGCATTTATTCGAAAAGTATGAAGAATGCAAGGAACAAGTGCGTAAAAGTATTTGAAGCTGCTAAATAGTTTTTGATAAGGAATCTATCAAAGATTCCTTTTTTTAAAGTAGACCAGGAGGTAGAATGTTATTACTTGATAAAACCTTACTAAAAAATGACAAAAGGTCTTTGGATATGGATTGTTTCACTAGTAGTGATACGTGTATGTTCGCTTGTGATGATAACAAACTTCGCAAGTAGTATTTCATATTTCTTGGGAAATATGATGAGTCCATCATTCACGCATGACGAAATACGTAGCGTTGTCATTCAGATTATTATTGTATCAATACTAATTTTTGTCTTTCAATTGATTCAAGGAGAATTAGAATACCGTGCACAAGCGGCAGCACGTTCATCTATTCGTCAGAAGTTATTTACAAAAAAACGATGTCGCTTGATGCTGGTTATATTGAAAAGATTGGCCCAAATTCCGCAATTACATCAGCTGTTGATGGTGTAGAACAGATGCAAGTTTACTTTAGCGTTTACTTGCCAAGTCTAATCTTTAGTGTGATTGCGCCAATATACTTGTTTACAAAGATATATCCAAGTTCAATCTTAATCGCATGCATACTACTTGTAGTATCTTTTGTACTATTACCATTACATAATGTATTCCGTTATCGGATTGAGAAACTTAGAAAATCGTATTGGAAATCACTGGAAGATATGACAGGGGTATTACCTCGATAGTATTCGTGGGCTTTCACACTAAAAGTTATTTGATCAATCAGATAAACATGCGGAAGTATTAGGGAGAAAAAAAGCTGACTATTTGAATCGTCAAATTAATGAGTTCATGAAGGTTAATTTCACATCATTCCTAGTAACCGAAGGTATCATCTACATTACATTATTTCTCTGTGTATTCATTGCGATAAATGCGTTAACAAATAAAACAATGGATCTAAGCAGTGTACTAATGATTTTATTGTTGGGATATAGTTATTTTGGTTCAATTCGTCAATTAATGTCCGCAACACATGATGCATTAACAGCTGTTTCTGCCGCAACCCGTGCAGAAGAAATTCTTGCGGTAGAATCATGAAAATAAAACAAGCTGAAAAAAACAAAACGACTATCATAGAAGGTATTCTTGTTAAAGGATGTTTCCTTTTTCATATGAAGGTAGAAAAGAAGTATTACATCATATAAATATTAAGATTGAAAAATCAAAGACTAACAGCGTTAGTAGGATTATCTGGTTGTGGGTAAGAGTACGATTGCATCAATGTTAATGAAGTTTATCTATCCTGCAAGTGGAGCTGTATATTTAAATGGAATAGATTATGCATGCATGAATCGTGAAAGAAATTGGGTAAACATATTGTAATGGTTCCCACAAACAGTGAATTTATTTAATGATACAATTCGAAATAATCTATTTACTAGCAAATCCATCCGCAAACGATGAACAACTTTGGCAAGTGCTACAGGAAGTTAGCCTTGATAAGCATATACAAAGAATGCCTGATGGCTTAGATACGATGGTAAGTGAATCTGGGTTCAAATCTATCTGGTGGACAAAAAGCAGATGATGGGTATTGCAAGGGCACTATTAACAGATGCAGAGTATATCATCTTTGATGAAGCGACTTCTGCAGTTGATCCTGAAAGTGAAAAAGATAATATGGGACTGCATTGATAAATTATCAAAGAAACGTACACTCATTATTATTTCACATCGTCTATCTGCGATACGAAATGCAGATCAAATCATTGTATTACGTGCAGGTGTTGTGGAAGAAAGTAGGTAATCATGACGAACTTATGAAGAATCATGGGACTATATCGAGAACTTGTAGAAGAACAAAATAAACTGGAGGTACAAGCATGAAAGAAAATATGCATATTCAATTCCAGTTCTAGTATCAAGATTAATCAAGAAAGCAAAACCAATCGCAAAATATCTGACCATATCTACACTAGCTAGTATTATTGGTAATCTATCGCATATGGGTGTCATGGGATTTGGTGCACTTTGGATTATGAGAGCTGCAGATATTATGACAGACTGGTAATGTATGGTTTTATGCATGCATGATGTTTTGTATGTGGTCTTTTTAATCGCAGTCTGTCGATATTTAGAAGGGTGTATTCTCGCATCTAGGTGCGTATGGTATTCTGGCAAAGATGCGTGTAGATTTATTTTAAATCTATCAATCGCTTTAGCACCTGCATATCTGATTGACCAAAAGATAGGTGATGTGATTAACATTGCGGTAGGTGATATTGAAACCTTAGAATACTTCTTTGCCCATACAATTGGGCCAATGTTTACAGTAATACTTTTGCCAGTCACAACTGATTCTCATCGCATTACAATTTAACCCTTTGTATGCGTATGTATTGATTCCTGTATATCTTATGATAAGTGTCATGATTCCTCTTGTTGGATTGTATCTAGGAAGAGGAATTGGCAAAAGAATATCGTAAAGACTTTAGGGAAGCTAAAGGCAGTGATTCTTGAAAACATATATGCGATCAAAGGATATTCAAATCTATAATGCCCAAGATGACGAAGATTACGAAAGGTGATGGAGTATAACAATCAAGTTAATAAAGGACATGCATGTGATGACGATGCATAAACAAGCATTATCTTCTGCCCCAAATTTCTTTGTCTATTTGGGTAGAATAATGATTTTGATTGTGGCTGCGTATTTACTTTCAAATGGAATTGGAAATCCAGTTGGTACGATTTTAATTTCATTTATCGCAACTGCATCATTCTCCTCTACATTCTCACTTACGTTTGTTGTTTCTCATCTACTGAGGCCTTTTGCGGCAGCTGAGAGAATCTTCTTGATCGAAGACGCAAATCCACTGACTGATTGATCCCAAGTGAATCCGTGAAGATTGATCACGTCGAACGTATTGATTTTGAAGATGTTTCATTTACATATCCAAAGACAAAATCGCAAGATTTTAAAGCAGTTTCATTTATCAATACAGAATCACGAAACATATTGGTATTATCGGGTGAAAGTGGTTCTGGTAAATCAACACTTTTAAGATTGTTGTTAAGATATTATCCGATTCAAACTGGTAGATATTCGTATCAAATGGTATCTCTTTAGACCAATTTCTCATTTGAAGAATTACATCGTCATATTGCAGTATTAGAACAGGATACCTATCTATTTAATGATACAATTGCTGGAAATATCGCTATCGCAAAACCAGAAGCTACATTGGATGAAATTCGTCTAGCAGCGAAAAAGAGCAGGGATTGATGACTTTATCATGAGTTTAGCAGAAGGATATGATACACATATGGGGACAGATGAGCTTGCGTGTTTCAGGTGGTGAAAGACAGCGTATTGGTTTAGCACGTATCATGTTAAAAACAACCTGATGTAATTATTTTAGATGAGCCTACAAGTGCTTTAGATGTATTGCATGAGAAAGAACTGCTCTATACATTAGAGAAGGAATTTAAAGATAAAGATGATTCTGACGATTTCACATCGATTATCTACACTATCATATTGTGATCGTATCATTGAAGTGAAAAGATGGAATAGGAAATGAAAAAAAGGTTGATTGGTTAGATGCCAATCAACCTTTTTATAAAGTTCTGTAGATGTAGAATGATTCTTCCGAATATATTCTTTTTCCTGTGGAAGTGTGATACTGATTGTTTTTGTGTAGATGACTTTACTATCGGCTGTAAATGTAATTGTAGCCTGAATATTTTTGGTCGTATAGTTCTGCTGAGAATTTCTTTTGGTAAATCAATTTCATATGTACATTCTACATTTGCAGGTAAATCGAGTGTAATATCTTTATCCATCTTTACGTCGATATTTGCAGTATGCATGAATGATTTATATTCAATTGTTGAAACAACATCATTGGTTTTTCAGAATTGTTTTCTTCTGCCAAGAAGATAAATTCTTTAAGGAAGTTTGTGCATCACTTAAGTTAGAGTATTGTTCCACGTTAGTGCTTGCGCCAGCTGTTACGGCAATGATATTCATATCATTGACAGTTGCCCAATAGGCGATACATCTACCGGCTTTGTAATGTATAACCAGTCTTTACCACCAGATAGATTTGTTAAATCGTATCCATATGTATCCGCATATGCCCAAATCGTACTAGCAAGTGGGATGCCAAAATGGATAATAGGTTGTGGCTTGGGTTGTATATTCCTTTCGTGGAGAAGATCTCTTTAAAGGTTGGATTTTTGTAATGCATAACGTAATAACTTTGACATATCCTCAACCGTAGAATATTGGCCATCACGGTCAAGACCATGTGCACTCTTGAAGACAGTGTGATTCATTCCTAATTCTGCGGCTTTATCATTCATCATCTGATAGAACTTTTTCAAAAGCTACCACCAATCTGTAATGCAAGTGCATTTGCGGCATCTGCTGCAGATGGAACAGCAGCAGCGTAACATAGAGTCTAGTAAAGTAGCCACATCACCACTGATATATCCTGCAACACTTGCTTGTTCTTCATATAGCCCTGCAAGCATTTCATCTGTAATCGTGATGTTTTTCATTGAGTGAAGAACTGTTTTCGATTGCTAGAAGTACAGTCATCATCTTTTGTAAGAGATGCGATACTAATTTGTTCATCCTGTTTTCTTTTGCGTCTAGAACTTGTCCTGTATCTGCATCTAGAAAGATATAGTTTGTACTATATAGGTTTTCTACCTAAATCAAAAATCATCTTCTCTAGCGCTAACTGGTAATAGTGTTGTTAAGGTAATCAATAGTGCACATGTAATTGCGAAATAATCTTGTCATTAATTTCTTCATGAGTCTATTATATCTTAGACTATGGAAAGTTTCCCATTAAGTTTTTTTAAGTATGATATAACCTTATATAGAATAGAAGAGGGCTATTATGGAAAAAAATTGCTAGTTTTACAGTCAATCATCTAATTTTTAGAACCTGGTATATATGTATCTCGTCAAGATCATTTTTAATGATGTGACGATTACGACGTTTGATTTAAGAATGACAACACCGAAATAAAGAACCGGTGATGAATACTGCAGAAATGCATACAATAGAGCACTTGGGTGCTACGTATTTACGAAATAATCCTGTTTGGAAAAAAATCGTATTGTCTATTTTTGGTCCGATGGGTTTGTCGTACAGGTTTCTATTTACTGTGCGAAGGGGATTTAACTTCGAAGGAAATCGTTCCACTTGTAAAAGGGTTATTTGAATTTGTACGTGACTTTGAGGGAGCTATCCCTGGTGCAGAAGCACGTGATTGTGGTAACTATTTAGACCAGAATTTACCGATGGCAAAAGTATCTTGCCAATCGTTATTTAGAGAATACAGTAAAGGAGATTGACGAGGCACACCTCGTGTACGCAGAATGATGAGAGTAGGTATTATTGGTGCGATGGATGTGGAAGTAACATCTATCAAAGAACGCATGACAATCGATAAGATTGAACAAGTTGGAGATAACACATATTGTTTAGGGAAAAAAATTGGTGATACGGAAGTTGTTGTCGCAAGATGTGGCATTGGTAAAGTAAATGCTGCAATTTGTGCTACAACCATGTGTGTAAAAGTATGATGTTACACATATTCTAAATACGGGGATTGCAGGATCTTTGGATAATCAAATTAATATTGGAGATATCGTTGTTTCGACTGATGCGGTATATCATGATTTTAGTGTAGAACCATTTGGTTATCCTGCTGGAATGGTACCTGGTAGAAAGACAATCTCTTTTACAGCAGATGAAACTCTACGTAAGTTGGTTGTCGATAGTATTCAAAAAGGTCGCTCCAGAAATTCAAGTCTTTGAAGGACGTGTTGCCAGTGGGTGATATCTTTTGTAGGACAAAAAAAGAAAAGAAAGATTGGATTATTTCAAACTTTGGAGCAAAGTGCTGTGAGATGGAAGGCTGTGCAATTGCGCATGTTGCGACGGACTATCACATTCCATTTGTAATTGTACGTGCAATCTCTGATAAAGCAGATGAAGAAAGTACGATATCTTATGAGGATTTTTGAAGCACAGGCAGCTGAGCATTGTGCAAATCTAGTCTTCCAAGTATTACAGAGTTTATAAGCGAGAATTCTCGCTTTTTTTAAAAGTGTGATGAATAGATGTGTGTATAATACAAGTATGTATAACCAGCAGTCATTTATAAAAATATCTATCAATTGGATTATTTCTTTTTGGTATTTGCATACCTAGTGATATGCATTACAAAGATGATATACCATAAGTCTTTTTCGTCGATATCGTAAACGTATTCTGTCATCACTGCTTTTATTAGTATTATCAGCAGTGATGATATGGGAAAGCATTCTTTTCTGCGATTCCAGTGAATCGTGATGCGTCATTTTCAATGTCGGATATTCCAGCATATACGTCATCGCCATACGTAGAGGTGAATCATAATATCCCATTCTTTACAGAAGAAGAATTAAAGAGCGATGAATACGAATCGTATAGTGAATTAGATTATCTTGGTCGCTGTGGTACAGCGATGGCGATGATAGGTATTGATATAATGCCAACGCAGAAGCGTGAGTCAATATCGATGGTAAAACCAACTGGTTGGCATTTAGCCAAGTATGATTTTATTGATGGAAAATATTTGTATAATCGTTGTCACTTTGATTGCGTATGAATTAAGTGGTGAAAATGCAAATGTAGCAGAATTTGATAACTGGTACTCGTTATATGAATGTGGAAGGAATGCAGCCGTTTGAGGATAAGACGGCATGGTATATCTTACGAACAGGAAACCATGTGCTATATCGATGTACACCTATCTTTGAAGGGAGATAATCTAGTGGCAACAGGTGTGTTAATTGAAGCACGTTCGATAGAGGATGGTGGAGAAGGTATCTGCTTCAACGTGTTCTGTTATAACGTACAACCAAATATAAAAAAATCGATTATCATACGGGTGATCATCAACTGATTATGCAGGATTAATTTATGTAAAAAAAGAATAAATGGATACCAAAAAAATATCGAGAATTATGTATAATACATTTGACTAAAGGAGAAAATGAACATGAAATTAGTTAAGAGCATTTTAGCAGCAGCTACAATCCTTTCATTAGCAGGTTGCGGATCAAAGGCTATTTACAACGCCGGTACATATGAAGCAACAGCTGAAGGACGTAATGGCGACGTTACAGTTGCAGTTACAGTTTCAGATTCAAAAGATTGAAAAGGTAGAAGTTAAAGGACCACAAAGGAAACAGCTGGTATCGCTGATGGCGCTTTAGAAGAAGTTCCAGCAGCTATCGTTAAGCAGAACAAGGCTGAAGTAGACACAGTTTCTGGTGCAACAATTACTTCTAAAGCAATCATTGAAGCAGCTAAGGAAGCTTTAAAGAAGGCAGCTAAGTAATTAAAAAGAGGGCAATTTGCCTTCTTTTTTTGTAAAAAAATAAACAATTTCTCATCAAAAAAATGCGAAAAAACATGCATAAATAAACACTTTTTTTAAGATTCAAAGGTTGAAAAATACATAAAAAAATCAATTACAATAAAAATTATCAAAAATAAAAGGAGGCCATAAGCATGGCAACAGTAAAAAAGTCGTTACAAAGAAGACATTAGCAGATGATTTAGCAGAAAAAAATACGGTTTAACAAAGAAGGCTGCTGGAGAAGCAGTTAATTACGTATTTGATGAAATCGCTACAACAATCAAGAAGGGTGGCGAAGTTTCATTAAATGGCTTTGGTAAGTTCACAGTAGTTAAGAAGAAGGCTCGCACTGGTTTAAACCCAGCTACAGGCGAAAAAGATTAAGATCAAGGCTACTAAGGCTCCAAAGTTCAAAGCTAGCAAGACTTTAAAGGACTTTAGTTAAGTAATTTTATGAGCAGGGATAACCGCTCTTTTTTTAATGCTTGATAGATAAAAGAAAAAAACCTGTGTATTTGATTACACAGGTTTTATAGTTTAAGCGATGTAAGCACGCTTGATAATAACTGGAGTTGTTGGCTTTATCACGGAAAGTCTGTTGGAGTATTTGCAATCTCATCAACTACTTCCAAACCTTCTACAACATGTCCAAATGCAGCGTAGTTTCCATCTAAGTGTGGAGCATCTGCATGCATGATGAAGAACTGGGAACTTGCGGAGTTTGGATCCATTGAACGAGCCATGGAAATAACACCACGAGTATGCTTGATAGGATTGTTAAATCCATTTTGAAGCAAACTCACCAACGATGTTTTCCTTGGAACCACCTGTTCCATTTCCAACAGGGATCACCACCTTGGATCATAAATCCAGGGATGATACGGTGGAATGATAATCCATCGTAGAAACCTTCACTAACAAGTTTGTTGAAGTTTGCAACTGTCTTTGGGAGCAGCTGTTTCATCAAGTTCTAACTTTGATGACTTTGCCATTATTCATTTCGATTACGATCATGGTAACCTCCTATTTTAAGTGCCAGATATCGCGGTTATAGTCTAAGATTGTACGATCACTTGAGAAGAATCCACTCTTAGCAATATTTACTAATGACTTCTTCTTCCATGCGAGACGATCTTTCGTAGTCAGCTAATACACGATCTTTCACTCTGCAGTATTCTTCAAGGTCAAGTAATGTCATGAAACCAGTCCTTGTTGATTAAGTTATCACGTAAGTCAGATAACATCTGCTTGTCGCCTAACTTAATTAGTTCTGGACTTGTGATGAAGTCTACACATGCATGAATGAGTTGGCTGTTGTTGTAGTAATCAGCTGCGTGGTAACCACTTGTTTCATAGAGCTTTGATTACATCATCGGATGAACGTCCGAATGTATAGATGTTATCTTTACCTACTAATTCACCGATTTCAACGTTAGCTCCGTCATTTGTACCTAATGTGATAGCACCATTTAACATGAACTTCATATTACCAGTACCGGAAGCTTCCTTAGAAGCTAGAGAAATCTGTTCTGAGATATCACATGCAGGAATAACTGTCTCTGCCTTTGTTACGTTATAGTTTTGTAACATAACAACCTTTGAGGTATGGACTTACTTCTGGGTCGTTCTTAATTAAGTCTTGTAAGCAAATAATCAAGTGAATGATATTCTTTGCCATGATGTATGCAGGTGCTGCTTTTTGCACCAAAGATTACGGTAATAGGACGAGCTGGCTTTTGACCTGCCTTAATCTGTAGGTACTTATAGATTACCCACAATGCGTTCATCTGTTGACGCTTGTACTCATGTAGACGTTTTACTTGGATATCGAAGATAGAACTTGGATTGATTTCAATTCCTTCTTCCTTCTTAATCATATCCGCAAGACGTACTTTGTTTGTGTACTTGATATCATCTAACTGCTGTAGTACTGCTGTATCGTTAATATACTTTCAATAAGTCTTCTAACTTACTAGCATCCTTACGCCATGCATCACCGATTAATGTATCGATGTAATTTGCAAGATCTGGGTTTGCAATGCATGATCCATCTACGGAATGTGATACCGTTTGTCTTGTTGTTAAACTTAGAGTGGTAAATGTTATAGAATGGCTTCAATTCTTGGTGTTTTAAGATTTCTGTATGAAGTGCTGCTACACCATTGATAGAATTACTGAAATGCATGTCCATTCTTGCCATGTGTACACGGTGACTATCATCGATGATTGTTAATTCCTTATCACCCTTGAAGGCAATATTTACGGCATAATCTAAATCCACCGATAATTGGAACAAGTTGTGGTACAACTTCCTGTAGATAATCTAGAGGCCACTTTTTCTAGCGCTTCCGCAAGAATTGTGTGGTTTGTATATGCACATGTATTAGCGACAATATCTGCTGCTCTACGGAATGTGATACCTTCATTCATCAATAAACGAATTAATTCAGGAATTACCATAGAAGGGTGAGTATCATTGATCTGAATAGATACATACTTATCTAAATCGTTGAGGCTGTGTCCCTTTTCTTTTTCTTCCTTGATAATTAATTGAGCAGCGTTACTTACCATGAAGTACTGTTGGTAAATACGTAATAACTGACCATCTTTATCGCTATCATCTGGATAGAGGAATAGTGTTAAGTTCTTATCGATATTCTTCTTATCGAACTTTGTGCCATCGTGAACGATAGATTCATCAACAGTATCTAAGTCAAATAAGTGTAATGTATTCTTGTTTGTCTTATATCCGATGATATCTAAGTCATACATATGTGAGTAGTATGTCTTTCCAGCAAGTTCAACTGGGAAGGATACATCTGTATCGCGTAATACTGTAGAACCGTATAACCATTCATCTGGAATTTCATGTTGTTTTCTGTCTTTGAATTCCTGACGGAATAAACCAAGGTGGTAATTTAAACCAACACCATCACCTTGTAAGTTTAATGTAGCAATGGAATCTAAGAAGCAAGCTGCTAAACGACCTAGACCACCGTTACCAAGTGAAGGTTCCTTTTTCAAAAACTTTCAACTGTACGGATGGACTTTGCCATTCTTAGATAATAACTTTGCTAATTCATCGTATAGACCTAAGTTAATTAAATTCTTACCTAACTGTTTACCAATGAGGAATTCTGCACTGATGTAGTACAACTTCTTTTCACCTGTAATCTTCTTAACCTGATCTTGTTTCTTTCCTTTACGATAGCAACAATCGCATCATAAAGTTCTCTGTCAGTGGCATTTTTTTAATCTGCTTTTTTTCAAGCTTGACTCAAGTTTTTTTCTCTAATGTCATGAGTATCTCCTTTATCAAAATAATTAAAGATCATAGACAACTATACCATAAATGAGAAAAAAAGTGAATTCCATTCACTTGACATGGAAAAAAATATTACATCATGGGTTAATATTTAAAACTGAAAGCGGAGTTAAAATGAATAGTAATATGAGAAAAAGCAGGAATTTTAATGCCAGTCGCATCTCTGCCTGGCCGCCACGGATGTGGTACTTTTTGGAAAAAGAAGCATATGATTTTGTAAAGATGATGCACCAGTCGGGTCTGGGCATTTGGCAGTTATTGCCATTAAACCCTTTAGGATATGGAAATTCACCTTATCAGCCGTATTCATCTTATGCGGTTGATGAGCTCTATATATCATTAGATGTATTTAGCACAACAAGGTTTATTAGAGAAGGTGCCTTCCTATCATCGTAACGATGATGCAAATTCAGTATGAGAAAGTTCGCCAGTATCATGATAAGTACTTTGCGTCTTGCCTATCAGAAGTTTGAAAAGGATGAGGCATATGAATCTTTTATCAAGAAACCTTGGGTAAAAGAGTATGCAATCTTTAAGACTTTTAAAGTTGCGAATAACTTAAGACCTTGGATTGAGTGGGATGCAGAACAGAAAGATTATCCGATCAATCAGAAATTAGATTTATCAAAGTATGACGATGAAATTGCATATCAGATGTTCTTGCAGTTTGTGTTGTACCAACAGTGGCATGCACTTAAAAAAAGTATGCAAATAGTTTAGGGTATTCAGATGGTGGGTGATATTCCATTCTATGTAGGACTAGATTCTGCAGATGTTTGGGCACATCGTGAAAACTTCTTATTAGATCAAGATGGTAGACCAACGTTTATCGCTGGTGTTCCACCAGATTACTTCTCAGCGACAGGACAAAGATGGGGCAATCCTATCTATGACTGGGACTTTATGAAGAAGGATAAGTTCACATTCTGGATTGAGCGTATGTCATACATGGGAGAGATGTTCGATGTTGTTAGAGTTGATCACTTCCGTGCCTTTGATACATATTGGAAGATTCCAGCAGATTGTCCAACCGCGATTGAAGGTGAGTGGATTGAAGCACCTGGATATGAGTTATTTGATACATTATTCAAACAATATCCAAACCTTACTATCGTTGCGGAAGATTTGGGAGATTTACGTCCAGAAGTACTGGAATTAAGAGATCACTATAAGTTTAGAGGTATGCGTATTGTTCAATTTACATTTGACCCTGAGGGCATGAAAGAAGATAAAAACGCATCTATTGGTATATACTGGGACTCATGACAACGATACGACATATTCATGGTACTGCCAGCAACCTGCTTCTTTAAGAAGAAAGATGCGTCAATACCTATGGAAACACGGATATCGCAAGCATAGCTTTGTCGATGATGTGATTGACTATTCGTTGGATAGTAATGCGGACATGGTAATTATTCCGATGTCAGACTGGATCCATGCTGGAAGCCAAGCACGCTTAAACATGCCTGGTAGCGTAGGTGCTCCAAACTGGATGTGGCGAATGAAAGATTTACGCGCATTTGCGAAACGTATCAAACAAATCAAGTCAGACTTAGTACGAGCTGATCGTATCAATCACGACTAAGAAGGTTAACAAAAATGGATATTATCTTAAATATTATTAAATCTGTAATTTTTGGAATTGTACAAGGTGTAACAGAGTTTCTGCCTATCAGTTCAACAGGTCATTTAATTTTATTACAGACGTTTATGCCTTTGAATGTCTTTACGGATCCTGCAAAAAATAAAGCCTTCTGGGATGTATACAAGGTTGTGATTCAGTTCGGTAGTATTTTGTCTGTACTGTTGTTGTATTGGAAGCGTTTATGCCCATTTCGGCAAAAAAACGTATCAGAGCCTAAGAAAAAGAATATCTACCACACATGGCTAATGGTTGTCGTGGCATCCATTCCATTAGTAGCAGGAATGTTACTGAATGATTGGATTGACGATGTGATGAGTGCACCATATATCATCGGTATTACTTTGATTCTCTACGGTATCTTGTTTATTTGGATGGAGAATAGAGAAAAGAAGTTTACAGTTGAACATGTTAGTCAAATCACACCTAAGAAAGCCTTCGGTGTTGGTATGTTCCAGATTTTTGGCTTTGGTTCCAGGAACTAGTCGTTCTGGAAGTACAATCTTTGGTGCAACTTTATTAGGATTTAATCGTGCAACAGCTGCAGAGTTCTCATTCTTTATGGCAATTCCAGCAATGTTTGGTGCAAGCCTTTTAAAGATTATCAAAGCAGACTTCTCATTCGGCTTTTTGGCCACTGATGATTTTACTGATTGGTACAGTGGTTTCGTTTATCGTTTCAATTATTGCGATTCGTACCTTAATGAATTACATTCGTAAGAATGACTTCAAGGTATTTGGCATATATCGTATTATTCTCGGAATTATCGTCCTGATTCTCTGCATTACACGCTTTATAGCTTAGAACGGCGGTATTATGAAAGAAATTATTACTCTTGGCGGTCTATTTTTTTAGAAGGGTTATTATCATTCTTCTCACCATGTATTCTTCCACTTGTTCCGTTATACATTGGCTACCTTACAAAGGGTTCCATGATGACAGACGAAAATGGACAGGTACGTTATGATCGAATGAAAACACTCATTCTAACAATCGGATTCGTCTTAGGAATCTCGACAGTGTTCGTGATTGCAGGGACTTGGATCTAGTGCACTAGCAGCTGTATTCAAGCAATACACATTGCAGTTTCAAATTGCAGGTGGTGTATTACTGGTCATCCTTGGTCTAGCAAATCTACACATTATCAATATTCCTTTCTTGAATCAGACACACCAAAAGACAATGCGTGTAGAAGGTGGAATGACTTTCTTCAAAGCATTTGCGTTGGGATTTGTGTTTAGTTTTGCATGGTCTCCATGCGTAGGTCCATTATTGGCGCAAGCAATCTTACTAGCATCTACTGCTACAAACGGACTTGGTTGGCTATATATTGCGTCCTATGCATTAGGATTCATCGTTATCTTCTTACTCATTGGATTCTTTACAGAAGAAATATTGAATCTAATCAAACGTAATAAGAATGTTGTGAAGTATACAGGCATCGTAAGTGGAGTTCTTGTCTTGGCAATGGGATGCTTTATGTTATTCCGTGGTTTCAGCACAATGAATGTTCTCCAAAACAGTGGTTCCTCAGCACCAGCTGAAACAACAACAGTAGATGATTCCAAATCAAAGGAAGATACTTCTACAAAGGAAGATACTTCAAACAAGGAAGATACATCTTCAAAAGAAAATTCAGATTCATCTTCCCAAACTGCAATTGAAAAGTATAACTTCGCGCTAGTAGATGGTGAAGGTAATGTTCATAATCTCAGCGATTACAAGGGAAAGACAATTGTCATGAACTTCTTTGGTACATGGTGCCATTACTGTAACGAAGAATTTGGAAGTTTACAGAAGATTAACGATGAGATGAAGGATGATGTTCAGGTACTCATGATTGCGGCTCCTGGTCTTAATGGTGAGGGTACTGTCTCTGATGTTGAAGCGTACATGAAGAAGAAGGGATATAACTTTACAATTCTTTATGACACAACTTTAGAGATGACAAGAACGTATAAGGTTAGTGGTTATCCAACAACTTATGTTGTTCGACCATCTGGCGAATTCTTAGGATATGTACCAGGCTATGTATCTGAAGAACAAATGCGTAACTTTATTAAGTCAGCACAAGAATAGTAGAAAGTATCCACATTCGTGTAAAACGAATACAAGGTGATTCATATATGTTGTGAATCACCTTTTTCTAATTTTGTATCTAGATATGACATTAATTATTAAGTAACTATTAAGAATGACTTTTTGTGATGTGAAACAAGTATTATTTTATTTATGTTCGGCTATGATAAATGTGTATATATGTAAAGCATTTTTTTTCTTCATGCAAAAAAATGTTGTACATACCAAGTATGTAGATGATTACGAATGGAAGAATTTGTAAGAATCAAAAAGATTTACACAACAGTTTCAATCAATCAGATACGTAAGGAGATGGCAATGAAAGCAAAAAATCTAATCCGCACGCTAAGTGCCCTAGTGCTTGCGATAGGAATGTTGTTTCATACAACAGGAATTCGTGTTAATGCAGCACCGGGATTTACTGTAACAAATACCGCAACGATACAGACATCCCAAGCAAACGACTACTCATCACAGATCCAATTTAATATCCACGCTGAAGTAACAGGTCAAGTTCATGCGGGCGATACCATACGCTATGACTTTTGAAAAACATCAATATTAACCCATTAAATGGGCTTGATGTTACTACAACAGATGCGACTGGTGCAAAAAAAGTAATTGGTAAATTGAGTGTACATTATGAAGATCACTATGTAGATACATTTAGTGATGTCATCAATCCAACTTATGACAATAAGTATACTGAGAATACATACTTAACTGTTACCTTCAATGGTGAATATGATGAAGTTAACTTTGATATTGGTGGAAACGTTCGCTCGAATCACTTTATTAAGAATCAAGCTCATAACCGTGTAGCGAAGATTCTCTATGATGGAACAGAACTAGCGAGTAATTCACAAAAACGTTCCAGGGACGTACATTCCAAAAATAAAAGTTCCAACATTCTTGGTGTTGGATGGCACAATCAACTTAGAGACAAACTCCTCAGATGAAATTCGTGCTGCAACTCTAACACCAAGTGGGTTATTCCTCAGGCAGTAACAACCCTGATAGTGCACCACTAAAAGCCAGGTGATGTTCTGACTTATGAACTAACAGATGGAAAAGTTGAATTCGATACAACACGTATTGCGGTAGGTACAGAAGCAAATGCTCAAAACTTCCGCTTTATGACAGCTGATACAGCAGCCACACGTGCAAATGGAAATGGTGTAGTATTCTTCCCTAAGAGGAGAGTAAAGACAAAGATTCTTTCAATTGAACCAACGAAAGGTTGTCGTTCAAATTATTAGTATGGATGACGAAAAATATTGCGGCACAATATCGTTTAGGACCAGATTTACCAATAATCGTAAAGGATACTTCAACCGTTACAAATAACACCCTTCCTGTAGCGCTCAAAAGCACAAATTAATAATGAAGCACCTAAGACTTCACAGCATAATCTTACGGTGAAATGGTGGAACATTAAGTTCAAATGCAAGACGTGCACCTAGAGGTAATGTCGTTAGCTAAGTATTTAGATCAAGCAGGTAATGAACTGGCACCACAGGAAACAGTCATTACAAATGGTCTTGAAAATGCGGCATATACTGCAACTGAAAAAGACAATCGCTGGATATGAACTTGTAGAAACACCAGCTAATGTAACAGGTAAAGTCATTGGTAATACAACGATTGAAGTAATCTTTGTATATCGTCAACTAAAGACATTTGAAGTAAAGAAAGTTTGGGCAGATCCAACTCATACACTAGATGAAGTAACATTACATGTTTTAGCAAATGGAATTGAAACAGGTAGTCCAATTGTATTAAACGCAACAAATAACTGGAAAGAGACAGTTACAATGCCAGTTACAGACATGCAAGGGAAATGTGATTAACTACAGTGTAACGGAAGATACGTATACAAATTACACTGCAAGTGTGGAAGGCAATCTTACAGATGGCTTTACGGTTACAAATACATATGTGCCAACACCTACACCGGTGCCTGTACAGCCTACACCAGCACCAAGTAAACCTACACCAAAGACATCTGATGCGACAAATGTAATGATGTATGGTGCTGTTGGAATCGGAGCGTTCTGTATCGCTGCCCTTATCTTTATTCGCAAGTTTAAAACAATCAAAAATAAACTAGTTGAAAAACCTTCGAAAGAAGGTTTTTTCTCTTGACACTTTGTAAACGCTAACATATTATTTTGATGTATCCTGTAAACGTTTCCGTAAACGGTTACGAGTATAAAGGGGTTTGAATGACGACAATAAAAGATATTGCACGTATATCAGGGGATATAGCATTGGTACAGTTTCCAGAGTTATAAATAACCATCCTGATGTTAGTGCAATAGCAAAGAAAAAAATTGAAAAGGTAATCAAGGACGAAAAGTTTGAGCCAAACTCAAATGCGAAAACTTTTAAAAGCAATCTGCAGCATCCGCAATTACGATTTTGATTAAGGGGATTGCACAATGCCTTCTTTCAGTATCATTGTCGAAAAAGATGCAAAGTTATCTGCAGGAAAGTGGGAGAAGATGTCTCCGTTGTCTACTTGGATGAACTTGAAAAACGAAGTTGAAGTGGCAATACGTATATGCAGTGAGAAGAAACCAAAGGGCTTTATCTTTCTTGGGTGGAAATCAAAAAGTATTTCCGTGAATCATTTGCGAGTGTTAAAGTGCCATGTGTACTATGTTCAGAAAGTGCAGCAGGGATGAAGTTTAGTAATCTCTCCAGTTTTCACAACAGATGATAGAGAAGCTGCACGTGCAGCAGCGGAATACTTAATCCGATCAGGGACACAGAAAGATTGGCATTGTATGCGGATCTGCTGTCTCTGAAGCGATGGATCGATTGGTTCCAACGTGTAGAAAGTGCAATTGCGGCGTTTAAAGAAAACAAGATACCGTTTGATAAACGCAAGCAGTTCGTGCCAGGCAAAGTTTCTCACTTGAGGATGGATATAATGGAACAATGAAATTATTGGACCGCTATCCAGAAGTTACCGCAATCTACGCAGTGAGTGACGTTGTGGCAATTGGTGCACTACGAGCAATTAATGACCGTAGGTTAAAGGTTCCAAAAGATATATCGATTATTGGTAACGATGGAATCGACTTTGCAAGGTATGCAACACCACGTTTAGCTACCGTCGAACAAGATGCGGTACAACTTGCAAAAACGCAGTGTAGATGACTTGTTATTAAGATTAAATTATAATAAACCTGTAATACATGAAATTATTCCATTCCATGTATTGGCGGGAGAAAGTATTAGTATCAAAAAAACCAGTGGAGGAAAAAGTAAGATGTCAACAGTAAGTCTAAAAGCATGTCCAAAAAAATTTACCCAAATAGTGTTGAGGTAAAAAAAGAAAAAGAAGGGCGAAGTAAAGAAAACAAACCTAAAGATCACAGATGAAGGTGTGGTTGCGGTTGATGATTTTCAACTTAGAAATCGGCGATGAAGAATTCGTTGTATTAGTAGGTCCTTCTGGTTGTGGTAAATCTACAACATTACGAATGGTTGCAGGATTAGAAGACATTACACGTGGAGAATTGTTTATTGATGGAAAAGTTAATGAACAACGTTTCTCCTAAGGATCGTGATATTGCGATGGTTTTCCAGAACTATGCGCTATATCCACATATGAGTGTTCGTCAGAATCTTGAATTCCCACTCAAGATGCACAAAGTTCCAGCTGATGAAATCAAAGGTAAAGGTTGAAGAAGCAGCTGAAATTCTTGACTTAACACCATATCTTGACCGTAAGCCCTAAGGCTTTATCCGGTGGACAAAGACAGCGTGTTGCGATTGGACGTGCAATTGTGCGTGATCCAAAGTTATTGTTGATGGATGAACCACTCTCTAACTTAGACGCGAAAATTAAGAAACCAGATGCGTGCTGAAATCATCAAGTTAAGACAGAAGATTAAGGCAACATTTATCTATGTAACACACGACCAGACAGAAGCGATGACACTTGGGTGACCGTATCGTTATCATGAAGGATGGTGTTATCCAACAGGTAGGAACACCACAGCAGTTATTCGATCACCCAATCAATGAGTTCGTAGCAGGCTTTATCGGTATGCCACAGATGAACTTCTACAGTGGTGAACTTTTAAAGAATGAAGCTGGTAAGTACTGTGTGAAGTTAGAAAATGCTGTGATGGAAGTTTCTGAAGAGAAGCAAGCTATCTTAGCTGAAAAGAATGTACAACCACAGCCAATTACAGTAGGTGTTCGTCCAGAACATATCTCACTTGGTGGTGAAAGTGGAAAGTCAATCGAAGGTACAGTTGATGTAAGCGAAATGATGGGATCTGCAATCCACATACATGTAAATGCATGCGGTAAGGATAGCATTATCATCGTTCCAACATTAGACCTCGGTGGTAAGACATTCAAGATCGGCGATAAAGATCAACTTTACATTCTGGTGGTAATGTAATGCACATCTTTGGTAGAGAATCTCACCAGAATTTAGAGTATTAATTTTCAAAATTTCATAAAAAAAGATATTGAAATTTGAAAGCGCTTTTGCATAAAAATAAAACTATAGGATTGTAAACGTTTCCAGTAACGTTTACAAATATATAAACTTTTTCGGGAGGATAACATGAAAAGTACAAAGTTAGCATCACTTGGTTTAGCTGCTTTAATGGGTATCTCTGTATTAGCAGGATGCGGCGGCAAGAAGGAATCAAACACAACAGCTTCAGATTCTAAGGAAGTTACACTTACAGTGTGGACACCATCTGAAGATCAATCAGAAGAACAGGGCAACTGGCTCAAGAAGCAATTAGATGCTTTCCAGGAAGCTCACCCAGAATGGAAGTTAACATTCAACACAGGCGTATGTCCTGAAGGTGATGCGAAGACATTAGTAGCAGCTGACCCATCAGCAGCAGCTGACGTTTACATGTTCGCAAACGACCAGATCCCAGATTTATTAAAGGCTAACGCTATCGCTGAATTAGGTGGATCTGCAGTAGAAGCAATCAAGAAGAACAACAGTGACATTACTGTTGATACAGTAACTTATGAAAAACTCTGTATATGGTGTTCCATTTACAGCAAACACATGGTTCATGTACTATGACAAGCGCGTCTTCTCTGAAGATGATGTTAAGAACTTAGATACAATGCTTACAAAGGGTAAGGTTGGTTTCCCACTCTCTAACTCTTGGTATATTCAAGCATTCTACGCAGCTAACGGATGCACATTATTCGGTGAAAATGGAGCAGATGCTAAAGCTGGTATCGATTTCGGTGGTGAAAAGGGTACAGCAGTTACAAATTACTTAGTTGACTTAGTTCAGAATCCTAACTTCAAGGATGCGGCTGGTTTAACACCAAGCACATTAGCTGATGGTACAATCAATGCATTATTCTCAGGTACTTGGGATTACAAGGCAGTTGTTGAAGCTTTAGGTGAAGAAAACGTTGGTATCGTAGCTCCTCCTAAGTACACACTTAAATGGTAAGGAAGTTCAGTTAAAGGCATTCGCAGGTTCTAAGGCTATTGGTGTTAACCCAACAAGTAAGAATCCAGAAGTTGCAGTTGCATTAGCTTCATTCTTAGGTAGTGCAAAGGCTCAACAGGCTCACTACGACTTACGTAATATCATTCCTACAGATACATCATTGAAATGTTTCTGATGCATTGGCTAAGGCACAGATGGATACAATGGACTTTGCTTCAATTGTACAGCCACTACAGTCAGGCATGGGCTCAATATTGGACACCAGCAGAATCAATGGGTAAGGAAATCGTTGCCGGTACAGTAACACACGAAAAATGCTGCTGAAAAAGACAGAGAGCATGAACAAGGCAATGAACACTGCTTCCGTTCAATAATATTGCATTACTGATTAAAAAGAATGTGGTTGAGATACTTATTTTAACCGCATTCTTCTTCGTTTATAGAATTGAGGTAATCGTATGGAAAAATAAAAAGATTCAGGACAAAAGTCACAGTGTTAAAAAGCGATAACATCAGGTGATTTACAAACGAAGCTATCCATCCCATTTCATGGGACTTGGTATATTTTTTTGAAAGGGCAGAAAAATTAAAGGTTGCCTCATATTCCTTCTAGAAGTAGCGTTCTTCTTATATATGGCTACTTCTGGTATTCATGCTTTTATCATTGCTACCGTCACTTGGTGATGAAGCACAGGGTAAAGTGTGGAATGAAGCAAAAACAAATTTTTGAATATTCTGCTGGAGATAACTCACAACTTATTCTCTTATTTGGGAGTTGTTGCATTATTTGTCATCGCTGGATTTATCCTATTATGGGTATTACAGATTAAACATGCATACAAACTACAACTAAAGAAAGGAAAAATAATGAACACATCAATACCTTTAAGGAAGATCTGAAGTCTCTATTAGATGGAAACTTACATATCACATTGATGTCATTACCATGTGTTGGTATCTTTAGTATTCAATATCGTGCCACTAGTTTATATGATCAGTATGGCATTTACATCCTATTCCAAAGAAGATGAACACTTACAGTTGTTCGATTGGAATGGACTAACACAGTTTAAGCGTGTATTAAACTTCAGTGGTAACATGGGTAGACAGTTCTGGCATGTACTTGCTTGGACAGTTGTTTGGGCTCTTGTTGCGACATTCTTAAACTACATTACAGGTATGATCCTTGCGATGATCATTAACCGTAAGGAAACAAAGGCAAAAGGGATTCTGGCGTTTCTGCTTTGTATTGTCTATTGCTGTACCACAGTTTATTTCCTTGATGATTATGAACATCATGTTACAACCATCAGGTGCAATTAACGTGTTACTACAGAATAATGGATTAATCAGTGCACCACTACCATTCTTAACAGATGCGATGTGGGCTAGAATCACAATTATCGTAATCAACTTATGGATTGGTATTCCATATACAATGTTACAGGTAACAGGTATCTTACAGAACATTCCAGGCGAGCTCTATGAAGCAGCTCGTATGGATGGTGCAGGACCAGTGAAGATCTTTCTTCAAGATTACACTTCCTTACATGTTATTTGTTACTACACCATACTTTGATTACATCATTTGTTGGTAATATCAATAACTTTAACGTTATCTACCTCTTATCAGGTGGTGGACCAACATACGTTGGAGATACTGCAGGTCAAACAGACTTGCTCGTAACATGGTTGTACAAGTTAACAATCGATCAACAGTACTATAACTTAGGTGCAGTTATCGGTATCTTGACATTCATTATCTTAACAACAGTCACATTGATCACATATCGTAGATCGAAGTCTTATCAGAATGAGGAGGCGTTCATGTAATGAGTACGAATACAGTAAAAGCGTAATAAAAAAAGAGCGTATCTAGCCGTGTTGGTAACTTCTTCGTTCATGTATTTCTAGCAATGCTAGCAGCGGTATGGGTATTACCAATTTTCTGGATCATCCTAACTAGCTTTTAGAGCTGAACAGGGATCCTATGTAAGTACATTCTTCCCTAAGGGATATACACTTGCAAACTACATTAAGTTATTTACAGACCGTAATGTCTTGAAACTTCCCACGTATGTTTGGAAATACACTCATCATTGCGGTATTCACATGCATTATTTCAACATTCTTCGTATTATCTGTTTCTTATAGCTTATCTCGTATGCGTTTCAAGCTACGTAAGCCTTATATGAACTTAGCAATGATTCTTGGTTTTATTCCCAGGATTTATGGCTATGATTGCGGAATACTATATCTTAAAAGGCACTTGGTTTAACAGAAGGTTCTGCAGTACGTTTAGCACTTTATCATCGTATATTCTGCTGGTACTGGTTTAGGCTTCCAAATTGCTAAGGGTTACTTTGATACAATTCCACGTTCTGTCGATGAAGCAGCGATTATGGATGGTGCTACACAATGGCAGGTATTTACAAGAATTACAATGCCATTATCAAAGCCAATCATTATCTATACAGTTATGACTTCATTCATCGCTCCATGGGTAGACTTTTTATCTTTGCGAAAGTTATTGTTCGTGCTAACGCAGATCAATTTACAGTCGCAATCGGTTTATGGAATATGTTGCAGAAGGAATATATTAACCAATGGTACACAAGCTTTGCGGCTGGTGCGGTTATTATCTCTCTCCAATCGCAATCTTATTCGTATACATGCAGAAATTCTACGTTGAAGGAATGTCTGGCGCTGTTAAAGGATAATAAAACAAAAAAACGGTAGAACCTTTTGGTCCTGCCGTTTACTTTTGTAAAAATCGTAGTATGATAGATATGAATCAGGAGGAACTCACATGAGAAACATATATCTTTTGACTTGTATGGAACACTCATTGATATTCATACAGAATTACATAATCATAAGATATGGAAAGCATTATCAGACATGTATGCATGTTATGGTGCAATCTATACACCAGAACAGTTTAAACAAGCATATTTAAAATTTAATGAAGAAGAGTGGAAGCGAGTAGAAGAATTACATCCTGATACATATATTGATATTCAATTTAAAAATGTGTTCAAACGTCTATATGATGAAGCTCCAATTCACAAAAATGTATTACCAATTCAAGACATAGAAACTTGGTTACTCTTTGTGGAAATAGAGTTTAGACGTTTGACAAGAGTACGTTGTAAACCATACCTCAATACCATCAAGACATTACAAACACTAAAGCAACAAGGTCACCAAATTATCTTGTTATCCAATGCACAGCGCTCTTTTGCGCTGGCAGAGATGGGTATCTGTGATTTAATTCCATACTTTGATCATATGTATATCTCTGCTGATTACGGTATCCGTAAACCAGAGAAAGCATTTATGCAAAAAGTACTAGATGACCATAAACTAGATGTTTGTGATTGCGTCATGATTGGTAATGAAGTTGGTAGTGATATGCAAGTTGCGGCATCTTGTGGTGTAACTGGTATATTATTAAATACAGCACATCGCAAAGAAAAAAAGTAATTCAAAAAAAGAATTAGAAACGTTACAACAAGAATATCCAAACTTCCAGTATCAAATCGTTACTTCAGGGATATTTTTAGAAATTTATAGGAGAATAAGTTATGCCAACATGGTTAAAAAGATGCAGTGTTTTTATGAAATCTATCCACAGTCATTCTATGATACAAATGGAGATGGTATCGGTGATTTAGAAGGTATCATCCAGAAGTTAGATTACATCAAAGAACTTGGCTGTAATGCATTATGGATTAATCCAATGTATGACTCACCATTTATGGATGCAGGATACGACGTTAGGGGATTATAAGAAGGTCGCAGCTCGTTATGGTACAAATGAAGATGCATATCGCTTATTTGAAGAAGCACATAAACGAGGTATTAAAGTATTACTAGATTTAGTACCTGGTCATACGTCTGATGAACATGCTTGGTTTAACGCTAGCAAGCAACCAGAAGAAAATGAATACTCTAGTCGTTATGTATGGACAAACGGTGCCTTTGTTGAGGGTTAAAGATCATCCCATATATGGCAGGGTATGTCTGATCGAAATGGGTGCCTATATGTTAAACTTCTTTGCGTCTCAACCAGCACTTAACTATGGCTGGTTAGATTGTACAGAGAGTTGGATGTCTGCAGTGGATAGTCCAGAAGCTATCGCTACAAAAGAAGCAATGAAGGATGTCATGCGCTTCTGGCTAGATCATGGTGCAGATGGCTTCCGTGTTGATATGGCAGATTCGCTTGTAAAAAATGATGATAACAAGAAATCAGCGACTGCGAAAGATCTGGAGAGATGTTCGTAATATGCTAGATCAAGAGTATCCAGAGGCAGCACTAGTCAGTGAATGGTCCAATCCAGAACAAGCAATCAATGGTGGTGGCTTCCATATGGATTTCTACTTAGATCATTGGCACAATGGATATAACACTTTATTACGTGATTATGAAACAGGTGGGGAAGATAATAGTTTCTTCTTAAAGAGTGGTAAGGGTGATATCTGTCGTTTCTTAAATGACTACATGCCCTAAAATACAAGGCAACAAAGCAGAATGGTTACATTTCCATGTTTACATGCAATCATGATACACCACGTCCTGCAAATACATTAACGCCAGAAGAGTTAAAGATTGCATATGCATTTATCTTAACAATGCCAGGTGTTCCATTTATTTACTATGGTGATGAAATCGGTATGTGCTATATGAAGGATATTCGCTCCAAAGAAGGTGGCTTCCACCGTACAGGATCACGTACACCGATGCAGTGGGATAACAGCGTAAATAAGGGCTTCTCTACTGCAGAAGCACACCAACTCTATCTAGCAGTAGATCCATCAAAAGATGCACCAAATGTGGCAGATCAACTCAATGATGAAAATTCCCTCTACGCTACGACAAAATCTCTTGTGGCATTACGTCACATGCATGCAGACTTACAGGCTGACGCAGACTTCAATGTGATTTATGCAGAGAAGGAGAAGATGCCATTTGTATACAAACGTGGAAAGTTGATACTAGCAATCAATCCCAAGTGGATTAGAAGAGACAATCTCTTGATGAGCTACAAGGTTATAAGCCAATCTATACGATTGGAAAAAGCATCAATTGAAGAAACAACTCTTACAATCGGACCAAGTTCGTTTGTAGTACTACAAAAGAGGATAAATTTTTATGCAGTATATAAATAATGGATTACGTGTATGTTGGAACTCAAGACAGTTTTATGGGAATTGTTAACTGGGCTGATTAGTATTATTATTTTTAAGCGTTCTATTTACAATTAAAAATGTTGCAATTATATGGAAAAAAACATAAGTTCACGTGATATTACTAGTTATTTTTTTCGTGATTTAGAAAATGATCCGGTATTAATCGGTTGCTTTCTTATACTCAATTTTATCTTAATATTAGTTTTATATGTAATCTATCATCGTAAAGAACCAGATATGTTGCCGTTTGAACGGAAGAATTGCATTTCAAAAATATATCAAAGGGTATACTTCTGGTTTTATCTTATTTACATCTATTTGGCTTATTTCTCTTGGGCTTGGCGGTTTCCAGGTTGAACTGATATTTAAACATGGGAAATATAGTTTATGTTTATTCCTATTCTTTGTTGGTTATCTGTTTCAGGGGATGAACGAAGAGGTACTATTTAGAGGATACCTTTACAAAAGACTAAATACATTTCCTTCCGATTCCGATGGTAATTGCTTTATCGAGTTTATTATTTCGCTGTAATGCATCTGAGGAAATCCCATGGATTTCAATACTAGCATTTATTAATCTTATTATATTTGGTGTTTTTGCTGCGCTAGTTCGCTATCATTCAAATAGTTTATGGTTCATAGGGTGCTTTACATTCTGCCTGGAATTTTGTACAAGGACCACTGTTTAGGAGTTGCTGTATCAGGCAATGCTAATCAGCAAGTTTGTCTTTTTTTCAAAAACTAAGTGATATATCTACGATTATTAATGGTGGCAGTTTTGGTTTAGAAGGCAGTATAATTACAACAATTATTTTATTAGTAGCTATTTTTTTGCTATTACTAAAAAGTTTAGTTGTGTTGAAAAACCTAATTTGCAAAATAAATTTTAAAAAAAGTTATTGACATTTATTAAATTCTAAATAAACTATAACCATAGGCGATGATAAGAAGAGTAGCTGAAAGATAGTATCACAGAGAGTCCTCGAGCGCTGAGAAGAGGATATACGAAGGTTTAGTGAAGATGGTCTTGGAGTTGTACTTCGAAATGTAGGGGGTACCGGGATGTCCCGTTATAGACATAGAGTATGTTGGTACTCGATGAGGTATGTATTGTGAAGTACATATAAACTAAGGTGGTAACACGAGATTATATATCCCGTCCTTACATGTAAGTGTAAGTGCGGGATTTTTGTTTATATAGATAGGAGGCAGCGATGATTGAGTTATATAACATAGTTAAAAACATTCAAAGCGAAACAAGGAAAAACATCCATGCGGTAAACAATCGTTTCACTCACCATCAATGATGGTGAAATCTACGGCATCATCGGATATTCTGGTGCTGGTAAAAGTACGTTAATTCGTTTGATCAATCAACTAGAAGTACAGACAGCTGGTGATGTTATCATCAATGGTGTCAACTTCAAAGAACTTAGTCCTAAAGAACTACGTTTACAACGTCAACAAATCGGTATGATTTTCCAACACTTCAACCTCCTATGGAGTAGAACAGTCGCTGAAAAACATTGAACTTCCTCTAGAGTTTGCTCATGTTCCTAAAGCAGAAAGAAAACAAAGAGCAGCTGAGCTTATTGAAATGGTTGGCTTAACAGGAAGAGAAGATGCATACCCAAGTGAACTATCAGGAGGTCAAAAACAAAGAGTAGGTATTGCAAGAGCATTAGCGAATTCACCAAGAATTCTACTATGTGATGAAGCAACCTCTGCACTAGACCCTGATACAACTGAACAGATTCTTGAACTATTAAGAGAAATCAATAGTCGTTTGGGAATCACCATCGTGATGATCACCCACCAGATGGAAGTTGTACAAAAGATATGTACACGAATGGCAGTGATGAGTGATGGAAATATTGTGGAAGAAGGAACAGTGAAGCAATTGTTCGAACATCCAAAACACGCAGTCACAAGAAGATTTGTACAGAATATTGAAGCTAACCAAACAATCGAAGAATTGGCGGAAAGTTTGAAAGAGAAATATCCAAGTGGTAAGTTACTTCGTTTATCCTTTACAGGAAATAACGCAGAGCAACCAACGATTATCAATGCGGCAAGACTTGTACCATTTGAGATATCAATTGTAGAGTCAAACATCTCACAATCCTCTGTTGGACCAATGGGTGTAACATACATTCATATTAGTGGTGGAGTCGATAGTGACTACAACAAGTTTGTGACATACTTAACTGACAACAATGTCATAGTGGAGGTGCTCTAATGATAGGTGGCGTACTGAATTTAGATCAGCTATTCAAAGCTATCAATGAAACACTCTATATGACAGCCGTATCACTTGTACTTGCGACAGTCTTAGGCTTACTGATTGGTATTCTACTGTACTGTACACAAACAGGTGGATTATTCCAAAATAAGATTATCAATCGAGTGATTGATGTAATTATTAACGTATTACGTGCAATTCCATTTATCATCTTACTGATTATCTTAATCCCATTTACAAAGCTGATTGTAGGGTTCTATGTTAGGAGCTACAGCAGCCTTACCTTCACTGGTATTTGCGGCAGCGCCGTTCTATGCACGAATGTGCATCATCGCATTCCAAGATGTAAACAAAGGTACCATTGAAGCAAGTAAAGCAATGGGCGCCAGCAATTGGCAAATTATTTTGAAAGTATTACTTCCTGAAGCATTACCATCTTTGATCTCAGGAATCACAGTAACAGGTATTTCCTTAATCTCCTATACAGCAATGGCAGGTGCCATCGGTGCGGGAGGACTTGGAAACCTCGCATACTTATATGGTTTTGCAAGAAGAAATGATTTAATACTTTATACTTCAACCATCATCATTATCGTCATTGTATTTGCAATACAGTGGATGGGTGATGCAATCGTAAAACGAATCGACAAACGATAAATATATAAAAAAGAAAAGGGAGAAAACTCATGAACAAGATTACAAAGATTATTGCAGCAGCAACATTCGCATTAGGCTTAACAGCTTGCGGAACATCAAAGAAGAAAGTGCATCAACAACTTCTTCAGACAGCACAAAGTTAACAGTTATCGCAACTGCTAACCCACACGCAGTGATTCTAGAAGAAGCAAAGTCCATCTTAAAAGACAAGTACAACATCGACCTAGAAGTAACAATTACAGATGATTACTTCATTCCAAACGAAGCAGTATCTAATGGAGAAGCAGACGCAAACTTCTTCCAGCACGTTCCATTCTTTTGACAAGGAAAAAGAAATGAAAAGAACTACAAGATTTCTAATGTAGGTGGAGTTCATATCGAACCATTTGGAATCTACTCTAAGACAATCAAGAACGTTTCTGACATCAAGGATGGTTCAACAGTTGTTATTTCTAACTCTGTAGCAGATAACGGTCGTATCTTAGCAATTCTTGCACAGGAAAACCTTGTGAAGTTACCAGAAAATGCAGATGTATTAAACTTTAACAATCGCAGATATCGATAACGACACAAACAATCCTAAGCACTTAAAAGTTCCAGGAAGTAAAACCAGAATTACTCGCAACAGCTTATGAAAACGGTGAAGGTGATTTAGTAGCTATCAATGGTAACTTCGCAATCAACGCTGGTCTAAAGCCAGGGATCTGATGCATTAATCCTTGAAAAGGCTGACGCAAAGAACCCATATGTAAACATCATCGCTTGCCAAGAAGGTCATGAAAAGGATGAAAAAGATCCAAGCTTTAGTTAAGGTATTACAGTCTGAAGAAATTCGTGAATTCATCAAGAAGAACTGGTCTGATGGATCCGTTGTCC
>BNJT01002312.1_pt1 | contig 86632 bp, 131 predicted proteins | sample 8540491 | NCBI WGS metagenome assembly BNJT01 (sample SAMD00202455, study PRJDB9452) | human saliva metagenome | host: Homo sapiens | reverse complement strand
TCTGGAAGAGATAAAAAGTACTGATTAAGTCTAATGAGGATTTAGATTAAATAGTATAAATAGGTTTATTATTCTTTTTAGAATCAAATTTTTAGAACGAAGAAATATAAATTAGGGTTCGATAGGGGGCTGACCCAAAAGACCAGTAAAAAAAGAAGTAACGAGAAAAAAACTCGGTACTTCTTTTTAAAAATTAATAAACAAAAAAATCATCCCCATGATATAATAATAGTATAACAAAAAAACCAAAAAAATCAAAGGAGATGATATAAATGAGTAACAAAGTTACCTATAAAAAAATTATAACATGAATCAACTACAAATGCCAATGGATATAACTGATTGGATAGAAGAAAAATCATATATCAAAACTAGTAAATCAAGTAGTAGAAGGAATAGATGAAAAAAATACTAAGACAATCATATAAAGGTGGAGGTAGATGTTCATATCATCCAAAAAAATGATGTTGAAAATAATAATCTACGCATATATAAATAAAGTGACAAGTGGAAGAAAAAAATAGAAAAAAACTATGCAAAGAAAAACCTTCCAATGATATGGTTAGCCACAAGACAAACACCAGATTTTCGTACAATAAATAGATTTCGAGTAGAAAAGAAAGAATTAATAGAAGAAGTATTTAAAGCGATAGTACTGAGATTGATAGAAGCAGAACTTATAGACCCTAGTATATATTACCTAGATGGAACAAAAAAATAGAAGCAAATGCGAATAAATACACATTTGTATGGAAAAAAATCAACACAAAGATACAAAAGAAAAAAATAACGGAAAAAAATAACAGAATTTCTAGAAGAAGCAAGTAACTTGAGTGAAGAAGAATTAAAAACAAGAAGAAACAGTAAAAAGGATTATCAGACTTAAAAGAGTTATCACAAGAAATACTACAAGATATAGACAATCTAGGATCTAAAGAAGTTGAGCAAATAGTAGAAGTATTAGAAGAGATAAAAGAAGAACAAGAAGTACAAGAAATCCCCAAAAATAGAAAGCGAGTAATCAATAAGATAACAAAGAAAATAAAAGAAGACTATCTACCAAGGCTACGAAAAATACGAAAATCAGCTAGAAATATTAAAAAGACAGAAATAGTTATTCAAAAAAACAGATAAAGACGCAACATTCATGAGAATGAAAAGAAGACCATATGAAAAATGGGCAATTAAAAAGCAGGATATAATATACAGGTAGGCACACACAATCAATATGTATTAGGCTTTACAATACATCAAAATCCAACAGATGTAAGAACATTACAATCACATATAGAAAATATCAAAGAACAAGGAATAATAGAACCAAAAACAATAGTAGCTGATGCAGGATACGGAAGTGAAGAGAACTATATTTACTGCGAAGAAAATAATTATCAGGCACTAATACCATATAATATGATGAGAAAAGAACAGATGAACAAATACAAAAAAAGACATAAAAAAACTCATCAAACTGGAAATATGATGTATTTAGTGATAGTTTCGTATGCGCAAATAATAGATATGTAGATTTTTGAAAAAAATATAAGTAGAACTGATAAATACGGATATAAAAGAGATTTCAAACAATACAAATGTGAAGACTGTAGTGATTGTCCAATAAAAACACCTATGTACAAAAAGCAAAAGGTAATAGAACAATACTATATAATCCAACGTATGAAGAGTTAAAAAGCGAAACAAAAGATATTTACTTTTAGAAAAACGAAGAAACTAAAAACATATACTCAAAAAGAAAGATAGAGATCGAAAGCTTTTTCGGTAATTTAAAACAAAACTTGGCGTTCACAAGATTTTTCCCTTCGAGGAATTGAAAAATGTGAGGGTCGAATTTGCCCTGCACGCTATTTCCCATAATTTAATAAAATTAGCAAAACACCTGATAAAAACAGGGCGGATTAGCTGATTTTATTGGGAAATATTTTTCATTTTTAGAATTTTTTTCTCAAAAATTATTCAAAAAAAGCCAAGAAAAGAATTTTTTTATCAATCTTTTCTTGGCTTTTCTTTGAGCTTTTAGGGTCAGCCCTTATTTCGATTACATCTGTAAGCATATATATTGAATAATGTTTTTTTAAATAATGCATAATATAATTGTCAAAAATTTAAAAAAATAAGATTTTAGTAGAGTAATCTATTATTTTATTAGCGAAAAGAGGTAGAAACATGGCAAAACATTATGATTATATTGCGATTGGTGGAGGAAGCGGAGGAATAGCTTCAATTAACCGAGCTGCAATGTACGGTGTAAAAGGATTGTTAATCGAAGGAAATGAATTAGGAGGGACATGTGTAAATGTTGGATGTGTTCCTAAAAAAGTTATGTGGCATGCGTCACAAATATCTGAGAGTTTAAAATCATATGCTAATGACTACGGATTTAGTTTTGAAAATTTAGAATTTGATTTTTCAAAATTAGTAGGTAATCGTTCTGCATATATTGATAGAATTCATAGTTCTTATGAACGTGGTTTAAATAATAATAAAGTTGATTTAGTAAGAGGATATGCTAAGTTCGTTAACAAAAATACAGTTGAAGTTAATGGTGAACAATATACAGCTGATCATATTTTTAATAGCAACTGGTGGACAACCAACTATTCCTAATGTTGAGGGAGCTGAGTATGGTGTTACATCTAATGAAGTTTTTGCATTAAAACAATTACCAAAACGTATTGCAGTAGTAGGTGCCGGATATATCGCAGTTGAACTTGCTGGGGTATTCAACGGATTAGGTGTTGATACTCATCTGTTTGTACGTCGTGATCGTCCGCTAAGAACTTTTGACAGAGACATAGTAGATACTTTAGTAAAAGTTATAAATGAAGAAGGTCCAACTCTTCACACAAATGCTATTCCTAAAAAAAGTTGTGAAAAAAATGGTGATGACAGTGTTACTTTAATACTTGAAGATGGACGCGAAACTACAGTTGACTTATTAATTTGGGCAATCGGTAGAAAACCATTATCTGAAAATCTTAACTTAGAAGCAGCAGGAGTAGAATTAGATGAGCGTGGCTATATTCCTACAGATAAATTCCAAAATACTAATGTAGAAGGAATTTATGCAGTAGGTGATGTAACAGGACGCTTAGCGTTAACTCCGGTTGCAGTTGCGGCTGGACGTAGATTATCAGAAAGACTATTTAATAATAAACCTGAAGAACACTTAGATTACACTAACGTTGCTACAGTAGTATTCTCACACCCAGCGATTGGTTCTATTGGATATACAGAAGAGCAAGCTATTAAAGAATTTGGTGAAGAAAAACATTAAAGTTTATAAGTCATCATTCACTCCAATGTATTCAGCAATAACTAGTCACAGACAACCATGTTTTTATGAAACTTATTACTCTTGGTGAAGAGGAGAAAGTTGTAGGATTACATGGAATTGGTTATGGTGTAGATGAAATGATTCAAGGATTTGCTGTTGCTATTAAAATGGGAGCAACAAAAACGTGATTTCGATAACACAGTAGCGATTCACCCAACTGGTTCAGAAGAATTCGTAACAATGAGATAATTTTATAAAAAAATGATTGGTACTTTTTCCTAGGGTCAATCATTTTTCTTGACATTCTATTTTTTTATAGGAGTATTCTGAGGGTGGGAGGGGATAATAATGAAAAAAATTTTAAAAAAACAATAATTATTGGAATATTAACTGTGTCGATTGCAACAGGTTGTGTGAGATTCAGTAAAGAGGATAAAGAAACTAATGCTCCAAGAGAATCTTCTAATAAAGTCTTTAGTGAATGGATTGGGAAGAAAGGGATAGATAGTATTAAAAATTAACACATTGAAAAAAATAATGTCAAAAATTTATTATCACGATAGTGAGACGGTTTTAATACAAAGGAAAGTACAAAGGAAATTATAAGTATTTTTATAGATAATAATTTATTAAATATTACTGCTTTTTGCAGAGGAATTAGGTGATAATAGCCTTAACGTATATCTTCCCAATAAAGTATAAAAAAATATAAGTCTGGAAAAACAGAGATGCAACTTCTAAAAATATTTGTAAATGTAGAGAATTTAATCATAAGTAGTAATGATGAGGTTGTAGTTGATGGAGCAGAGATAGGTAATCTTAAAATAGCTACTGATAATAAAAAAGGTACAGATTACAAAGGATACTATAAAAAAAGCAGTTATTGAAACTAAAAAAATAATACAAAAAAATTATAGTAGACCAAACAAAGGTAAATTCTATGAATATGTTAACGGAATCTGGAGATATTTTTCGCAAAAAAATTAAAGGAAATAAACAAGATTATCAAATTAATTATAGTAAAAAAATACAGATGATTCTAAAGATAAACAAATAACAGCAGTTTCAGATAAAGGAAAAAAATTGAAATTAGCTTTTATTTAGATTAGAGAAAAAAATTTTTTCAAAAATAAAAAGGGAGTGACTCAAAAAAATCAGGAAATTTAACAAAGTTCATATGGGTACTCATAGACGCAGTGGTTTATTGATATCTAAATTCGCTTTATAAAAAGTTTTTTTAGATATCTAATAAACTGTGTGGGGTGACTCGACAAAAATCGATTTCTTCGAAATCACGATTTTTGAGTCACTCCCACTCTCTTTAACGTTGTATTTAAAATTTCCCATTTTTTTATGAAATTTTCTAGTTTTCTTCTATCATTATCGCTCATTCGAATGTGCCTATTTTTTTAATTCACGAGAATTGTGATTTTTTTGTTATTTTAGAAACATTATATTTTCTATCTTTTTAATTCTTTTTATAAACATGTGACAATCTCTCAAAAATAGCTCCGTAGCCAAGAGTGGTGTCACGTTCATCATGATCGTCACTTACTACTATAATATCTATAAAGTGATTGATTCTTAATTCTCGAGTTTTTTTCTTTCTATCCATTGGTCAGCCCTTTCACCAGTTTTTGTATAAACAATAGTGATAGGTGGTTCTTCTTTAATGTATTCTTTTGAACGTGTTAGATAAGCGTCAAATACGCAGTAAACGATATAGTTGTTGCCACCTGCATATTCGCGAAGCATATCAATTAGAATGTCTCGTTCGGTAGGAAAGGTAGAGCTTTTTATTAAGTCATATTCTTTCATACGAAAAAAGTAAGTTATAACCATCAATAAATAAATATTGTTTTTTTCATAAAAAAAGTCCTCCTTTGATAATTTAATTAATTTCTTTCCTCATATCTACATGCTCAATACCTGCATCTAAATATATTTTATCATTAACTCTATTATAACCTAATGATTTATAGAAGTTTTTCGGCTTGTATTTGAGCACTAAGTTCGATAATTATTTTTTTCTTTTTTTAAAAATTTGCTGTGCGATATTTTCGCATCCAATAATAAGTTCACGTCCAATTCCTTGACCGCGGTATTCTTTATCAATAACAACGCGTCCAATGTGAATAACGTCTTTATCAAGATCTATAAGTCGTGCAACTCCGATAAGTTTATTGTTATCAAAGAATCCAATATGAACCGTATTTTTCGCTATTATCTTTTTCATCAAGTTCAAGTTCCCATTGGAACATTTTGTTCTTTAACAAATACTTCAATACGAAGAGCAAAACCAAGGTTAAGCTCTTCTTTAGATTTTAATATTTTAATCATTAGACTTAATTCTTTCGTACATTATTATACCAGCTGCTACAGAAGCGTTTAAGCTTTGGATTTTTTTCCTAACATTGGTAGGTGATATAAGAAGTCACATTCATTAGTAACAACTTTACTCATACCTTCACCTTCGTTACCGATTACGATAGCTAAAAGGTACATCTTTTTGCAATTTTTGTGTAATCTTCCGAGCGTTCTGCTAATGTTGTTCCTGCAATCCAGAATCCTTTTTTTCTTTTAATTTTTTTAATAGCATCAGTTAGATTTGATACACGGATAACAGGCATGTGTTCAATTGCTCCTGCAGATGCTTTTAACTGCAGTTTGGCTAACTACAGCGGCACGACGTTTAGGAATTATTATAGCTTTAACACCGCTTGCTTCAGCAGTTCGAATTATCGCACCCAGGTTATGTGGGTCTTCAATATGGTCTAAAAATAAGTAGGGTAGTATCCTTATTAATTTCTAAGTTATTTACTACTTCATCAAGTTCAAAGTAAGAGTATGGCGCAACATAGGCGATAACTCCTTGGTGACGTTCAGTAGTAGAATTGTCTAGTTTACGTTTTGGAACTTCTTGGCAAATGATTTTTTTCTCATTTGCAATAGTAAAAAAATAGATTTTAATCTTCCTTTTTCAATCCCCTCTTGGAATAGAATTTTATTAATTTCACGTCCTGATTTAATTGCTTCAAGTATAGCATTACGACCAGCAATTACTTCTTTATCCAAATCAACTTCAGCAGTTTGAACTTGAGGTTTTTGTTCTTTGTTTTTTTACTCTTAATTCTTTATAGTGTTTATTGTTTTTTTCTTCATATAATTTTTATTATGTGGTTAAACATTTCCTCCAATCTTTCAAAAGTTTTTTTCTAAATATAAATAACCGAATACAGCCTCTAGACCAGTAGCAAGTTTATATTCCATAATACTAGCATTTTTTTGCTTTTAGAGTTATTTTTTTGATTTTTTTGCACGATTATAAATTTTTTTCTTCTTTTTCTGTCAAAAATACTATTGTTTAGTATGTTTTCCATAAAAACTTGCTTGAGCTCTAGCAGATACGATTGTAGAAACTGTTTTGTGAAGATCATTTATTTTTTTCCTAAATGATTTTTTTCATAACATATTCTCTACTCATTATATCGTAAATACTGTCTCCAATATAGGCAAGAGTTAAAGCTTGCATTTGATTTGGATTAGCGAAGTTTTTCAGTAAATTTAAATGTTATATTTTTCCATCGTACACCTTGTTTTGTATCTTCTAGGATGATCCCTTGTTCTTTTTAAGTCATCTCGGATTTTATCAGCTAAAGCGAAATTGCGATTTTTTTACGAGCGGCTTCACGTTCAGCTATTAAGCTTTCGATATGTTCACTATCAAGAGTGTTATCTTCTTTTACATTTATTCCTAGAATTGAACTATACGTTTCGAATGCAGCATTGATTAGTTCTAGTGTTTCTTTGTTAACAGTTTCTTTTTGCTGTATATGAGTTTGAAATTCTTACAATTTCATACCATGAAGAAAGTGCATTTGCTGTATTGAAATCATCTTGCATATATTCTTCAAATTTATTTAACTCTTCAGTAACTAATGCTACAACTTCTGTATCTAGTTTTTTTCTTCAGTCATTTCGTTATTTAATCTGAATTGTAGATTTTGATAAGAAGTTTTAATTTTTCGAAGTTTGTTTTTGCTAATTCAATATTTTTCTAATGTGTAGTTAATAGGTGTTCTATAGTGAACTGTCAACATGAATAAACGAAGCACCATAGGGTCAATTTCAGCAATAATATCTTTTACTAAACGGAAATTCCCTAAACTTTTACTCATTTTAACATTATCAATATTTATAAAAGCATTGTGCATCCAATAATTACTAAATGGTGCATGGTTATGGCATTCAGATTGTGCAATTTCATTTTCGTGATGAGGGAATGTTAAGTCTTGTCCACCAGCGTGGATATCAATCGTCTCTCCTAGAGTTTCTTTAGCCATTACTGAACATTCGATATGCCAACCAGGACGTCCTTCTCCAAATGGGCTATCCCATTTTACTTCACCTGGTTTAGCTTTTTTCCATAGTGCAAAATCTAGTGGATCTTCCTTGTGTTCTCCAACTTCGATTCGAGCACCACTAATTAAATCATCGATAGATTGTTTGCTTAATTTTCCGTAGTCTTCTTTTTTTACGAGTTCTGAAATAAACATCACCGTCTGCTTCATAGGCATATCCTTCCTCAACTAATTTAGCTATGAATTTGATTATTTCTTGCATATATTCTGTAACTCGAGGATTTTTCGTTGCTCTTTTTACATCCTAATGCATCGTAATCCTTAAAGAAGGCATTGATGTACTTATCTGTAAGTTTACTAGTAGAAATTCCTTCTTCATTACTTGCTTTAATAATCTTGTCATCAACGTCAGTAAAGTTAGAGATGAAATCTACTTCATATCCACTGTGTTCTAAATATTTTCGTACAACATCAAAGACGATAATAGGACGTGCATTACCGATGTGAATATAATTGTATACAGTTGGTCCACAAACATACATTCGTACTTTATTTTCTTCTATTGTATTTAAAAATTTCTTTTTTTGTTTTGTCAATGTATTATAGAGTTTAATCATAAATAGCTCCTTTTTTAATTGGGGGCAAATATGTAAGTGATATACTCCCAAAAATTCTCAATTTTTTTAATAATTAGAAAAAAATCTATTACTTAAATTTTAACACAAAATGTTGATAAAATGAATTATTTATTAATATTTCATTAGAGATAGTTGATTTTTAATTGTTTTAAAATTTAATTTGTATTAAAATATATAGTGGATAAAAAAATAAAGGATAAGGATAACATGAAATTATCGGATACGATTTATACGACTGATCAACATAAACAATCAAAAGATATATTTCTAATAATACTAGGAACAGTTTTTATTCTCAATTTATGCTGGATTGTTAATACCTGTTAATAATATTGGAGCGGGCGGTGCATTAGGATTAAGTTTAGTAATTAATAAAAATAACGGGGATAAAAATAGGGACAGCACAATTTGTTTTTAAATGTTCCATTATTTTTATTTAGGTTATAAATATATAGGAAGAAAATTTGTAATACTAACAGGATTAGTGATTAGTATCTCATCTTTTTAATTAATAATTTACCTAAGATAATAACTCCTGTTAACCTTGGAGATTCGCTTGTAGCAGCAATCTTCTGTGGAATTATTTCGGGATTAGCCATGTGTTGTCTGTTGGTTGCTGGAGCTTCAACTGGTGGAACGGATATAACAGGTAAGTTTATTACTAAGCAGTTCAAATATAATTTACCAACAGTTTTTTTAATACAAGATATAACAATATATATAATAGTGTGGATATTTTTTTGATATTAAATATGTAATGTATGCACTAGTAATGAGTTTTGTACGTAATCAAACGATGAAAGGTGTTCAAAAAAATTCTTTTTCAGCATATATACAATGTACAATAATTTGTAGTAATCCAGAAAAAAATGGTAGAACTGATAAATACTACCTTACATAGAGGTTCTACAATAATGGATGTTGAAGGTGGATATTCTCATAAGAAAAAGAATGATTATAGTAGTTATTCAACAAAATGAGATGCATCTTTTAAGACAATTAGTAGCAAAAATTGTCCAGAAGCATTTATTACAGTAACTGCAGTTAATACTATTGTAGGTAATTTTTAAAGAACACTCATATAGACTATAATAACAAAGTAAGTGCGACTTGAAAACACAGGTTTTTCGAGTCGTATTTATGGGAGTGACTTAAAAATCGTGATTTCGTAGAAATCGATTTTGTCGAGTCACCCGCGCATCAGTTTATTAGATATCTAAAAAGCTTTTATAAAGCGAATTTAGATATCAATAAACCACTGCGTCTATGAGTTTTCATATGAACTTTGTCATTTGGGTCAACCCCATAATAAAGGAAGTTTAAAAAGGGGAAATAAGTTGATAATTGACCATATTTGATATATAATAACAAGTGAAAAGAAAATTAGGAGGTAAGAAAAATGAATTTAATTCCTACAGTAATTGAGCAAACTTCTCAAGGAGAGAGAGCTTATGATATTTATTCAAGATTATTAAAAGATAGAATCATTATTTTAGGGATCGGATGTTAATGATCAAGTAGCTAATTCAATAACAAGTCAACTTTTTATTTTTTTAGAAGCACAAGATAGTGAAAAAGGATATCTACTTTTTACATAAATTCACCGGTGGTAGTGTAACAGCTGGATTTGCAATTTATGATACTATGCAACATATTAAATGTGATGTTGTAACTATCTGTATGGGAATGGCAGCGAGTATGGGAGCATTCTTACTTGCAGCTGGAACTATCGGTAAACGTTATGCACTACCAAATGCTGAGGTAATGATTCACCAACCATTAGGTGGAGCACAAGGTCAAGCAACTGAAATTGAAATAGCAGCCAAACACATTTTTAAGAACTCGTGAAAAAAATTAAACAAAAATTTTAGCGGACAGAACTGGACAAACTATTAAAAGCTATTGAACGTGATACAGAACGTGATAATTATTTAACTGCTGAAGAAGCATGTGAATATGGATTAGTTGATAAAGTAATGTATCCAGAAAACAACAAACCACAGAAAAAAAGAGAAACCAAAAAGCTACGAAAAAAAGTTGCTAAAAAAATCAGAATAAATAAAAAGGAATTGGGCATGTAACCCGATTCCTTTTATATTTTCCATATCTTCCCAATGGCATTACGAAACTCGTAATTATCCATAAAGTATTCTATATTACCATTGAAATTACGTTTGAATTGAAGAACACCATAGTCGTTTGCCGTTTCAGAAGTGAAATCTTTTGAAGTACCGAAGAAATTGAAATATTTAAAGTTATTATTTATTGCATATTTCATCATATGGAATAATATTGCATATGGTCCTTCATAACGGTGGAACTTACTGATTGCTCCACTAGTGAAGTATATTAAATCTTGTCCTGATTCGATGAAACTTGCACATGATAGATTTATAATATTTCCATTTTCTGATTTTTAATTCTTTTTATTTTTTTCAATTTTTTTATACCAAATTCCAATATTTTCATCAAATTCCTTTAGACGATTTGTTGCCTTTTTTTAGCGTTAACTTTACCTTGATCTAGTTTTTTCTTTTTAAGTCATCACGTTCTTTTTTTCAAGAGTAGCTATCGTGTTTGTAGTAGTTTCTATAAATTGATCGCAATCAATGTAAGAAATAAGATAACGTGCTTTATCACCAATATAATTTTTTTAAGTGATTTAAAGTACGTATTGTCACGAATTTCAAAGTTAATTCTATTTTTCTGTGGCACGATTTATCTCATCAAAAATTTTTAGCATCATTTTCATTAAAAAATATCTATTTCACGCACCAATACACCTTCTTTAATAGTTCGATTTATTGTATAACGAGCAATTTGAGATACATTTTTAATAAATTAGATTCTGTTATGTTTTTCATCTAATGATTTAGAAAAAAACACAACAGGGGAGGTAATGTTGGATTTGTAAACAAATCAGCATTCATAGGGATGTAATTTAAATCATTCAAAAATTTTTCGCGACTTTATTAGCATCTTGATTTTCAGAAATATATTCAATATCTTTGAAGTATTTTTCATTTATAAAAAGGATTCACCCTTACAGAAAGTACGCGAAAAATCTTTAGAAAAAGTATTTTTAATTCTGTCATATAGAATTTTTACTAGTTCAATATTTGAATAATTCATAATTGGACCAAATTGAGCAGTCACCTTATAAAAAATTTTTTTATACTGAAAATAAAATGAAAGTTCCATAAGCTAAGATTTTATTATTTTCTTTAACTGCTAAAAATTTTAGTTTTTAAACCATTATTACTATTGTTTGTCATAAAAATTATATTCAGCTGACTGAGGGAAAAATAACGGTGGTTATTTTTCTTTTTTTGAAATTGTTGGAGTTCCTCACTATTAATTTCAGTAAATATCATCTTGAAATCTCCTTTTTTTAATATGTTTATTTTTCAAAAATTACTTATACGATTATATAACAAATTTTAGAAAAAAGTAATATACTGTAATTATGCTGATGTGAGGATAAAAAGTAAATTAGTTGTAGTGTATGATATTCTTGAATTTATACAAATAGTCAATTTAACCCAAAAAGGTTGTAATTAGTTAAAAAAACAATTACAACCTTTTTTCTATATTTTTCTTGATTTTTAAAATTACTTACCATTAGATAAGAACATATTATTACTAAAATTAACGTAGCAATGCTTGGTAATTTTATAGGTGCGATAATCGCAAGAATTGTTCCACATGTTGTGATAGGGACACCTTGGTAGTATCCATTTTTCATTTTTGTAACGTTGAATCTGGCTAAGCGATAAGCCCCGCAACATACGTATACTCCGCAAATTATTGCAACTATTGTTGTTAGAATAGCTGATGGTTTTTCAGTAGCGACAAATATTTCAAAAAACAAGCATAGCTGGTGCAACTCCAAAAACTAACTACGTCACATAATGAATCTAAATCATGACCAATTTCAGAAACAACACCAAGTTTTCTTGCAACGATACCGTCGTATCTATCTGCAAGCATGGCTAATATAATAAAGACAGTTCCCCAAATGAAATATCCGTGAGATGTAGTCAGAATAGACATGAATCCACAAAATATATTACATAAGGTAAGATAATTTGGTATGAAGTTTTTTTATTCATTTTAAAAAGTCAACCTCAATATTGATATTATAATTATAGTACAAATTTGAAATAATGTCTAAGAAAAATATAAAAATTTCTAATAATTAAGGTTTGAAAAATTTATATTATTACGGTGTTGTTTATCACCTAATAAACTGTTATAATTAAGGTACAGTCGAATTTTGGGAGGCGTACTATGGAAAAAGAATTTTAAAAAAATTTAAATTTTGCAAAAATTATTAAAGAGTTATTTATTATTTCTTTGGGATGTGCAATTTATTCTTTTTGCTATTATGCATTTTAATGTTCCAAAACAAACTTGCAGAAGGTGGGGGAACAGGGATAGCTCTGCTTCTATTATATGCAATTGGACTACCAGTTTCTATTGGGACAATCTTGGTGAATATACCTTTATTGGTAATTGGTTATAAAATGTTAGATAAGAAAAACTATGTTATATACTGTATATGGTATTTTTTTATGCTGACTTTTTTTGGATAGGTGTATTTGAAAAAATACAATATTGCGATTGATATAGGTGGAGATAGATTACTTGCTTCTGTCTTTGGAGGAATTCTTGCTGGAATTGGACTTGGAATAGTCTTTTTTTAGCAGGTGGAACAACTGGGAGAGTCGATATTGTAGCTAAGATTATTCAGCTCTATACAGGAAGTTCAATTGGTAGAATAATTCAAGTTCTTGATGGAGTAATTATAGCTTTTAACATTTGTAGTAGTTAAAAGTTTTCCTGCAATATTATATACTTTGATATATATATTCATTTTGTACTAAAAATGATTGATTATGTTGTTGAAGGTGGAGTTCCCAGGGAAAAGGTGTAATGATTGTTTCATCTGAGATTGAGCTAATTACAAAACAGAATACAAGAAGATATGAATCGAGGATTGACATATATTAAAGGTCAGGGAAGTTATTCTAAGAAAGATTTGAATATAGGATATTGTGTAGTCTCAAGAAATGAAATAGGAAAGTGAAATCAATAGTTTATAATATTGATTCACGAGCATTTGTAACAATCACCGAAGTGCATGACATTATTGGTGAAGGATTCAGTTTTTGATCAACCGAAGAAAACAAGATTATCGTTTAAGAGTAAATTATAAAAAAAGGATGTATGGGAGTGACTTTATAAAAATGATTCTTTATGAATCACAAGTTTAAAGTCGCTCCTGTTATTATTCAATACAAGGAGGAAAAAAATCAAAAAAAGTATGTTTAAGAATTATTATATAAGATTAGTAAGTTTAATATTATTAATAGCTGTTTGTTGTTCAGTATTTGGACAGATATTATTAAAACTCATAGAGGTAACAAGTGGTTACTATAAGTATTTGATAGTATTAACGCCTTTAATTTTTAATTTTCACAAAGTTTAGTAATAAGTATTTAAAAAACTAATACGATAGGAATGAAATATTTTATAGAAGCTGCAATTGATAAGAAAGATAGAGTATCATGGAGTTTTTCCGTTTATACTAACGTTAAATACTTTATTGGCTCATGGTTTTTGGAGTAAGTGTCGGACGTGAAGGGGTTGCTGTTCAGTTAGGTGGAGCTATTGGAGGTAATCTTGCTGGCAGAGATTTCAGTAAGGAGAAGAAACAATTTTTGTTAAATTAGGAATGATTTGTGGTTTTGCTGGATTGTTTCAGACACCACTTGCTGCAGTAGTATTTATTTTTAGAAGTTGTTAGTGAAAGATTTAATTTTACAGTGAATAAGGTATATGAGTATATAATATATATCATCGGAGCATATATTAGCGCCTTTGTTTCGCATAAATTAGGTTTAGAGAAGTTCTTTGTAAGAATAGACATAAGTAAAAGGTGAATATAAATATAGAATTTTTTTATTAAAGATAATTTTTAATCAGTATAGTTTTTTCGTATTTGTAGGAATTTTTCTTTGTTGTTATTCAAAGAAAAAAATTAAAGAAATAGTAGCATCAAATAATAAAATTAGTTGGATCCTTTTGATTGTATTTATTCTAGTTAGTTTTATTTTTGAATTTAGATACGCTTCGTTAGGAACAAATTTAATTGACCTTTCTTTTCACCAACTTTGAACAAATTCAAATTTATGATTTTATACTGAAGATTATTTTAACAGCGATTTGTACAGGTATTGGTTTTAGTGGTGGAGAAGTTACGCCACTATTTTGCAATAGGAGCTACATGTGGAGTAATTCTGGGAACGTATTTAGGTTTACCTATTTTAGTAACTGCAACCTTAGGATATTGCCTTGTATTCTCAGCAGCTACTAAAACGTACATTGCTCCTATACTTCTTGCTTTAGAAGTATTTGGTTATAAAGCTTATATTTTTGCAATTGTACCTGCATTTATAATTTACTTAATAAATAAAAAGTATAGTATATATAAGTAATAAAAGATATAGAAGAAACCCTAGTGTGATTATTCGCACTAGGGTTTTGTTTTTAGAGTCCAAGTATATTAAGTATTTCTTTTTTTATATTTTAATTTTTGTTCATCTTGATTTTTCTTTATCAAGATTTATTTTAATTTCTGATACTATTTCACCAGGGTTTGTTTTTTTATGATATAAATTCTATCACTAAGATCGATGGCTTCATCGATATCGTGGGTAATAAGTAGAGTAGTTAGGTCAAGTTTATTCTTAATTTCTAAATACCAAGAGTGCAGTGAAATTTTAGTAATTGCATCGAGTGCACTAAATGGCTCATCTAGTAAGAATAGTTCTTCTTTAAACATGTATGTACGAAGTAACGCGATTCTTTGACGCATACCTCCACTTAACTCGCTAGGGTATTTATCTTTATATTCGTAAAGGTTAAATAATTTTTAGACTGTTTATAGCTTCTTCTTCAGCTTCTTTATTATTTACTTTTCTTATTAGAAGCGGAAGTGTTATATTTTGAATAATAGTCTTATGCTCTAGTAGTAAATCTTTTTGAAGCATATAACTTACACGACCTTTGTAGTCTGTGTTTTCCTTTTTATTGATATTTCTCCACTTTGTAGAGGATTGATACCTGTGATAATATTGAAAAGTGTAGTTTTACCAACACCACTACCACCAAGTATTGATACGACTTCGCCTTTTATCGACGTATATATTTATATCATGTAATATTTTTATTGTTCGGATAATTGAAAGATAAGTTTTTATTGATAATATGTTCATTATTTTATAAAGTCATTGCTGAATCCAGTATTTTCTGCAAGAGGTTTTTTTCAGTGATTTTTATTGTCGTTAACCCAACGGTAGAATGCATTCCATCTGTTAGCGTCGAATTCACCCCAGTGATCTTTGTTTGATGCATATTGTTTAGATAAATATTTTTGAGATTCAACGATGAAATCTTTTTATCTTTTTAATTCTGGAGCGTTTTTAATTAAAAATCTCTGCAGCTTCTTCAGGATGTTCTATAGCGTAGACATATCCTTTCTTAATAGCTTTAAGAACTTTTTTAGCTTCTTCTTTATTTTTCTTTTAAGTAATCATTATTTGCAATAATTACTGGAGGTAGTAGTCTAAGTCTTTATTGAAATCTTTTAAGTAGAAGTAGTTAATATCTAATTTCATACTTTCTGCTAATTTACCATCCCAAGCATAGTAAATCCAAGCAGCATCGAAAAGACCATTTTCTAATGGAGTAACAGAATTAGTATCTGTGTTTGGAGCTAAGTTTAATTTATTAGCGTCTCCTCCTTGTTTTTGAATTAGTGATTTAACCATTGCTAATTCTACTGGATCATTCCAAGTTCCATATTTTTTACCTTCAAGGTCTTTAGGTTCTTTAATATTGTTTTTCTTAAGCGAAATAATACCAGATGTGTTGTGTTCGATAATGGCAGCTACAGCAGTGATTCCTGCTCCTTTAGAAAGTTTGTTAGCCATTGAGTCTTGGTAATAAATTCCAAAAGGTGCTTTATTGTTAATAATTAAATCAGAAGTACTATCTTCAGGTGCTGGTTTTAATATCAAGGTCAATACCTTCTTCAGCGAAGTAACCTTTTTCTTTTGCTACATATAGACCTGTATGGTTAGTATTAATCGTCGAGTCAAGAACAGAAGTCAACTTTTTTTAAGTTCTTTTTTTCTGCATTTTTTTATTAACTGTACTACATGCAGTTAATGAAATTGCTAAGATAAATGCAAAAATGCTAGTTAATATCTTTTTCATGATTTTTCTCCTATATATTTCCATTTAATAAATTTTTTTCTCACTTAGTTTAACAAGTTCAATACTTAATAAACTAATAACTGATACTAATATGATAATTGCAAACATAGTATCATATTCAAAAAGTTTTTTTGCTTTAATCATGTATACTCAAGTCCTTCAAATCCTCCAAGCCATTCAGCTACCACTGCAGCGATAAATGCATAAGAGACGCTGACTCTAAGTCCTGCATAGAAATAGCTAAGACTAGTAGGAATTTTTAACATGCCAAAGTATTTGGAATTTACTCGCATTCATAAGACGTAATAGAGTAATCATATCTTTATCACAGTTTCTAAATCCATCTAGAATACTAACAACTATTGGGAATGTTGTCGTTAAAACAATCAATACAATCTTTGGAGTTAATCCATATCCAAGCCAAAGAACAAGGATAGGCGCTATGGCTATAGTTGGAATAGTTTGAGTTAGTACTAAAAAGTGGATAAATGGTCTTATTAAATATTGGTATACTATCCATAATTAAAAGCAAGAAGCCAAGCTATGACTATTCCTAGGAATAATCCTATTATAGCTTCGAGTAGGGTGATTTTGCTGTGAAAAAATTAATAGTTGATAGTTTTTTTATAAATGCTTTTACTATTTCAATGGGTGTTGGAATAATGTATTTAGGCAATAAACCAAGGTTTCCAGCACTTTGCCAAATTATGATTAAACACAACATAGAAATAGTTTGCAGCGTATTTGTTAATTAAATTTGCTAATTTTCTCATCAATTGTTAAAAACATCTCCGTAGTTAATTTTTCACATTTGCAAAAATATTTTTGCTGTCCTCACCCGCTAGGACTAAACATTCTTTTTAATGTATCCATTAAATCATTGAATTCTCCTTCAATGACCGTTTCAAATGGAGTTACCTTTAAATTAGAATGTTTATTTTTGTAGAAAAATAGATAATTTTATCTATAATTTCTATTCTTCCATCATGCTTATCAAGTGGAAGAATTTGTAATGCAATACTGCAATTTATCAAAATAAAAAAACCTCCTTACAATATAAGGGGTCTAAGTTTTTGTCTTTTAAGCTAAGTCTACCTACGCTGGCATTATCCAGATCAGGCGCGGTCGAAATATTGATATTTCCTCTCAGACTGTTCACAGACTCCCGTATAAATAATTATAGCACAACGATAAAATAATTCAATAAAAAGTGCTTTCAAGGGATTGACTTAAAGAGTGCGATTTCAGAGAAACAAGATTTTATCGAGTCATCTCCGCAAAGTTTATTAGATATAAAAAGCTTTTTGTTGAATTTAGATATTTATAAACCACTGCATCTATGAGTTCTCATATGAACTTTGTTAAACTTTAGGATCTTCTTAAATAAGCAAGTCTTTAAATTAGGTGAGATGAGTAGATTTTTTTATGGATTAGACGATTAATTTCTTTTTTTAATATTTAAAAATCATATTCAAGATAATATTTTTAATAATAATATAAAAAGAATTATTTTTTTGATTTTTTTCTTTTGATATATGATAGAATTATTAATCATAAATAAAAATAAAAGAGGGATATACCAGTGAAAATTTTAAGAGAAATTATGGAATGGGTAGTAGTTGTTGTAGTTTCGATAGCTATTTATCTTGTTCTAAGCACATATGTTATTGCACCTTTTTACAGTAAAAAGGTCATTCAATGGATTACACATTCGCTGATAACGATAAAGTTTTCGTTAATAAATTTAGTAAAAACTTTGAACGTGGAGATGAAGTTGTTTTCCACGCTAATGAAACTGATGATTATATTAAACGAATTATTGGAGTTCCTGGAGATACAATAGAGTATAGAGATGATGTATTGTATGTGAACGGTCAAAAAGTAGATGAGCCTTACTTAGCTCAGAAAATAAAAGAGGCTAAGGCTTCAGGAACAGCACCATTTACACCGGATTTTAATATTGAATTTTTAAGTAGTACGAAATCTAAGACTGTACCTGAAGGAACATACTTTGTACTTGGAGATAACAGACAACATAGTACGGACAGTCGTGTATTTGGATTTGTTAAAAAAGAAGCGATGATTGGAAAAGTAAGCTTAAGATACTATCCATTTAGTTCGTTCAAATTCTTTTTAATATTCAATCATAAAGAAAATTATATATATATCGAATTATTTTAGTTGCTAAAAAAATATTGCGTTATGCTAGAATAATATACGGGCACTCTTAAAGAGTGATTTAAGAAACCACCCCTGCGATAATTTCGTAGGGGGTTTATTATTTACTAATAGAAGGAGAACACAATGACAAAGTATATTTTTTTGTAACAGGTGGAGTAGTTTCATCATTAGGAAAAGGGATTGTAGCGGCATCAGTAGGGTCGTGTATTAAAAAAATAGAGGATTAAAAGTAACTTTACAAAAGTTTGATCCATATTTAAACGTTGACCCAGGAACAATGAGCCCATATCAACATGGAGAAGTTTTCGTTACAGAAGATGGAGCAGAAACAGACTTAGACTTAGGTCACTATGAGAGATTTATCGATGTTAACTTAGGACAATATTCTAACGTAACTGCAGGACGTGTTTATTCTTCAATTATTGAAAAAGAACGTCGTGGAGATTACTTAGGAGGAACAGTTCAAGTAATTCCTCACGTAACAAACGAAATTAAATCACGTGTATTATTAGCAGGAGAATCAAGTGATGCGGATGTAGTTATTACAGAAATCGGTGGAACAACAGGAGATATCGAATCATTACCATTCTTAGAAGCTATCCGTCAAATCCGTAGTGATTTAGGGCGTGAAAATGTATGTTTCATTCACTGTACATTATTACCATACATTAAAAGCTGCTGGAGAAATGAAGACTAAAACCAACTCAACAATCAGTAAAAGAGTTACGTGGATTAGGTATTCAACCAGATATTATCGTAGTTAGAAACGAGCTTGCTCTAAATGATGAACTACGTGCTAAAATTTCATTATTCTGTGATATTCCAAAACAAAACGTTATTGAAAGTCGCGATGTAAGTAATTTATATCAATTACCAGTAAATCTTAAGGCTCAAAAAAATTGATGATATCGTATTAAAACACTTTGGTTTAACAGCGCCAGAAGCTGACATGACAGAGTGGTTATCATTAGTAGATAGAGTAGATAACTTAAAAGAAAATGTAAGAATCGCATTAGTAGGTAAATACGTAGAACTTCATGATGCGTATATTTCAGTTGTAGAATCACTTAAACATGCTGGTTACAAACACAATGCTAAAGTGAAAATTGATTGGATTCAATCTAGAAGATATTACAGAAGAAAATGTACATGAATATCTAAAAGATGCAGATGGAATTTTAGTTCCAGGTGGATTTGGTGATCGTGGAGTAGAAGGTAAAATTACTACTATTAAATATGCACGTGAAAACAATGTTCCATTCTTTGGAATTTGCTTAGGTATGCAACTTGCTGCTGTTGAATTTGCACGTAACGTATGTGGTTTAACTGGAGCACATTCATCTGAATTAGATCCAAATACACCATACCCAATTATTAACTTATTAGCAGATCAAAGAAAAATGTTGTTGAAATGGGGAGGAACTTTACGTTTAGGGAAGTTACCCATGTACATTGACAGAAGGTTCTGTAGCTCACAAAGAATATGGAGAAATCAATATTACTGAGCGTCACCGTCACAGATACGAATTCAACAACTTCTATCGTGAACGTTTAACTCAAAAAGGAATGGTATTATCAGGTGTTAGCCCAGATGGTAAGTTAGTTGAAATCGTAGAAATTCCTAACCACCCATGGTTTGTTGCTGGTCAATTCCACCCAGAATTCAAATCACGTCCAGAAAAAAAGCACACCCATTATTCGCTGGATTCATTAAAAGCAAGTTTAGAAAATAAGAGATAAGAAATAGAGATTTAATATGGAATTATCAGGTTTAATCACAGAACTTGAAGAAAATCGTAATGGACTTTTTGGCTGAATCTATGGAAAAAGTATATGCAGGATAAATTTATATTTCTTGGTATAAGAGGACCGAAAAGAACAGAATTATATAAGAAGTATTTTCCTGCGGCTAGAAAAACAAAAAGTAATAGATTGGAATTTTATTGAAATTTGTTGGAATAGAGAGGAAAGAGAATTTCAATATGCCGTAGTATATTATTTAAAAAAACGATGCAAAAGTTTTTTTAAAAAAAGGTGATATTTCTAAGTTGAAGTATCTTGTAGTTACTAAATCTTGGTGGGATACAGTTGATTTACTATCTAAGATTATTGGTGATGTTGTGAACCGTAACAAGGAATTAAAAACTTTGATGTTAGAATGGTCTAAAAAAAGAAAATGACATCTGGTTAAGAAGAGTTGCAATCTTACATCAATTATCATTCAAAGAGAATGTAGACAAACTTCTATTAGAGACAATACTAGAAGATAATTTGTGTGATAGTGAATTTTTCATTAATAAAGCTATAGGATGGGCACTTCGAGATTATTCAAAAGTTAATCCAGAATGGGTTAGGAAATTCATAGAAAAAAATAGAAGTGAAATAGCGAATCTTAGTTTAAGAGAAGCTAGTAAGTACTTAAATTAATAAAAAAAGGAAGAGTGATTTTTAATTATTCTTCCTGTATCATAATTGACAAGTCAACTATGATTAAGTTATAATAAAAACTATCGATAATTGACTAGTCAATAAAAGAGAGGGTTATGTGAATGGACATAAAAGAATATGTAAATCTATTGCATGATTTGAAAGTGTTAGAGAAAAAGATTGCTCATATATTTGAGAAAAAGATTAGGAATAAGTCTAACAAGATTTCAAATTATAAAATACTTATATGAGGTTGATGTAGCAACCCCTAAACAGCTATCTAAGATTTTTAGAAATAGACGCAGCCGCTATAACTAGACATTTAAAAAAATTAGAAGAAGTAGGATATATTAATAAGCGTCGTAATAAAGAAAACAATAGAGAAATCTATGTAGAAATAACTGGAGCTTCAAAAAAACAAAATTGATAGTTGTACTAAAGATACTGATATCAGAAATATTATCAGTGAGGATTTTTACAGATGATGATCTAAAAAAATCTGACTAAATTATTAGATAAATTTAATAAAAAGTTTGATTTAAGAAAGAGGTATAAAAAATGAATATAATATCAATTATTTTAACAGTGTTAGTAGCAGTACTATTTTTCTATATAATGTACTTAGAAACTTTTTGCAACAGATTCAGATAGTACAAGTAGAGTATTTAATATTTCAAAAGAAGAATTGAAAAGACCGAATTTAAATACATTATTTAAAAAAATCAAGGTGTATATAATGGATTAATAGGAGTTGGACTTCTATATGGAACATTTTTCTCGAAAAAAATCCTAAAGAAATAGTAGGAATGCTATTGGTATATATTATACTTGTTGCTATATATGGTGGCTTAACAAGTGATAAAAAAATAATATTAAAAGCAAGGAGGATTACCTATTCTGGCTTTAATATCATTATTTTTCTAGAGGTGAGATAAAATGGAGAAAAAACAGCGGTAATTATTGGGGCTACAGGAGCTGTAGGTAAAGAGATATTAAAAGAAATCTTAGCAGACGACTTTTATAACAAAGTATATATTCTTGGACGGCAGTCAATAGATAAGTTAGCCGATGAAGAAAGATTAACTAAAAATAATAGTTGATTTTGAAAACTTAAATTTTGATACAAGTATCTTAAAAAGATGCAGATGTATTTGCAAGTCTTGGAACAACGATAAAAAAATTGCAGGATCAAAAGAAAATCAAAGAAAGATAGATGTAGATTATACAGTTAATTTTTCTAAACTATGTGAAGGTAAAGTAAAAAGTTTTTAATGTAGTTTCTGCAATTGGTGCTAATAGTAAATCGAAAAACTTCTATAATTCATTAAAAGGAGAGTTAGAAGATAAAATTAAAAAGTAATGAATCTAGGAGTTCTTAGAATATTTCAGCCATCTCTTCTTATAAGTAAACGTAATGATAAGAGATTTTTAGAACAAATGTTTATGAAAGTAGCGCCGATTTTTTTCAACTTGTATTAAAAGGAAAAGCTAAAAAAATATAGTCCAATAGAAGTTAGTGTATTAGGGTAGAGAAATAGTTCGTTTTACAGTAGAGAATAAGGAGCAAGGAACATATACATATAAGGATTTTTAGAAAAAAATGGGACTGACCAAAAAATTCCTAAAAATTTAACAAAGTGTATAAGTGAACTCATAGACGTAGAGGTTTATTGATATCTGAATTCGCTTTATACAAGCTTTTTTTAGATATCTAATAAACTGTGCGGGGTGACTCGACAAAATCGATTTCTCTGAAATCATGATTTTTGAGTCACTCCCAATAGTAGAATTATTTAATTTAAAATCCGGAAATAATCGATAGTTATTATCAATTATTCCTGGATTTTTATTTTATCTTATTGTACAATGAAAGTATAATATAAATCGTGGAGGGTTATTATGAAAAAAAGAAATGGGGCACAAATTTTTAAAAAAATTTGGGTAAAACAAGACTAAGACCTGGAGGGGTGAAAGGAACTAATTTTCTGCTTGCACATATAAAGTTTGAAGCTGGAAATCGAGTCTTAGAAGTTGCATGTAACAGAGGGATAAATCTAATATCTTTAGCCAAACGATATCCTAAAACTACCTTTATAGGTATAGACGTGGATAAAGAATCTATTTTAGAAGCACAACTTGAAGTTGTAAGGAATAATCTAAAGAATATCGAGTTTATGAGGGCGGATGCATTTCATTTAACATTCTCGGATAATAGTTTTTGATTATATTATAAATGAAGCTATGCTAACTATGTTTAGTGATAAGAGTAAATCTAAAGCTTTTAAGTGAATATTATAGAGTATTAAAACCAGAGGGATTACTTCTGACTCATGACATACTGTTGTTAAATAATTATGAAGAAACGAGAAAGACATTGTCTGATGCAATTAATATGAATGTTTCTCCGTTACCGAAAGAAAATTGGCTATCATTATTTGAAGAAGCGGGCTTTTAAGACGGTTAATAGTCTTCATGATAAACTTACATTACTCACTGTATCTGGACTTGTAGATGATGAAGGTATTTTTAAATACGTTAAAAAAATAATAAAAAAATGGATTTAAGAGAAAAATAGATCACAGTTTATTAAGATGGGAGTAGTTTTTTTAAAAAATTGGAAAAAGATATGAATTTTATTTGTTTTGTTAACAAAAAAAGTTCTATAATAAGAGTGTAAGCGTAATAAATATAAAAATATTTTTTTAAATAAAGGAGAATTAATATGAGCGTAGGAATAATTTTTGAAGAAGCAGGTTTATTAAAAAAACATGATAGATTTAAATTAGTAAAAAAAGTAGGGAAACAAGGTGATGTAATTCCCTAAACACAATCATCCAGAAGCTTTTAGTAGTATTCACTTGTGTCAAAGGTGAAGTTAAAAGTATTTTTTTAAATGATGAAGAAATTCGTATCGTAGAACCAGGTAAGGTATTACATTTTGATGGTGATAATTATATAAATGCAGAATTTTTTTAAAAAGATGGCGAAGTTTTTGTTACTTTAATCAATAAATAAGACTAAAATAATCTTCCTAATGTTTTCATAGCAATCTAGATTACTATTTTTAAGGGAGGATAAATTATGTTAAATCAAGTAATTTTAATAGGAAGATTAGTAAAAAAACCAGAGTTAAAAGAAAGTGATAAAAAAAGTAAGTTATATTAATGCTACTATTGCAGTTCAGTCTGATTTTAAAAAAATAAAGAAGGAAACTATGACACAGAATTTTTGAATTTACTGCTTTTTGGTAAAAATCATGGAAAAATACAGCTAGATACTGTGAAAAAGGAAGTTTGCTTAATATAGTAGGTACTTTAAACAACAATGTTTATAAAGATAAAGATGGAGTGACTCACTATAGAATTAAAATTATAGCTAATAAAAATTTCATTTTTAAGTAAAGGATCTAAGAAAGAAGAAAAAAAGAAGCTGAGGACGTTTTTGTTCTAGGGCAATAGATGTAAATAGTAAACTAGATTGCAAAAACCTCTAACATAGTATAAACTGTGTTAGAGGTTAATTTTCATACTTGTTTTTTTATTTTATATGATATATAATAGTATATAAAAAAAGTTAAATTTGAAAGGAAAGTGTGCTATGGAAGAAGTAAAAAAATAAAAATATTTTTAAAAATGATAAATTGATGACAATACCAAAAAAAGAAAAAAATAAACTTCTTGTTCTTCAAATAGTTTTAGAGATGTTGAAAAGCAAAATCATTAGAGTTTACAGAGAAAGAATTAAATGAAGCAATTAAGGAGATTTATCCAGATTATTCTTTAATTAGAAGATATCTTGTTGATTATAAGTTCTTAGAAAGAGATAATTACGGTAGAATGTATAAGATTGTAGGGGAAAAAAGATGAATAATACAAAGTTTTATTATTTATATAATATTTTATTTACAATAGGATCATCATTCTTTAATCCGATTTTATATATTTACCTGTTATCGAAAGATTTTTTTCTTTTTACTGAAGTGGGGCTTTATTTATCAATTTTTTTGGTTGATTTCTTTTATGACAGAACTTCCTTGTGGAGCGATAACTGATAATATAGGGGCAAAAAAATAGTATATTATTAAGTATGATTTTTTTAAAGTTATAGGTTTAATCTTGTTGCTTAGCAATAGTCTAATTTTTACTGTATATTTCTGCGATTTTATCTGCAATTGCAGAATCGTTTCAATCTGGAACACTAACAAGTTGGTTAGTAAATGTAAGTAATAAAAAAATAATGAAGAGATAAATATAGATAAAGTTCTTTCTAGAAATTCTCTGTATGCATTATTTTTTTCTCAGCAATTGTAGGTTTTATAAGCGCTAAATATGTGTATGTATATCATAAAAAGTTTGTCAGTAATATTAAGTATGATAGTTTTTATTATTTCGTTGTTTATTACACTTTTATTTATGAAAAAAACTTAGAACTTACACAGAAAATATCAATTGAGAAACTAAAAGGATCATTTGGAACGGTTAGAAACTCACTTAAGGAAACGTTATATGTGAAAAAGTAGTGTATTTCTTATGATACTTTTCGTTATTCCGTCTATCTTAGATCTTGGACCATCTAATCAATGGCAAGCAGTATTTGAAAAAGCTTGCTGCTAATATAATTGGTTATATTTGGGTAGGTATTTCTATTAGCGGAATGCTGGGAAGTCTTATATGAAAAAAACTATCAAATGAATTATCAAAATTATATGTGCTGTATATATTTGTAGTTATTAATATCGGAATGTTATTAATGTTTATCTTTATTCAAAAATGTTTATGCTAAGTTTTTTTATTATTTATGCTGTATATAATTTTTCTTTACTATGATGAGCATTCAGGTCAATGTATTTATGCATAAATTTTTAGTAAAAAAATGATGACAATAGAACGACTATAGTTTCAATATTTTATACTTTCGAATCTATTATAGTAGCTATACTCTTATCAGTTAATGGAGTTCTGACTGATAAAGTTGGAATAGAAAAATACATGGTTAGCATTTATGGCATTGGTAGGAGTAATTATTTTATCATTTATGTTGATAAAGCTGAAAAAAAGAAGAATTAAATAGTTTAATTATTGATTTTAAGAATCTTCAATATAGAAAAAAATCTATATTGAGGATTTTTGTAAAGGTAACCAATTGATGTTGCTTATTAGTTAGATTAATAGTAAAATAATTAGTATAAACTTATATACAAGGAGTTCATATTGTGAAAAAAATACAAATTATCAATATTATTAGCAAGTGCAGTATTAGGAGGAGTAGGGGCAACTTATTTATCAGCTGAAGTAAATGAAGTTTCTGCAGCTGAGGTAAAAAACAGAAGTAGTTACACCGACTACTACAACAGGAAAAAAATGAAGTAACACCTGCTGGAGCGACTACAACAAGTCCTCAAAGCTACTGCTCCAAAAGAAGTAAAAAAACATAGGGGAAGTACAAGGTGAAAGCCATGAAAGTCCTTTAGTTGGAAAAGAAGTAGTAATAAACAATGTTGTTGTAACTAAAACTGATAAAAACAGGTTTCTATATTCAAGATAAAGTGTCAGACAATAATCCGAAAAAACTTCTGATGCAGTATATGTCGCTTCAAAAGATAAAGTAGAATCAGGTGACTTATTAAAAAGTTCAAGGAACTGTTAAAGAAGGTTATATGGAAGAATATTCTGTAAAACCTGGACAAACTTTTAAAAAACCAGCTGGAAGCCTAACAGTTACGCAAATTATTAATGCAACTATAACAAAATTAGGGAAAACAGATTTACCAAAAAGCATTAAATATCTCTGAAAAAAATGCCTAAAGACATAGTTGATAATACACCAACTAAATATAATCCAGAAACTGAAGCTTTAGATTATTGGGAAAGTCTAGAGGAATGCGTGTAGAAGTAACTAAACCAAAAGTTACTGGACCACAATATAAAGGTGATATTTATGTATTACCGGGTGACTATAGAGGTCAAAAAAACTTAATAACATTGGTGGAGTAAATCTTCGTCCCGGTGTACAAAAACACAGAAGTACTACCTATTACAGTAGGGAATAAATTTGTAGCAAAAAGCAAAAGACTACTTTAATGAAAAATATTACAGGGGTAGTTACTTATAAAAAAATAAAAACATATAAAAATTGATCCATCTAGTGTACCAGCAATTCAAGATGGAGGATTAAAACGTGAAGTTTCAAAAAAATTTATCCTTCAGAAGATAAATTAACAATTGCCTCTTACAATATTGAAAAACTTCTCAGCAAATAACAAAGGTCATGATGAAACACCAGAGGAAAAAAAGTTGATAAGATTGCTAATTCATTTATAAAAAGAAGTTCACAGTCCTGATATCATAACTCTTATTGAGGTTCAAGATAACAATGGTGGAGTAAATGATGGAACTGTTGATGGAGTTAAGAGTGGGGAAAAAAATTAGCTAAAAAGAATTAAGAGTCTTGGTGGACCTGATTATAAATATACTGAGATAGCTCCAGTTGACGGGAAAGATGGTGGTAAACCGGGCGCGAACATTAGGGTAGCTTATTTATATAATCCTAAGAGAGTAACTCTAATTGGTAAAGAAAAAGGTGGGAAGCGAAGAAGCTGCTCGTTTCGTTAATGGGCATCTTGAAAAAAATCCATCAAGAATTGATCCAACAAGTGTTCACTTCGAGAAAGTTAGAAAAATCATTAGCGGCTGAATTTGAATTTAAAGGTGAAAGAATAGTAGTAATTGCAAACCACTTAAAAATCAAAAATTAGGTGACGATGCAATTTATGGTTCTAATCAACCATCTGTTGAAAAATACTAGACCAAAAACGTATAGAAGAAGCAAAAAAATCTTAAATGCATTTATTAAAGAAGGATTACGTCAAAATCCAAACTTAAAAATTTGTTCTTACAGGAGACTTCAATGACTTTGAATTTTCAGATAGTGTAAAAAAACAATCGTAGGAAATGAACTAGTTAACTTAATGGCTGAACATGAACAAGGAGATAGATATTCATACTTCTACCGTGGAAGCAATCAAAGTTTAGATAATATTTTTAATTTCTAAAAAAACATTAAAGATAAAGTAGTCTTCTCTCCAGTTCATATTAATGCTTCATTCATGGAAGAACATGGACGAGCTTCTGACCACGATCCAGTAGTTGTACAAATTGACTTCAGTAAGAAAGAAGTATCAACTACTCCAACTCAGCCGAGGGACATCAGGAAACCCAATTAATCCTAATGAGCCTAAAGATTCAACAAATTCAGCTACTTCTGAGCAAACAGGAAAAGATTTTGTTCGTACTGTTACATTAGCTGATGGAGTAACAATTTCAGTTAAATATGATGAATCAAAAATCAACAACGTTGATAAATTTGTTGCTCAAGATGTTACAGGAGAAAAGAGCTAAAGAAATAAAAAGAATTGGTTAAAGAACTTAATTCAGAATTAAATGTAGTAAGAACTCTAGAACTTCATTTTGAAGATAAAGATGGTAAAGAACTAAAAGCTACAGGAGAAAAATCGTGTTGTTACTTTAGCAGTGGCTAAAGATGAAAAATCAACAATTGAAAGTATATCACGTTAATGGTAATGTATTAGAAGAAATAAAAAGAAACTTCATATACAGATGGAAAACTTACTTTTTAATACAAATCATTTCAGTACATTTGTTATTGCAACCCAATCATCAGCTTCTAGAAAAGAATAATTCTACGCAAGCAAATGCTACAAATACAATTTCACAAGAAACTTCTAAAGTTCAGGATGATAAAAAAATCTAGAATATTACCAAATACTGGTATAAACTCTTCTAGTACAGAAGTAGCAGGATTAGGCTTGATTGCTTTAGTTGGACTTGCAGTTAGACGTAAACTTTCTAAATAACTATTAAAAAATTAAAAATATAAGAAATTTAATTTATAAGTAAAGAACATGTGTATTATTTTTTTAAATTCTGTATTTACTATCTGATAATGCATGTTAAAAAGACTTGAGAATAAGATTTTTATAAAAATCATTATTTTCAAGTCTTTTTTTATGAAAAATCCATTTTAATCGAGTATAATCATTAGAGAAATAAGGCGAAATGTGTTAAAAATTTTTATAATTAAGCAAAAATAATGATTGAGAGGTATATTAATCATGAAGACGAAATTATTTATAAATAATCTTGAAGTATTTGCTAATCATGGGTTATTTGAAGAAGAAAAATAGATTAGGTCAAAAAAATTTATTTTTTTAGTATTGAGTGTGAGCTTGATTATAAGAAGGCGTTGTTTAGTGATGAGATGACTGATAGCATAAGTTATGCTGATATTGCAGATGTAGTAGTAGAGACTGCAACTTTAAATACGTATAATTTATTAGAGCGCTTAGCTGGAGAAATTTTAAAAAAATATTTTTGAAAAAGTTTCCTCAAATTGAAAATGTTAAGCTAGAGATTAATAAACCAGCTGCACCTATAAAAATATCATTTTGAACAATGTGGAGTAGTTATAGAAACAACACGTGAGGAGTTTGGATTGTAATGATTATACTAGCATTAGGAACCAATATAGAGCCACGAGAACAATATTTAAAAAGATGCTTTAAGAAAAAAATAGAAGAGAGTAATCTTAAAATTAAAAAAACTAAGCAGTATTTACGAAACGCCTGCATGGGGTGGAGTAGCTGATCAAAATTTTTCTAAATATGTGCATAGAAATAGAGACTTCGTTAGAAGCATATGAACTACTAGATACTATTCAAAAAGACAGAGTTAGAACTTGGTCGCATTAGAAAAGAGCACTGGGGAAATAGAACGATAGATATCGATATAATCACATTTAATAATTTAGTTCTTAATGATGATAGATTGATTGTACCTCATAAATATATTCATGAAAGAAATTTCGTACTAGCTCCATTAGTAGAAATGTATGGAGATATAAATATTGCAGGAGAGAGTATAAAACAATCATTAAACAAAAATAACAGAAAAAAATTAGTTTATATAAAGAAAAAAATTATAAAATGAAAGGATAGAAGATGTTTAAAAATTAGAGAAATTGAAATACCGAATAGAGTAGTTTTAGCTCCTATGGCAGGTGTATGTAATGCTGCATTCCGTTTAACAGCTAAAGAATTCGGAGCAGGATTAGTTTGTGCTGAAATGGTTAGTGATAAAGCAATTTTTATTTAATAATAAGAAGACGATGAATATGTTATATATTGACCCAAGGGAGCGTCCACTAAGTTTACAAATATTTGGTGGAGAGATCGATACTTTAGTTGAAGCTGCGAAGTACGTTGATAAGAATACAGAAGCAGACATTATTGACTTGAATATGGGTTGTCCAGTTCCAAAAATTACTAAAGTAGATGCTGGTAGTAAATTACTTCTTGATCCAGATAAGGTATACGAGGTAATTGCCCGTCTTGTTGATTCAGTTTCTAAACCTGTAACTGTAAAAATGCGTATGGGATGGGATGATGAACACATTTATATAATGGATAACGCAAGAAATGCTGAACGTGCTGGAGCTAGTGCAATTGCTATTCACGGTAGAACAAAAGTTCAAATGTATAGTGGAAAAAGCTAACTGGGATGTTATTCGTGATGTTAAAAAAGAACTTAAAATTCCTGTAATAGGTAATGGTGATGTAACTATACCTGAATTAGCTAAAAAGATGTTAGATGATACTAACTGTGATGCAGTTATGATTGGACGTGCAGCTTTAGGAAATCCATGGATGTTATATCGTACAGTTAAATATCTTGAAACTGGTGAATTAACAGAAGAACCAACACCAAGAGAAAAAAATAGATGTATGTTTATTGCACTTAAGAAGACTTATGGAAATTAAGCCTGAGAAAGTTGCTGTACATGAAATGAGAAAAACATGCCGCTTATTACATGAAAGGTATTAAAAGGTGGAGCAAAAAGTTAAAAAAAGAATTAAATACCTTAAATTCATATGCAGAGATGGAGAACTTATTTGGTGAATTTTTTTAGATTATCTTGAATCAGGAGTAGTAGCACCTAAAAAAAGAAATCATAATTTAATGTGTTGAATTATTGATTAATTGAAATGTAAAAATATAGAAAAAAAGAAACTGTACGTATTAATGTAAAGTTTCTTTTTTAGATATTGATTTAATAGTTATAGGATTCTTTAAATATTAAAAGAAAAAGTGATTGAAAAGTAGGTATTTGTAATAACACTATAAGAATATAAAGTTGTAATCTTATTAAATATTGATTATTAGAATTATAGAATAGAGGGGTTATAAATTTATAAAACTGTCTAGAAAATTATAATTTAATGTGTTATAATGATTTTTAAAGGAAAAACGTTTTTTTAAGATAAGGTAGGTATGTTATGACTAGAAAGGCAAAAAAATTATAGCAACTTTAGGAAATAGTACAGAAGGATTATTGGAAGAGATTGTAGCTAATGGGGCGGATGCTGTATTGGTTGATACGTATTATGGAAGTCCAGAAGAATGTGTAAGTAGAATTAATAAAATAAAAAGAATTAAGAGAAAAAAACTAGATAAAAAAATACTGCGATAATTTATGATTTTAGATCATATATATGCAGAAAGTAAATACAAACTTATTAAGATTGAAGAGGATAATGTTCATTTTGCTTGTCAAAAATGATGTTGACTTTGTTGCCTGCCCATTTGTTAGTAATTTGGATGAAATTAGGAAAGTAAAAAGTATACTTCAAGCTAATGAGAAGAAAGATATTGGATTAATTGTAAAAATAGATTGTAAAGAAGCGTATGAAAATATCGATGAGATTATTCAATTTGCAGATTCAATAATGATTAATAGGGATGAGCTAGGGTATGGAATTACCTTACCAAAATTTACCTAGTATCCAAAAAGAAATTATTAGAAAAGCTAATGATTCGATAAAAGAAGTAATATTAACAACGCAGATGCTTCATTCTATGATTTATAATCCAAAGTACCGACACGTGCAGAAGTGTCTGATGTAGCTAATGCTGTTATAGATGGTGTTGATGCAATTATGCTGATTGAAGAAACAGCAATAGGGAATTATCCTAAAGAAGCATTGGAAACAGTTGATAGAATAATTACCTACATCGAAAAATCAAGATAGAGTGAAAGATGATGATTCGGAAGAATATAAACATCACAAAATGAACATTGCGCATGCAATCTCATTATCAACTAAATATCTTCTTGATTCTGTTGATGTTAATAATATAGTAACTTATACTAAATCGGGAAGTACTGCGAAGTTTATCGCAAGATATCGACCAAAAAGTTCCAATATTAGCAGTAGTGCCAACTAAACAAAAAAAGCTAGAAAATTAGCGTTAACACGTGGCTTTACTACATTTATAGAAGAAAAAAACATTATCAATGGAAGAAATGCTAAATTGTGCACCGAATTTTTCTAAAGAATCTGGTTTAGCAAAAGAAGGAGATTTAATTCTAATCACAGCAGGACAACCAGATTTAGGAAAAAGACAATGTTCCCACCTACTGACTTTGTAAATATTAGACAAGTTTAAGAGAAAAAAATAATTACTAAGAAGTGATTCGAAAAAAATTAATTTGTATGAATTGATAATTTTGAATCACTTTTTTTATAAAAATTTCATGGAAAAAAAGTTTGTACATCAAGAGTACCAGACGTATTGATAAAAAAATTAAATATTAAAAAAATTTTCGAGAAACTTCATGTAAGTGTGTTATAATTTAATTTAGAGTTTAATATAAAGAAAGGTAAATTTCAGAAAGGAATTATTTAATGAAAAACAGCAAATCAATATTTAGAAGTATAGTAAAATATCTACTATTAGTTCTTATTTTAATTGGTGGTTCATTTTGGAGCTTACTCATACTTTAATTCGAATACAGATTTAAGTGAATCTTATACTCAAGTTGAGAAAAAAAGAAAAATGTAAAAACAAGAAGAAAAAAATATGTTGTAGATAAAGCGGAGAAAGAATACTTAGAAAAAGAAATTTAATGAGTTGAAGGCGATAAATAAAGAGGTTATCGGTTATATGTATGTACCAGGTGACGGGAAAGATTCTTTAAAAAGAACCGATGTTGCAAACAACTAATAATTCAAAAATATCTGGAATATGATTTGAATAACAAACCAGCACCTCTTTTTAGGAGCAGTTTTTCATGGACTATGAGAATCAACCTGATTTAACTAAGAGTGATGTTAAATGGGTTTTTGGACATGCAAGAGCTGGAATTGAAGAAAAGAAAATTACTTTAGACACTAGAGTGTTTAATAATATGAACTGGTTTGCAAAAAAGATTATTTTGATAGTCATAGAGTTATTGTTATGGAAACTCCTGAAAGAAAGTATTATTATGAAGTAACTGGTGTAAAAGTTGTAAATGAATTTACGAATTTATATCAAATTCCTACTACTTCAGATAAAAAGGAGAATTTATCAAGCTGTTTAAAGAAGATGCTAGAAATTGGCTAGAAAAATAGTAAAAATTTCTGGAGAGGATAATATGACTGTTTTCTGTACTTGTAGAATAGACGATGTTGCATTACGAACACTAGTATTAGCAAGACAAGTACCAGATAATGAATTAAAAAGAATTTTTAGAGAAAAAAATAAAGAGCTGCTTAATAGTTAATAAAAGGAGAACATCTGAGATATTAGTATCAAAGATGTTCTCCTTTTATTTTTATTCTTAATACTGTATAACTAACTAATGTAGAAATTAGCATTAAAGCAGTAGTAATGAAAAAAATGGTGTTGTATATTTTTTTCTAAGTGTAGGGGCTTCCGGTATTTTTTTGTCAATACTACAGGAGTAAGGATAACACCGATATTTCCACCAACTAAAAATTACACTTGTTGCAAAGTTGATAAATTTATTATCTAACTTGTTTGAAATATAGAAGAAGTTAAATGACATCGTTCCTACGAAGCTTATTCCAATAAAAAAATAGCCGCAATGTAGAAGATAATAATATTATTTGTTAAAGTAAATAATACACTTCCAACAGTCATGAAACTTAGCATAATAGGTAAAGTTAGATTTTTAAAACCTTTTAACTAGAATACCAAAGATAACTCCAGAAAGTATACCACTTAAAGCTAAGATTGTAAGTAGATTTCTAGCTACATCTGGTTGATAATGATATTTTTCTGCTAGTAGTGTAGGGATTTTTAATAGTTGCTCCCATGTAAGAAATTCCTACTAGAAATGTTAGAAGAGTTAGAACGATAGTTTCTTTTATGAAACTTAATACTTACTTTTTTTATTATTTACATTTTTCAGCGTTAGGTACGAATAATAGGAATATTATAAATATAGGAAGTGCTAAAGCATAAACTAAAAAAATGTATATTGAATACCGTAGATTAGTAAGTATCCTGAAATAAAAAGTAGTTAGAGCTTTACCTATATTTAAAAAAATGCAGTTCTTAATCCGATCATAGTACCACGGTGTTCTTCATCAAAGAAATCACTAATCATACTGATTGAAAGTGAGTTGAATAATCCGATACCAGCACCAAGAAGTAATCTACTGATTAAGACAACTTTGAAGTTAGTTGTAAAGGCTGGAACTATACCAAATATGAAGATAAGAAGCAGTCCAAGTAGAACTGTATTTTTTTCTTTCCGATTAATTTAATAACACCGTTGCTAAGAAGAACGAAAATCGTAATCATCATAGCAGGTATTGTAGCTAAACTCTCTACAGAAGCCAGACCTATGTTTTGGGTTATTAGTATGATAAAAATTATATAGGTTTGGAATTACTGGAGAAATAGCAAGATGTGACATTAATAATATAGAAATACTAAGTAATGAAAACTTAGCGAATGAATTTAATTTCATTTTTGTATCTCCTTTTCTTAGATATTTAAATCCGACATTTTATGAAAAAAAGTTAGGAAAAAAACTAAGTTTCTTATGAAAACCATACTATACAAGTATAAAAAAATATTAAATAAGGTCAAGTGAAGTGAGAGTAAGATAAGTAAAGTAAAAAATACTAATCAAGACTTGTTAATAATATAATTATAGGATAAAAATAGAGGTAACAATAATTACGGAAAGGTTTTTGATAAAATGGCAAAAAGCAGAAATTAGAAGAATAGTAATGGATATGGTAGATGAAAACTGTTATATAGTATATAAAGATGGGCGAGGAGTTATTGTTGATCCAGGTGAAGGTTTCGACAGAATACAAAAAAAGCTGTAGATGAATTAAATGTAAAAAAATTGAAGCAATATTACTAACACATGCTCATTTTTGATCACATTATGTCATTAGATGAATGTAGAAAACATTACGGAGTGCCAGTTTATATTTCAGCTCATGAACGCGATTGGTTACAAAATCCTGATTTTAATGGTTCAACTTTGTTCCGTTTAAGAAGACCACCAATGACTGATCCAGCAGAATTTGAATTTGAGGAAAATAAAAAATACGAAATAGCTGGTTTAAGTTTTACGGTACTACCGACACCAGGACATTCTCCAGGGGGAGTATCATTTGATTTTGGTAAGTTTGTAGTAGTTGGAGATGCATTATTTAGAAGCGGTTTTTGGTCGTTATGATTTATATGGATCAGATTATGATGCCTTGAAAAATTCGCTAGGAAATGTATTATTTAAGCTTGATGGTGCGAAAATAGTATATCCAGGTCATGGGGACGAGACTACAATTGAACGTGAACGAGGTCTAAATCTTATCGGTTGTTAATAAAAAAAGGAGGGATTTTATGAGAAAGTATATAGGAAGATTGTATGTTGATTATTTTTTCTTTAATATTTGGGCAATAAGTTTAACATGTGTTGCACTAGCTTCTGTGATTTTTAAACTTATCGGTTTTGAAGAAGTGTTCGGTGTAGATATCTATATTATCCTATGGATAATATTAGGGTTAGTATTTTTAAATCATGTTATAGTTGTAATGTTAAGAGATAAGTATGAGTACAATACATTTTTGAAATTACAGATGAACATTTTAAAACTAGTTTCAACATCAATATACACATTTTTTTAAGTTGGAGAAAAGTAGCACCACTTAGGAATATACTAGATTACACAATTAAACAAAAATATATTCTCGAAAAAAATTCAATATTTACAAAGTTAGTATAAATACTGGCTCGGAAAAAGCTAAAAATTTTATGTTTCTAGAAAAAGATGTAGAACAGTTAGAAAAAAATTACTATTAACTATACTAGAAAACAATCTTAACTATAGGAGGTATAAAGATGAATAATATTAAAAAAAGTCGAGTACATCCTATGGTTATTATGGATACTGTAATTACTGGATTTAGATTGTTTGGTATTTTTTTATGATACTGGCATTAAAAGAGCAAAACTGGAAACTTAATTTATTAGTTTTTAGCAGGATTTCTTCTATTAATAGCAATAGGTATATTTGATTATTTCTTAAAAAGTTATGAAGTACGCGATGGTGCTCTAATTTACACAAAAGGAATAATAAATAAAGAAGCAAAAAAATATAAATCTTGAAAATATCCAGTCAATTGACATGAGTTCTAACGTATTGTATCAAGCATTTAATCTGCTTTCGGTGGATATTAATCTTGTCGGAGGTAAAATTAGGATAAAACCTCTGAAGAAGGAAGTCGCATTAAACTTAATTGATATCCTAAGAGAATTAAAAACAAGGTGAATCTGAAGATATAGCTTCAGATCAAGAAGAAAAAAAGTGCAGGAGTCTCAAAAAAAGAAATACTAAGATTATCTGTTAAAGAACTTGCATTTTATGGGCTGCTTAGGGTTAGATTCTTTTGCAGCTTTAGGGTTAATATTAGCATTAAATGGTAAGATTCGTGATGTATTCAAATATCTTTTTCGATAATGAAGCTTATTTTGATGAACTTCTTCAAAAAAATGCTAAGTCAGTCGCGGGGAACATAACAGCCATATTTATAATAATTGGGATTTTTTTATGATTTTTAGTAGTAATTGCGTCAATTATTCATACGATTGTAAAATATTATAACTTTATCCTTACGACAAAAGATCATAATTTACTGTGTAAATATGGATTATTAACTAAAAAAATCATTAGTCATTGATATTGATAGAATTCAAAGTGTAAAATTGTTATATCCGTTACGTTATAGATTCTTTGGACTAGCAAAGTTATCTGTTGAAACCTTGACTAATAACGTATCAGAAGATTTAAGTGAGCAAAAAAATCTACAATAGATGTCTTACCTTTAGTCAAAAAAAGATTTTTGCACAAAAATTTTGTGAAAAAAATAATCTAGGTATTGATTTAGAGTACTATGAAAGTTTAGAAAGTGAGAAAATACAACGAAAAAGCTAGAATTGCATTGTATCGTTGGAGTTTGTTTAATTGTAGCCCTCTACCGATAATAGTATTTGCAATTTTATACTTTGCTAATATTGATTTGAAGCTAGAGTATAAAGTTTTGAGTTCACTTGCTCTATATTTTGTCTTAGTTTCGTATAGTATTTTAGTGAAAAAAACTATATGTTAAAAATACAATGAGCTTTCTTATGATAGACATTACTTTAAGAATACATTTATGAAACAATTGACAATAATAACAGAATTTATTAAGGTGAAAAAAAGTAGGAACAATCAATAGTAGAACAAACTATTTTTATGAAAAAAAGAGACCTTGCTCATATATCAATAAATTCTATTGGAGTAAATTCAGATATTAAGTTGAAATACTATGATAAAGGATATAAAGAAAAAAATTAGAAAGAGATTTTATAATTTCGGAGGTAGGTTATGAATAGTATATTTGAAAAAATTATGTAATTTACCAGAGAGAGCGATACAATATTTGAGAATACACTATGCGATATATTCTATGGTACTTTTAACACCGGTTATTGGAAAATGTGTATATGATTATTTTAAAAACTGAAATAAATTATAAATTTCTATGTCTAGGTATATTAGGGATATTAACAATATACGTAGTAGTGGCTTTAGTTATCCCACCTTTACTAATTAGAAATTATTCTTATGAAGTAGACGAAATGGGTATGTCGGAAGTTGAAGGGGTATTTTTTTCAAGAGTAAAAAAACTTTTGCCGTATAATACGATTCAAGATGTTACTATTCACACAGGACCTATTTCTAAAAAAAGTTTAAATTGGCAAATATAGAAATAACGGGGATATATAGCAAACTATCGATACACTGTCTTCCTATTGAAGAAGCGGAGAAATTGAAGGAGAAAAATTCTTAAAGAAAGAAGTAAGTATAATATTGAATATTAATTTTACTATATCCTTTCAGGAGTTTTATTTGACAATTAACTGATATTAGTTTAGAATATAGTTATAAAGAGTAAGTAAAAACATAAAAAGTAAAACACTAGCACCCGTTACAATGCTAGTGTTTTTATTATGAAGAAACATAATAAGGCTTATCGTTGTATATTAGAGTGCTTTTTCGTCAAGCCATTTACAAATATAATATGAAACTATATTTGCCGTAACGTTAAGCACTATTTGAGTAAGTATTTCCATAAAAGTATAATATCACCTCCTACTATCGCAGGATTTGATTTGTTAGATAGTGTATAATATTTTGTGTAAACAGAAAAGTCAAGAGAAAATTAAAAAAACATAGAAAAAAAGAGACTCCTAGGTGTAAAATAAAGTTAGCACAACCTATTACGAAAGGAATCTCTCATGAATAATAATAACACAAAAATTAATAAATACACTACTAAAAAGGAGAAGATATATCGAAAAATATTTAAGGAAGAACTAGAAAAAAAGCTATAAATACAATATTAGAAGCAGAACTTACAGGATTTTTTTAAATTATGAAAAAGCACTCTGTAGAAGGATATAATACAGGTAATTCACGAAACGGAAGTTATTCAAAGACAATATATAGTGAATATGGGAAATTATCGATAAAAGTGCCTAGAGATAGAAATAGTGAATTTAGTCCACAAACATTAGTACCATATAAAAAGAAACACACAGAACCTAGAAGAGACAATAATTCTATTGTATAAAAAAAGGTATTACAACACGAGAGATAGCAGAAATAATAGAACAGTTATATGGTCACTACTATTCACCCCAAACAATAAGTTTAATAACAAAAACAATTAGACGAAAAAAAGTCAAAGAATACCATTCAAGAAAAAAATAGAAAAAGATTACGCAGTAATATATGCTGACTCTACCTACATTAATGTAAGAAGAGGAACAGTCGCAAAAGAAGCACTGCATATATTAATAGGTATAACTATAGAAGGAGAAAAAGAAGTACTAGCGTATGAGCTTTTTCCAACAGAATCATCAGAAAATTATAAAGAGATGTTAGAAAATCTTAAAGAGAGGGATTAAACAAAGTATTACTATTTGTCACTGATGGATTAAAAAGGAATAAAAAAACGCATTAGAGGAAGTATTTCCAAAAGCGAAATACCAAACATGTTGGACTCATATAATAAGAAACGCGCTATTAAAAGTAAGAGCTAGTGATAAAGCAGAGATGGCAGAAGATTTAAAAACAATATACCAAGCAAATACAATAGAGGAGGCAGAAAAATAATTTATCATTAGTAATAAATAAGTATAAAGATAAGTATCCTAAAGTAACTAACTCATTAACAGATGTAAGGGTATATCTATTAACGTACTACTTATTCCCAAGAACAATCAGAAAAAAAGTATTTATACAACAAATATAATAGAAAATTATAATAAACGTCTAAAAAAAGGGGATGAAGAAAAAAAGAACAGTTCCCTAATGAGGGTGCATTAGATAGATATGCATGTGTAACAGCGTGTGAGTATAATGCAAAATATCAAGGGATATCACATTATGGCTTTAGTATGGCGAAAGAGGAATTAGAAAAAAAATGATGGAAGAAATATATAATTAATCGACTTTTATTCCCTATACGAGTTTAGATTTTAAAAAAATATTTTTATCAAGAGCAAGGGCTTCGCCTTCTTTTAACTCTTGACAAAAATATTTAAAAAAATCTAGTTAAACTCTAAGGAATAAAAAGCCAGAAAAAAATAACAAAATCATAAATAGATAATTTTATTTAAAAAAATAGGAGTTTATGTTTACACAAAAAAACTTGACACTACCATTTGTTATCAACGACAAGCTAATTATATCATAGAAGAAGGATAATGGAGTAATAATTCCAGTATTTCTTCTGTGTGTTAAAGTGTGAAAAGGAAAAAAATTCAAGTCGATAAGACGATTCGTACCGATTCCAATAGATGAAGCGGAGAAATTGAAGGAGAAAAATTCTTAAAGAAAGAAGTAAGTACAATATAGAATATTAATTTTATACTTTATTATTGTCAAGCAAAAGGGAAAATGTCCTAAATTATCAATTAAAAAAATAGCGAAAAATCCTTAAAAAAACAAAAAGATATATAATCCCTTCCGCACTACCGCTTGGAAGAGCCAAAGAGAATGATTAAAAAAAGGCAGTGCCTTGTTTTAATCATTCTTTTTGCCTGTATTAAAGGTTATCGAAATCCCCTTTAGCTATCGAACTATCGAGTTTAGATATATATTTCAAGAAAGAATTCTTTCTCCAAGGATGAGACATAGGTGGGATATATTTAGGTTTTAGTTTTCCTTTAAAAATAGGAATGTCAAACTCAATAGACTCAAGTTCATGATTTTTCTAAAACCCTAGTAGAAAAAAATATTATTTTCTATAGATACATACAAATTTCCATCAAAAAGCTTCAATAACTCTAATCTCAGTTTTAATAGGATAATATACAGCCTTACCGAGAGAATTAATAGGAATATATGATTTATTTTTATATTTAAAATGATAGCCAGAATTAATTTTTCTAATAGAATTCACACTCAAAATTAAATTAGTATCAATATTATCTACCCTTTCAAACTTAGGTGTGTTATAATTATCAATAGAGAATTGAGAATTAAAAACTTGGAGGTAAGATGTTAGGAAATTGTTGGCTTCCTCTATTGTTTGAATATTTTCAACTCTAAACAAAGGTACAAGACGAGATTGAAGTGTCCCAAAAGCACGTTCAACTCGTCCTTTTTTCTGAGGAACACTAGAAGAAAAAAGAGAAATACCTAATTGATGGCAAGCATAACCAAATTGAGTGAAAGTATCATTTTCAATTTTTTTATTTTTTTAGAAAAAAATTATACTCAAAAAAATAGTTCTCTTATCAGTCCATATTTCATAAGGGATACCATAATTATCAAGAACTTGATTTAGGACATTATAGTAACCTTTTAAAGTCTCCTGTTGATCAAAATAAGCACCAACAATCATACCAGTAGAATCGTCAATAGCGATATGAAGAGAGGTCATTTTATCGCCAAACCAGTTATGAATACTAGCATCCATTTGAAGTAATTCACCGAAGTATTTTTTTCTAGGTCTACTAGGATGAACACTAGATAGATTAGAAATGGGTTTTACAACAGTTGAAGTAGTATTTTTGATGGGGGAGTAGTCGCATTTTTTTGTTTTATTCTACGTCTCATTATAGCTTTAGTTTTCTTAGTAGCTTTAGGAGAGATAATATCAGCATCAAATAAGATATTAGCGACAGAAGTACGACTAATATTAATATTTTTTTCTCATCATGGAGTATTTCACAAAAAAATGTGAGAAAGAAAAAAATCATAGTAAGTATCTTTATACCAAGAGACTATTTGATTTTTTTGATAGAATCAGGAATTTTTATTACTAGGAGAGACACCAGTGTTTTTTTATGAATGAAGCCAGAAGGACCTTCTGTCTCAGCTACTTTTATTAACCTATTAATTTGTCTTTCAGTGAGGTTAAGTAGAGCAGCGGCACGTTTTTTTAGTTTTAACTCCATTTATAACATCTGTAATGATAAGGTATTTACTTTCTTGAATGTCGTTTAATTTTACATTTTGTTGTTTTGTGATAACATCTGTCATTTTTATTTCCTCCGAATATTATGATTTTAGTATAATATTTTTTTATTATGTTGGGACATTTTTTTCCTTTTCTCTACTTAAGACATTATCACTTTTCATTCACAAGAATATTAATTTTATACTTTATTATTTGACAAATGACAGAAAGTATATTAAAAATCGAATATGCTGATAAAAAGAAATATAAATACTTATCAAGAGTGAGTGAGGGATAAGTACGATGAACTCCAGCAACCTAATCGATTGATTAAGGTGCTTTCCTTAGCAAAGTTTACTTTGAACGATGAGGTAATAAATAAAGACCTTGTCTATAAGATAAGGTCTTTTATTTTTTAGTTAAAAAGATATTAAGGGCTTAGAAAGATTTGTATTAATATCAGACAAAAAAATATTTTTAGGAGAAAAAAATGAGCAAAACATATTTATTTACATCAGAATCAGTAACAGAAGGGCACCCAGATAAAATTGCTGACCAAGTGTCAGATGCGATTTTAGATGCGATTTTAGAACAAGATCCATATGGACGTGTAGCTTGTGAAACATGTGTAAACACAGGATTAGCAGTATTAATTGGAGAAGTTTCAACAACAGCAAATGTTGACTTCCAACAAATCGTACGTGATACAATTAATGAAATTGGATATAATGATCCTAATAAAAGGATATTCAGGAGATCATATTTCAGTTCTTGTAGGTTTAGATAAACAATCTCCAGACATCGCTTTAGGAGTTGATAATTCATTAGAAACAAAACAACAAAAAGAAGAAAATGAAGTAGGTGCTGGGGACCAAGGTCTTATGTTTGGATTTGCAACTAACGAAACACCAACATTTATGCCACTACCAATTTACCTAAGCCAAAAACTTTCAAAACAATTAGCAGAAGTTAGAAAAAATGGAACTCTAACTTACTTAGGACCAGATGGAAAAGTTCAAGTTACAATCGAATATGATGTGAATCATAAAGTAAATAGAATTGATACAATTGTAGTATCAACTCAACACGATGCAGATGTAACTCAAGAACAAATCCATGCGGATATTAAAAAAATATGTAATCGAGCCATGTTTAGATAAAGAATTATTAGATGAAAAATACTAAGTACTTCATCAATCCAACAGGAAGATTCGTAATCGGTGGACCAGTTGGGGATGCAGGGCTTACAGGACGTAAAATTATCGTTGATACATACGGTGGATTCTCACGTCATGGTGGTGGAGCATTCAGTGGTAAAGATGCGACTAAAGTAGATGAATCAGGAGCATATATGGCTAGATATATCGCTAAAAAAATATCGTTGCTAGTGGAATCTGTGATAAAGCGGAAGTTCAATTAGCATACGCAATTGGAGTAGCCCACCCAGTATCTATTTTTTTGTCGAAACATTTGGTACTTCAAAAAGTTGATGAAGGAGAAATTGTTAAAACGATTAAAGAAGAATTCCGTTTAACACCAAATGGAATTATCGAAACTTTAGATTTGAGAAAACCAATCTTCAAGAAAAACTGCAACATACGGTCACTTTGGACGTGAAGATGTTGAGTTTACTTGGGAAAAGAACTGACAAAGTAGATGCATTCAAAAAAATTATTAAAATAATAAAAAAATAAAGCGTAGAATAGGATAGTTCCTGATTCTGCGCTTTATTTTTATAGGAGGAAAACCTTTATCATGCTGAGTATATATAGAAATGAAAATTTTTTTATTTAATTGTTACCATTTTAATTGCAAAAATTCTTTATGTAGTTTAATATAAAAATAAGAACAAAAAAAGTGAAAAAAATATGTACAAATTGTGGAGGTAATTATGAACCTATATGAAAAAAATAGGAGAAGAAAAAAATTGATCAATTGGTTATGTATATGTATGACGATATTATACCTAATGATGATAGAATTAATCTTTTTATTTAATGACGGATTTGATAAAATTAAAAATAGAACAGAAGAGATTTTTAGACTGTTTTTAGGAGAACCAGGGGCATTCTGTATTTGCTACCCCGGATTTAAGGAAAAAAACATATGAAACTGCCTATTTCTATAAAAAGAAGCAAAGTATTGGTTAGAAGATTTCGAATTAGCCCTAGATAGAATAGAACTAGATCCGGCAATAAAAAAATTCTTTAGTCAAAAGATTAATTCGTTAACAATGCAGATGATTAATACAATTTAAATCATTTAAAATACAAACCCGCTTTATCGAATATTCTATGTATTCAATAAGGCGGGTAATTTAATATTGTTATTATTATGCGACAACTTCGTCTTCATCTGATCTAGAGAAAAATTTCTCTTAGTGCTTCAGGAGAAGAGGTAGAAACAAATTTTATTGATGATTTTATATTGAACAGGAATGCTTCATCTTTGTGAATTCTATTAGCAGTTAATGCACCTTGTATGCTAGTGAATAACCATTCGCTAACAGGATTACAAACATCCTCTGGTAAATTTCTGTCGAATAAACCATCTGCAAGTAATAAACGCCAATTTTCAAGTATATCACTGCATTTTTCAGCGATAATTGGAGAAAAGTTCGGCTGTCTCCATCGCTAATAATGTAAGTGAAAAAAACCACTACGCTTGCACGCTTTACCTTTCGATATAAAAAGATCAAAAAAACAGTTGTTAAATACTCCTCCAAAGTCCCTAATTTAGGAGAAATTGTTTTAAACTCTTTTTTTCACATTGCAGTTGATTTTATCTAGTGCTTCTAGATAAATTTCATCTTTTCCTTTTGGAAAAATAGTAGTATACGCTTCCTTTAGGGGCTTTAGCTTTTTTTAATTATATCCTGAACACTTGTCAGAGAATAGCCCTTAGTTCAAACGTTTTGGACAGTTGTTAAAAATAATATTTTCTTTAACTTTATTATTTAACGTCATGTCATTCACTCCCTTACATTTTTTTATTATAATTTTATTATACAATTTTTATATTAGTAAAATCAACGTTTTATAACGAAAATTTTATTTTTTTATTTGAATATACAAATATTAAGAAAAGAATAATGGTAACGTATAGCAACTTATAGGTAATATAATAGCAAATAGAAGAAAATATAAAATTTATAATAGAATAATTCTTATGAAATAAAAGATGATATAAATTTAAAAAAATTATGCTGGTGATTTTTAGCTTTTTTTCTTTGCAATATTTGTATTTAAACGACTTTTTATAGTAAAAATATAAAATGATATTCAATAAGGAGACGGGTATGTTAAAAAAAGAAAAATGTTTCAACTTTGTGTTGAATTAACTAATGGAAATATGAGTTCTAAAAGCTCTAAAAAAATTAACAAAAATCTAATCTAAGTCGATTAATGATTCAACCTTTTTGCTAAGGTATATGATATTAATACTGATGAAATTTTGGATGAAATTGATGATTTTAAAAAAATTTAAATGAGTTTTTTATTAGAAAGTTACGCCCAGATGCTCGACCAATTAATCAAGATGAAGACTCACTAGTAAGTCCAACGGATGGAGTAATTTCTGAAGTAGGTGTTATTAGTGAAGATAGAACATTTGTTGTGAAAAAAATCAAGTTTATAACGTTCAAACATTGGTAGGAGACAGTGAACTGGCTGATAAATATAAAGACGGTACATATATAATAATATATCTTAGTCCGAAGAATTATCACCGTATTCATTTCCCGATGAATTGCCAAGTAAAGGATGCTTATAGTCTTGGTAAATATTCATATCCAGTTAATAATCTTGGACTAGAATTAGGAGATAATATACTAAGTTATAACTACAGACAAGTGTATAAGTTAAGTGGGAAAAATCAATTATACACTAATACCTGTAGGAGCTCAAAATGTTAACTCAATTATTCCTACATATGAGAGCATTTATGTGAAAAAAAGGGGAAGAGTTAGGGTACTTTGAGTTTGGTTCAACAGTAGTATTATTGTTTGAAAAAAAGATAACATAATCTTAGAGAAAAAAACTTAGAGAATAAAGAAATCAAGATGGGAGAAAAATAGCAACTATTTTATAGGCTATTGGTAAAAAGAAAATGGTACTAAAAAAAGATATTTTTTTCACCTGATGATTTTTGTAGAAAAGTATGAGTTTATTGATGTTGAGTATATGAATATGCACAACAAGAAAGTTATTATTTCAGATTTAGATAATACTTTAATATCATGGGATAGCAAGAAAGATACTAAAGAATTGAACAAATGGCTAAAGAAGATGAAGAAAGCTGGTTTCGATATTATTGTTGTATCTAATAATACTGAAGAACGTGTTGAAGAGTTTTGTAAGAAATTAAATCTTCAATATGTTGCAGGTGCAAAAGAAACCTTTAACTATAGGTTTTAAAAAGAGCACTTAAAAAAATTAAATAGAAAAACCAGACGAAGCGATTATTTTAGGGGATCAAGTTTTAACTGACGTATTAGGAGCAAAAAAAGTTTTTGGAGCTATGAGCGTACTAGTTAAACCAATTTCAAAGACAGATGCTTTTAAAAACTAGAATTAATAGATTTTTTTGAAGCACTGATTATTCATAATTTAACTAGAAGAAAAAAATTCCCTAAAATGAAAAAAAGTAGGGTATCGATTAAAAACATAAGAAAGAAAATGGAGGACATATTGAGTAATAAAGTTTATTGTATAGGTTGTGGCGTTGAGATTCAAAGTGAAGATCAAAAATAAACAAGGATATTTACCAAAAAAGTGTTGTAGAAAAAAAGTATAGATGGTAATCTTGTTTGTAAGAGATGTTTCAGATTGAAAAAAATTATAATGAAGTATCTGATGTTCAACTAGGAGCTGAGGATTTCTATCAACTTATCAAAACATTATCAAAAAAAGATGCATTAATAGTGAAAGTTGTAGATATCTTTGATTTTTTTCTGGAAGTTGGATTGAAGATGTAGTAGATATCGTAGGAAATAATAAAGATATTGTCCTAGTAGCTAATAAACTAGATTTATTGCCGAAATCAGTTAAACAAAACAAGGTGAAACAATGGTTGTTTAAGATGCTTAAGGCGAAAGGGATTAAAGTAAAAGATATTCTTCTAATTAGTGCAATAAAAAAATCAAGGTGTAGAAGAAGCAGCTAGTCGTATAGATGAGCTTCGTAATGGTAAGGACGTATATATCGTAGGTGCGACAAATGTTGGTAAATCTACATTTTATTAACAAACTTATTGAACTTACAACTGGGGATAAAAAAATGTTATTACAACATCTCACTTTCCTGGAACAACACTTGGGATGATTGAGATACCTTTAGATAGAGCTACTAGTATTTATGATACACCTGGTATCATATTAGATTACGATATTGCTCATTATCTAGATGCTCAAAGTTTAAAATTAGTAATGCCTAAAAAGGAGATTAAAAGCTCGTGTATTTCAATTAAATTCTGAGCAAAGTTTATTCTTCGGTGGTATGGCTAGAATGGATTTTGTAGAAGGTGAACGTCAAAGTTTCACTTTATATGCATCTAATTTAGTAGAGATTCATCGTACAAAGCTAAGTAATGCAGATGCATTATTTGAAAAAAACATTTAGGAACGTTATTGAAACCACCATTTGAAGATAATATTTCAATATTCAATAATCAAGTTAAAAAAAGTTTCACTATTGATAGTAGAAAGATGGATATCGTAATTTCTGGATTAGGTTGGATTACGGTTAATAGCGATAGTGGTTGTAAGATAGACATACATGTACCAGAAGAAATCGAAGTATTTGTACGTGAATCGATAATATAGTATTAAGAAAAGAGGATAAGATGTTAAAAGGAAAACAAAAAAAGACAATTAAGAGCATTAGCACATCACTTATCACCGATTTTTTTCAAGTTGGAAAAATCAGGTGTTAATAGTGATATGATCCAAGGAATTAGAGCTGCGTTAGAAAAAAACGTGAATTATTAAAAAGTTAGTATTTTACAAAACTGTGAAGAAGATAAAGATGAGGTAGCAAAAATTTTATCTGAACGTACTTCATCTGAATTAGTTCAAGTTATTGGACACACAATTGTATTATACAAACAAAGCTCTAAGGAAAAAGTATAGAAAAAAATAGAGTTGGTGAAATAAGATGTCAATTGCTCTTTATGGAGGTAGTTTTGATCCAATACATATTGGACATCTAATTACAGCCGAAAAATGCATTAGAAACTTATAATTTAGAAAAAAATTATCTTTATACCATCATATATTACACCTTTAAAAAGGTAGAGAATTGGAGGCTAGTGATAAGAATAGATTTGAGATGACGAAACTAAGTACAAAAAGATAATTTTAAGTTTGAAGTTAGTGATTATGAAATCTCAAATGAGGGTGTAAGTTATAGTTATAATACCGTTAAGTATTTTTAGTGAACTATATAAAAAAATGAAAAAAATCTATTTTATTATTGGAACAGATAGAGCGAAAGATTTAAAAAAATGGTATAATATAAAAGAACTATCTAAACTTGTAACATTTATTTTCGTAGCACGAGATGAAGAGGATTTGTATGAGGTAGTAAATGGAGATGCATTTTATAAATCTATAAGTTATGAGATAATGAAGTCTCCAATAATAGAGATAAGTTCTAGTTTAATTAGAGATAATTTAAAAAAATAAGAAAAGTATTAGATATATGATCACTGATGAATGTAGGTCATATATAGAGGAGTTGAGTTTATATGGAATATCAAGAAATTCAAAAATAGAGTAAAAAGAAATATTACCAGAAAAAAAGATACGAACACACTTTAAGAGTTGTGGAAGTGGCGAAACATTTAGCAGAGATTCATGGAGCAAGTGTAGAAAAAAAGCAGCATTAGCAGCTTTAGTTCATGATGTTTGTAAACCTATGGATGAAGTATTAATGAAAAAAATATGTAATTTTACATAATTTAGATGTTAATTTATTAGATTATCCTGTAGAGGTTCTTCATGGACCAGTAGCAAGTGCATATATCGAAGAAGAATTTGGTGTAGCTGACGAAGAAGTTAAAGCTTGCTGTTGCGAATCATACTTTCGGTAGAAAGTATATGACATTATTAGAAAAAAATAATTTTTTTATTGCAGACTACATTGAACCACAAAAGAAAAACACCCGCATTTAGCTGAAGTAACTGAAGTATCTGAATATGATCTTGATGAAGCGGTTAGACTTGCTGCAAAAATATACATTAGTTTACTTAATTGACAATGATGAAAGAATTTATCCTTCATTATTAGAATGTTATAATTACTATAATATCAAAAAAACTATCGTGTTGGATTTAAAGAAAAAAATAAAGACAAAAATCTTAACGGATGAAAAAAACAATCACTATCAGAAATAAAAAGTGAAGCTCATTTTAAGAAAGGTGATTTATTAGAAGCTACAACTTATGAAGATCCAGATACAGTTTTTTGCTACATTAGAAGTCGATTTAGTTAAACCTGTAACGAGAGAAACTTTAACAGAGCGTTATGCAAAAATATTACGGAGTTACTTTTGGATGAGTTAATCGAAAAAAACTTGCAAAAAAAGATATCCGGAAGATGATGTACTATACGTAGTAATGTTCCATATTATAAAAGAAATAAATAAAGAAAGAGGATGAAAATGGAAGTAGAAAAACTTATTAAAAATTGTAGTGGATGCATGTGATGACAAGCATGGGTATGATATTGTTGCGTATGATTTAACTCAAGCAGGAGTACTATACGATTATTCTGTAATTTGTCACGCACCTACAAATAGACAAGTAGAAGCAATTGCACAAGAAGTTAGAGAACAAGTATTAGAAAAATGGTGGAGAAATTCACAGTACAGAAGGTCTAAGAGAAGCTAAATGGGTTCTTATGGATTTAGGTGATGTTGTAGTTAATATTATGACACGTGATGATAGAGAGTACTATGAATTGGATGCATTATTTGAAAAAAATATCCTATAAAAGGTGTTTAATATGTATGAAAATTTAAGTATTGTTTATGATAAACTAATGGATGTTGACTACGATGCTTATAAAAAAATATTATTGGTCAAGAATTAGAAGATAGAGAAAAATCTTCTAGTTCTTGATTTAGGTTGTGGTAGTGGAACAATGCTACCAACGCTGAAAAAAATATGGAGAAGTATTCGCAGTAGACAATAGTGAACAAATGTTAGCGATAGCTAGTGAAAAAGTTCCGGGTTGTAATTATTTTTGCAATGGATTTATTAGAAATTTCATCGTTAAATATAGAATTTGATTTTTATTTTAAGTGCATTTGATGTATTTAATTATTTATCAGATTTTGAGGAATTTAAATTAGGATTAAAAAGAAGTATATTCATCTCTAAAAAGAAGGTGGAAAAATTTATTTTTGATATTCACACACCTAAAAAAATTACTGATATGTTGGAAAAAAACAAGTTTTTTTGGTTATGAAGATGAAGAAATAAGTTATCTATGGTTTACATATGAAACAGAAAAATTCGTTAGAGGTGGAAAGTGAACTGTCATTCTTTATTAAAGAAAAAGAATGGTTTATATAGAAAGCTTGAACAGTTTCATTCACAAAGAACATATGAAATAGAAAGTGTCCTGTCTGAAATTCAAAAATACTGGATTTAAAGTTAAAGATTATTTCTGTGATTTTGATAAAAAAATAATAAAAAAATTATTCTGAATCAGATCGAATAATCTTTATTTTGGAGAAGTAGTATAGTTATTTATTTTTAAGAAAAACTTTATGGAATTTATATTTCAGATGTAAGATAAATGGCTTCAGAGAAACTTAAAAATATTAATTAGACATCAAATTAAGAAAAAAATTTAGACTTGATTTTTGGATTTGCTAAAAATCAAGTTTTTTTATGAATTGACATTATATGTTTAAAATAGTATTATAGTTACAGACGTAACTGAGAAAAAAAGGATGATAATAAATGGAAATTAATATTTCAGAAGCTGAATGGGAAGTAATGCGAGTAGTCTGGAGTAACGTACATACAACTAGTAAATTCGTAATAGATACTCTAGGTGAAGAAAAAGTCTTGGACGCCGTCAACTATTAAAAACACTATTATCTAGATTAGTTGAAAAGGGTTTTTTTAGAAACAACAAAAACAGGGAAACAAATTTTTTTATATTCAGCAAAATGTGTAGAAGACGAGTGTTTAGAGATATTAACACAAAAACTTTTTAGAAAGAATTTGTGAAAGAAGAACACATATTATCGTTAAGAATATAATCGAAACAGATAATTTAAGTAAAAAGTAATATTGATGAAATTATAGAATTACTTAAAGAAAAAAAGAAAAAAACTGCAGCAGATGTTATTACATGTAAATGTTTAAAAAGGACAATGTAGTTGTGCTGCAAAAACATGGTTAAAAGAGGGATGTAAGATGGATGTTGGTAAACAAAGAATACTAATTACAGGTGCTTCAAGCGGTTTAGGGCGTGAATTGGCTCATCAATTTGCTCAAAAAGGAAATGTAGAATTAATATTAGTTGCTCGAAGAAAAGAAGCGTTAGAAAAAAAGTTGCTAAAAAAGTGTAGTGCTTTTTGAAAATGTAAAAAAACTAGAGTTTATAGCGTTGATATTGGTTCGCAGGCTCAAGTAGAGCAGTTACTTTCTTCTATTACAGATATCGATATTCTTATTAATGGTGCGGGATATGGTATTATGAAAGACTTTAGTGAATTTAGTGATGCTGAGGTAGTTAATATGTTTGATACAAATGTAATTGGAACTATTCAATTAACTACCGAAATAGCTAAGAGAATGAGAGAAAAAAATCTGGAACAATAGTAACTATTGCTTCATTAGCTGGTAAGATTGCTACACCAAAAAAAGTTCTGTATATTCAGCGACTAAATTTGCTTTTAATTGGATACTTCAATTCTTTACATTTAGAGCTAAAAAAAGATAATATTCACGTTATGACAGTAAATCCGAGTATTGTAGCTACAAACTTCTTCAATATAGCTGATGAAGATAAGAGTTATCAAAAAAAGCTATGGGTGGTAAAACATTAACACCTAAACTTGTTGTTACTAAAAATAATAAAAGGGATTGAAACAAAAAAACGCGAGGTAAATTTACCGTTTAAGTTAGTTGTTGGTGTAAAAAAATTAGTCAGTTATTCCCAAGGTTAAGTGATCGAATTTTTAGCAAATATGTTTAAATAACAAAGGATAAAATGAAAAATCAAGGTTAGAAGAATCTAATCTTGATTTTTTTAATTTTACTCTAATGTTTCAATTCTGAAAAAAATACGTTTTTTTAATCGTTATCATTGTTTCCTATGGAATTTGGTATTGAAAAAAACTCGTACATTTATGATATTATGTAAATTATAAATTACAAATATGAAAGTGAGAAAAAAAGTTATTATGAAGAAAAAAATTACACATTAGCATCAGCTACAATAGTAGGATTAGCAATTGCAACTTCAGGGGAGCTGCTGTTAGACGTAAACTTTCTGAATAATTAAGTAAATCAGAGTATAAAAAAATCAAAGAGTATGGATATTTTCTGTACTCTTTGCTTTTTTTGAAGTTTTATTATAGCGTTCATTGATAATTGTTAAAAACAATGATAAAAAAATATTGACAAGGGTTTATTAACTCCCGACTTTGACAGTTTCGAGGGAAAAATATCGTTATAAAAGTTGATTTTATCGAAAAAAATCAACTTTTTTTCCTACTTTTACTATTCCTATATACAAGTATATGTTGTATAATATATATGAGGTGACAAAAAAATGATAGTTCAAGTATACACAAACAGAGGAAATAAATATGTAAGAGTGGTTCACTCATATCGAGATCCAGAAACTAATAAACCAAAAAAATGAAAGTTATAAAAAAATTATGGGAATTTAGAAAAACTATTAAAAACAAGATAAAAAAACTTCCTAGAAAAAAATTAGAAAAAAAGAAATCAAAGAAAAAAATGAAAGATTGAAAGAAAGTGCCCTAGACAAAAATAAAAAAATTGAAGCAGATAATTTTTGAAAAAGAAGGTTTAGTACGTAAAAAAATTATGGATACTTAGTATACGAGAAGATATGGCAAGAATTGGGAATAAGTAGATGGATAAAAAGATATAAAAAAACTAGAAGTAAGATAGAGATTGAAGAGATACTAAAACAACTGGTATTTCAAAGACTACTTATTCCATCATCAAAGAAATCAGCATATGATCATAGAGAAAATTATGTAGATTTTTCGAAATGATTTGATTTTTAGAAGACTACTACAGAGTTTTAGACATAATTTATGATGAAAAAAGAAAAAAATTAGAAAAAAACATTTAAATAGCACACTCAAGAAAAAAATTTAACAGAGAATTAAATATAGTATTATACGATGTAACTACATACTACTTTGAATCAGTTAAAAAAAGATGAAATAAAAAGGCTTTTGGATTTTCTAAATATAATAAAGTAAATCAAGTACAAGTAGTTATGGGATTATTAATTGATAATAACGCAATACCAGTCAGTTACGAACTATATCCAGGTAATACAAGTGAATTTAGTACACTATATCCCGTCATAAAAGATTTAAAAGAAAAAAATACAAATTAAAAAAAGTAATAGTAGCCGCAGATAGAGGACTTAATTCTGGTAAGAATCTATTTTTTTATTAAAAAGAACTAGGATTAGATTATGTTATGGCATATAAACTAAAAAGGTGCTAAGAAAGAAATAAAAAGAAAAAAATTATTTGAAGATGGATATATAGTAGAAAAAAAGAGTTTAAATATAAACTTATAGACCATGTAAAAGAAATTAGAATTGATGGTAAAACTGAAAAGATTCAAGATAATCTACTTTTAGGATATTCTGAAAAAAAGAGCTAAAAAAAGATAAAAGCTGATAGACAGAGACTTCTAGATAAAGCTGATAAACTACTAAATAATCCATCTATGATGAAACAAGAGTTGAAAAAAAGGTGGTAAGAAATTTATAAAAAGTAACTAAGGGGAACTTAGATATAGAATTAGATGTTAAACAAATTGAAGAAGCAGAAAAAGATGGATGGATTCTTCGCAATAGAGTATTCACAAAAAGAACTTACAGGAAGAGAAGTAAGAGAGATTTATGGAAGTCTATGGAAGATTGAAGATAGTTTTAGAGTATTGAAAAACTAATCTTGAGGCTAGACCAATATTTGTGTGGAGCGAAAAAGAGAATAAGAGCTCACTTTTTTTAATCTGTTACTTAGCTTTAGTAATAGAAAGATATCTAGAGAAACTTCTAAAAGATAATAATGTAAATTTATCGACAGCTAAAAATACAAGAAGCAATAAGAAATACCACTTTTAGGAAGTGTTGAGACATTGATGGGAGATTATTATATAAAAGATGCAGAATCAAAAGAGTATCTTGATATAATTAATTCTGTAAAAATGAATAAAAATTCCTCTTGTAGGATATGTTTCTGACATAAAAAAATGTATATAGGAAAAATTATGCCAATTCCACCCTGGTGAAACGCTATAGCTACGCCTTTCGTCAGGGTTTTATTGTCCCTGAAAGTGTCAAAGTCGGGAAAAAATCAAAGAGTATGGATATTTTCTGTACTCTTTGCTTTTTTTGAAGTTTTATTATAGCGTTCATTGATAATTGTTAAAAAAACAATGATAAAAAAATATTGACAAGGGTTTATTAACTTGATATACTTAAATCACAATAAAAAAATTACACTTTGAAAAGAAGAGTAGTAGTTGATGTTTGTTTAGAGAGTCTCGGTAGGTGAAAGGAGATCAAAGATGATACTATGAAGATGGTCTTTTTCGTGTTAGTGGTTGAATAGTTAAACTACTACGGGATAGCCCTGATATAGCTAAAAAGTATAAAAAAATAATGTTTATTTTAGTACTTTATGAGCTAGTATTTGTGAGAATACTATAAATCAAGGTGGTAACACGTCAATAGATACGTCCTTGTAGAAGTAAATAACTTCTACAAGGACTTTTTTTCTTTGTGTAGGGAAAAGTGAGGTATATTTATGAGAAAAAAATAATAAAAAAATATCAAAAGTTGTAAGTTCAAGTTTAGCTTTAACATTATTATTAGCAGGTTGTGCTACAAATCAAAAGTAAGAAAAACGGGGGATATTACAAAACCATCGGTAGAATTTAAAAACTTTAGTTCAAAATGAAGGAAATGCTATATCAGATAGCCATCTAAAGGTTGGAATTTTATCAGCAGATCCACTTACAGGAATGTTTAATCCGATATTCTTCTTACAAGCAACTGATTATTATATTATGAGAGATACAATGTTATATACATTTTCATTAGATAAAGACTATAGATTAAAAACAAGATGATGAAAAATGCTCCTGCAAAATTCCATTTAGATAAAGAGAAGAAAGAAGCGACAATTACGCTAAGAAAAAGATTTGAAATGGAATAATGGAGAAGATGTTACAGCTGATGATATCATTGCTACTTATAATTTAATGGGAAATCCTAAATATGTGGAAAAATGTTAGATATTCTTCTGATTACGAAGTAATTGAAGGAATGAAGGAGTATCATGAAGGGAAAGCTTCATCTATTAAAGGTATAGTAAAAAGATGACAAAAACTGTAGTAATTAAGTACACAGATGTGAGACCATCATTACTTTGGGGGTAATGGATTTATAACTGTATTTTTTTAAATAAAGCTCAAGTAGAAGAAGCATCTAAAGATTTCACTAAGTTCTCTGGAGCAAATCTTAATACAAAACCTTTATCATATGGACCTTATTACTTGGATAAACAAATTAATGGAGAAAGTGTGTTAGCAAAACAAAACCTTCATTTCTATAATAAAGATAAGGTTAAAGTAAAAAGAAATAGAATTTAAAAGCTGTGTCACCATCTCAAGCAGCATCAGTTATTAAAAATGGAGATGTCGACTATATTCGTTCTCTTAGTCCAAATATTTGGGAAGGTATAAAAGATTCTAAAAATGGAGATATCCTAGGGCAAACAGATCTTTACGTGTCTTATGTAGGATTTAAATTAGGAAAAATTTGATAAAAAAAGAAGGAAAAAGTTCTAACTGATACAAGTAGTAAATTAGGTGATGTTAAATTAAGACAAGCCTTCGGATACGCTGTTGATTGGGACCAAATTAACGATAAACTGTTTAAAGGATTAAGATATACGCCAACTGGTTCAGGGTTCTTCCCACCTAGAATTGAATTAGCAGTTAATCCTAATGGTAAAAAAATTCAAAAAAAGATGTAGAAAAAAAGCTAAAAAAATTATTGGATGAAGCGGGTTATAAAGATACTGATGGAGATGGATTACGTGAAAAACAAAAATGGTGAGAAATTAGTATTCAACTATGCTGCAAGAAATACAGGTAGTGAAGTAGACCAAGCGTTAGCAGATAACTTCATTAAATCATGGAAAGAAGTAGGACTTGATGTTAAATTAGTGGATGGTAAATTATTATCTCCTAAAGATTGGTCAACAAGAGTACAAAGCTGATGATCCTTCAATAGATATTTTTCCAAGGGGCTTGGGGATTCTTTAACAATCCAAATCCTAACTATATAGCTGGTGGAACATCTAAATTAAACTTACCTAGATATATAGATGATACTTTAGCAAAAAGATTTGGAAGCTATTGATTCGAAAGATTCATTTGATGACAACAAAAATAAAAAGAAGCATTTAATAAATTTGATAATGATTTTGCAGAGGCTGCTCCATGGTTACCTTTTAAGTTGGAGTACAGATATTGTATGGGTTAATAAACGAGTTAAAAAAATATAGATCTTACAAAAATATAATACTTTTGATCAACAATTTTATGAACTTGAATTAACTTCAGATAAAGGAATTAAAAACTAATAAGATAATAAGAAAAAAATTAGGAACGAATAAATCGATATTTATTTTAAAAATAGTAAATATTAAAAAGATTTATTTGTTCCTAAATATTATACAAATTTTTTTAAAAAAATGATGTTCAATTAAATAATATTGGAAAAATAATGAAATAATAATATTTTTTTATTAGTTTTTTTCATAGTGATAATAGATATTATTAGATGGAAAAAAATTTTCTTAAATATGATAAAATGAAGTATTGAGAAATCAACGAGTAAATTTCTAATGAAAGAGATTAAAGGAGATTATATGATAAATAAATTAGGATGGAAAAATCGGTGGAGAACAAGGTGAAGGTATTGAAAGTACAGCCGAAATATTCTCTACTGTAGTAAATACACTTGGATACCACATGTATTCTACAAGAGACTTTGCGAGTAGAATTAAAGGTGGTCACAGTAACAGTAAAATTTGTATTTCAGAAGAAAAAAATAAATGTAATTGATTATAAGACAGATATTCTTATAGCATTCGACCAAGCTACACTGGATAGCTATATTCCAGAATTAGATGAAAAATAGTATTATTATTGCGGATGCTAAAAATTAAACCGGAAATTTCAGAAGAAATTAAAGGTTTAGTAGCGGTGTTTCAATAACTGAATTAGCAAAAGAGATAGCTAATCCGATAATTAAAAAAACATAATCACACTTGGAATTTGTTCAGCGTTATTAGATATAGATTCAAAAATTATTCTATGATATGATTGAAACAAAAATTTTTCTAGTAAAGGTGAAGAAATCGTAAATATTAATATCCAAGCCTTTGATAAAGGTCGTGAAATAATGACTGAGTTTATGGAAGAAAAATGGTATTAAAGATAAGTATTATCTTAAAAAAATTAAATCCAACTCATAAAAAAATATGTGGCTAATCGGTAACCATGCAGCTGGTCTTGGTGCTTTAGCAGCAGGTTGTAGAATGTATGCTGGATATCCTATTACACCAGCAACAGAAATCATGGAATATTTATTTGATAAGTTTCCGTTAGTAAATGGAGCATATATTCAAACTGAAGATGAAATTGCGGCATTAGGTGTTGCTATTGGGGCAAACTTCGCAGGAGTTCGTGCTATGACAGCTACGTCTGGTACTGGTATTTCGCTTATGACTGAGTTCTTAGGAATGGCTGCAATGGCAGAACAACCAGTTGTTATTGTAGACGTTCAAAGAGGTGGTCCTTCTTCAGGGCTTCCAACAAAAACAGAACAATCTGATATTTTCCACGCTGTTTATGGTGGGACTGGAGATGCTTCTCGTATCGTACTAGCTCCAACATCTGTAGAAGATTGTTTCTACACTATGATAGATGCATTTAATATGGCAGAAAAATATCAAACACCAGTTATTGTTTTAATGGATCTACAATTAGGTATGAACAAAGAAACAGTGCCTAACTTTGACTTTAGTAAAGTTCAAATTGATCGTGGTAACTTATTAAAACAAGAAGAGATTACAGAAGAAGATATTATCTACTTCAAACGTTATGCAACTGATGTGTTAGTTTCAAATAGAACTATCCCGGGGGCAAAAAGGTGGAATTCACAATGCGAACAGTTATGAACACTCAGTAGTTGGACTACCTTCAGAGGTGAAACGTAATACAAAAACGTCAAAAAAAGAAAAAAACGTGCTAACAAGATTGAATCAGCTTTAGTTGAAAGACCATTTTGTATTAAATGAATATAATGATGAAAAAAAGATATCTTATTAGTTGGTGTTAACTCAACTTATGGAGTACTAAATAAAAGCTGCTAAACAACTAAAAAGAACAAGGACTAAAAATTGATACAATGCATATTCGTCAAATTTATCCAGTTGCTCAAGCTGTTCGTGATACATTTGATAAATATAGAAAAAAATATATTGTTGAACATAACCATAATAAACAATTACGTACGGTAATTGCTAGTAAGTACCATAATTCAGAAAAAAATTAGTAGTTTACTAAAAATATGATGGAGATATTTTACTATACTCATCAACTTGTTGAACAATTACTAGAGGAGGAGAAATAGTTTGAAAGTAACATTAAAAGATTATAAAAATGATGTTAAGCCCGATTGGTGTGCCGGTTGTGGAGACTTCTCGGTACTTGCGGGTATAAATAGAGCTGTTGTTAACTTAGGGATTAAACCAGAGAACGTTGTAATCTCTGCTGGAATTGGATGTTCTGGTAAAAATTAGTGGATACACAAAAAGCGTATGGTGTACAAGGACTACACGGACGTTCATTACCAATTGCACAAGGTATTAAATTGGCGAACCAAGATTTAACAGTTTTTGCAATGGGTGGAGATGGTGATGGATATGCCATCGGTATAGGGCATGCTGTTCATGCTATGAAACGTAATGTTAATATGACTTACGTAGTAATGGATAACCAACTTTATGCCTTAACTAAAGGGCAAATGTCTCCTAAGTCTGATGAAGGTTTAGTAACAACTACAACTTTAGAAGGGGTAATGGAAAAAAACCATTATCAGCGATGAAAAATTGCCTTATCTTGTGAAGTAACATTTCTAGCACAAGCATTTACTGGTGATATGAAAGAGATGATGCAGATTTTCGAAGAAGCGGTTAATCACGATGGCTTCTCGCTAGTTAACGTATTTAGTCCATGTAAAACTTACAACTATAAAAAAATACACCGGCTTGGTATAAGGAAAACTTAACTAAACTTTCTGATATCGAAGGTTATGACAATACTAATAAGTTAGAAGCGTATAGAGTATTAGAAGAGTACAATGACCTTGTAACAGGGGTAATTTATAAAAAAATGATAAAAAAACCTCATTATGAAGATACTTTTACGTAATTATAAACGAGATGAACCAATTGCTCATCAGAATTTAGAATTTAGTGAGGAATTATTTAATTCGTTATGTGATGAATTCAGATAAGAGGTAATATATGAAATTTAGAAAAATACTAGTTCCATTAGCGGCAGCTTATGCTGGGTATCGTATTTATCAAAAAAACAGAGGAACAGGAGTTAGATAACGATCATATAGATAGATGTAGAAATAAACTAATCGCATTAGGGTTATGATGTAATTGATAGTTATACGTTGAATCTAAAAGAAAATCCATATTTAATGTTTTATTTTTGATAACGACAATATCAAGTACGAAGTTCGATATGATAAAGAAACGGAAATAATAGAGTACATAAAAAGAGGTATAAGAAAATGAGTAAATCAATAGAAAGATTCAAAAGAATTAACAATGTTAGACGGGACATCAGGGTTTGAAAGTGAAATTTCAAAAATATTTAGAAGAAAAATTTATCTAAATATGCTGATGAGATTAAGTATGATAATCTTGGTGGAATCTATGCTATTAAGAAATCAAAAAAAGAAGATGCTAAAACTGTTATGATTTCAGCGCATATGGATGAAGTTGGGTTCATTGTGACTAAGGTATTACCAAATGGTATGCTTAAGTTTGAAACGCTTGGTGGTTTTAGAGAAGATGTTCTTTTAGCTCAAACATATACAGTAACTTCATATGAAGGAAAAAAATTCACAGGTGTAATTGGATCAATTCCTAAACACTTTACTGCAGGTGTAGCACAAAAATGTAAAAAAATTAGTGATATGACTATTGATGTTGGTGCTTCATCAAGAGAAGAAGCATTATCGATGGGAATTCGTGAAGGTGCTTTTGTTACTCCAAAAACAACTTTTGAACAACTTACTGAACACAGATTTATGAGTAAGGCTGTAGATAATCGTTATGGATGTGTAATCATTACAGAAATCTTAGAACAATTTGCAGAAAAAGAGTTAGATTTTAATTTAGTTGTATGTGCTACTGTTCAAGAAGAAGTAGGTCTTCGTGGTGCAACTATTGCTGCTAATATGATTAAACCAGATGTATGTTTTGTTGTAGACTGTAGTCCAGCAAACGATATGGACGGTAAAGAAACTAGTAATGGTCGTTTAGGACAAGGTTTCTTAGTGAGATTAGTAGATAGAACTATGGTTCTTCGTGCAAATATGAGAGAAAAAAATCGTAGCTCTTGCTGAAGAAAAATGGAATTAAATATCAATACTTCACTTCACCAGGAGGGACAGATGCTGGTAACATTCATCAAGCTTTAAATGGAGTTCCAACTACTGTAATTGGTATTTGTGCTCGTTATATTCATACTCATAATGCGGTATTCGATATTCGAGATTATTATGCTGCTAAAAGCAATTTTTAGGGAAACTAATTGAAACTATCGATGATAAGTTCATTGAAGATGTAAGAAAATAATACGAAAAAAATTAGGGTAGAAAAAAATTTCTATCCTAATTTTTTTATCTTTTTCTTTACTTCGGCGAAATTGTTGAGGTTCTTCCTCATAATATCTATTGTTGTTATTCTCGTATATAGGTTCTAAAAGGATCATAATCTTCTTCATATTGAACCTCATCATAATCTTCTTCGTAGTTATCATAGTATTCATCTTCCATATATTCTTCTTGTATTGTCGCATGAATTTTTTTACTATTATTCCGAATAGAATACTATTTGCGATAAAGGGAGCTACCACCGTAGCTAATAAATGGCATACTAATACCGATTACTGGGATAATGCTTAGTGTTGAGAATATATTGATGAAAAATGAGAAACAAAAAACTACAAATACTAAGAAGAATAAAGTAATAACTATAGTTACCTTGTTCGCATTTTTTTCACTATGTTAAATAATCTTAGAACAAAGATGAAGAAGATAAATAAGAATATTGCTGCACCTATAAATCCAAAGTTTTTAGCAACTATTGAAAAAAATAAAAATCATTAAATTGTTCGTCTATATAGTTTTTTTATTTTTTTAACAAATGTACCAGTTAAACCACCTAGTTTAATTTCCCTAAGAACTTGAGTAATCTGGTAAGAATAATCTAACTTATATGCTTCAGGATTTAGCCATGATAGAATGCGATTTAGCTGATAAGATTTTAAAACCAACTAAGCTAAGTAACCTCGGGAAGTATAAAGCAGCTAGAATAATAATTGCTAGTCCTGCTATAACTACTGAATAAATTCTAAATAACGTTTTACCTTTGTTACAAACTAAGAAGACTAATCCTAGGAATAAAAAAAGATGAAAAAAACAATCCATTTCCTAAGTCATTTTCTTTTTAGAACTAGTATAAAAAGGTATTGATATTATTAAAAGCTAATTTAAAAGAGCTTTACAGTGTCGGTATTATCTTTAAAAACTTTTTTTCTTTAATAAGCATACTAACCATCGCTACAGTCGCTATTTTTACCAAATTCAGATGGTTGTAAAGTGAAAAAAATCCGAAGTTGTACCAACTGCGAGCACCATTTACAATAGGCGCAAGACTAGGCGGAACTAAGAATATACCGACTAAAAAGAACTAGTGCAAGTAAATAAAAATGCTATTGAAAAATTTTTTTCGATATAAGTTATTGGTATTCTTTGTAGTAGATATATTATTCCAAAAACCAATTAAGTAAAAAAACAAATTGTTTTAGAAATAGTGTTGGTGTTTTATTGTTGTTATATTCAGCTAGTAGTATAAATAGTAAACTAGAAAAAGCTAAATATAAAAATAAAAATATCAATATTGATAAATTGGTTTTTATTTTTTTTATGAAATTTAACATAAGTCAACTCCTTTGATGTAATTATACAATATTTATCCTAAAAAAAGAAATTAAATAGTTTTTTTATAATCAGATATTTTAACTACAAAGTCAGTATGTAATGTGAGTGACTCGACAAAAATCGTGATTTCGAAGAAATCGATTTTTGTCGAATCACTCCGCACAGTTTATTAGATATCTAAAGAGCTTTTTACAAAGTGAATTTAGATATCAATAAACCACTGCGTCTATGAGTTTTTCATGTAACCTATTTTTTTAAAAATCTAGTACTTTTGGGTTAGCCCCGTTTTATTATTTCTAAAGAAGATTTTTATTAGATTACGGTTTAAATTCATGGGAGTGACTCAAAAATCGTGATTTTGTAGAAATCAATTTTTGTCGAATCACCTCCGCACACTTTATTAGATATTTAAAAAGCTTTTTATAAAGCGAATTTAGATATTAATAAACCACTGCGTCTATGAGTTTTCATATGGATTTTTGTTAAATTTTAAGACTTTTGGGTCAGCCCCATTCTAAACAATAAGAGGGAATTTATAAAAAAATTAATGTTATCATTAGAAAAAAATAGCTTTCATGGAGTATAATGAAGGTGAAGAATTATTAGGGATTATGGAAAAATTAAATAAATGTATGAAAAAAATAATAAATAGGGAGGTTTTTTTAATATGGAAAACATAAGACATAAAGACGCACGACCAATGATGGATTTAATGGCGAAAAAATATTTAGCGATACAGAAATAACCGCGGAATTTATTCGTGATATTTTTAGAATTACCGGTTGAAAGTGTAAAAAAATATTAGATGGAACGCAAATACACGTAACAACTAGTAAAATCTTACCAAATTTCACAACACAAGTAGATGTACTTGCGGAATTAAATGATAAAACACAAGTCGTCATAGAAATACAAGTAGCTATGCAGGTTGATTTTATAAAAAAAGATTGTGGTTATACATCTGTGAACAAGTATCGCAAAAACTTAGATGAGTATAAAAAGATGGAATAGACACATACTATTTATCTCGAGAATTAATACCCGTTTACGCCGTAGCGATAACAGAAGAAAACTATTTCGAAGATGACAGAGCAATTCACGATTTTAGTCTAAGAGATAGTGAAACAAAAGAAGAATTGAAAGTTAGAGTAAAAGGAATAGAAGAGAAAAGAAATCTAGTGCAAATAGCATTTTTAGAATTGAAAAAATACAAACCAGAGATGAAAGCAAGTTATAATAAAGTACGTTGGATGGAATTATTTGGGAATAAACCATTTACACACCAACCAGGAACATAATAACGAAGGCGGATAGAATACTAGATGTAAAAAGAGTGGAGTAAGGAGGATAAAGCTATGTTTGATGAATACACAAGAGCTTGGGATGGCTGGAATGCGCATCTAGCGTATGTAAAAGAAGTGCAAGAGCAGGCGAAAGAGCAAGGGGTAGAAGAAGGAAGATTAGGTATGCTGATAGATTTAGTGAATAAAGGTGTAATAACAAAAAGAATATGCGTGTGAAGAGCTAGGGGTATCTGAGAAAAGAATTTGAGAAATATCTATAGTTGAAGTGACCATGACTTGGTAATTTAAAAACTAGTGATAAAAAAAGTAATGAATTAACGATTTAATACAGAGTTTTATTAGTATCCAAATTTGTTTTGGAAGTTTTAATAAAACTCTGTATCTTTTGAGTCACTTCTTTTTATTATGAAAAAAATTAGTATGATAAAAAGAACAGATTTTTAAAAACAAATCTCAAAAAGAAAATCTGTAGAGAATAAATATTACATCTCTTAAATTATAATGCTGAAAGCAAATATTAAGTAACTAATAATTATTATAAAAAAATTCCGCATTATCTATTAAAACATTTGACAATATATATAATGGATATAACTTTATAAAGAAGATAATATAATAGAGAAAAAAATTTAAATTTATTAGTTGTTTTTTTAAATGTTGTAAAAATAAGATATGTAGATTAAGAAGTGAGATGGCATGGTGTAGAGGAAAAATTTATGAATAACAAATTCGAACATGGGAAAAATATTTAAAAAGTTGCGTTTAGAACGAGGATTAAAAGCTAAAAAAGAAGTGGCAGGAGATATTATTTCTACGCAAACGTTAAGACGTTTTGAAGCGAATGAAACAAGTGTTTCATTAATTGTTTTTGAAAAAAATTAATGACAAATCTTGGTATAGGATATGTTGAGTTTTTAACGGAACTACTTCCTAAATTAGATGAAGAAGTAAATGTATTTGCTGATACTGCTTTTTAGAATTTGCAAAAAAACAGGTAACTTCTCTGGAATGATTTCTCATTTTGTTAGAAGATTGAAAGACGATAATATTAGTTTAAATGAGAGAATATTTATTGCCGTAATGATGACTGGATATTCTGGAATATTACCTCGAAAAATTTTGTGAAAATAATGAATTTCTCTTAGAACATTTCAAAAAAATATAGGAATGTTAAATTTTAACGAGAAGGCGGTGTTGAATGGTATAATAACTACTAGTACTATAAAAAGAAATCCCTATTGAATTTATAAGAAGAACTATAACTGACTGTCTAAACTATAAACATAGTGTAAATGAAATAGGTATTATAAATACTATAGTCACATTTAGAATTCTACATAGTTGTATTGGGTTCCTGCTAAGAAGTGGAAATTGTAATGAGGCTGAAAAAAAGTATGTAAAAAAATGATAGAGATGCTAGATTCAATAGACATTACATTTAGCCATATTAAACCAACATTCGCTGTTCATACATATATTTTTACTTGCTCAGATAAAACTTGCTCAAAAATAAAGTTGAAGGTGTAGAATTAGCGAATAAATGTATCAGACAAATTGATGCTTCAATAGATTTATATAATAGTACAAAAAGAAATAAATAACAGGAAAGATTATGTTGAGAGATTCTATGAATTAAACAAAAACAGGAGTCGAATTTGATTTCTAATAGTTAGAATTATTTGAAATTAAAGATACGAGATAAAAATGTACTATTACTAAAGGTGTTAAAAATTATTGCTTTTCTATTTTATCTATGCTAGAATATACATATAAAGGAGAGAGCCGTTCGCACTGACTTTTTACTAATAATTTCTTAACTCACTACGTTCGTAGAAATTATAGTAGTCGTAGTATAAATTATTCGTAATATTTTTCTTCAGTCTATGACTTTGAAAAAATAAACGACTAACTTAAAAGACGGTGGCTCTGATTAATTGATTATAGGCATAACCATCTAACCGGTCAAAGTTTAAGATGGTTATTTTTTTATTGTCTTTTTAAAAGCTACAATACATGCACTAACTACTGAAACAATCAATAGATTTATTCCAATAATCGTTTGTACAATTTCGTAAGCTGACAACTTGCTACTCCTTTCGTCCAGATTTTTGATACTTATGAGCATAAAGCATCATCTCCTTTCGTTTTGAAGTAGCCACCATCTTCATCGGAAGCGTCGAACTCCCTAATTTCTCTCTCCAACTCGATTATATCAAATAAAAAAATCTAATAATCAATTATCAAAAAGATTAATTCTAGGAATAGTGAGAAGATTGTAAATTATTTTCATAGCATATTTTTTTAGCATTTATATGTTTTACCATACGTCCCACTACTAAAAAAATAACGTTTTATGCTAAAATTATATATGTTATGAATACATGGAAGAAATTAAGAGAAAGGAACTTTTGAGATGAAATATACTCCAATGATAGAACAATATCTGAAGATAAAAAAAGATTATCAAGATACGTTTTGTATTTTACCGTCTTGGTGATTTTTTTATGAGATGTTCTTTGAAGATGCGACTAGAGCGTCAAAAAAATATTAGAAATAACCTTAACTGCTCGTGATGGAGGAGCTGAAAAAAATTCCTATGTGTGGAGTTCCATTTCATTCATCAGCTACTTACATTGATACTTTTAGTTAATAACGGCTATAAAGTAGCTATATGTGAACAAGTTTCAGAACCTGGTCAAGGAAAAAAATCGTAGAGCGTAAGGTAGTTCAGGTAATTACACCGAGGGACGTATATGAACTATAAAAACTACGATGAGAATAACTATTTAGGTAGTGCATATGTAAAGGATAATAATATTTACTTCGCGTTTTGTGATATTATGACAGGCGATAGTCGTTGTACTGTACTTAAAAATATGACTGACCTGCAAGATGAGGTATTAAAAAAATAATATTAAAGAAGTAATTAGCATAAAAGATCAAGAGTTGGATATCAGTGCTTATATTACTGAAGTTGAATTAAATAATGATATTAATAAGGAAAAAAACAAGTAATCTTACTGACAACAATCTACGTGTAGCATGTGATGTTCTTTTTAGATTATATTGAAAAAAACTCAAAAATAAAGATATTTCGAGTTTAAAAAGATTTTTGAAGTATATTTCAAAGATAAGTTTGTTTATATGACGAACTACTCGTTAAAAAAACTTAGAAGTTACTCAGAACATGGCTAACGGAGGAAAAAAAGGTTCTCTTCTTAGCATTGTGGATAAAAACATCAACAGCTGCGGGTTCAAGAAAAACTTAAAAAAATGGTTAGAAAAATCCATTGCTAGATCTTAAAAGAAATTAAAAAAACGTCAGGAAATTGTAGAAGATTTTTACAAAAACATTATTTTTGAAAAAAAGCTGATGTAAAAAAACTAGTTTGAAAGAAGTATATGACCTTGAGAGGATTTCTACAAAAGTTTCTTATAATATCGTAAGTCCTAAGGAATTATTAAACCTAAAAGAAAAACATTAGCTCAAATACCAGAAATCAAGAAATTGTTATTAGGGTTTTGAATCTAATAAACTAAAAAGATATTGCAGAGAATATCGATGAATTAACAGATTTATACGACTATCTTGAAGCAACAATCCATGAAGAAGCTGGTCAGACTGTTAAAGAAGGTAATGTAATTAAATTAGGCTTTAATGAAGAGTTAGATAGTTATAAAAAAATGCTAGTAAAAATGGAAATAGAATATTATTAGAAATTGAAGAACGTGAAAAAAGAGAACTGGGGTTAAAAAAATCTAAAAAGTTGGATACAATAAGATTTTCGGTTACTTTATCGAAATATCTAAAGTAGGGCTTAAGACTATAGATCCAATAGAACTAGGTTATCATAGGAAACAAACACTTTCTAACTGTGAGAGATTTGTATCTGAAGAACTGAAAAAAGTTGAAGAACACATCGTGAATTCTAAGACGAAAAATCGAAGAATTAGAATTGCAATTATTCCAAGAAGTTAAGACGAAGATTCATAATTATATAGTAAGATTACAGAGAGTAGCGAATACTTTAAGTGATATTGATGTGTTCGTTTCATTATCTGATGTAGCGGAAGAATATGGTTATGTGAAACCTGAATTTAATGATAATAATATTATTGATATTGTTGATGGTCGTCATCCGATTGTTGAGAGAAATGTGAGTGCTGATAGCTATATTAGTAATGATTGCAAAGTAGATAAAGATAATAATATCTTGCTTATTACAGGGCCGAATATGTCTGGTAAATCTACTTATATGAGACAACTTGCCCTTATAGTGATTCTTGCACAAATTGGGTCTTTTGTTCCAGCGACTTCTGCGAATTTACCGATTTTCGATAAAAATATTTACGAGAATAGGTGCGAGTGATGATTTAGCTGGAGGTAAATCAACGTTCATGGTTGAGATGATTGAGGCGAAGAATGCTTTAGTCGAATCTACTGCAAATTCATTATTAATTTTTGATGAAATTGGTCGTGGAACATCGACTTATGATGGTATTGCCTTAGCTCAATCGATATTAGAATATATTAATAATACTATTAAATGCAAAACATTATTCTCAACTCACTATCATGAGCTTACAAAGTTAGAAAATATTACCCAGGGAATAAAGAATATCCATGTTTCTGCAAAAGAAGACCATGGAAAACTAATTTTCTTATATAAAAATTAATGAAGGTACTATCGAGAAGAGTTATGGTATTCATGTTGCTCAACTTGCCCATCTACCAGAAGACGTTATCGTAGGTGCTAATAAAATCTTAAGAGAATTAGAAAGTGGTACTAAAGGTAGTGAGGACCTTGTTGATAATGCTAGATATAATAAGGTATTATTAAATGAAAAATTCATCACAAGGGTCTGAAGAAAAGTTAAGAGAAAAAATACGTCAAGAACTAGAACAAGAATACAGCAGCAGAGAAGTTAAAGAAGAAGTTGTAAAAGTAGACGAGGAAGCTTTAAGAGCACAACTTCGTCAAGAACTTGAAAAAGAATATAGTAGCAAAGTAGTTAAAGAAGAGGTTGTAAAAGTAGGCGAGGAAGCTTTAAGAGCACAACTTCGTCAAGAACTAGAACAAGAATACAGCAGTCGAGTAGTTAAAGAAGAGGTTGCAAACGTAGATGAAGAGTCTCTAAGATTACAGCTTCGTTCTGAATTAGAAAAAGAGCTTAAAGAAGAGTTAGAGAAAGCTATTAGAAAACAATTAAAAGCTGAAGAGAAATCAGGAAAAAAATTATGCAAAAATTACAATTGGATTTTCGATGGTGATAATGAGAAATTTGATGAAATCAAAAAAACAATTAGAAAGTGTAAACTCTTAGAAACAACACCAATGCAAGCATTTAATCTTCTTTATGAACTACAGAGAAAAAAATAAGTGAGGATGTGAAATAAATTAAATGGGAAAAAAATAAATATATTATCTGCAGAATTGTCAAATAAAAATAGCGGCGGGAGAAGTAGTCGAAAGACCTTCTTCTGTTGTTAAAGAGCTTGTGGAGAACTCTATCGATGCAGGAAGTACTAATATAAAAATTATAATTAAAGAATTTGGTATTCAACAAATTAGAATTATTGATAACGGTAGTGGTATTACTAATGATGATTTGGCACGTGCATTTTTACGTCATGCGACTAGTAAGATAAGTGCTGACTATGATTTATTTCACATAGAAACGCTAGGTTTTAGAGGTGAGGCATTAGCGAGTATTTCTTCTGTAAGTAAAGTAGTAATTAAAAGTTGTGCAGGAGAAGCACAAGGGAAGATGCTAGTTCTTGAAGGTGGAAAAGTAGTTTCAGAGGAATATTACGCACCTATTAAGGGAACTGATTTAAGTGTAGAGAATTTATTCTACAATACACCAGCAAGGTTAAAATATCTGCGTAATCCACATACAGAACAAGCTAATATTACTAATATTATTCATAAATTTGCCCTATCTTATCCTAATGTAGCTTTCGAACTGCATGTAGATGGCAAAAATCACCTTTAAAAACCTATGGTGACGGTGATGTTCATAAGATTTTTATCTAAAAATCTATAATATGGGTGTCGCTAGAAACATGATTGAATTCAGTGGTAATAACGATGATTATAGAGTATTCGGTTATATCTCTGTACCTGAAGAGACGAGAGCTAGTAAGAACTATATAAATATTTTTTTATCAATGGTCGGTATATTAAAAATTATGGAATCCAAAAATGCTATAATCGATGCTTACGGAACGCTTTTTAATGATAAATAGGTATCCATTATGTGTTATTAATATAGAAATGGATCCGATATTATTAGATGTTAACGTGCATCCAACTAAGCAAGAAGTGAGATTATCGAAAGAAGCGGAGTTAATACGCTTAATCAAAGAAGTTATCGCTGAAAGATTAAGTAATTATACATATATTCCACAAGGAATGAATAATGTTCTTACGAAAAAAAGAAAAAAAGCTAAAATCGAAAAAAATAAATTTCTTAGATGAACTTGATAATAAGTTTGGAAATGTTGAAGATGAGGGTATTTCCTCAACTGAGCAAAAGAGGAGTTGCGGACAATGTTCAAGGTGAGAATAGTTTCTCTGAAGAGTCAAAGGAACTAGGTATAAAAATAGAAGATGACAGTAGTTTTTCTGGTAATCAAGAAGAAGTAGCAAGTCATGTTATTCATGAAGACGAATTTCTTTTTGGTGGAGATTTGTTAACTAATTCTGGTGAAGAAAAAAACACCCGTACAAACTAAAGAAAACACGTTTAATCAAAGAAGTAAAACTCAAAAAAATAAAGAGTGACCTACCAGATTTAAGCTACAGTTCACATCCTCGTGATAATAGAAATAAATATGGTGATAAGCCAACTAAAAAAGAGATAGAGAACTTCATGAATTTCTCTAAAAAAAGAAGATAACGTGAGTTATGATAATCGTGCAGAAGAAATAGTTTCTAATGTAGTAAAAGATGATAGTCACTTTAATGAAATTAAAGATGCGAAAATTGTTCAAGATGATGATACAAAAGTTCGTACGCTACCAGATTTAAAAAGTGTTGGCACAAATCTTTAAAAACATATATCTTATCGGAAGCGGATAACAAGCTATTTCTAATAGATCAGCACGCTGCTGCAGAAAGATATAATTATGAGAAACTGCAACGTGAATTTATAGAAAGAAAGAATTATAAAAAAACAGATGTTAATACCGCTTATGTTTGATTTTTCTGTAGAAGAAGCGGCTGAAGTTCGTAATAATTTAGAAAAATTCGAGGAACTTGGTATTGTTTTTGAGGAGTTTGGAGATAATTCTTATGTTGTTCGTGAGTTTCCTGGTTGGATAGAAGAAGATGAAGAGCAAATGATAAAAAAATTATTGTTGAGAAAGTTCTTAGAAACAACAATATAACTTTTTAACGAATTAAGAAATGATGCAATTGCGATGGCAAGTTGTAAAAATGTCTATAAAAAGCAAATCAAGTTCTTACAGATGTTGAGATGAATAAGGTTATTAGTGATCTTTATGAATGCAAGAATCCATTTACGTGTCCACATGGTCGTCCGATAATTACAAAAAATGGAGAAGAAAGATTTAGAAAAAATGTTTAAGCGTATAGTGTAGGAGGTAAGATGAAAAAATACCTTTAATAGCGATAGTAGGACCAACTGCGGTTGGGAAAAACAGCACTAAGTATTGAACTTGCAAAAAGAGTTCAACTGCGAAATAATTTCAATAGATAGTGTTCAAATTTATAAAAAGTTTGATATAGGTTCTGCAAAGGTGAAAAAAAGAAGAGATGGATGGGATAGTTCATTATCTAATAGATGAACTAGAACCTACTGATACTTGTTCTGTCTATGATTTTTCAAAAAAACTAGCACGTAAGAAAAATTGAAGAAATACATGTTCGAGGTAAGATGCCATTATTAATTGGTGGGACAGGATTTTATATGAATGCTGTTCTTAATAACTATGAGTTTACTGATTTAGAGGAAAAAACTTATGATGTTGATGTTGGTATGGCAAGAGAGTATCTAAAAAAAAACTATCCAGATACATATAATGCGATTGACATAGAAAATCATCGTCGTGTAATTAATGCTTATAATTATGTAATGAATGAAAAGAAAAGTGTAACAACAAACAACAATGGTGATACTGTTCTTGATTGTTATAATCCATTTTTAATAGTTCTTAATACCGATAGGGAAGTCCTATACAATCGTATTAATAAGCGAGTTGAGTCAATGTTTGAAGAAGGTTTAGAACAAGAAGTTAGAGGGATTATAGATGAGTATGGAATAGAACTGCAAGCTCTAGGAGCAATAGGATATAAGGAGATGATTCCGTATCTTAATGGTAATGTTTCTAAAGAAGATACTATTGCAGCTATTTCTCAGAATTCACGCCGTTATGCAAAAACGTCAGTTAACATGGTTTAGGAATAAAATGGATGGAACTTGGTATGATACTGCTAATGAGGAACTTTTGGCAGATGTTATAAGAGATATCAAGGGGAATTTTTAGGGAGTGACTCAAAAATCGTGATTTCTAGAAACAAGATTTTGTCGAGTCCCTTCCGCACAGTTTATTAGATATCTAAAAAGTTTTCATAAAGCGAATTTAGATATCAATAAACCACTGCGTCTATGAGTTTTTCTTGTAATTTTTTTAAAAAATCTAGAACGTTTAGAGCAACCTCTTTTTAAAAATTTATAACAAATAAATTTATTATATAATAGATTAAACTCTAGTTGTAAGAAGATATATTATGAAATTTTTAAAAATATTTCAAGAGTACTTCTGATTTAACTAGAGTTTTTCTTCATTATATGCTAAACTAGTAATACTAAAGATTCTCAGGAAATAGGAGGAGAAGATGAATTCATTTAAATATCTTAAGCCAAAGTTATTTAGTGTAATGAAAAATTATACAAAGGAACAATGCTTAAAAAGATATAATTGCTGGTTTGATAGTAGCTGTTATAGCATTGCCTTTATCGATTGCTTTTGGCGATTGCATCTGGAGTTAACCCAGAACAAGGTCTTTATACTGCGATTATAGCAGGTTTTTTTATTTCGTTTTTAGGTGGGAGTAGGGTTCAGATTGGTGGACCTACAGCTGCTTTTGTCGTTATTATTTATGGAATTATAGCAGAACATGGAATCGTAGGATTAACTGTTGCAACACTTATGGCTGGAATCATGCTAATCCTAATGGGGTTATTTCACTTTGGGGATTTGATTAAATTTATTCCGAAAAACTATCACTATTGGATTTACACTAGGGATTGCAATGGGAATAGTTGTAGGTCAGGTGAAAGATTTCCTAGGATTAAGTATGGGAGCAGTTCCTGCTGAGTTTGTTGGAAAATTAGTAGCGTATGGACAAAATATAAAAAGTATTAGCTTTGTTACTTTTGGGTATAGGTGCACTTGCGATATTAATTCAAGTATTTTGGCATAAAGTATCTAAGAAAATACCGGGTTCTTTAATCGCAATACTAGTTACAACACTCTTAGTAGCTATTTTAAAATTGCCGGTTAAAACTATTGGTGATCTATATACGATTAAAGCAGAGCTTCCTAGCTTTACAATGCCGTCAATTTCATTTTCTCTAATAAGAGAGATGATTTTACCAGCATTTACTATCGCAATATTAGCAGCTATAGAATCACTATTATCAGCTGTAGTATCTGATGGTATGACAGGAAGTAAGCATAAATCTAATGCTGAGTTAGTAGCTCAAGGTGTAGGAAACTTTATGTCGGCACTTTTTGGTGGTATTCCTGCAACGGGTGCCATTGCAAGAACAGCGGCTAATGTAAAAAATGGTGGTAGAACACCCGTAGCTGGAATGGTACATGCATTTACTCTATTATTAATACTGTTATTTTTAATGCCATATGCCTCATATATACCTATGAGTTGTTTGGCTGCAATATTAATAATCGTAGGATATAATATGAGCGGTTGGCGTATTTGTGTACGTATGGTAAAAACTGCACCGAAGAGTGATATTGCTGTGTTAATTATTACTTTCTTATTAACGTTATTCTTCGACCTAGTTATTGCGATAGAATTTGGTATGGTATTAGCGGCTTTCTTATTCTTAAAACGCATGTCAGATATTGCAGAAGTAAGGCAATGGACATATAAAGGTTCATCTGATGATGACAAACTATCAGAAGAAGTTGATTTAAAATATGTGCCTAAAAAAATACTGTAGTTTATGAAATTTTTGGAGCATTATTCTTTGGAGCAGCTAACGTATTTACTAACTTTGAACATGGAGAGGGGAAAAATGTTTTAATTATAAGAATGCGTAATGTTCCTGTTATGGATATTTCAGGATTAGAAGTGCTTGAAGAAATATTAGAAACATGTAGAAAACGTGGGCTTACACTAATACTATCTCACGTAAAATGAACAGCCATATCATGTAATGAAAAAGCAGGATTCATAAAAAAATAGGTGCTGAAAATATATGTGAAAAATATCGATGCGTCTTTAGAAAGAGCGGAGAAATTAGGAAAATAATGGTTTAGCTCAAAAATCTCAAATTTTAAAAAAAGTTTACATGAAAAACTCATAGATGGCAGTAGTTTATTGATATCTAAATTCGCTTTATAAAAAAATTTTAAAATATCTAATAAACCTTGCGGGGGTGACTTAAAAAATTGATTTCTATGAAATTATGATTTTTGAGTCACTCCCTTTCTTCATTATCAGGAATTATTTTTAAAGTTTTTCCAATTTTAGTTTCATTTTTAATTATAATCTAAAGTTCATATAAGGTACGAGATATATAATATAAATATAACAAACTTAATAATATTTTTCATCGGTTAGTCGTAATTCTATCAAATCCAAAGGATGTAGAGAGAATACACGAATAGCACATACTACAGAAACTAGAATTTTAAGATCGAAAGGACGAGGAAATTCTTAGTTTCGAATCAGTATAATATACGGGGCTGGTTATTTCATCAGCCCTTTTCTCCATTTTAATTTATTATATGGGTGTTTTATTGTACAGAATATATGATATAATAAATTTAAATAGAGGTGAATATTTATGAATGTATTAGAAATTTTATTAGAAGTATTTCCTTTAATATTCTGTATTTTTTTACTTGATGGTATTTGGAATATCTAGAGAAATGATTAAAAAGAGAAAAATACTTTTAGAAAAGTTATCAGATGAAGAAATAGAGAGTATTAGAGAAAAAAATAACAACTCGAAAATATTTCTTGATAGGAAGCCTAGTATTAACAATTTTTATGTTGTATCTATCTTCTTACTTCTATAGTAAATAAAGGACTATTGATAGGCTTCTTTGGGCAAACACTAAATAAAGTAATAAATTCAATTATTATTGTGATTATCTTACTTCCATACCTAACGAAACATATTAAGGTTATTCGTCGTTATAATAAGGTGAAGAAGCTCGTAGAGAAAAAAATAATAATAATAAAGTTCCGCTATAACTGTAAAATGTGAAAATATATTATAGTTTATCTGTAAATCAATAGTGTTCTGCAAAAAAAGTTATTGTTTTTGTGATAAGTTATTACTAAGAAATTATTTAATCGAAAAAAATATTTAGTCATAAGAGGGCTGACCTAAAAGTCCTAGATTTTAAAAATAGTTTACATGAAAACGCATAGACGGCATTGGTTTATTGGTATCTAAGTTCACGTTATAAAAAAATTTTAAAAATATCTAATAAACTTTTCGGGGGCGACTTAAAAAAATCTTGTTTCTAAGAAATCACGATTTTTTTGGTCACTCCCTTTTATTGACTCTTTGTCAAGTACAGTTGATTTTAAAAAAATAGGGAAGAAGCTACGCTATATTAAAGCGATCTAGCTTTTTTTCCCTATTTTTTTCGTTTTAATTTTCTGTCTTTCTTTTTAAGATAATTAAAAAGATGAATTTAATAAAAGTAGCAGATGTCTACATAGAGTGAAAAAAAGTCTTAAATACTTAATAGAAACTGTTCACAAACTCCCTTAATATGTCTGTGTAATCTATATGCACTAGCTAGTGATATACCTAAAGAGTTGGCTGTTTTTTTAATGTTTAATGTCTTTATATATTCCTCAAAATAATTCCATTCAGATAATTTTAAAGTCCTTTTCAGATAGCTAATAAGCTCAATGTACAAGAAATCATAATCATTACTGATGACATCAGAATTATTGTCAAATATATCTAAAGGTACGCTTTTATGTCTATTTCTTCTACGGATTTCGTCAATAAGTTTTCTTTTGATAGTAGTAAAAGCAAACCTATCAAAATCATTTGGTTTTATACCACCATCTTGTAAAATAAGGAAACTAACAAGAAGTCCCTCCATTCCGAAACTATAAAACTCACTATGCAGCTGTTGAGGAATATTTACCTTATATAGCGCTCTTTTTGATAAGAAACTTTTTAGTCTCTAATAATTCATAAAAAATCTTTGAGTATCGTCTTCACTTAATTCTGTAAAAATCTTTCATTATAGTTATCCTCCTAAATCTTCCCTCTATGTAGAACATCTCCTAATAAGGACAAATTTTTATAATAAATAAGAAAAAAATGGTGTATTTTAAATATAGAGATTATTAAAAAAATAGAAAAAAATCAGGGACTTATCTAAAAATCCTAAACTTTAAAAAAAGTTTGTACGAACACTCATAAGCACAATGGTTTATTGATATTAAAAATTTGCTTTTGCAAAAGGGGCTGACCCAAAAAGTTCTAAATTTTTAACAAAGTATATATGAGAACTTATATACGCAGTGGTTTATTGTTTGTATCGAAATAATTTCTGAGAATAGTAATTTATAGTTTCTTTTTCTAGCATATGAAAAAAATACAAAAAAATTGTAGCTAGATTCCCACTCTTACAAAAGATTGAAACGCCCCCTCATTATTATAAGTGAAAAAAATAGCTCTTTGTCACAAAAAATTAAAAATTTTATCTAGTAATACTATCAAAAAAATCTTCTTTGTACTCACTTAATAAAAGAGCTAATTTTTTTCAGTAGTGCTTGTTGATGTCGTTTGACTTTTGTAGGATGATTAAGAGTGTTTTGCATTGCCCCTCGTAATGAACAATTATTAACGTATAATTCGTATAAAAGTAACTGATCATCTATAGAAAGTGTAGCTAAAGCGTCATATAGCGCATTATACAACTGCTCTTTAATAATGACTTCTGTAGATGACGCAGAATAATCTTTTATTCTACTCTCCCCAGTATTATTTTTCAAAAGAATAAGATTCATAATAAATCAATCCACTTTCTTTAAGTTTTTTTAGTAACATAGTTTGTGCGATTTTGAATAGAATTTATTTGCGAATAAATTTCTTTGCTAACAGGAACTTTTATATTATTTTTTTGTTTTTAAGTAATTCATAAGTAAACTCCTCCCTTATGTACATCTGTAAGAGTGGGGAGGGAATATTGATTATATTCATTTTTACAGAAAATGTAAAGTTTTATCAAAAAAAGTTTTTTTCATATTATTGATTATTTTTCAAAGAAAGATGATTACTAATCTCTTTAGTAAAAAAATAAGAAAAAAAGTTAAATTTATATTAAAAAAATATAATAGATAATCAAAAAAATAGTAAGTTATTCGATTATAGTTTTATTTTTTTAATTGAAAAATTATAATTCTTGATAATTCTTTAAAAATTATTGTTAAAAAAATTTAAAAATGTTGATAGTCCTTTATATAAAAAGTGTTTATGAAGATTATGTAAAACGAAATATCCAACCTTAAATATACTTGAAATAAAAAAATATTAATCCTTAAAAAAATCTATAATAATTATGCTAATTTCTTTGTTTTCAAAAAAATACGTTTAGATAAGGAATTACTGGATTTCTTAGGGATAGGTCTTTACTTAATATGATATTATATTTTTTTATTTTTTTGTGTTTTTTTCGGTTTAATATTATAGTGCGTAGGCTTGATAAATGTTAATTTTTTTAGTTGATTTAAGGTTTATGATGTATTATAATCAGTATATTAGGAGTATTGTGAGTATTCGCTAAATAATATAGTTTTTTTATGTTCTAATTGTTTAGGTGTATTTTATTTCAATGCCCAATAAATAAAAACAAAAAAAGGAGATGAGTACACAAATATGTGGTATGAATACAAAAAAATGATGAAAAAGTTACACGTTTTTCGATAAGAAAATATCACTTTGGTGCAGCCAGCGTAGCGGTAGCATCGTTAATATTCTTTGGTGGCGGAATGTCAGCTAAAGCAGAAAAATGTTCCTGTATCACAAGATAGCCAAAAATAATGGGAATACTGCGAATAATGCGTCAAACGCCGGCAACAATGTCAATGGAAATTCTGGGAAATCAAAGGCAACAAACAACACACCGATTTCTGTAGATGTTCCTGCGTCAGCATTACCTACTGCAAAAAGTAGATAAAAGCAGACTTGAATAAATTAACGATTGCTTTAGATAAAGATATTAGAGCAACAGGTGCAGAAAAAAATCAGCACTATCTCTAAAGAACTTAACAAAGTTTTAACGGACGCTAAAGAATTATTAGAAAAAAAGAAAAATGCAACAGCAACTGAAGTTGAAAAAAACAAATCGAAGAATTAAAAAAAGGCTAAAAACAAAAATTAGATGAAACTGTCAAAGCTTTCGACGAAAAAAAGCGAAAAAAAGAAGCAGAAGAGAAAGCTACTGAGGCAGAAAAAAAGCATCTAAAGAAGCAGAATCTGCAACAGAAGAAAATAAAGAAGCAGCGCTTCCAAAGAAAAGAGGAAGAAGATCTAATCGTACAGAAGCACCAGTAGAAAATACTGATAATTCGTCTGCATCGACAGGGAACACTAATAGTTCAGCTGCAGCAGATACAAATGCAAAAGAACTACCGACTTATACAAATGGTTCTAAAGATTCAGGTGCTTATGCATTAAAAGATGAAATGGATAAAATCCTTACTTATTTAAGAAAAAATGGTGGCGATGAGACGAAAGTAGCGTTAATCAAAAGCAAATTCCGATAAGTTAAACGAAAAACTTGGGCTTACTGACGAAGATGGTAGGTTATCAGAAGAAGACTTCAATAAAGCGTTGCAAGATCTTGACTATGCTCGTGCTACTATCGAAGGCTTTTTAGCGGATAAAGAAAATGGTGGTAAAACAGAATTACCTAAACCTGAAGCGATATTGAATCGTGAGCGCGAAGAGGCTTCAGATGCAGAACCAATGACTATCCAGCCTCGTTCGACAGATGACTCAGGAACTAGAACTCGTACGACACGTTCTGCTGATCAAAATAGAGCAGGAACAGGAATTTATAAAAATAAATATAGATATTATTTTGAAAAAGGTCAAGACCCTGACAGTCCTTATAGTCGTTATACTCTTGCTTTCTTTAACTTAAAAAGACCTCATGGTTCAGGAAATCCTGATTTAGTAAAAGACTTAGAAAAATATTTAACAGCAAAAGTTACTCCAACAGGAAATGGATTTTATTGGGATATAGAAATTAACCCTAATAGACAATCTGTAGATGGACTTAGCTTTATTTTCACTGTACCTAGTGGACAAACTGTAAAACCAGGTACAGTAACTGTAACTAAAACGGATGACCTAGGTACTACTTCACACTCTGCTAGTGCTAGTGGAAGTGATGATGAGCTAAGTGCATCTTTAAAAAGGGCTAATGCACAAGATGTAGCTAAAGGGACACCAGCTAATACGAATGCACAGAATATTGGGCGATATCCTACATACCCAAGTTATTATAGTACTGGATCTCTTCAGGGTTTTGTAACTGGAGAAGCTGGGAAAAAAACGGTGATGGTTATTACTCTAGGGGTGATGGAAGAAATAGAGGTACATATAATGAATTTCATGATACTTCGGAACTTACTTTTAGGGAATAATAAACTAAAACAAGTTATAGATTCTAACGGAACAACTTATTATGGACGTGTAGCTGGAAATAACAAATACCGAATTACTTTCCAAACTACAGGAAATAATGATTTAGATAAGTTGTCATATCTAGCTGCTATAAAAGGATTTATAGATGGTAGAATGAATTATGGTTTAATTTTACATGCTAGAACGAATGATGAAAAAGGTTTCGCAGATAGAACTAAATTCCGCCTTTAAAGGGAATGGTTACTACGAAGTTGATAAAAATACCGCTTACTTCACAACTAGTGGTTTATATAGAGAAGGTAGTGTCCTTAAAACAGATGGTGACAATAAAGCTTACTCTTATGCTAAATATGATGACAGCCCTCTGAACCCTGGAGTTAAGGGAGTGCTAACTGCTAGTGAGAATAGAGGTTCGGATGGCGCATTTGAGCTTGATGTAAAATCTTATAGCGAATATGTAGATGAAGCTGATAGGGTATTAGATAAAGAAACAGCTGTACACGATGCAGAAAGAGCAGGGCAAAAATATCACTTGGTACAAAGGTGCAGACGAAATCAGCAAAGAAAAACATAACAAAAGATGCTATCTCTACACCGGGTGTTCATACTTATAAATATAAAGTTTCATATAGAGATAATTCTTATAATGATGGTACAATTAATTTTGTAACAAAACCTGAAAAACCAACGATAGACACAGATATAAATTCTAAAAATGGAGAACGAACAAATGTTACGGTAAGTAATATTACTGGGAACAGTACTGTAGAACTTTATAAAAAAAGGTACAGGTGGTGGAGCTGATACACTTGTTGCTACCACTACTTCGACTCAAGGTGGAAGTGTAACATTTAACAACGTTAACATACAAAGTGGTACATATTACGCTAAACAAAAAGTGGCTGGTATTTGGTACGATAGAAGTGGAGCTAGACATGAAAGTGTTTATTCTGATGCTTCTGCTGATCGTGTAGTAGACAGTACTAATATGGGATGGACTACTACAGCTACAGATGGTAGTAATTTAGACAGTAGACCTGTTAAAAAAGCGGCATCTGTTGGGTTATCTCCTATCGCTGAAGAATTGTATAGTTTTATAGCGAAAAGTCCAAAAGGAATTAAAAATATAGAAGTAAGTGCTCCAGGAGTCGCTATTAGAAAAATTGATAAATTCGGAACTGGTGGAAATACAGCGGTAGCTACATTATATATATCACCTGGTAATGGTGGAACGAGAAAAAGTAACAGTTACTGCAACGGACAAAGAAGGACACAAAACATCTTATTCTACGTTATTCTCATTCCCTCCAGGAACTGGAACATTTGAAACAACCTCTGAGGAACTACTTAATAAAGAAAATGAAAAACCGCTTGTTAAAGCAAAAGGTATCAATGTAAACACATTATATACAGAAGGTGAAAATAGAGAGTGGAGAGCATTCTTAGTAACCGGTGGTAGAAATGTGAATGATGGTCAGGCTGATAGAGCAAAAGGATATGATGTTGTGGCATCGGCATTAGTTAGAACGGATGGAACTGCTATATTTACTCCTGATACATATCTAAAAGATAAAATAGGTGACAAGCCGCTTAGATTGGTTGTAGCGATGGTAGATCAACGTACAACTAATGTTTATAAAGACTTCATTTCTGCATTAAGTTCTTCTAGTATTCAAGCACCCGCTGAATATAAACAACCTCCAGTACTTGCTCAAGATACGGCTAATACTTTAGAAGTAACTGTGAAAATAGGACAAGGAACAGCGAATAAAGCGACTGTTGTTTATTTTGACGCAGCAGGAGCGCCACAAACAGTAAAACTTTCTAAAACAGGAGATTCATGGAGTAAAGACGTAGCAGGTAATGCAGCTGTAACGATTACTAGAAATTCGGATGGAACAGCAACAGTGCATATTCCAGAAGGAGTAGCTAAAGTTGGAATGCAAGTTCTTGCGAATCAAAATGATAGCAATACTAAACCATCATCTACACAATCTTTAACTGTTCAAGGTGACACAACAGCACCAAAAGTTAGCTTAGGTAACACTGTTCTTCCAACTACTGCAAGTGCTGCTACAACTCCAATATACAAAGTTGTACAAGGAAGTGCATTTGCACCAAAAACTTAATGTCTGGGATAATACGGGACATATTAAAGAATTAGATATAACAGGAATACCAAATGGAATTACTAAACGAAAATTTGGAACTACATTCCAAAGTCAAAAATAATGCTAAGGAAGCGAATAAATATAGTGGTTCAACATTTAGTGGTAATGTTGCAGATACACAAGCAGTAGGGACAACATACAGCTCAAATTACTGTAAAAGATGCAGCAAATAATACGACTACTTACTACTTGCGTTATGAGGTTCTTCCAAAAGTAGAAGCTAAGCAAGATAAGTTTCCTCAAGTTAAAGGTAAAGAATTACAAGATGGGGCAAATCCAGAAACTTATATTCAATTTAAAAAAATAATACTCAAAATGTCAGCAAACCACCAGAAGCAGTTGTAACTTGGGGAAGTGAACCAAGTACAGCAGCTGAAGGTCTTGATAAAACAGGAGTAGTAAAAGTTACCTACCATGTAACAGATGAAAAATGGTGCAGCTAGAGATGAAGTTAAAAATGTAACAATCAATACGCCAGTCTATCACGCGACTGTGAAAAAAATGGTGGTGTTTATACAACAACAGTAGGCACTAATTTCGGATCTTCTACTAATGGAGAAGGAGACTATGTAACTTCTAACTTTACTAAAAAAATGTTAAATATTATTGGTATTCTAGTACTGGACCTGGTTTTTCCACATTATTATGGTAATCAACGTAATCAAACTGCCGACTATATAGGAAAAACGTACGGATACTCTTCGCGTTTATTATCCGAATTCTTCTGATACTGCAGATTACCGAGACAATCGTTCTGAAGATCATGTGATTACGTTTGTGTCTAAACCTAGAACACCATCTGTTGACGTTGCATCACTAGCTGGAAAAGCGAATAAGACAAATCAAACAGTAACAGTAAGTAGCGTTACACCAGGGACAACAGTTGAATTATACAATGGCAATACTAAAATCGGGTCAGTAGATGTGCCGAAAGCTAATAGCGAAGCTTACACTGACACTAAAACTGTTACTGTAACAGTTAATGGTCAGTTGCCTCTTTCATCTAATATTCGTGCGAAAACGATTTATATGCCAAATGATGCAAATCAAAAAGTAGAATCTGATTTTAGCGATAATGTACAAAGTACAACAGAAGGTCCACAAGCGCCGGAAATTTCTCAAAATCCAGATAATTTAGTTGTGAAAGCGACTGTAGGTCAAGGTGGTTCTACTAAGGTTACTCTTACTTATACAGATGCTAATGGACGTGAGAAAGTGGTTGGATTTACGAAGAATGGTCAATTCTGGGATAAAGATGATGCCAACGCTGACACTACTGTGTCGATTACTAATGAGTCTAACGGAACAGGTGAAATTCAACTTCAACCGTGTACGGCTCGAGAGGGATCAACAGTAACAGTTAAGCAAAAAACAGCTACATCAGAATTTAGTACTCCAGCTACTACTAAAGCTTTAGGAAGATTAACAGGATTAACAAATACGGCTAAACCTGATGGTTCAGTAGAAATTATCGTTCCACCAACAGCAACTCGTATGACTTTAACTACACACCACAAGGTCAAACAACACCTAAGACATTAGAATATACGAAAACAGGAACAACGTGGACTACGCATCCAGATATATCGACATATTCAGGCGATCGTAAGATTATTATTCCTAAAGATAAGGTTGCAGATGGAACTACAGTTTCTGCCGTCGCTTCAAATGACAATAGCACAACTACTACAGTAGTAAGTAAAGCTAAGTTTGAACAACCGAATGCAACAACAAGTAATCAACGTGATAACGGTGATGTAAGAATCAATCTTCCAGATAATGCTGATACTGTGACTGTTACTTATAAAGATAAACAAAATGCAGCTAAGTCAGTGATTTTAACTAAAGGAACAGGAAATCAATGGACAAGTAGTAAGAACTTGCCGACTGGTGTAACATTGACAGGTAGTGTGGTTGATATTGCGTACAAGACTATTAATGGTGATGAAGGTATAAGAACGGTTTCGACACGAGGAGAAGGAGATGTTCGTTCTCAAGGAGCAACTCAAGACATTACAGTAGATCACAGACCACCAGGTATCCAAGATGTTATTATCGCTGCAGGTGCGACACCTACGAATGAAGATTTAGGGCGTGCTGTAACGACTGACAAGCGTTCTGTTACTGCGAAGTCAACACAAACAGCTGTTCCAGCTGGAACAACAAGAAATATTCCAGCAACCTTGACTTATAACGATGGATCTACCGAAGACATTACTGTAACTGTCAAATCAAAACCAACAGCACCGACATTCAATGATCTCGAAGACCATGGAGAATTTAGCGGATTATCATCTGTTTCTAAGGTGATTTCAGGGACAGCTATGGCTGGTGCAGAAAAAGTTAAATTGACTTTACAAGACGGTATAGTTAGAGAGATAACTCCTCAAGCTGATGGAAGTTGGTCTTATACTTTAGGAGCTACTGAATACTTGACGCAAAACTTCAGTGGGGTTCACAATCGTGTATTCAACGAAAATAAAGTAAAAGCAGTTCAAGTGAAAAATGGTGTGGAATCAGACGAAGCTACAGCAAATGTAGCACCAGGTCAAGCAACTATTGATCCAGTCTATAAGGCAGGACGTGCGATTACTGTTAATATTCCTCATGATGTTGAGGGTGGTTATGTTCGTGTAAATGGAACAGACTATGGTATTCAAAAAAAGTTGATGGTAAATGGAAGGTTATATCAGCGGCTCCAAATGCTGCCAAATTGGAAATTTCAAATACAGAAGTAGATCCAAATAATAAAGCTATTACCAAAGTGACATTTAGTGTTAAGGATAATGATGATGCCTTGCACAATCCACCATTTACGATTGGGAATAATCCTGTACAATTCAGAACGCATTATTCTAAAAATGGAACTATTGGGATTCCGACTCCTGGTATTCAAGGAACAAATGGATGGAATGATTCTCCTGCACCTAAAAATACTAAACCAACTGTAAACTTTGTGGCAGGTAAAGCAATTGACAATGGAAAAGTATTTACTTCTCCAACCGTTGATGAACTTAAAGATTATTTTGAAGGTCACGATGCTGAAGATGATGCAAGCTTGACTGTAGGTTATGCAGCTTCTAATAGAGGTAAATTACGTGTTCAAGTATTTACTCAAGACACTAATCAATCAGTAAGTGCTAATGCTCAAGGACGTATTGCTGCGGGTAATTATAGATTAGTCTTGTCTACTATTGATGCAGCAGGTGCAGAGTCTGATTCTATTACACGAAATATCACTGTTAAAACTATGGCAGACTTCTATAGAAATCAAGTAACTTATCCAACGAATGCTGAAAAAGTGACTTATGGTGATAGTGATATCAATAATGGTAACTTTACAGATGCAGCGAAAGAACGCTTCAAAGGTAAAGTTGAAGAGGTTAATGCTAATAATAGAAATCTACCAACAGGTGTGACTTATACTAAAGGTAATACGAATGATAAGGCGAAAGTAGCTGTAATTAACTTCCCAGATGGTTCTACTATTGATATTTCTCATGCACAAGTAGCGAAACCAACAGTACCGACTATAACTCCAACAGAAACGGAAGGACATAAAGCTGGATGGATAGCTGATTCAGATCGTACAATTTCTGGTACGGCTCTGAATAGTGCTACAAAAAGTTACGTTGATATTCCAAGATGGAAAAAAACAGCAGATATCACTGATACAACAAAAGATCCGGAGACTTTACAACCAGGTGAAGGTGTCATAAAAAATGGAGTTTGGAAGTATAGGCTAGAAGATGGAAAATATTTACGTCAAACAGATCAAACCGCGGTTCCAGGTTCTTCTCCATTGCCATTTAAAGCTACACAAACAGTCTTTGATGCAGTAAGTGATGCGGCTCAAATTTTTGTAGCTAAAGAGAGAACAGTAGAAGGTAAGACTATTACTGCAAAATTAGGAGATTCAAGCTTAAAAAGGATATATTGATAATCCTAAAAACAGCTGTGATATATAAAGAAAGAGGAAACGTAGTAACGCCATTCCCAAGTGATTTTGAAGCGAGATGGGATGGAGCCAAACCGACGCTTAATGCAGTAGGAACATTTACTCATAGAGTGAAATTCTATGAAAAAGATGGAACTGAAGCTAGTAACAGAATTAGTGAAGGTGTGGATGTTAAGTTTATTATTAAAGCAAACGAACCAGCAGCGTTGACATACACTAATAAACAAAATGGTGAAACTGTAGTAAATATTCCACAAGATGCAGACGAAGTAATCTTTAGAGTTCCTACAAGTGATACAAATGTAAGTACAATAACTGTAAGAAAAAGCAGACGGTTGGACAGCAAATGGTATTGAAAAACGTGGAAATACTTGGGTCTTCCCAGCAAATTCAGTAAAAGGAAATCGTACAGTAACAGCAGAAGCTACAGCAGGAACAGGTGAAACTAAGAGTGCTGTAACACCAACTTCAATTACGACATTACAACACAGCGTAACAGCTAATAAGATTACAAAAAGTGGTCGGCGAAAATCCTACAAATGCAGAGTTACTTGCTGCAATCACTGCAGATAATAAAGACTCAGCAACTTTAAAAACAAGGAACGACTTATCCGACTACTGTAGGAAATTATAATCTTGAAGTTGTGCTAACTTATGCAGACAGAAGTACTGAAAAAAAGTAACAGTTCCGTATGAAGTAACGG
>BNJT01001933.1_pt1 | contig 86651 bp, 164 predicted proteins | sample 8540491 | NCBI WGS metagenome assembly BNJT01 (sample SAMD00202455, study PRJDB9452) | human saliva metagenome | host: Homo sapiens | reverse complement strand
AATTCATCGACGGTGCTGCGCGGCAAAATAGCGATCGATGCGAGACCAGCAACAGCGGGCCTTCCGAGTCGGCCAGAGCGTCACGGCCAGCGCGTCGCGTGTTGGCGTCAGCGAGGAACTGGTTGGTCGGGTTCGTCCAGCGCAAGAAAACCGGGCTTCTCCGGCCAGCGGGGCCAGGCACAGGCGGGTCTTTTCGCCGCCGGACATCGGCGGTGGGGCGCAGACGCGTCGTCGCCCGAAAAGCCGAAGGCGCGCCCAGGAGCTCGCGCAGCACCTGCTCGCGCTCCTGCGGTGCCTGGCGGGCCGAGCACTGCGGTAGCAGAGGTCGTCCGCGCAGGTCTTCGATCTGCTCCTGGGCGAGGTAGCCCGTATCAGGGTGGCGGCACGGGTGACGGGTCGCCGGAAGGGCTGCCATGAATCGCCGATCAGCGTGCGGATCAGCGTGGTCTTGCCGGTGCACCGTTGCGGCCAGAGCCGATGCGGGCGCACGCGCGCACGATCAGCTCGGGCAGCGTGACGCGACGGGCTGCTGCCGCTCGTGGCCGCAGGCGAGGTGCTCGGCGCGCGGATCGGTGGATCGGGGCCCCTCGGGTCGTTGGGCCAAACTCGAAATCCGGTGATGCCGCGGGTGATTGGCACGCTGGCAGGGCGAGATGGTCTCCATCCGCTCCAGCGCCTTCAGGCGGCTCTGCGCCTGCCTGGCCTTGGTGGCCTTGGCGCGGAAGCGGGCAATGAACCGGTTGAGGGTGCTCGATGCGGGCCTGCTGTTTCGCGGCGTTCGCGTTCGCGCTTCGGAAGCGGCGCGTTCGGCGCGATGTTCTCGCTGGCGGTGTAGCCGCCGGGGTAGCAGCTGAGGTGCCGTCACGCCGATGACCAGGCTGGTGGTGGCCACGCCGGTCGGAAAGTCGCGGTCGTGCGGGACGATCAGCTGGATGGCGGGTGGCGCATCGGCTGCCGTTTCCAGCCAGAGCACGGCGTCCAGGTCGAGTGGTTGAGGTAGGCTCGTCCAGCAGCAGCAGGTCGCTGGGGCCATCAGCACGCAGGCCAGATTCAGGCGCATCTTCAGCCGCCCGACAGTTCGTTGACGGTGCGGGAGGCTGCGCCTGACCAAGCCCAGACCGTCGAGCAGTTCGGCTGCGCGGGCCTCGGCCGAGGGGCCACCCGGCGTCGATCCAGTGGGCGTAGGCTTCGCCCATGGCCTCGCCGTTGCCGTTGGCCTCGGCCTGCCGGATGGCAGCTTCTGCGGCGACCAGGGCGGCATCGGCGTTCATCACGAAGCGAACAGGGGTTGATGCTGGCCTGGGGCGCATGCTGGGCAAAGCCGGGCGATGCGCAGCTTCGGCAGGTCGACGTTGCCCTGTTCCGGGCGAGAGATCACCGCGCAGCAGGGCCAGCAGCGAGCTTTTACCCGCTGCCGTTGGCAACTCGATAGAGGGCCACGCGCTCACCGGGGTTGATGATGAGCGGGCGTTGCCGAACAGCGGGCGCCCGGCGCGGGCCAGAGCTGAGGTTGTCAGAAGCCGGATCAAGGCGGGAGTTCCGGACGGCGTTCGTCTGTGGCGGGCCGATGCAGCGATTCACCCCTGCGGGAGGCGCGACGACCACGGGGAGGTGGCATACTGCGGCCCGTGCGGAAAGGAGTCCAAGATTATCCCAAAATTTCCGCTGGCGCGGGTGCATCAAATGTCAAGCCAGTTGCGGCGGCCCGGCTGATGAAGAAGAATGGGCTGGATGACGGGCGTGCCAGACCGGATGGTGCCTGCGGATGCATCCCGAGCGCTTCTGCTCGGATGAACGCGCCGTTGGCGAGACTTCCTACTGCGGGCTGCTGTGGTCACGCTCACTGCTTCAGGTCGTCGGCGGTGATCGGCACGATGCGGTCGTCGCCCTGGGCTGCGAGGGATGGCCAGTCCACACGAGACCGGGAAACGCCGGCGGAAGTTGGGCATCTCGTGCCACGATCTCCCAGCGCCAGCACGCCGCAGGGCCAGGGTGCTCAGGCGCTTTCGGCCAACAGGCGGGCGATCAGGTCCATGCCGTCCTCGCGGAACCCAGCGCCAGCACTCGGGCTCGGCCCGAGGTACTCGGAGGCAGGGCTGCCATGGAGCCGGCGACGACGCCGGGGCGGATTGCACGGATGAAGCAGACTGCTCGCCTTCCAGGCTTTCGAACAGGTCGCCGCGACGCAGTTCGATGCGGTCTTCGAGCTGGTAGTCAGAAACGGGTTTTTCGGCGGCGAGCTGCGGGGCATCGGCCGAGATGTCTTCTGCCGATGACCTCGGCACCCGGGAAGCAGTGGGCCGCGATGATGGCCAGGCTGCGCCCCACGGTGCCTGAGTCGAGATGCGGTAGGCTGGCTGGACGGGGGCGGCTGCGTGCGTCCTGATCCAGTTCATCAGCCGGATCGTGGAAGGGCTGCAGCATGTCCTGGTTCAGCAGGGGTCGAAGGCGTGGTGCTGGCACCTTATCGCCAGCAACAGGCATGACGCACGAGTGCCCGGAGCATCGTGACCGGAAAAGCCATCAGCCAGGCCTCGCCGGTCAGGTAGACCAGCGGCTGGTCACTGGCTGCGGGCGTCGATGAGGTGCGCAGCTTGCGGCGCTCGTCCGGGCAACAGGGTGGCGCTGGCCAGATCCTCATGCTGTTCGACGGGCGGGTGCAGAGCATAGCAGACCAGCCAGATGGCTTCGTCGTAGAGCGTTTATCGGTGCCGTGACCGAAGGAGGCGCCAGCGGCCTGCAGGCGGCTGACGGCATAGCGGACGGCCAGTCACGCAGGGTGCTGAGCTTTCCTATGGGCGTCGATCAGGCTACAGCGGACTGGGGGCTGTAGTCGGTGCGGTACGGCGAACGTGGCGACGTGGGCGAGCGGGGAAATGGGCTGTCATGCGGGAAACGCGGGGAAGGGCGGGGCCTCGTCACAAGCCCTGCAGGGCATCGGGGCGCTGGCTGGTGGTGATGACGGGGCGTTTGATGAGGGCAGGATGGGCCTGCAACGGGGCAATAGCCGTGACAGGACTGGCCGCGGCGGCCTGCCAGAGATCGCTGGTGGTCGCGCGTATCATCCGGCAACCGTTTCGTACCTGGTCAGACGCTGGATGGAACACAATTATTCAGGAACTGGTTGCGCAGGTAACCCGCGCGCCCACGGCATGGAATCTTCAGAACTGGCGTTTCAGGCTGTGCAGTATCAGACGCAAAGACAAGGTCAGGATGCGTTTTGGATGCAGAAGATCGTCGATGCCGCCGTGGCCTTTTGTGATCTGTGGCATGCTGACGATGCACCGGTTGGCGCACGGTTGCAAGCCTCAGCGTGGATGTTGGTCGTTGCCGGCCGATGCGGCCGCAGCCTGGGCGGAGCATGCACGTGCAGGCCATACGCACACCATCGTGGTACTTCGGGATGAGGGCCATCCGTTCCGCCTCGCTGGCCGGGTACGGTATTGATGCTGGCCGCGCATGTGGCATGGGGCTGACCTGTCCCATGAGCGGGCTTCGATGCGCATCAGGTACGCGAGGCGCTCGGGCTGGCGGTGGACGATGCAGCCGGTGCTGATCGTGGCAGTGGCGCGCCACGGCGGATCAGGGACCGCAGAAACATCGCCGGCCGGTGGCAGAGGGGTGCTGCAGATCCCGTGAATTGCACCATCCTTCCGGTTCAATTCCCGCGCACGTTCGCGCGATCGGGCGGCAGCAGCCGTCGCCGCCGGGTTCCATCTCGAGGCTGGTTTGACGGTCCATGTGTATGCTATTCTGGAGGAGACGTTATACTTGTACAGCAGTTTGACCAGGTCAGTCCTTATGCTACCCGCCTGCCTGCCGAAGTGAGAGTCGCCCGACGCCCTGGCCAAGGCCACTGGGCGTACCAAGACTTTCTATGCTCCGCGAGGCTATCCGAGTATCTGGATGATCTTGAGGATTCAGACCTGGCAGAGCAGCGCCTGATCGACTCCGCCGGAAAGACCCAGACTGTACCCGCTGATGAGGTGATGAAGGTCACGGCCTGAGGGTTGAAATCGACCCTGCGGCAGTGCGCGAGCTGGACAGGCGGACCCGCAGGCTGCTCCGACGCATTCTGGCCTTTCTGCATGTCATGGCCCAGGCTTCCGACGATCCGCGCAGCATTGGCGAAGCCTGTGGGGGGCGAAGCTCGGTGCGTTCTGGAAGTACCGGTCAGATCACCGACTGATCGCCAGCATCGAGGACAAAGCGTGTGCCGCGCATCCTCGTGGTGCGCATCGGGCAACTGTCAGACGTACCGAAATGAAGCCCAGGGCGGGATTCAATCGGAAAATGGCTGTGGCAGAAGCCGACAGACTGTAATTGCCGGTGCGGAGGTGCTGCAGATCTGTGAGTTGCGGTGCATTCTGCCCGTTCAATCTCCCAATGCTTCGTTCGATCATGGTCCGTCCATTCCTGGGGCGCTGTCTGACCGGGTCCCGAGGTACGTCTGGCAGGAACTCCTGAACGCCACCCATACAGTCTCGTAGTCGATGTCGAAATAGCTGTGTGTCATGCGGCTGCGACGCCACGCATCTGACGCCAGGAATCTCTGGGTGGTTTTCGCCAGAAATCCGGGTAGCGGTTCAAGATTCTGGTGGCTGCCTCCATGACGATGAACTTCACTGCTTATTTGCAGTATCCTGGACGAATTCGTCTTCCAGAAACCCGACAGCTCCATCTTCGAGATATTGCTGTGCTTCCCCGTTGCGCCTCCCGCCGTATGTGGCCGAGGTAATCCGGCAGCCGGGGTCACTATATCGGCTGGGCCTCCGCCACGACTTTGGCCCGAAAACTTCGGCAAATCACCGGCGTCAGCATTATCCACCCTCACGCCCAGCAGGGCGTTCAGTAGGTCTTCGCAGCTGGAACCGCCCAGGTCGAACAACGTCGCGCCCGGCAACTCTGTCCACGAGAATGTCGATATCGCTTCCTCACGGTTTGTTCCATGCACTGAGCCGAAGATGCGGGTTTGTGGTCCGGTATCGGCTGATTGCTTTGCGCACGGCGGGCGCGGGGTTGGCATCGAGAATGTGTCTGACGGTTCAAGCGATGGGGGTCGGCTTCGTTCAGCGGGATGGTCTACTTTGCCAGCTGGTCGCTTCAGTCGATCAGGCGTTGCTGGCCGTCGTCTGGCGTTGATGACCAGCGTGCTGCGCATCCTCGTGGTGCGCATCGGCAACCGTCGGAATGTGTAACCGGAAAATGAAACGCGCCAGGGTGGGACTCGATCGAATGGTCGCGGCATAAGCCGACAGACAGACTCGCATTCGCCGCGGCGGAGTGTACCGCAGATCCTGTGGAGCTGCGTTCACTGCACTGGCGGATAGAAGGGTCACCTCATCGCTAAGCGTAACGGCGGCCTGCTCGATGCAGACTTTGCCCGTTGCCGCCACGCCCGCAGCACCCTCGACGGTGGAATGATGCGCGGCACGGCCTTCCACGCGCGGCGACGCAGCGTTGACCTGCGACGCGATTGCCGATGATGTGCGCACATCGTCGATGCCATCGGGCTGGCGGCCTTCCACCCACCACCAGCGGATGGCGGTACTGCTCGCCTACCGCATCGGCGGGCAGATCACCGTGCAATCGGTACCGACCGTGGGCGCCCAGTGGCCGTGACACGCCGCGCGACATGTTCGAAAATCTCACTGTGGCCGGCATGCGCGAACACATGCCCACACAGGCTAAGCCGCCTACGAAAACGCGCAACCCCAGGCCCGATCTTTCCGCGTTGGTTGCTGATCTGTGCCGTCGGATGGATGACGGGCCGCGGGCTTTCCGGATGAATCGGTTGCCGGTATCAGCGCCCGGGCAGGTGCTGGCGGGTGGTGAGGCTGATTTGTTGTCACTGATGCCCTGCGGTCGGCTTTGCAGAAGGTGCTTCCTGATGTACCTGGATGAACGTGCCGTTTGCGTCACATGAAGTGATCAGGGAGCAGCCTGACATGGGCGGCGATGAAGGTGTTCATCGTCAACCGCTTCCCCTCACAAACGCCCGCCAGATTACTGCCGGGAAGTCATCGTTGTCAACGCCATGTCGAGATCCCGTGCGCCATGGCGAAGTCTTCTTTTCCTGACGTGGTTCATTCGTTGCTGCCCTCGGCAGCTTCACGCCGGTAAGCCTCGCTGACGATTTCGCGAGCCCTGCGCATTACCTCCTCATGTGCGATGGGCTCTCCTTGTGCTCTGTTGCGCAAGATGCTCGCCTCCACATCAGCGTAAAACGGGCGGCCTCCCGCCTCGGCGTCTCACCATCTCGCAGCGGGACTTTCCCGTAGAACGTTTCGTCATCACTGCCCTCAGCAGCGCTGCAATCCGCCTCGCCTCCACACAATCCGCGCGGTGCACGCCAGCGCAATGCGCATGAACCCGCGGACCCGGGTTGCTGGCCGTCTGCTTTTGCGCGTGACACTGGCCGGCCTCGCTCTCGTCCGGAGACGGCGCCGCCCGGCCTGACCCTGCCCGATGTGCGCACGGCCGCCTGCGCAGATACGCCCGGCAGCACCTTCACCTGCCATTCAGCATGGAAGAGGCGTGCGGCAAAGCGCTTCGTCATCACCACACCGGGCAATCGCGCGCAGCCTGGTAGAAACTCGCCGAAAGCGCTGCAGGGCGGCACCACTGGTTGCAGGATGGGCAGCACCTCGTCGAACTCACGGCCGGTTTTGCAGCCGCCGGTTGTCGGCTCGCGCGCCTCGTCGTTCCAGGCCGCCATGCGAGCTGCTGTTGAACATCGGGCTCATCGGCACGCAGCCGTGGTAGATGCGGTAGCGCAGAAAGCAGGCCAGCGCGGCATCGCCCGCCGAAGCCACTGCGCGTGCCGCGACGTTCGAGCGTTTGCTGGGCCGGAAAAGCACCACCACCTGCCGGTAATCCGCACGGTGGCGCTGCTGGCAGACCGCCAGCGCGCCCAGCGGCGGGGGCGTTCGTCGTCGCGGTGCATCGGAACACTCGTCCGGGGCGACGAGTGACCAGACCGCGGCCAGTGCCAGCAGGCTTTCCAGTCATCCAGCGTCAGCACGTGGCCGGTGGGGTTGCGCTGCAGACGTAGACGAGCTTCGTCTTCTGCCAGATGGCTTCCGCGGTACGGCCTGCGTCCGGTGCGAAACCGTTTTTCAGGGCGCTGGTCCACCAGATGCAGGCGGGCGCCGGCCAGCGGGCCTTCGTAAATCTCAGAACGGTTAAAGCGATCACGACATATTCCGAGCCGGTCTGTACGGCCGCTGGTTGTGTGTTCCGGGTTACGGGCGTATCATGACTGGTGCTGCCGCAGGCCACACCACCGTCAGTATTACCAGCCGGCGCCGGATCCAGCATCGCCTGCGCAAAGGCAAACGGCGCTTCCCGCGAACCGTTGACCGGCAGCACCTGCGTGGCCGGATCGACCGGTGCCCGCCAGCGCCGCCCGATCCATCCGGCGATGGCTTCGCGCAATGCCGGTGTGCCGGCCGTGGCCAGATGGCTGGCCAGCCAGCGGTGGCGCTCGCCAGGGCATCGAGCACCACGGCCGGGGTGGGAGGTGGCGCCAGTTCGCCGATGGAGAGATCACAGCGGGCAGGGGAACCGTCGGCGCGCAGTCTGCACAGTGCCGGTCAGGGCTGGCCCAGCAGCGCCCCGCAGGCGCTCGAACAGGTAGGGCTGCAGGGGCGTCGAGGCGGGTTGGCAGGTAGGGCTGGGTTCACGATCGTAAACGGGAAGTAAAACAGGGTGGAGATCGGGCAGGGAGCGGCCGGTGTGGGTATCCCGGGCAGGCAGGCCAAGAGGCTTGCGGGTGGGGTGACAGTCCTTTCGGCAGCCCGGCCCGTCTGGCTGCCGTGTACGGCAGGTGTACCGGATGCAACTGCCGTGTGCGACGCCTGCCGATGGAAGGGCTTGTTGTATACGGACCGTTCGGAGATGGACGATTCGTGCCAGAGCACCAGCCTGCACAGTACAGCCCCTTTCGGCGCCCTTTCCGTGGTTTTGCGGCATCGCGTCCCGAAGCGCCCGCGCCTGCTGGCTCGCCGGCCCAGCAGGTCGGCGTTTTCGTTTTATTGCTACGGGGTTTCCCCGAGAGAATCCACGTGCGCCTCAAGCAGGTCAAACTGGCGGGCTGCAAGTCGTTCTGCGATCCGACCACGCTTCGAGCTGCCCAGCCAGCTGGTGGGCATCGTGGGGCCGAACGGCTGCGGCAGGTCCGCATCATCGATGCCACCCGCTGGGTGCTGGGTGAGTCGCGCGCCACCGAGCTGCGCGGCGGTCGATGCAGGACGTGATCTTCAACAGCGAAACCTGGAGCGCAGACCCTCGTCCCACGCGCCAGCTGTGGGCTGGTGTTCGACAGCGGCCTGGGCCGCATCGGCGGCGGCGCCTGGGGCGGCTTTGCGAAATCTCACGTCAAGCGTGTCCTCACCCGCGAGGGCGAGTCCACTACTATATCGTGCACAGCCGAGGTGCGTCACGCAAGGACGTGCACGACATCTTCCTCGCAGCACCGGGCTGGGGCCGCGGGCCCTACGCCACCATCATCGGGCAGGGCGCCATTTCACGCGCATCATCAGGAAGCCAAGCCGGACGAGGCTGCGGGTGTTCTTCGCGAGGCCGCTGGGCGTCTCCAAAAGCACAAGGCGCCGCCGCAGAGCCGAGAAATCGCGCCTGGCCGACTGCGCGCGAGAACCTCACCGTGTGGAAGGATATCCTGCTTTGCCAGACTGCAGCCAGATCAGCAAGCTGGACGCCCAGGCCGAGGTGGCCGGCCGCTACCGGGCCATGGAGGCCGAGCGGGTGCAGAAAGCGCAGCTGGTGGCTGTGGCTGATCAAACGCGACGACGCGGCCGAGCAGCAGCTGCTGGAAACGAATGCCCGAGAGCCTGGGATCTCGACCGGAGATCCGAGGGCTGCAGACGGTCTGCGTTCGGCGGAGAAACCGCGCATGGAGACGCCATGCGCGAAGGCCGTACGCCACACGGCCAACGACGAGGTCAGCCGGCGGCAGGCGACGGCGCTTCTACGAGGTCAACAGCAGCATCGCATCGCTCGAAGCCAGATCCGCATGATCGTGCGGAGCCAGCCAGCGACTGGGAACCGCACTGCGTGCGCTGCGGGGAGCCAGATCCAGTCGGCCGCGCTGTCCGAAACCGGCGTGCAGCGCCGGCAGGGAAGATGGAGCAGCAGCTCGAAGGGCCCGCGAACAGCGGGCCGAGGCCGAGATGGCACTGCCCGAAGCCGAAGAGCAGCTGGCCGCCTGCGAGAACGAGGGCGCGGCCGAAGCGTGACGCGCGCGATGCCGCACGTTCGGCGGCCATGCAATGCCCAGCAGGCACTGCAGGTGGGGCGCCTCGACGCCTCCCACGAAAGAGCACTGGCGCCTTGGTCTGGGGCCGCCGCCAGCGGCTGCAGACCTCGCTGGACCAGCTGGGCGAACAGATCACCGAACAGCTGGAACGCTTGGCCATGGAACTGTCGGCCGCGCAGGAGAAGAAAGCCCCGCACGGCGGCGAACGCCAGGCCCAGCTGGAGGCCCGGCAGGCCGGTGCAGGCCGAGCGTGGCCAACGCAGGGAGGCACTGCAGGCGGCCGTGGGCCGCACCACCACCATCCGAGGCGCATCACGGTACCGGAGCAGCTGCGGGCGCGTATTATGCAGGGCGAGGCCAGATGCGGCCCTGGCTGGAAAAGCACAGGGTGAGCAGGGCCGCCGAGCGCATCTGGCCTTGTCCATGTCGAACCGGGCTGGGGAAACGGCGGTCGAGGCGGTGCTGCGCGAGCAGATGCATGCGCTGGAAGCAGCCAGTGTCAGCAGCTGGCCAGCATCCTGAAGGATCAGCCGCCCGGCAAGCTGGGGCTGTTCCTGCGGAGCTGCCGGCGGGCGCCACCGCCGCTGCCAGCCCGCCAGGTGGGCAGCCGAGCGCCGCTGGTGTCGCTGGTGCGCTGTCGGGACGTGCGCCTCAAGCCTGATGAATGAATGGCTGGATGGCTGGTTTCAGTGCCGAATCGGCGAGGCCGCCTTTGCCGGACGCGGGCAGCTGCCACCGGGCGGGCGCTTCGTGGTGCGCAGGGGCCATACCATCGGCCGTTTTCGATGCCGCCCACCTTACGCCATGGACTCCGAAATGACGGTGCTGGCCCGCCAGCAGGAGCTGCAGAATCTGGAGCGCGAGCACGCCGCCAGCAACTGCTGGGTGACGGGCCCGCCAGCAGGCCGAGCGGATAGAAGCGCAGGCCGCCCAGCTGACCAGGCGGGTGCGCGCCGCGCGCAATGCCAGCGCGGGCCGTGCGCAGGTGTCCACCGCGCCACCATCGAGCACGAGCGGCTGGCCCAGGCCGTGAAGAGCGGGCGGGAGCCGGCAGCATCTGTCGGACGAGATCGAGGCTGGCCATGCGCCAGGCCTCGCGTGAAGCGCTGCAGGCCCTCATCGACAGTCTGGCGAGGCCGAGGAAGGCCGACGCGGCCACCGAGGGCTGGATGCGGCGCGCGAGGCCTGCCGGATGCTGGCTGCCACGCCCGGCCGGCGTGACCATGCCCGCAGCGAGCTGGCCGTGCGCGAGCGCCTATGCGATGCTTTCGCTGGAGCGGAAATCACCAACCTGCGGAACGCATTGCCCGGGCCAGCGAGCAGCTGGCCCAGGCCGACGATACCCGCGAGCGCCTGATGACCGGCTGGAAGGGCTGTCGGACGAAGCGCTGCGCGAAACGCTCGATGGCATGCTGGAACAGCGGATGCAGGCCGAGGAGGCCCTGTCGGAGAGCCCAGGGGCTGGCCGACGACATTCCGGCGAACTGAAGCCTCGATGAAGAGCGCCTGCCCAGGCCGAGCGCGGCCAGGAGCCGCTGCCAGCTGTCTGATGGAACTGCGCATGGAAGGAGCAGGCCGCGCCCGGCCGAGCAGATGACCAGGCGCTGGACGAGGCGGCGGCCGATCCTGGGCGCTGGCCGCCTCGGCAGCCCGAACAGGTGCGGCGTCCCAGCCCTCGGCGCAGGCCGAGGTCAACCGGCTGGCGCAGGCCGTGGCCCAGCTGGGCCCAGTGAACCTGGCGGCCCTGGACGGCGAGGCTGACGGCGGCGCGCGAGCTGGTGTTCCTGAACACCCAGTCCACCGATATACGGGCGATGGCCACGCTCGAAAATGCCATCCGCACCATCGACCAGAAACCCGCTCGCTGCTGCGGTCCGTACGATACGGTCAATGCCGAGTTCGGCCGGCTCTTCCGATGCTGTTCGGGGGTGGCGAGGCGCGGCTGGTGCCCCGACCGGGGCGAAATTCTCGATGCCGGGGTGCAGGTGTTCGCCAACCGCCCGGCAAGAAGATGGAATCCGTTATTCATCACTCGGGCGGTGAAGGCTTTGACCGCAATTGCTGATCTTCCAGTATCTCTTCAAGCTGAACCCGGCGCCGTTCTGTCTGCTGGACGGTGGACGCGCCGCTGGATGATACCGCTTTGGAACGTTACGCGAAGATGGTGTCGTCCATGTCCGACGCGAGACACAGTTCGTCATCTCGCACAACAAGATCGCCATGGAAATGGCCCATCAGTTGATCGGCGTGACGATGCGGGAAGGAGTCCGCCTGGTGGCGTGGACCTCCACCTCTGCAGTCGAGCTTGCCGAGCAGCCTGATCCGGGTGGGGCGGGGCATGGACGCGGGGTGAAAGCCACTGCCGGTGCTCGGTCTGCCGGGCGCAGGTCGTCGTTTTACAGTCAGGGAAATCTTTTTGAGCACGCTTGGCTGAATATCGTCGCACTGGTTGTGCTGGTGCTGGTCATCGTCTCGCCTACAACCTGTGGCAGGGCAGCCGTCGCAAGGAGCAGTCATCCGGCGGGCCTGCGCAAGAACTATTTCGACGACGTCCAGGAAACGCTCACGGGCGGCCGCAAGAGCGCAGCGCGAGCCGGCGCGAAGGACGCGAAGGACGCGAGGGCCGTGAAGGCCGAGGCCGCGGCCGCCGCAGGCCGGTGCGCGGGCCGACCGCAACCGCCAGGTGCCGCCCGAGCTGTGCCGTCCGGCAAGCTTCGATGACGACAGGCGCGGGCGGTCCATGGTCACCATGGCCCAGTTGCCGCAGCGGTGATCCGGCCGAACGCCGTCCGTCGCTGTGGCCCTGCACGACGAGACTACATCGGAGACCCGTTCGAGAACCCGGCCGCCGTGCGCCCCTGGAGCAGCCGTGAGCGAGCGCCCTGAGCCGTCGCGCCGCAGCGCCTCGCGCTGCTGAAGCGATGCCCGTGCCCGCGCCTGCCGGCCCGTGACGATGCGCGCCCACGGCCTGTCGGCCCCGCGATGACGGCGGCCTGCATCGCCGCCTGTGGTTCGCCAGGCGATGATGCCCGCCGTGCCTCTCGGACGAAGCGACGCCGCCATCTTCATGATGATGCCCGCCGCGACGCTCAGCATGAAGCTATCGCAGCCGGCACGACGAGGCGCGCCGCGCCTCCCGTGATGACGACGGACCACGACGCACCGGCACTGTCCGGTCGTTCGGCCGGCCAGCCTGCGCCGTGATGGCGGTCGGATGGTGCTCTGATGGTGGCTTTACGATGGCCGCGACGCGAGGCGATGCTTCCGGCAGCCGCGACGATGGCCGTATCCGCCCCGCCCGTCCGGCGTTGCCGCCCCGCGACGGGGTTGCCGATGGCCACGATGCGCGCGCCAGCGCGGCCTTCGCCGACCGCGATGCCGGCTGGCAGGATGATCAATTCATGCCGCCCGCGACCACGTGGCGGGCAGCGCACCTAAGGTCAGCGGTGGTCCAACCCATGGTGGCCCTGCGTCTGGTGGCGTTGGCCTGCCGCTGCGCTTACGTGGGCAGCAAGCCGGTGCGTACGAGATGGAACGGCTGGCGGCTACTGGCACCGCCCGGAGCGGCCGGTGATGCTGCTGCTGTGCGCGTGCGCTTCAGCCTGCTGGCCAACCGCCAGGGCTGAATGCCGCCGAACTGTCCGATTTCACCGCCGCCATCGAATCGCTGGCGGGGCGTTTCGCAGGCTCCCGGTGAATATTCCTGACATGGCGCTGATCCCAGCACGCGTATCTCGATACGCTGGCTGCCCGCCTCAGCACCAGATCGAGGTGCGGGTGAGCTGCCCGGGCGCCCGAGGCGGCTCGGAAGGCGGCCGGGCATCGTCCGCCATCTGGCCTGAAACGAATGCGGCGGCAGTCACGCCATGATACTCGCCGCGATTCGCTGGATCAGCCAGTTCGCCCTGGCCTCTTAAATAAACCAAGGTGACCAGATCGACTTCAGGCTGACGTGCGCACGGTTGAGCAGCAGAGGCCCGAAGGCATGGCGGCCTGTGCCGAGCATGGCCCAGGGCGCTGGGCGTCTGTCGGCGCTGGGCTGCGGGCCGTCGGTGGGGTGCGGATCGGCACTGCATCGCGCCAGCCGGGTCCATCGCTGCTGAATCGTCCCCAGGCCGTGGTCTGATGGCGGGTGAAAGCGCAGCGCTGCGAGTATTCTGGCGACCGATTGATCACGTCGGCTTGTTATAATTTCATGCCGATGCGATCTGAAACGACCTTGACCTCCGCGGCTGGGATACGCCGGCAGTGACCGATGTGCCGTCCGATATCCGCGCGCGGGCAGAAGTAACTCTGCGCTCTGTGTGCCGTAGGCCCACAACCGGGCCTCTACTTACGCCGAAGGCGACGCCCCTACGGTCGAGTGACAGCGCTTCGGCGACGGGCCGGGGTTCATCGAACTGTAGCATCGAGGCGCAGTGGCCTGCGCCGGTTGACGTTTGATCTGTTCCACCGAGAAAGCGGGGCGCCTCCGGTTGTTCGTACCGTCACCTACCGGGTGCCATGCGCCTGCCGTCCAATGTGTTTTCGGAAGGCGACGTCCAGGCTTCGGATCACGCCTGTCGCTGCTCGACCCGGGGTGGGTGAGCAGGACTAGCAGCGCCACGCCCAAGCTCGACGGCTCACGCCAGTTACCGCGCTTGCTGAGAACGGCACGCTGGTCGAGGGCGCCACCCGCGGCGGACGGTGGCATCACTTTGGCGAGAAGATTACCACACCGGTACCGCGGCGTGCGCGGCGCCTGAACGAGCTACAAATGGCCCCGGCCGTGCTGAAAAGAAAGTGCTGATAGCTCGCAAGACGACTCTGGCCTCAACGTCATGTGCGCAGGGAAGCCTGGGTGAGGAAGGCTTGGTTAACCCCGCGAATGGGTCAAGCCGGGCAGCCCGCGCCAGCTCGATGCCCGCATCACCGCCCAGCGGCCGCTTTGACCTTCCATGCCTATGGTGTGGGGAGATTGCTGGGGCGCGCTGGCGTCTGGCACGGATACGGGTCCATCCTGCCCGCTGCCGGCAGACGGCGGACTTTCGCGCTCGGTGGACGGCTGAATCGCTGCGTCTCGGTACAGGGTCGGGTATTCGGGCCGGGCAGCTGCTGGTCCATCGGTGGTGGTTTCCACCTACCAGCATGCCCCTGCCGATGGGCTGGCACACTGGGCTTTCGCCGCCGGGGCTACCATGCGTACGGCGGAGCGGCATGCTGATTCTACTGCAGATGTCGACATGCCCGCTTACGTGCCCTTGCTTACCGATGGCGTGGTCTACCAGCTCGATGACCGGGCCCTGCAGCAGCAGGCTGGCTCAGGCCCGGCGCCGCGCTTTGGCTCCTGGCGCATATATGCGCTGAAGAGGCCGTCACTACGCCTTAACGACACTTTCGCAGGTGGGCGCACTGGTGTGCTGACGTTGCGGCGCGGCTGGAGCTGTGTTCGTCGGCGTGCCATCAACAAGTCTCCAACGCCAACCCAGACAACGAGGACGAGATCCGCTGCAAGCACCTGCTGATCGGTGACCGCGTTATCAGTCCGCCGTGCCGGCGATGTAATTCCTGGAGGGGTGGCGTCAGCTGCAAGGAACAGCGTCCGGCTACCGCCCGCATCTTCTTGGCATGCCTACGCAGCACCTGGTCTGCGGTCTGGCTGTGCAGCGCCCCGCCTGACGAGGCCAACTGGCGCTGCGTGGGCGGGGCGCTTTTCTGCAGCGCCCAGCGCGCGCGCTCGCAGCATTTTGCGCACCGCCGCGCGCTAAGTGATATCGACGGCTCGCGCGACGCTGGTCGAACAGCGGTGCGGACCGCGACCTGGCGCATTGGTCGGCCGACCTCACCGGCTGACGCCGAAACCCAGAACCTGCCGCGGATGGGCCAGGAAATCGGCCACAACCTGCTGGCCGCCATCGACGGCCTCGCGCCGCCCGCCGCCTGCGAGCGCCTCCTGTTTGCGCGGCATCCGTGCCGTCGGCGAAGAGGCGGCCCGCGTGGCTGGGCCGCGCCTTCGGTGATCCGCAGGTGATACTCTCCCGTGCGCAGGCCGACCGACCACACACTGCAGCAGAAGGCCGACGCCGCTCGGCGAAAACGATACGCGTCGCCGTGCCCGGGGCGAGGCGTGCCGCTGCCCGTGCCGCTCGACGGCATCGGGCCCTGAGGATCATCGGCAGTGTTTCCGCCTTCCTGGGCGAGGCCCACAACTGCGACTCCATTGCCTACCTGCGGGCGGCCGGGGTCGATCCGGCGCCTGGTGGCGGGCCGATCCGCGCCTCGGTGCCTGCACCGGCCCAGGCGGACCCAGCCGCCGAAGGTACGGTCAGCGTTGCAGCCGGGGTGATGATCATGTTGAAAAACGCTGCGACGTGCTGGCAAAGGGTAGCAGGCATCAGAATGGCCACCACGGAAGGGGGTCTGGGCATCGTTGGCGGGTTTGTCCGAACCTGCACATATGTCCATCACGGCAGGTGAGGTCTCCACCTGCTGGCATGGCGGCCGGGGACCGCAGCGAGGCTTGCGCGGGCGGCAGCCTTCGCCGGGCTAGCGTCGATCGTCGTCACTGGAACCCCTGCCGCGCCTGACGCGCGACCAGGCTGCGACGATGATCCGGGAACTGGGTGACGGCCGGCAGGCTCGGTGTCCGGCAGACCGCCTTCGTCCTGGCGGCGAGCATGCCGGCTCCAAGCTCACCGGGCGCCTGGACACTGAACTTCCCGTCATCTCCGAAGAAGACTTTTTCAATCAACTCGGTAACTGATCACGGCCCGCAACCGCGTTCGCAGTTGCTTTTCCGGTCGCCGGACTGGGAACCCGCCTTCCCGCCACCAAGGCCCAACCGAGAAATGCCGCCGGTCGTCGACCGTCCGCCGATCCAGTATGCGGTGAGAGTGCTGCCGCCGGCATCACCGAGATGATCTTCATCACCGGCCGGAACAAGCGCAGCATCGAGGGACCACTTCGATACAGCATGGCGAGCTGGAAGCCGAACCGGCGGCTGGCGGGCAAGGATAAGCTGCTCGAAACTGTCGGCGACTCGCTGCCGGCCGGTGTCAACTGTGTCACATCCGCCAGGCTGAGCTGCTCGTCTGGGCCACGCCGTGCTGTGCGCCCGTGAGGTGGTGCAACGAGCCCTGCCATCCTGCTGGCTGACGATCTGATGCAGCCCGGCCCCGGTGGCGACCCGGTGCTGAAGCAGATGGTCGACCTGCACAACCGCCAGCATGCCAGCGTGCTAGCCGTGCAGGAAGTGCCGCGCGAAGAAACCAGCGCCTACGGGATCGTCTCCAGCACGCCGCGGGCCGAGCGTACCAGCCGCATCACCGGCATGGTCGAAAACCGAAGCCGGAAGAGGCCCCGTCCACGCTGGCCGTGGTGGGCTGCCACCTGCTGTCGCCGATGATCTCGAGCACCCGGGCCAACGTGAAGCTCTGGCGCCGGCGGCGAAATCCAGCTCACCGACGCACTGGCCCAGCTGATCCACGACCAGCCGGTGCTGGTCTATGCCTTCGAGGGCGGCCGCCGCCACGACTGCGCCCAAGATCGGCCATCTGGAGGCCACGGTCGAACTGGGCCTGCAGCACCCGGACGTGGGTGCCGAGTTCCGGCACCTTCCTCGAGCAGAAGGTAGCCGAACTGGGTCTGGTAGCGTGATCGACGGTTTCTGACGAAGGCATCGCCCCCGGCACTGACCGGGGCAGCCACACCCGCAGCTCCTGGCCGATGCGCCGCCGATCGGCATCATCGGCGCGCGGCGCTGCCGCAGCTGGCCGGCCTCGAGGACGTACACCGCGGGCAGGTCCGAACGCCCTCAGTCCTCCGGGCGCCGTTCGGCCGGCTGGTGGCGTGCCGGGGATGTTCCTGGCGCGGCACGGCCAGGCACTCAATTGCGCCGCACGACATCAACTACCGCGCCAACATCTGGGCACTGCACGATGGCGGGGTTTCACAGGTCATCGCCTGCTCGGCCGTGGGCGGCATCTGCGCCGATCTCACGCCGCAGCTGGCTGGTGCCCGACCAGATCGTCGATACACCGGGCGCGCCGTCAGCTATTTCCAGCGGCGAGGACCAGCCGGTGGTGCACATCGACTTCCCAGCCACCCGTTCGATGCCCGCCTGCGTCACCAGCTGATCGGTGCGCGCGCTGCGCCTGAACTCTGCCGGTGGCCGACACCGGCTGCCACGGCTGCACGCAGGGCCCCTGGCTGGAAACGCTGGCCGAGGTGCGCCGCTACCAGGGCGACGGCTGCGACATGCTGGGCATGACGGCCATGCGCCGAGGCGGCACGCTGGCCCGCGAGCTGGACCTGCCCTCATGCCATCCTGGGTGTGGTGGTTAACCGGGCTGCGGGGTCTGGCCCCCGGCGCGACGCCACGCTGGCGCAGCAGTCCTGAGCCGAGCACGCTGCCGGAGCGCATCGTGCCGGACGTGGCTCATCGCCCAGGCCACTGGCGGCGGCGCTGCCCAGCCGCAGGACGATCTGGCCTCGCGCACTGCCGGGCACGCCCACCGATGCCATGCCCAGGCTGATGGACGTGCTGACGCAACCGTGCGGCGCTGGCCAAGGTTGCAGGGGTTGTGGCATCTACAACATTGCTCAAGTTTGGGGCGCGTCTCGGCTCATACACTTGTTGCAGCCAGGCCGGATCGCCACCCGGTGGTCCGTGGCCCGCCACAGGAGTTTCCATGACCATGCAACCCGACCAGGCATCGGTGCCCGCATCGATTCCGCAACCCGACTCAGCTTCCCGCGTTCTTCCGGCAGGCGCCGGTACTGCTGATGCGCAATCCGCTGGCCCAGCTTTGCGCTACCGCCGGACGGGCCGATGGCTCACCGCCATGTGGATGCCGTCGGCTGGCGGGCCACTCCCGCCCGACGGTGGCCAGTGCCTCTGATGGTGCTGCGCGGCCTGATACGCGTATGCGCGGCGAGGGTGCCAGTGCGCGGCGAGATCGACGTCGACGCGCGCGGCGACGCGAGGAGGGCGCCGACGGGCGTGATGGCCAATGTGGCCATGCGTGACGCTGCACCCGAGACGGGGTTTCATGGGCTGGGGCCGCTGAGCCCGTTCTCGCGGCATGAGCTGCTGAGCTTTTGGCGCGACATCGCGGTGAGCTGCGTCTGCGCCGGCGTGACAACGGGCTGGCGGTGGATGTGGCCTGCAATCCGTCGATGGCGCCGTGGCCGGAGGAGATGGTGCGCTGCCGCCGCTGGTGCGGGGCAGGCAAAACGAGACGCTGGTCGAGGCGCTTCGGGCGAGCTGTGGCAGGACCGGTGAAGCGCATTCTGGTCGATCTGGTGGATGATCCGCGGCTGATCACGGTCGAGAGCTGCAAGGCGGGCTGGAGCGCGGGCTCGAAGCATGGTGCGTTTCTCTCGGGAATGAAGTTTCCGCTGAGCTGTAAGACGGCTTCGGTGGTACGCGCCCCGACCGGTACGTCCCTGCGGCTCATACGCTCACTGAAGCTTTTTGCTGCCCACGACCCGCGTCGTGGTCAACAAACCTCCAGCGTTGAGTAAAACATGGATTGAAATTGTCCCCGCGAAACCCCTTTGGCGTGCAGGACAAGGCGGCAGGGCCGAAGAATCCTGGATGGCTTCGGCGCTGCCAACGCAGTCATGCGCGCCCAAAGGGGTTTCGCGGGACGAACAAGTCCATGACATTACCCAGACACTTTCGACAACTCGCTAGCGCCCCGCCTGTCAGAAAGTCGTTCACGCGTACCGCGAAATCGCCGCAGTGACGTCCCGCCCGGGGCGCTTTGTCTCAGGGGAAGCGGTTCCATGCTCGGGGAAAGGAAGGTATTTCACTTATCTTTGCGGGCTGACCAGGGGCTGGTGGATCCCTCACGGCCTTGGTGGGTCAGTGCTTCAGTGCTCGGGTTCCGCAAAGGTACAGGCGGCTACGTCACAGGCGGGTAAACTGTGCTCCAGCGGGACATCATGAACGCGACTCACGCAGGGCGCTGCTGGCGTCATGCCCGAGCGATCGCACTGACCGCCTGTCATCTGCCTCCAATAGTCCAGCCATCCGAAATGGGTGGGCACCAGTCCCCAGATGCCTGAGACAAAGTCCTGCGAGCACTTCCGACTCCATGCCCAGTCCAGTCTGGTCGAAGTCGTGATGTGCGAACTCTGCGAAGCGGCACGGGAAGCGGAGGCTCCTTTCTGGCGATTTCGCGGTAGGGGCGTGAACGACTTTCTCGACAGTCGGGCGTCAGCCCGATTGTCGGAAAGTGTTTTTAGCTCTGGAGGTTTGCTGACCACGACGTGGCGTCGTGGGCACCAGAGCTTCAGTGAGCGTGCATGAGCCGCAGGAGCTTCCCGCGCTTCCCGTGCCGCCCCTCGCCTCGAAGTCGTCTTTGCAGGATATACCGCCCCGCCCGAAGCCGTCTCTGTGCAAGATATCACCGCCTCACCCGAAGCCTCCGTGTGCTGCTATCTTTGCCATCAGGCAAGACCGAACCAGAGAACCTCCCACAGAACCTCCAGCAGCGCCTCTCCAGCTGCAGCCGTTCCGGCCTCGGTCTCGCAGGTTGTCGGAGCCGATGGTGAAGGTATCTTCAGCCCGTTCGCCCAGCGTGGCAATGCGGGCGCCAAAAGAGTTCCACCGTGTTCTCGGCCAGAATGCGCGCCATGTCGTAGAGCAGGCGCGGGCGGTCGGTGGCCGTGACCGACAGCAGATAGCGCTGGCCGGAATCGTCCGCGCAGATCGATGCGTGGCGGCAGCGGGAAGGCACGCGAGCGGCGTGGACAGACGGCTGCGGCCGGCTGGCTTTCGAGTTCTTCGGCCGGCGTGGGCGTGGCCAGCAGCCGCGTCAGCGCAGCCTCCGTGCACGTGCGCTGCTCGACAGGGCATCGGGCGCTGGTCGGCGGGCATGACTCGAAACTGTCCAGCGCCATGCCGTGCCGGGTGGTGTGCACGCGCGCTCCAGAATGGACAGGCGCTGCTGCTCGAAAAAGCGGCAGATGCAGGCAAAGAGGGCAGGCCGGTCCCTCGGTGAAAATCAGAACCCGATGCCTTCGCCCTCACGCCGCTTTCGCGGTAGCACGGCAGGTGCAGGGCATTGGCGTGCCGGTGCAGGACTTCGGTGTGCCAGGCCAGGTCTTCCGGATCGTGACGCAGAAAGTAGCCAATGTCCAGCGAATCCCAGAAGGGCTGCCAGTCCTCGTCGGCCAGGCCGCGTTCGCGCAGCAGGGCGGCGGCGCTCGCTGGCGTTCGTCGCGCTGCACGCCGGGCAGGGAGGTCGGGGCCGGTCAGGTGGGCGAGGGTGATGCGGTAGAGATCTTCCAGCAGCTTTGCCCTTCCAGGCGTTCCAGATGCGGGCGCTGGTGGCGCGGATGTCGGGCCACGGTCAGCAGGTACAGGGCGCTGAGCTGGCGCGGAGTCTGCACGCGCCGGGCGAATTCGGCCACCACGTCGGGGTCGGCGATGTCCTTTTTCTGGGCGGTCATCGACATGGTGAGGTGTTCGCGGACCAGAAAGCCCAGCAGTTGCCGGTCTTCGCCCTCGATGCCGTAGCTGCGGCAGAAGCGCAGAATGTCGCGCTCGCCCAGTACGGAATGGTCGCCACCGCGCCCCTTGGCGATGTCGTGAAAGAGCGCCGCCACGATCAGGCAGCCACGGGCTTTCGAACTGGCTCATCAGCTGGCCGCAGAACGGGTACTGCGTGCACGTGCTCGGCCATCATGAAGCGGCGCAGGTTGCGCACCACCATGATGGTGTGCTGATCCACCGTATAGACGTGGAACAGGTCGTGCTGCATGCGGCCGACGATGTGCCGGAAGGGCGCCAGGTAGCGGCCCAGCACCGACCACTGGTTCATCAGCCGCAGGGTATGGGTGATGCCCACCGGGTTCTGCAGGATGGACAGGAAGCACGCCTTGTTGACCGGATCGTGCCGGTAGGCGCCGTCGATGCGAAAACGCGCGTGCCAGATGGCGCAGCGTGCGCACGCTCATGCCCCTTGAGCCAGCGGTGCTGCTGCAGCACGCGAAAGCGCCTGCAGGATCAGGCGCGGATCGCGCTCGAACATCTCCGGATCACGCAGGTCCGAGCAGTTCGTCCACGGCATCGAAAATGGCTGTCCAGCGGGCGCGCCGGGACCGTGCTGGCGCAGCAGGCGGATCTCCAGCGACCGCACCAGCAGGGTGCTGAGCTGCGTGATGCCCTTGGCGGCCAGGTAGTATTGCTGCATCAGCTGGAGCGGGCGCGGCCCGTCGCCCGGCAGGTGCATGGCCTGCGGCCACGGCGGGCTGCAGGTCGAAGATCAGCCGGTCCTCGCGGCGACCGGCCAGGATGTGCAGCCAGGCGCGGATGCGCTTGAGCAGCCGCTCGTAGCGCTGCAGCTGGCTGGCTTCCAGCGGCTCGATCACGCCGGCCCGCACGAGCGACACCCAGGCCTGGCCAAAGCCGGCGGCACGGCTGATCCAGGCCACCACCCTGCAGGTCGCGCAGGGCGCCCGGGCTTTCCTTGCAGTTGGGCTCCAGGCTGTAGGGCGTGTCTTCGTACTTCTGGTGGCGCTGGCGCATTCCAGCAGCTTTGTCGCGGATGAAGAGCGCAGCGCCAGCTGGCCGGCCAGTGGCCTCGCCCAGCAGGCGGGCGGCACGGCGGTTGCCGGTGAGCTGGCGGCTCGAGCAGCGCCGTCATCGTGCTGATGTCGTCGTGGGCGCCTGGGGCGCACTGCGAGGGCGTGCGCACGCTGTGGCCGATTTCGGCCGGATGTCCCAGCAGGCGCCGATGAAGCGCTCGATGGCGATGGTGGCTGCCGGCAGGTGGCTGGCAGGCTGCGACGGTTCTGGGCGCCAGCAGCAGATCCACGTCCGAGTACGGCTGCAGCTCGCCCCGTCCGTAGCCGCCCACTGCAAGAGAGTGCCCAGTCTGCCGGCATGCCGGCGGCCTTCCAGAGGCTGCGCAGCAGCTGGTCGGTATCGCGCGCCAGGCCGTGCATCAGCAGGCCGATGCGCTGGTCCTGCCGGAACGCTCGATGCAGCGCGGCGCGCAACTCGGTCGCACTGCTCGCGCAGGCTGGCGATGACCTCTGGCGTCAGTCCTTCCATCAGGCGGGCAGTTCCGGCTTCGGCGGTGCCGGCCGAAACGGTCAGCACCTCGCAGCCGGTGGACGTGACCACCAGCATGTGCTCCCACTGGGCAGAGAGGCTGTGATCCTTGGTGACCACGGTCCAGCCGTCGCCCAGCTGGCGGATTTCGCGGCGGCTGGCGCTGAGCATCGGGCTCGATGGTGAAGATCATGCCTTCCTCGAGCTTCGACCGGCACCCGGGCGACCGTAGTGCAGTACCTGCGGCTCTTCGCGGAACTGCCGGCCGATGCCGTGGCCGCAGAACTCGCGCACGATGGAAAAAGCCCTGTTTCGGCATAGGTCTGGATGGCGTGGCCGATGTCGCCCAGGCGCCCCCTGGGCCGCACCTGTTCGATGCCCAGCCACAGGCACCGCCAGGTCACGTCCACCAGCCGTCTGGCCAGCACCGAGGGGCTGGCCGATCGGCGAACATCTGCGCTGGTGTCGCCGTGATAGCCGTCCTCGATGACGGTCACGTCGATGTTGAGGATGTCGCCATTCTTCAGCACCCGGTCACCCGGAATGCCGTGGCAGATCTGGTGATTGATGGAGGTGCAGATCGACTTGGGAAAGGGGCGGTGGCCGGGCGGCGCGTAGTTGAGCGGGGCCGGGATGGTGCCCCTGCACGTCGCGCATGTAGGCGTGGCAGAGTTCGTCCAGCTTTTCGGTGGTGGTGCCGGCCACCACGAAGGGGGTGATGTAGTCCAGAAGCTCCGACGCCAGGCGGCCGGCGATGCGCATTTTCTCGATGTCTTCCGGGGTCTTGATCTTGATGGTCATGGTGGGGGAAAACCTGCAGTGGGCCGGGGCAGGCGCGCCGGGAACCAGGATGCCGCGGGGCTTTTCAAGCGTGCGAAGGCTATCCGGGGGCGGCAGGCCACACGGCCGGACCGGGCCTGCCTCGACCGGGGCCACTCGCGGTCAGAGGCACTCGGGGCGGCATGGACGGCCGAAAAGGTGCCGGCAGGCAGGGGTCACGTGACGAGACTGGCATGGTAACTGATTCGGCCACGGCTCACGCCTGCGGGCCGCCCTGCCGGCGACGCTGCGTACACGGCCGGCCCTGCGTCGCGTCCGGATACCGAGGGGCGTATTCTGCCGGCGGATTTTCCTGCCGAAAATTCACGACCTGTCACGAAGCTTTCGGTTGATGGGGGCGCGCGAAGCGCGCATTGAATGCTAGAATCCCGGGCGCTGCAGGCGCATGTGTGCTGCTGTCCATCTGTGGGCATGGTGCCCGCAGTTCACAAACGGCCCCGGACCGAAGTCTTGCCGCCTGCCGTATCCGCGTGGGTGCGGCGGCGTGTCATGGAACGAGGGTGCCCTGCTCTCCGGCCTTTCCTCCGTCTGGCCGAGGGCGCGGTTGGTTCCATGCGGGTTTCGCATGGTCAACCCTGTATCGGAGTTTTCTTCATGTCAGTCACGATTCGCCAGATGCTTGAAGCTGGTGTCCACTCGGGCACCAGACCCGGTTCTGGAACCCGCGCATGGCCCCTCACATCTTCGGCCATCGCAACAAGATTCACATCATCAACCTGGAAAAAGACCCTCGTCAAATACCAGGAAGCCACCCGTTACCTCAAGCAGCTGGCTGCCAATGGCGGCACCATCCTGTTCGTCGGCACCAAACGCCAGTCGCGCGAGATCATCGCCGAAGAGGCCGCCCGTGCCGGCATGCCCTATGTCGATGAGCGCTGGCTCGGCGGCATGATGACCAACTTCAAGACGGTCAAGGGCTCCACTCGCGTCTGAAGGACATGGAACAGGCCGTCGAAGACGGTGCCCTGGACCAGATGACGAAGAATGAAGCGCTGCTTTTCACCCGCGAGCTGGAAAAAGCTGACCTCCAGCCTGGCGGCATCAAGGACCTGAACGGTCTGCCGGATGCGCTGTTCATCGTCGATGTCGGCTATCACAAGATCGCCGTCACCGAGGCCCGCAAGCTGGTGCTCATCGTCGCCGTGGTCGATACCAACCACCGCCCGAAGGCATCGACTATGTCATTCCGGGCAACGACGACTCGGGCCGGGCCGTGCGCCTGTACGCCCGTGGCGTGGCTGACGCCATCCTGAGGGCAAGGCTGCCCGCCCTGCAGGAGGACCGTCAAGGCCGCCACCGAGGAAGACGAGTTCGTCGAGGTCGAAGCCGACGCCGGCGAAGAGGCCTGATCGGCCCCGGCCGGCTGCGGGGCATCCCTCCGCCAGCCGGTTATCCCTGGCAGCCGGTGTCGCCGCGGGCGGACCGGCTGTCATGCCATTGAATTCACGAAACGAATACACAGAGAGAAGGGAACATGGCGAAAATTACCGCAAGCATGGTGAAGGCAGCTGCGCGAGAAAACCGATGCGCTGATGATGGAATGCAAGAAGGCCCCTGACCGAAGCTCAACGTGACATGGAGCGCGCTGAGGAAAATCCTGCGCGTCAAGCTGGGCACCAAGGCCAACAAGGCTGCCTCGCGTGTGGTTGCCGAGGGCGTCGTGGCCATCGAAATTGCTGCCGACGGCAAGACGGGCGTCATCCTCGAGATGAACAGCGAAACCGACTCGTTGCCAAGAACGACGACTTCCTCGCCCTGGCTGCGGCCGCAGCGAAGCTGGTGCTCGAGAAGAACCCCGCCGACGTGGCTGCCCTCTGTCGGCCTCGCCGATGGCCGATGGCCGCACGGTGGAAGAAACCCGTGCCGCCCTGGTCGGCAAGATCGGCGAGAACATGAGCATCCGCCGCTTCGTGCGCACGGCTGCCAAAGGCAAACCGGCCAGCTACATCCACGGCGGCTCGCGCATCGGTGTGCTGATCGACCTGGAAGGCGGCGACGAATCCCTGGCCCGTGACCTGGCCATGCACATCGCGGCCACCAAGCCCATCGCGCTGTCGAAGGAGCAGGTGCCGGCCGACGTGATCGCCAAGGAGCGTTCCATTGCCGAGCAGAAGGCGGCTGAATCCGGCAAGCCGGGCCGAAATCGCCGCGCAAGATGGTCGATGGCGCCGTCCAGAAGTACCTGAAGGAAGTGACCCTTGGGCCAGCCTTTCGTGAAGGACGACAAGACCACCGTCGAGCAGCTGCTGAAGAACCGTCATGGCGAAGGTCGATTCCTTCACCCTGTACGTGGCTGGGCGAAGGCATCGAGAAGAAACAGGACGACTTCGCTGCCGAAGTGGCCGCCCGGTCGCCGCTGCCCGCCGATCTTCACGCATCCGGAGGACACCTCCATGAACGCTGATTCCGCATCGACCGCCGGCGCAGCCGGCCAGAAAGCTGCCTCACCGCCGCGTGCTGCTCAAGCTCGGGCGAGGCCCTGATGGGCAACGACAGCTATGGCATCAACCGCCAGACCATTGAACAGATGTGCCAGCAGGTGGCGGACGTCAACCGGCTGGGCGTCGAGCTGGCCATCGTCATCGGGGGGCGGGAAACATCTTTCGTGGGGTGTCTTCCGGGCGGCTGGCATGGATCGTGCCACTGCCGACCACATGGGCATGCTGGCCACGGTGATGAACGCCCTGGCTCTGCAGGATGCCCTGCGCCAGATGGGCGTCAATGCCCGCGTGCAGTCCGCACTGGAAATCAACCAGATCGTCGAGCCCCACATCCGTCCGAAGGCGCTGCGCCATCTGGAAGAGGGCAAGGTCGTGATCTTTGCCGCCGGTACCGGCAACCCGTTCTTCACCACCGACTACGGCCGCCAGCTGGGCGCGGTGCCGAGATCAACGCCGAGCTGATCCTCAAGGTCACCAAGGTCGATGGCGTCTACACGGCCGATCCGGTGAAGGACCCGTCTCGCCACCCGCTATCGCGAGATCACCTTCGACGAGGCCATCCACAAGAACTCTCAAGGTGATGGATACGGCCGCCTTTGCGCTGTGCCGTGACCAGAAAGCTGCCGCTGCAGGTCTTTTTCCATCTTCAGCCCGGTGCGCTGACCCGCGTGGTCTGCGGCGAGGACGAAGGCACGCTGGTGCACGTCTGAGGCCGGGGGCGCACCGCAGAGGCTGCCCGGGGCTTCCCGGTCCGGTGGCAGTCAGGTCGGCGCGCGGCCCGATGCCCCGGCCGGCGCGCGGCCCCTGCAGGTACCGTTCCAGCGTACGGACGGATCTGCTCCGCGCCGGTGCCGGTCCGGGTATCGGTTCATCTCCCCGTGTCGCCGCTACCGGCCATTTCTTCCCGTCCGGGGCGCTGCCTGTATCGCACCCGGTTTCCACAAGACTCTTCCGTTTTCCATCTGCCGTGCTGCAGATGACGGTTTTCAGAAACATCCCGCTCAGTGGCCACACCCTGCCGAAGTCAAGAAATCCGCCGAACAGAAAATGCAGAAAGGGCTGGAGTCGTTCCGCGCCGCCCTGTCCAAGATCCGCACCGGCCGTCCACACCCGGGCGTGCTGGATCACATCCATGTCGACTACTACGGCACCTCCACGCCCATCAACCAGGGTGGCCAACATCTCGCTGGCCGATGCCCGCACGCTGAGCGTCAACGTCTGGGAAAAGTCCATGGCCGTCATCGTCGAGAAGGCCATCCGTGATTCCGACCTGGGCGTGAACCCGCAGTCGCAGGGTACCGTCATCCGCGTGCCGATGCCACTGCTCTCCGAGGAGCGCCGCCGCGAGATCGTCAAGGTCACGAAGCACGAAGGGCGAGAACGCCAAGGTCGTCATCCGCGGTGTGCGCCGCGAGGCCAACGACGAGCTGAAGGCCGCCGCCAAGGCCAAGGAGATCTCCGAGGACGACGAGCGCCGCGGCCAGGACGAGGTCCAGAAGCTCACCGACCGCTTCATTGCCGACATCGACAAGCTGCTGGTCGCCAAGGAACAGGAAATCATGACGGTCTGAGCTGCTGCCCCAACGCTGACCCCGACCGCCCACCATGAGCTTCACCAGTTCGACGCAATCCGTTCCCTGCTGCCGGAGCCATCCCGCGCCACATCGCCGTCATTCTCGATGGCAATGGCCGCTGGGCCACACGCCGGCATCTGCCACGCGCTGCCGGTCACCGCAAGGGGTCGAGGCCGTACGCCACGGTCGAAGGGTGCGCCCGGCGGGGGTCGAGTTCCTCACGCTCTTCGCCTTCAGTTCCGAGAACTGGCGTCGTCCGGCCGAGGAAGTCTCGCTGCTGATGCGGCTCTTTCCTGTCGGCCCCTGCAGCGTGAGGTCACGCAGCTGCACCGCAATGGCATCCGGCTGCGCATCGTCGGCGACCCTGTCGCGTTTCGAACCCCGGCTGCAGAAGATGATTGCCGACGCCGAGGCACGCACGGCCGGCAACACCCGCATGACGCTCACCATCTGTGCCAACTACGGTGGCCGCTGGGACATCATGCAGGCCACCAATGCGCTGCTGCGCCAGCGTGCGGCGCAGGCGTGCCGCTCGACCAGCCCGTGGCCGAGGACGACCTGTCGCGCCACCTGTCGCTGGCCTACGCGCCCGAACCCGACCTGTTCATCCGTACTCGGAGGCGAGCAGCGCATCAGCAACTTCCTGTCTCTGGCAGCTCGCCTACACCGAGCTGTACTTCTGCGAGTGCTTCTGGCCCGAGTTCAACGACCAGCGTCTCGAAGAGGCCATCCAGTGGTATGGCCAGCGCGAACGCCGCTTTGGCCGCACCAGTGTGCAGACACGCGGGGAAGCTGAAGGCGTTCTCCTGTCCTGTCTTTCATGTGCTGCCCGGGCTTGCTTCTGTGTTCTGCAGCGCTTCCCAGGGCTCAACACCTACTTTTCTGGTTTGTTTGCATGCTGAAGCAGCGGATCATCACGGCCGTCGTTCTGTTTGCCGTCATCGTGGCCGTGCTGGCCTGGGGCGTCCGGCCGCCTGGGGCGTGCTGATGCTGCCGGTCATGGCCGTCACCATCCACGAATGGATGCGACTGCCGACATGCCGGCCACGCCCGTGGTGCTTTCCACGCTGGGACCGCGTGCTTTCTGACATCCCGGCCCGCGATCCCTATCTGCATGCCCCCGGCTGGCTGATACCCGTGCTGCTCATGGGGCTGGCCGCCTGATCGGCGTGGCCTTCGGTCGGTCTTCCGGGTCGAACCTGTGCCCACCTCGCCCTGGCTGGTGGGCGTCTTCATGCTGCAGCTCTGGGTGTCGCTGCACGAGCTGCGCCTGGCCGGCACGGGGTGCTGCCTCGGCCATGGCCATCGTCCGGCTGGCCGGACATCGGCGCCTATTTCAGCGGGCGCGCCTGGGGGCGTCGCAGCTGGCCCCGCGTGTCTCGCCGGGCAAGTCGTGGAAGGGGTCTGGGGCGGTGCGGCGCTGGTGGTCGTCACGGCTGGCCTGCTGGTGCTAGGGGCACAGCGGAGGGGTACTCGGTTCGCGGTTTCCGCTGTTTTCCACCCAGCTCGCCGAAGAGGCAGGGCTGGCCGGCATGGCCGTCGTGCTGCTGGTGCTGGTCGGCCTGTCGGTGATGGGCGACCTGTACGAGAGCCTGCTCAGCGTCATGCAGGCGTCAGGACAGCGGCGCTGCCGCCTGCCGGGCCATGGCGGCATGTTCGACCGGATCGATGCACTCATTCCCGCCATGCCCGCCTGCCTGCTGATCTGGCTGCTGCTGTGATCCCTGAGCTACCCGGTCAGCATGCCATTGTGTCCACCTTCGGCGTACCAGCCGCTCTGGCTGCAGCCGCAACCTCCCGTGTGTCTGTCACGCTGGATGTGGGCACGACATCCTGCATGTCTGTCCCATCGACTCGCCGCCGCCATCTCCTTTCTGTCTGTCCGCACGGTCCCGGCCGCCTTCGTGGCGATTGCACCTGTAACCTCTGGCCCGTCTGCCGTCCTGACGGCTGCTCTGCTTCCTGTTCATCCATGAAAACCGTTTCCGTCCTGGGGCAACCGGCTCCATCGGTGACAGTACCCTCGATGTCGTGGCCCGCCATCCGAACGCTATCGCGTGCACACACTCACGGCCTGCCGCAACGTCGACAAGTTGCTGGCGCTGGCCCAGCGCCACCGGCCCGAAGTCGTGGCCATTGCCTGCGCCGGCGGCGGCGGGGTTCGAGGCACGCCTGCGCAGCGCGGGCGTGAAGGCCCGGCTGGCCGTGGGGGCCGACGAGCTGACCGAGGTGGCTGGCACGCCCGGGTGGATCTGGTCATGGCCGCCATCGTCGGGGCAGCCGGTCTGGCACCCACGCTGGCTGCGGCCCGCGGCGAAAGGCACTGCTGCTGGCCAACAAGGAATCGATCGTCATGGCCGGGGCGCTGTTTGCCCGCACCTGCCGGGCATCCGGCGTGACGCTGCTGCCGGTCGACAGCGAGCACAACGCCATCTTCCAGTGCCTGCCCTGACCGCCGTACCGGCGTGGATACGCAGAAGGCCGTGCGCCGGCTGATCCTCACCGCGTCCGGTGGGCCATTCCGCACCTGGTCGGCCCAGCAGATCGCCGCCGCCACACCGGATCAGGCCTGCAGGCACCCCAGGTGGTCGATGGGCCGCAAGATTTCCGTCGATTCGGCCACGCTGATGAACAAGGGGCTGGAGCTGATCGAGGCGCAGATGCTGTTCGACATGCCGCCCGAACGGCTCGACGTGCTGATCCATCCGCAGAGCATCATCTATTCGATGGTCGAATACGTGGATGGCTCGGTATCGGCGCAGCTGGGCAACCCGGACATGCGGTGCCCATTGCCCACGCGCTGGCCTGGCCGGATCGCATCGCCAGCGGTGTCAGCCCCTGGACCTGATTGCCGGCGGGGCGCTGCAGTTCGAGGCGCCCGATGCCACGCGCTTTCCCTGTTCTGCGCCTCGCCCGCGAGGCCATGCAGGCCGGTGGCGGGGCGCCCTGTGTGCTCAATGCGGCCAACGAGGTCAGCGTGCAGTATTTCCTTGACGGCAAAGTCGGTTTTGCCGATATTCCCCGCGTCAATGAAACGGTGCTGGCCGCGTTTGGCCACGTGCCGGCGCCGGCCTCGCTGGAAGAGGCCGTGGCGCTGGATGCACAGGCCCGCCAGCGGGCCGAGGCCGCCGTGGCGTCGCGCTGAACAACTGGCCGGTAGACTACCACCCGCCCGGCAGTGCTCGACTTGCCGTGGCGGGCAGGGCACCTAGCGCGTGTCAAGACCTTTTTCCGCTTCCGGAGCCATCCCCGATGACCACCCTGATTGCCTTTCTGTTTGCCCTGGGCGTGCTGGTGTTCGTGCACGAACTGGGCCATTACCTGGTGGCTCGCTGGTGCGGGGTCAAGATCCTGCGTTTCTCCATCGGCTTCGGCAAGCCGCTGCTGACCTGGAAGGTGGGCAGGGACCAGACCGAATGGAGCCTGTCGCCCATTCCGCTGGGCGGCTACGTGCGCATGCTCGACGAGGAGGAGGGCACGCCCATCGACCCGTCCGAAGTGCACCGCGCCTTCAACCGCCTGTCGCCGCCCGCGGGCTGCCGTGGTGGTGGCGGGGCCGGCCGCCAACTTCCTGCTGGCCATCGTCCTGTATGCGGTGCTGGGCATGTCCGGCCTGCAGGAGCCGGCCCCCGTGCTGGCCACGCCGGCGGCCGGTACGGCTGCCGCCACGGCCGGCGTGCAGGGAGGGCGACCGTGTGCTGGCCATCGACGGCCAGCCGGTGCAGTCCTTCGGTGATCTGCGCCTGAAGATGATCGACGCCATCGTCGAGCGCCAGCCCATCGTGCCGCAGGTGGCCAATGGCGGCGCCGAGCGTGAGGTCCGCATTGCCACCGACGGTCTGCCGGCCGGTGAGCTGGAGCGCGACTTCACCCGTACGCTGGGCGTGGAACTGAAGGCCGGCGTGGTGCAGGTGGGCTTTCTGAAGAGAACAGCCCGGCGGCGAAGGCCGGCCTGCAGGTGGGCGACCAGATCCTCACGCTGGATGGCCAGCCGGTGGCCCGTGCCCAGCAGCTGATCCAGCAGGTGCAGGCCGCCGACGACAGCAAACCGCTGCAGCTGGGCGTGCGCCGTGGCACGGAGATGCTCACGCTGGCCGTGAAGCCGCAGCTCACCCTACGAGCCCGATGCGCAGGATGCCAGCGCCCCGCCGCACCGCAAGCGGGCCGTATTGGCGCGGGTCTTGCACAGCAGTTCGAAATGGTGACGGTTGATCTCGGTCCGTTGCAGGCGCTGGCCTATGGCGCGAACAAGACCTGGGAGATGTCGGCCTTCTCGCTGCGCATGCTGGGCAAGATGGTGATGGGCAGCCTGTCGTGAAAAACCTTTCCGGCCCTGATGGCTATTGCCGACTACGCCGGGCAGTCTGCCGCCATCGGCTGGTTCGCCCGTAGTGGGCTTCATGGCGCTGATCAGCGTAAGCCTGGGCGTACTCAATCTGTTACCGGTTCCGGTACTCGACGGCGGGCGTTTGGTATATTACGCGCTCGAAGCGCCTCAAGGGCAGCCCATTTTCCGAGCGCTTCCGGCAAGTCACCCAGCAGGTGGGGCTTGTCATGGTGGTGGGCCTGATGATCGTCGCGTCTTCAACGACCTGTCCCGGCTGCTGGGCTGACCCGTACGGGTTGGCCAGCCAGGCGGCGCAGCCCCATTTGCGGGGTTGCACGCCATGCCGGGTGCATCGCTGGCGTCTGCCGGTGGTGCAGACCGGCAGGCCGGTCCGAGGGGAAGCGCCACCGGTGCCGGTGGTCTGGAAGCGGGGTGCAGGCGTGGGTCCATGCCTATTCCTGAGTCACACTGCGCGACTGACGATTCCGGCTGCCCTGGTCTCGCGCCGAGGAACCCGGTATCAAACACGCGATATTCCCCTCATGGGTCAGCCACGTCGTGCTGGCCGGCATGGCCTCCCTGGCATGGGTGGCTCCGGCGTCCGCCTTCACTCCGTTCGTCGTGCGCGACATCCGGGTGCAGGGTCTGCAGCGTACCGAAGCGGGTACCGTCTTTGGCTACCTGCCGGTCCGGGTGGGTGATGAACTCACACCGGCCCGCGCCAGCGAGGCGGTCAAGGCGCTCTACGCCACCGGCTTCTTCAAGGACGTGCATCTGGCGCAGGATGGCGACGTGCTGGTGGTGCGCGTGGATGAACGTCCGGCCATTGCTTCGGTGGATGTGTCCGGTTCGCGCGAGTTCGACGCCGATGCCCTGAAAAAGGCCATGCGCCAGGCCGGTCTGGCCGAGGCCCGCATCTTCGACCGCTCGGTGCTGGACAAGGCCGAGCAGGAGATCCGCCGCCAGTACCCTGTCGCGCGGCAAGTATTCGGTCAAGATCACTTCCTCCGTCACCCCCATGGCGCGCAACCGCGTGGCCGTGTCCATGGCCATCGAGGGAGGGGGCCAGTGCCCGCATCGCGCAGATCCGCATTCTGGGCAACAAGGTATTCAAGGAATCCGAGCTGCTCGATCAGCTCAAGCTCACCACGCCCAACTGGCTGTCGTGGTACACCAAGACCGACCAGTATTCACGCGAGAAGCTGGCGGGCGATCTGGAAACGCTGCGTTCCTTCTATCTCAACCGCGGCTATCTGAATTCGGCATCGAGTCCACCCAGGTCTCCATCGACCCGGCGCGCGAGAAGGTCTACGTCACGCTGGCCATCAAGGAAGGCGAGCGTTACAGGTTCGCGACATCAAGTTCGGTGGCAACACGCTGGGCCGGGAGGAGCAGTTCCGCAAGGCACTGGCCCTCAAGCTGGGCGATACCTTCTCGGGCGAGAAGCTTTCGCAGACCGAGAAGAAGATCACCGACGACCTGGGCGCCATCGGTTACGCCTTTGCCAGCGTCAACCCGGTGCCCACCATCGACCGCGAGAAGCGCGAGGTCGATTACACCCTCAACATCGACCCGGGCGGCGGGCCTACGTGCGCCGCATCACCATTGCCGGCAACCAGCGTACCCGCGACGAGGTCATCCGCCGCGAGCTGCGCCAGTTCGAGGGGCCTGGTTCGATTCCGGACAAGATTGTCCCTGTCGCGTGACCGGGTCGAGCGTCTGGGCTACTTCCAGGACGTGCAGATCCAGAACGTGCCGGTGCCGGGCTGCCCGATCAGGTCGATCTGGTCGTGAAGGTGACGGAGCGGGCCACCGGCAACATGACCTTCGGGGCCGGCTACTCGTCCACCGAGAAGATGCTGCTGCAGGTGGCACTGAACGAACCCAACTTTCTCGGGTACCGGCAATACCTTTCGGCATCGAGGTCAACACGGGCCAGACCCAGCGCACGGCCTCGGTCTCCTATGTCGACCCCTACTCACGCAGGGACGGCGTGAGTCTGGGCACCGACGTGTATTCGCGTACCTTTCAACGCCTACAACCCGGGCTGGGCGACTATCGCATCCGCTCCGCCGGTGGCGGGTTGCGACTGGGTATCCCGTATACCGAACTCGACCGCATCAGCTTTCGGCCTGGTGTTCGAGCAGAACCAGATCTGCCGGGCACCAACGGGCTGCCGCAGCGCTACATCGATTACGTCAACCAGTTCGGTACCACCAGCGATGCCTGGCTGGCCACGCTGGGCTGGTCGCGCGATTCGCGGGACAGTTCGCTGGCGCCCACCCGCGGCCGGCTGCAGCGCCTGAATGTGGACGTGACCTTCCCGGGGCAGGGATCTCTCGTACTACCGTGCCACCTACCAGCACGCCTGGTACACGCCGCTCACCAAGGACTACACCTTCTCGCTGTCGGCCGACGTCGGCTATGGTCGCGGTCTGTCCGGCAAGCCCTATCCGGTGTTCAAGAACTTCACGCAGGGGGTATCAACTCGGTGCGCGGCTTCGGCTCCAACAGCCTGGGTCCGCGTGACGTGAAGGACAACAACCCGCTGGGTGGCACGGCCTCGTTTGCGGCCAGCGCCGAAAATCCTGTTCCCGCTGCCGGGTACCGGCAACGACAAGACGGTGCGCGCTTCCTGTTTGCCGACGCCGGCAACGTGTTCGACAACCGCATCGACTTCGGCGAGCTGCGCTACTCGGTGAGGGGCGGGCATCAACTGGCTGTCGCCGGTGGGGCCGCTGAAGCTGTCGCTGGGCTACCCGGTCAAGCGCAAGCCGGTGATGACACGCAGCGCGTGCAGTTCGAGATCGGTACGGCGTTTTGATCATGCCCGGATGTGCCGGGCACGACGTTCTGCCGTGGCGTGGCGGGCAGCTCTGGCTGGCGCACCACCCCATTTTGACCTGTCGGGAAAAAGAAACGCTGAAACATTCTTTTTCGGCCAGCGCCCAGCATTGGCCATGCGAGGGGCTGAAGTGTGCAAGAATCACCCGTCGAGTGTCTGGCTGCGGCCAGGCAGAAGCGGAGCCGCCCTGCCGCCGGGTGGGCCTCCTTTTCTGAAACCCTGAATCAACCGCGTTTGTATTACATGATCAAGACTCTCAGCACCCTTTCCTGCGCCGTGCCGCCCTGGCCATGTGCGCTCACCGCCGGCCTCGCTACGGTTGCCGCACCCGCCGCCATGGCCCAGGCCTCTGCCTCCGGTGGCGCCCGCATCGGCTTCGTCAGCACCGAGCGCATCATGCGCGACTCGGCGCCCGCCAAGGCCGCCCAGGCCAAGATCGAGAAGGACTCTCCCGCCGCGACAAGGAAATCCAGGACCTGGGCGCCCGCCTGCGCAGTGCCTCCGAGCGCTTCGAGAAGCGACAGCGCCGTCATGACCGACAGCGACCGCGCCCGCCGCCAGCGCGAGCTGTCCGACATGGACCGCGACTTCCAGCGTCGTCAGCGCGAGTTCCGCGAAGACCCTCAACCAGCGCCGCAACGAAGAGCTGACCGGCGTGCTGGACAAGGCCAACCGCGCCATCAAGGCCATTGCCGAGCGTGAGAAGTTCGACCTGATCCTGCAGGACGCCGTCTCACGTCAGCCCCGGCTGGACATCACCGACACCGTCATCAAGCAGCTCAACAGCGGCCGCTGATGCCGGGAAGGGGCCATCACGGCCCTGCTCCCGTCCGGCCAGCCGGGATGCAGCCCTGGTCGCCCCAGGCGGCCGGTCTGTGGCCACTGGCCTGGCGGGATCTCTGCCGTACCGGGCGTCCTGCATGACAGCGGTGTCGTGTCACGGATTCCGGTACCTCCCGGTTTCCGGTCCTGACTGCCTCGCTGGTTTCACCGGCCGCGCGCCGGTTGCTCTTCCCGGACGCTCTCCTCGTGAAACGCACCCTTCATTCCCCCGTTTCCCTGGCCGAACTGGCCAGCGTCCTGCGCAGAGCTGCGCGGCGACCCCACCGTCACCGTCCGGCGGCTGGCCAGCCTGCGCAAGGCCGACAGCGAGAGCATCAGCTTTCTGGTGCGTGCCCAGCAGCGCGAGGCAGCCCATGCCAGCCACGCGGTGGTCTACATCGTCTCGCCGAAGCTCGTCGATGATCTGCCGGCCGACGCCAACCTGCTGATCGACGCCGATCCCCTACGGCGCCTATGCCCGGCTGGCCCAGTGGTTCGATGCGCAGGTCAATCCGCGCCCGGCCGGCGGCATCGCCCCGGCGCCCACGTGCATCCCGATGCCACGGTGGCCGCCACGGCCGTCATCGAGACCGGGGCCGTCATCGGGGCGCACGCCGTCATCGGCGACCAGGCCTGGATCGGCGCCAATACCGTAGTGGGCGCCGGCGCCCACGTGGGGCGCCCGTACCCGGCTGCACGCCAACGTCTCGCTGGGTGACGACTGCAGCGTCGGTGACGATTCCCTCATCCATTCCGGTGCCGTCATCGGCGCCGACGGCTTTGGCTTTGCCCCGAAGAAGGGCGGCGGCTGGATCAAGATCCCCAGCTGGGCGCCGTGGTCATCGGCAATCAGGTCGAAATCGGGGCCTGCACCTGCATCGACCGTGGTGTGCTGGACGACACCGTCATCGAAGACGGTGTCAAGATCGATAATCTCGTGCAAATCGCCCATAATGTCAGGATCGGTGCAGACACGGCCATTGCTGCCTGCGCCGGCATCGCAGGAAGCGCGGTCATTGGCAAGCGGGTGCAGATCGGTGAGGGCCTCGGGCATTTTCGGGCACATCCACATCTGCGACGATGCCGCCGTCTCGACGATGACGCTGATCTCCAGTCGATCACCAAACCGGCTTTTCTACAGCGGCATCTTCCCGTCGATGGAAAAATGCCGCCCTGGGGAGCGGGCGGCAGCCGTGGTCCGGCAGCTGCCGGACATGCGCCGGCGTCTGCGCCGCATGGAGCAGGCACTGGCTGGCGATGCGACCCCAGACGGTACCGGCGAGACCGGTGCCGCCAGCAGCCAGGCCGACCAATAAAAAGCAAGCCAGGGGAATTTGTCCAAGCATGAGTGAAAAACAGCCGGCGATCGATATTTTCCGAAATCCTTCGCTATTTGCCGCACCGGTATCCGTTCCTGCTCATCGACCGGGTCACCGAGATCGATCTCGACGCACGCATCGTCGCCATCAAGAACGTCACCATCAACGAGCCCTTCTTCCAGGGCCACTTCCCGCACGTGCCGGTCATGCCGGGCGTGCTGGTGCTCGAGGCAATGGCGCAGGCCGCCGGCATCCTGTCGTTCGCCAGCATGGGCCCGCTATTCCGACGCCAACTCGGTCTACTACTTCGCCGGCATCGACGAGGCCCGCTTCAAGCGTCCCGTCAGCCCCGGCGACCAGCTGGTGCTGGACGTGCGCATCACCCGCAAGTCGCGACTCGTCTGGAAGTTCCACGGCGAGGCCACCGTCGATGGCCAGAAGGTGGCCGAGGCCAGCCTGATGTGCGCTGCGCGAACTCAACCGCGAGGAAGAAGCCGCCGGTGCCGTGTCCGACCACGGGTAGGGCGCCCGGCCAGTGCCAACGCGGCACTGCCCGGCAAACCCGGCACCAGCAGGGCCTGAACCAGCATGGCGCAGCCGCTGATTCACCCCACCGCCGTCATCGACCCGGCCGCCGAACTCGATTCGAGTGTCGAGGTCGGCCCCTATGCCGTCATCGGCCCCCGCGTGCGCATCGGCGCCGGCAGCCGTATTGCCGCCCATGTGGTGCTGGAAGGCCCCACCACGCTGGGCGAGAACAACCGCCTGTATCCGTTCTGCTCGGTGGGGGCCGCCCCGCAGGATCAAGAAATACGCCGGTGAGGACACCAGCCTCGAAATCGGCAACGGCAACACCATCCGCGAGTGCGTCACCATCAACCGGGGCACGGCGCAGGACGTGGGCGTCACCCGCCTGGGCGATGACAACTGGATCATGGCCTACGTCCACATCGCACACGATTGCCAGGTGGGCAGCCACACCATCTTTGCCAACACCACCAATCTGGCCGGTCACGTGCACATCGGTGACTGGGTGATTCTGGGCGGCAACTCGCAGGTGCACCAGTTCTGCAAGATCGGTGCCCACGCCATGACTGGCACCGGCTCCATCGTCCTGCAGGACATCCCGCCCTACGTGATGGCCTCCGGCAACCCGCTGGCCACCCACGGCATCAACAGCGAGGGCCTGCGCCGCCGGGGCTTTCACGCCCGGACGAGATCACCGCCATCCGCCGCGCCTACAAGACGCTCTACCGTCAGGGGCCTGTCGCTGGCCGAGGCCCGCGAGGCGCTGCAGGCCCAGGCTGTCGCTGACGAGCTGCACCAGAAGTGCCTCGGTCCGCTGGTGCAGTTCCTGGGCGAGGCCACACGCGGCATTGCGCGCTGAGGGCATGAGCACGCGGATCGGCATGGTCGCGGGCGAGGCCTCGGGTGACCTGCTCGCGGCCTCGGTGTTGCAGCATTGGCAGCGGGAAACTCACAGGCTGCTGGCATGCCTTCCCGATACGTCCTCTACGGACATGCCCTCCCGAGTCCGGCCCCGCCAGGGCGGCATCCACGTCTGACGTGATGTCTCCTGCATCTTCCGGCAACCTCATGCAAACGGCCGGCATCGGTGGCTCCCCGCATGCAGGCCGCCGGCTTCGACGCCTGGTGGCCCAGTGACCTGCTGGCCGTGCACGGCTACGCCGAAGCTTTCAAGGTGCTGCCGAAGCTGCTGTGGATCCGCCGCCAGCTGGCGCAGCGCTCTGCTCGACTGGCCGGCGCGCGGCTTCATCGGTGTCGATGCCCCCGACTTCAACCTTGGCCTCGAAACCCCGCCTGCGCGCCGCCGGTGTGCGCACCTGGCACCCCTCGTCAGCCCCTCCATCTGGGCGTGGCGGCGCGAGCGCATCGAGAAAAATCCGTCAGGCCGCCGACCACATGCTGCTGATCTTCCCGTTCGAGGAAGCCATCTACCGCGAGGCCGGCATTCCCGCCACCTACTGTGGCCACCCGCTGGCCGACCAGATTCCGTTCCACCCGATCAGGGCGCAGCTCGCGCCGAACTGGGGCTGGCGGCGCAGGGCACCGTCATCGCCCTGATGCCCGGCAGCCGCCATGCCGAAATCGAGCACCTCGCGCCCGTAGTTTTCTGGCCGCCGCCGTGCTGCTGCACCGCCAGCATCCCGACTGGCATTTCATCCTGCCCGCCGCCGGCGACGCCCGCCATGCCCAGCTGCGGGCGCTGATCGATCACCGATCCCGCCTGGCAGAAACTGCCGCTGCAGCTGCTGCACGGCCAGTCCCATAGCGCGCTGGCCGCCTGCGACCAGACGCTGATCGCCAGCGGCACCGCCACGCTGGAGGCGGCCCTCTACAAGCGGCCGATGGTGATTGCCTACCGGATGTCGCCGTTCTCCTACCGGCTGATGAAGGGCAGGAACTACCAGCCGTGGTTCGGTCTGCCCAACATTCTGGCCGGCGAGTTTCTGGTGCCCGAGTTCATTCAGGACGCCGCCACCCCCGAGGCCGCTGGCGCAGGCCATCAGCCAGCAGCATGACGACGCAGCCGGCTGCGACCGTCTGCGCACGCGCTTTGCCGCCATGCACCACGAGCTGGCCCGCGACTGTGCGGCGCGTGGCCGATACCGTGATGAACGACCTTGCATGACTGCCTCCCCTTCGATCTCACCTTGTGGCTGACCCCACCATCGCCGGCGTCGATGAGGCTGGTCGTGGCCCGCTGGCCGGGCCGGTGGCTGCGGCCGTCATCCTGCACCCCGACCATCCCATCGAGGGCTGCGCGACTCGAAGCTCAGCGCCCGTCGTCGCGAGCACCCTGGCCGTCGAGATCCGTGAACGGGCGCTGGCCTTTGCCGTGGCCAGTGCCAGCGTCGAGGAGATCGACCGGCTCAACATCCTGCGTGCCACGCTGCTGGCCAGCGACCCGTGCCATCGAGGGGCTGGATCCGCGGCCGCGCCACGTACGCATCGATGGCAACCGGGCGCCACGGCTGGACGGCATGCGCGTCGAAACCGTCATCGGCGGTGACGACCAGGACCCGCCATTGCCGCGGCCTCCATCCTCGCCAAGACGGTACGGGACGGCCTGATGCTGCAGTACGCCGAACAGTTTCCCGCCTATGGCTTCGAGCGCCACATGGGCTATGGCACGGCCGTGCACATGGCCGCCCTGCGCGAGCACGGCCCCTGCGAAATCCACCGCCGCAGCTTTCGCCCCCGGTGGCACGCGTGATCAACAGCAGGTGAACATGTCCGATCCTCATCACGCTGGCGGCTGCCCGCCGCCAGCTGCAGCACACCCCGCCGACATTTCGTCCAGCAGCAACCCCAAATGGCGTCATCTGCGCGAGCTGCTCGAATCGGCCCTGCGAGCGTCGCCGCAGCGGCCAGACCGTGCTGGAAGGCTGGCACCTGCTGGATGCCTGGCTGGCCACCGGCCGCCCCATCCGCCAGCTGGTGATTCCGCAGCGCACGCTGCAGCAGCTCGCCGGGGTGCCGGCAAGTGACGGAGATGACATCGACGAGTCTGTGGAACATTCCTCCCCGTGCGGGTCGCAGCCGATGCCCACTGGCTGATTCTCGACGACCGCGCTGTTCGGCGAACTGGACCTGCTGCCTTCACCGTCCCCGGTGACTGGCCGTGGTCGATATCCCCAGCGGGCGCTGCCAGCGCGCCTCGGGGAAGGCGGTGACATCATCGTGCTCGACCGCGTGCAGGACCCCGGCAACGTCGGCGCCATCCTGCGCACGGCTGCCGCCGCCGGCGTGCAGACCCTGCTCACCACCCCCGGCACGGCCGCCTGCTGGGCGCCCAAGGTTCTGCGCGCCGGCATGGGTGGGCACTTCGTGATGGACATCGTCGAGAACGTGGCACCGGAAGCCCTGCAGGCGCTGGCCGCGCATCTGCCCCTGGCGGGCACGGTGCTGCAGGGCGGGCAGTCGCTCTACGCCACGGACCTGCGTTCGCCGCTGGCCTGGGTGTTCGGCAACGAGGGCGAGGGCATTGCACCGCCCCTGCAGGAAATGGCTGGGCCTGCGGCTGACCATCCCACAGGGTGGCCGGGGTCGAATCTCAACGTGGCGGCCTCGGCCGCCGTGTGCCTGTTCGAGCAGCGCCGCCAGCGGCTGGTCTAAGGACCCTCTGCAAAAGTCTGCGAGCGCTTTGAGCCCAGGATCGGGATGAGCAGAAGGCGCCATTTGTTGGCAATAGCAGGGCTATTGGCGACAAATGGCAACGCACTGGATCGCCCGGAGCATGGGAATCAAAATGCTGCAGGACTTTTTGAAAGAGGGTCCCTAAAGTCCCGTCAAAGCCCATCCAGCCTGCTGCCGGTGCATCACGAGTTCCGCATGCCGGCGCATCAACCCTGCTGCCGATGCATCAGCCTGCCGCCCGGATCATGCCGTGGCTGGGCCGGCGCCGGGGTGTCAGACGATCGGCGGCACCACGTCGTCCATCTCGATCACGGTCAGGATGGTGGCGGCATTTCCTCGATCGACTTGGTGGTGGTCGAGGCATCGAAAACCCCTCGCGGCGCATCATCGATTCGGCCTGGCGCACCTCGTCGCGGCAGTTCTCCAGCGACGCATAGCGGCTGTCGGGCCGGCGCTCGCTGCGTAGCTCGTGCAGGCGCTCTGGCGTGATGGTCAGGCCGAACAGCTTGTGCTTGTACTGGTAGAGCACCTCGGGCGGACGCATCCGGTCGAAATCTTCCGGAATGAGCGGATAGTTGGCGGCCTTGATGCCGTGCTGGATGGACAGGTACAGGCTGGTGGGCGTCTTGCCGCAGCGCGATACCCCCACCAGAATCACGTCGGCCGTGCCCAGCTCGGCGTGCTGCTGGCCATCGTCGTGCGACAGCGAGAAATTGATGGCGTCGATGCGGGCCTGATAGGCGTCCGGGCTTTTTGATGCGGTGGAACTGGCCCACCCCGCGCGATGCCTGACGACCCAGCTCGCCCTCGAGCCGCTGCACGAAGGTGCCGATCAGGGTCCAGATACTCGGCGTTGGCCGTCTGCACGATGCCGCTGATTTCCGGATTGGCCAGCGTCGAGAAACACCAGCGGGCGGCGCCCGTCGTTCTGCGCCGCCAGGTTGATCCGCGCCACGGCCTCGTGTGCCTTGGCCGGGCTGTCGGTGAAGGGCAGACGCACGTTGCGCGTCTTCAGGTCGTCGAACTGGCTCAGCAGCGACATGCCGAAGGTCTCGGCCGTGATGCCGGTACCGTCCGAAATGAAATAGGCCGTACGGTCGTGGGGCAGGGCGGTCATGGTGGGCGGGTTCAGCGGACGGGGCAGTGTCGGTCGGAGGCAGGCAGAAAATGTACATGCGAGTCGCAGCCGATGAAATTACCACATGGTCCATCCATCAGGGTTATCGAGCGTACCCGTGCAAACGAACGCAAATCCCGTTACGGGTACCAGCCGCTAGAATAGGGGCAAGGAGACACGTGGTGAATTTGAGAAGCCGTTACCACCGCCAGACCTGGCTCCAGCATGACAGGGCGCGGTGTCCCTGTCGCCTGCCTGCCCGTCTGGCGCCGCACGTCCTTTCCGGTACCGCCCATCGCTGGTACCGCACGCCTTCTCAAGTTCATCGGCCTTCGCTGCGGTCTGACCAGGCAGCGCTTCCGTGCCGCATGCCGCGTGCGCCACCGCCGCATGCGTCTTCCGCGCCCGGCCGAAACAACCGAATTCTCAACCATCTGGAACCTTCATCATGAACGCATTCGCAGGACGTCTGGTCGTTCCCTTCGAAGAGCTGCGCATGTCCGACGTGGACATCGTCGGCGGCAAGAACGCCTCGCTGGGCGAAATGATCAGCCAGCTGGCAGCCACCGGGGTCAAGGTGCCCGGCGGCTTTGCCACCACGGCCGAAGCCTTCGTGACTTCCTCACCCACAACCGCTCTGACCGAGCGCATCAACGCCCGTCTGGCCAGCCTGAACACCGACGACGTGAAGGCTCTGGCCGAAGCCGGCGCCGAAAATCCGCGGCTGGGTGCGTGACGCGGGCTTTCGCCCGATCTGGAAAAAGGCCATCCGCGACAACTTCGCCCGCCTCACCGAGGGCGCGCCCGAAGGCATTTCCTTTGCCGTGCGCTCCAGTGCCACGGCCGAAGACCCTGCCCTGACGCCTCCTTTGCCGGCCAGCAGGAAACGGTGCTCAACGTGGTGGGCATCGACGCCATTCTCGACCACATCCGCGAGAGTCTTTTGCCTCGCTCTACAACGACCGTGCCATCTCCTACCGCGTCCACGGGCTTCGCCCACGAGGGCGTGGCGCTGTCGGCCGGCATCCAGCGCATGTGCCGCTCTGACCTCGGCGCCTCGGGCGTGATGTTCACCATCGACACCGAGTCGGGCTTCGAGGACGTGGTGTTCATCACCAGCTCCTGGGGCCTGGGCGAGACGGTGGTGCAGGGCGCCGTCAACCCGGACGAGTTCTACATCCACAAGCCGATGCTGGCCGCCGGCAAAGTATCCGCTCATCCGTCGTCACCTCGGTTCCAAGCTCATCAAAATGGAGTTTGCCGACCGGCAGGCCGAGGGCCGCACCGTGCGCACCGTCGACACGCCGCCCGAGCAGCGCGCGCGCTCTCGCTTTCCGACGAAGAAGTCATCGAACTGGCCCGCTATACACCATCATCGAGCAGCACTACGGCCGCCCGATGGACATCGAGTGGGGCAAGGACGGCATCGATAGCCAGCTCTTCATCCTGCAGGCCCGTCCGGAAACCGTCAAATCGCAGGCCAGGGACCGTAAGACAGCGCTTCGTGCTCATCGGGCAGCTCCGACGTGCTGACCTCCGGCCGTGCCATCGGCCAGAAAATCGGCACCGGCCGCGTGCGCGTGGTGGGTGATGCCTCCGAGATGGAACACGTGCAGCCCGGTGACGTTCTGGTTACCGACATGACCGACCCCAACTGGGAGCCGGTGATGAAGCGCGCTTCGGCCATCGTCACCAACCGGGGGCGGCCCCTGCCATGCTGCCATCATCGCCCGTGAGCTGGGCATCCCGGCCGTGGTGGGCTGCGGCAATGCCACCGACGTGCTGAAGGAAGGCCGGCTGGTCGCGGTGTCGTGCGCCGAGGGACACCGGTTACGTCTACGACGGCCAGCTCGAAACCGAAGTCACCGATGTCGAGACCGGCACCATGCCGAAGGTTCCGGCCAAGATCATGATGAACGTCGGCAACCCGCAGCTGGCCTTCGAGTTTGCCGCGCTGCCCACTGACGGTGTGGGCCTGGCCCGGCTCGAGTTCGTCATCAACAACAACATCGGCATCCACCCGCGTGCCATTCTGGACTATCCGGCCGTCGATGCCGACCTGAAGCAGGCGGTCGAGAGCGTGGCCCGCGGCTATGCCAGCCCGCGTGCCTTCTATGTCGAGAAGCTGGCCGAGGGCGTGGCCACCATCGCCACCGCCTTCTGGCCCAAGCCGGTCATCGTGCGCCTGTCCGACTTCAAGAGCAACGAGTACCGCAAGCTCATCGGCGGTTCGCGCTACAGACGAGGAGAAACCCGATGCTGAGCTTCCGTGGCGCCTCGCGCTACGTGTCGGCCACCTTTTGCCGACTGCGTCGAGATGGAATGCCGCGCCATGAAGCGGGTTCGCGAGACATGGGCCTGACCAACGTGCAGCTGATGATTCCCTTCGTGCGCACGGTGAGGAAGGCGCCCGCGTGATCGAGCTGCTGGAGAAAACACGGTCTGAAGCGCGGCGAGGGTGGTGCACCGGACGGCACCGGCGCCCGAAGGTGGTGATGATGTGCGAACTGCCGTCCAACGCCATCCTGGCCGACGAGGTTCCTGCAGCATTTCGATGGCTTCTCCATCGGCTCCAACGACATGACCCAGCTCACGCTGGGCATGGACCACGACTCTGGTCTGGTGGCCGAGGGGCTTTGACGACGCGACCCGGCCGTCAAGGCGCTGCTGGCCCGTGCCATCGAGGCGGCCCGCAAGGCCGGCAAGTGCGTGGGCATCTGCGGCCAGGGCCGTCCGACCACCCGGACATGGCCGAGTGGCTGGTGGAGCAGGGCATCTCCTCCATTTCGCTCAACCCCGACACCGTGGTGTCCACCTGGCAACGGCTGGGGGCGAAATCGGCCCGTGACGGGTGATGGCCTGTCAGGCCAGTGCCTGACAATGGTTGGCAGCAGGACGGGGCAATGAGGCCACGGACCCGTTGTCAGCCATGCTGCTTTTCGTCATGTCCGGGCACCCATCAGGCCACTGTCTGGCCGGTGCGCAGTCCATCTGCGTCCAGCCTCGCCGTCTCGGGCGGCTTTTTGGGCGTTCCTCGGTCTGGCCATCCCCTGATCCGAGCTGTTCGCCCTCGCCCGTCTGTGCGACGTGTCTCTCTCCAGCTGCTCATCCCCCTGGTCTGTCGGCTGGTGTTGTGTGGACACGCCGAACCTTTGCGTTTTCTGCAGCGGTCGGCCGTTCGTCCGTTCACACCTTGACACATTGCCCGAGCGTCCCAAAAGTGAGAACAAGGCGCAAAGAAAAAGGAGGGCGCATGGTTCATAGCAGACCATTACGGCTGGTGGATTCTTGCCGTGGTACTGCGTATTGCGGGCTGTTCATTGGTTCGTTCTACCTGCTGGTCATTGCGGGGCGATGTTCCCTGGCCAGTACTGCCGCCTGGCTGGATCAGTCCATGGCCGTGCAGCTGCTGGGTGGCGGCGGTGGGCAGCGTGCTGGGGGCTGCTGCTGGTGCGTCACCTCCAAGCCCATTACGCCGGCCGAAGAGCCGCCCGAGCAGAGCCGTGACCTGAATCTGGACATCGGCCAGACCGTGACGGTGGAGGCCTGGGAGCAGAGCGGGCTGGCGCGCATCAGCTACCGCGGCACCATCTGGCAGGCCGAGCTGCTGTCGGGCTACCCGCGCCGCGCCGGCACGCACCGCATTCACGCGATATCCGGCAGCCGGCTGGTACTGATTCGGTGGAGCTGGCCCGCACCGGCAGCCATACCCTGCGCCGGCACCGGCCGCCCACGGCGTGGCCTGAGCCCGGTTGGCTTTCATCGCTGTTCGGCAAGTCCGCCGGCGCCGTCTTCAGCGCGTCGTTCACCTCAACTTCAAGGGAGCTGTCGTCGATGCCCGTTACCACTACCGTCTCGCTCGCCATTCTGGCCCTGGCCGTCGTCTTTGCCGTCAAGACGCTCAAGATCGTGCCCCAGCAGCATGCCTGGGTGGTCGAGCGGCTGGGCAAGTTCGACCGCATCCTGATGCCGGGCCTGAACATCATCGTGCCCCTTCATCGACCGGGTTGCCTACAAGCACGAGCTGAAGGAGTTTCCGCTGGATGTGCCCAGTCAGGTCTGCATCACGCGGGACAATACGCAGCTGCAGGGTGGACGGGGTACTCTACTTTCAGGTGACGGACCCGATGCGGGCATCCTATGGGTCGAGCAATTATGTGGATGCGAATCACGCAGCTGGCGCAGACGTCGCTACGCTCGGTGATCGGCCGGATGGAGCTGGACAAGACGTTCGAGGAGCGTGAGGCGATCAACCTGGCGGTGGTGGTGTGCTGGATGAGGCGGCCACCACACTGGGGGTGAAGGTGCTGCGCTACGGATCAAGGATCTGACGCCGCCGGCGGAGATTCTGCGGGCGATGCAGGCGCAGATCACGGCCGAGCGGGAGAAGCGGGCGGTGATTGCGGCCTCGGAGGGGCGCCGGCAGGAGCAGATCAATCTGGCCTCGGGTGAGCGGGAGGCGGCCATCCAGCGCTCGGAAGGCGAGCGTCAGGCGGCGATCAACCGGGCGCAGGGGTGAGGGCGGCTTCGATTTCGGCCATTGCGGAGGCGACGCTGCAGGGCAATCGAGCGGGTGGGCCCATGCGGCCAAGCTGCCGGGTGGGGATACGGCGGTGAATCTGCGGGTGGCGAGAGCAGTACGTGGAGGCGTTTGCGAAGCTGGCCAAGACGAACAATACGATGATCGTGCCGTCAATCTGGGGGATGTGTCGGGGCTGATTGCCACGGCGATGAAGACAGTCAGGGTGTCCCAGGAGGATGGCCGGGGCTGACTTGCTTTCTTCTGGAAGACGGCACTGAGGGAGGATGTTGTCTTGCCAGGATGCAGCTTCGGTGGGGCACGCGCCCCGGACCGGTACTGTCCCTGCGGCTCATACACGCTCACTGAAGCTTTGTTGCCCGACCTTCGTCGTGGTCAGCAAACCTCAACGCTAAAACACTTTCCGACAACCGGGGCTGCGCCCGACATCGAAAAGTCGTTCACGCCTACCGCGAAATCGCCGCAGTGACATCCCGCTCCGGGGCGCTTGTCTCAGGGGAGATGGGGCGATTCCGGGGAGAGGACTCTGCAGCTTTTGCAGATCGCTCGCCAGGGCTCGCTCAACACGTAGCCGAAGTCGTGGTGTGCGAGCTTGCGAAGCGGCGCGAGCGGGGGCTCCTGCGGCGATTTCACGGTAGCCGTGAACACTTCCTGACGGGCGGGGCGCAGCCCCTGGTTGTCAGGAAGTGTTATGAGACCTACGGAGTTTGTTGACCACGACGCAGGGTCGTGGGCATCAAAACCGCAGTGAGTGTATGAGCCGCAGGGGCCCCTGCTCCCGCGCCGCCCACTCGAAGCCGTCTTCCATCAAACGATGTCCTGCCCAGCAGCCGTCCCTGGCATGCGGGACGCACCTCTCACCAGTTGCCGGTTTTCATCGAGACGGGGAACGCTCACGCTGCCAGTCCTTCTCGCGCTCGGTGGCGCGCTTGTCGAACTGCTTCTTGCCCTTGGCCCAGACCCAGCAGGAGCTTCACGCGGCCGCGGGTATGTGCAGGTTCAGCGGCACCAGCGAATAGCCCGAGCGCTCGACCTTGCCGATGAGGCGCGAGATTTCGGCACCATGCAGCAGCAGCTTGCGGGTGCGCGTCACGTCCGGCTGACGTGGGTGGACGCGGTAATCAGTGGGGTGATGTGCGCGCCGATGAGGAACAGCTCGGCTCGCCTTACAATCACGTAGGCTTCCTGGATCTGCACGCGGCCGGCGCGGATGGACTTGACTTCCCAGCCCTCCAGCACAAGCCCGGCCTCGATCCGTTCCTCGATGAAGTAGTTGAACCCGGCTTTCCGGTTTTCTGTAATGGTCGACATGGTCGATATTGTGCCTGTGGAAGGGGCGGCTGTGTCGGTGTTGCGACGTGGCAGGACGGTCGGTTGACGACACGCCGTCTGCACGTTCGGGTCTGGAGACCCGGACTCTGCACGATCAGACCCGAGAAGCCCGAAAGCCGCCTGTGTGATCGGGTCCGGAGGCCCGGCCGCTGGCAGGGGCGGCCTGACCGACAGCCCTGTAAACCGTTCGAATCCACCATGCCCGTCATTCGCAAGTCTGCCCTGGTGCCATACCCGGCCGAAGCCATGTTCGATCTGGTCGAACGGGTGGAAGATTATCCCGATTTTCTGCCCTGGTGTGGAGGGACGCAGCTGCTTTCGCGCACCGACACGGGCATGTCGGCCGCCATTACCATCAACTTCAAGGGTCTGCGCCAGACGCTTCTCCACCGAGAATGTCCACCAGCGCCCCACCAGCATCCAGCTTCGGCTGAAGGACGGTCCATTTTCCCGCCTGCAGGGGCGGGTGGACGTTCAAGCCGCTGGCCGCGGATGCCTGCCGCATCGATCTCGAACTGGACTACGAGGTGGGCGGCGGCCTGATGGCAGCAGTGCTCAACCCGGTGTTCGGCATGATCGCCAACTCGCTGGTCGATGCCTTCGTGCAGGAAGCCGAGAAACGCTACGGAGCGACGGGCTTTGGGTGGCTGAGCACGAGGTGCCCTCGGGCCTGTCCGTGGAACTCGTCGTTCAATATCGGGACGAGGGCAGGGCAGATCAATACCATCTGCAGCGCACCCAGCACCGCGTTGCTGCGGGCAGCACGATTCGACAGCTTCTGCAGCGGGCCACGTTGCAGGGGGTGCCGGGTGTGGCGGATGTGACGGGCGTGGCGGGGCAGGAGGCATCTGCGCGGGAATTTCGCCAGTCAGGTTCTGGACGTGAAAGGGCGGAACGCGCAGGACGGCACACAGTCCGCTGGCCGGATGGCAGCCACACTCATTGCCGCCATCGAACAGAAACGCCTTGGCCTTTCCCGCTTCGGCCGCCGCGCCTGGCTGGATGACCCCCTGCATCCCGACGACCGTCATCGAGATACTCTGCCCGTCGTGGCCGACGTGAAGGCTGCCCGCTTCGAACGCGTGACCAAAGCCAGGGCGGCCAGAAACCAGCGCCCCGGCAACATGAAGGCCAGGGGATGATCTTCCGGCTGCTCATGCCTCCCGGCGCTACCTGACGCTACCTGACGCCACTCGACTGTGAAAGGCCGGGGCGGAGGTATCCCCGACAGAATCCATTTCTTCCGCAGGAAGATGTGAGGGAGGGGATGCCAGTCCCTCTGGCCGCTCTACAGTCTGCGTTGTCATCTGACAGGCAGGCTCTCCGCAGGCACCGACATGACATGACTGCGGCGTGATTCCCCTCTGGCGCGCCCCTATCCGTAGCGTAAATCCATCACAGGCACACTACATCGCACTGCGCCAAAAATTTTGCTATCATGCCGCTTTGCGGAAAAATAGCGATGCGGATAGCCAAGAAGGCACTGACATTTGACGACGTTCTGCTCGTCCCCGCTTACTCTGACTTCATCCCGCGCGATGCCTCGCTGCGCTCGCGCCTGACCCGAAACATCGAGTCTCAACATCCCGCTCATCTCCGCGGCGATGGACACCGTGACTGAAAGCCGCATGGCCATCGTCGTGGCCCAGCTGGGCGGCATCGGCATCATCCACAAGAATCTCAAGCCCGAAGAGCAGGCCGCCGAAGTGCTGGCCGTCAAGCGGTACGAGTCGGGTGTGGTCGGAGACCCCATCACCATCACCCCCAGCATGAGTGTGCGCGATGTCATTGCCATCACGCGCAAGCATCACATCTCCGGCCTGCCGGTGGTCGAGCAGAGGCAAGGTGGTGGGCATCGTCACCAACCGTGACCTGCGCTTCGAGTCCGAGCTGGACCAGCCGGTGCGCAACATCATGACGCCGAAGGGCGCCTGATCACCGTGCGCGAGGGCGCCAGCCCCGAAGACGCCCAGAAGCTCATGCACAAGCACCGCCTCGAACGCGTGCTGGTGGTCAACGACGCCTTCGAGCTGCGCGGCCTCGCTGACCGTCAAGGACATCCTGAAGGCCGACACCCACCCCGAAGCCTCGAAGGACGGTTCCGGCAAAGCTGCGTGTCGGTGCCGCCCTCGGTACCGGCGGCGACAGCCACGAACGGCTGGAAAAACTGGTGGCCGCCGGCGTGGACGTGGTGGTGGTCGATACCGCCCATGGCCATTCAAAGGGTGTGATCGAGCGCGTGCGCGAAATCAAGCGCCACCACCCGGACCTGCAGGGTCATTGCCGGCAACATCGCCACCGGCGATGCAGCCCGCATGCTGGTGGATGCCGGCGCCGACGCCGTCAAGGTGGGCATTGGCCCCGGTTCCATCTGCACCACCCGCATCGTGGCCGGGCGTGGGCGTGCCGCAGCTCACCGCCGTGGGTGACGTGGCTGCCGCCCTGCAGGGGCACCGACGTGCCGCTGATTGCCGACGGGGCATCCGCTACTCCGGCGACGTGGCCAAGGCCATTGCCGCGGGGGCATCCAGCGTCATGATGGGCTCCATCTTTGCCGGGACGGAAGAATCGCCGGGCGAAATCGTCCTGTACAAGGGCCGCTCGTACAAGTTCTACCGCGGCATGGGGCTCGCTGGGCGCCATGCAGCGGGCGCAGCAGACCGCTACTTCCAGGATTCCAACGCTGCCGCCAGAAAAATGGTGCCCGAAGGCATCGAGGCCGCGTGCCCTACAAGGGGCGCCGTTACCGCCATCGTCTACCAGCTGTGCGGCGGCCTGCGCTCCAGCATGGGCTACTGCGGCTGTCCGACCATCGACGCCATGCACCAGCGCGCGCAGTTCGTCGAGATCAGCAGCGCCGGCATCCGCAGAGTCTCACGTGCACGACGTGCAGATCGTCAAGGAAGCGCCCAATTATCCGTCGGTGATGGTTAGCCAGAGGCGCCGCCTGATGGTGCCGTCTCTGGCCAGTCTCCTCTCCAGTTTCTGTTTCGCGGCGGCCTGTAAGCGGTGCTGTCCGTTGGTCTTTTTCCTCGCCACGATGAATCACCAGAAAATCCTCGTCCTGGACTACGGCTCGCGGGTCACCCAGCTCATCGCCCGCCGCATCCGCGAACAGAACGTCACTGCGAAATTCATCCTGGTGATGTTTCGCCTGAGTTTATCCGCGAGTTTGGCGCCAGGGGCATCATCCTCTCCGGCAGTCACCTGTCCGCCTACGATGCCGACGCCATTCCGGTGGCGCCCGTGGTGTTCGAGCTGGGTGTGCCGGTGCTGGGCATCTGCTACGGCATGCGGGCCATGGCGCGCCACTTCGGCGGGGAGGTGCAGGGCAGCGACCACCGCGAGTTTGGCGCGGCCACCGTTCGCGCCAGGGGCCACACCCGGCTGCTCGACGGCATTCAGGACCGCCAGAAACGACGAAGGCCACGGCCTGCTGGACGTGTGGATGAGCCACGGCGACAAGGTCACCCGCTTGCCGGAAGGCTTCAAACTGATGGCCTCCACCGACAGCTGCCCCATCGCCGGTATGGCCGACGAGGACGTGGCTTCTACGCCGTGCAGTTCCACCCGAAGTCACCCACACCAAAGCGGGGCGCGGACATCCTGCGCCGCTTCGTGCGGGACCTGGCCGGCTGCAGCGGCGACTGGGCCATGCCCGGCTTCATCGAGGAGCAGGTCGAAGCCATCCGCAAGCAGGTGGGTGATGAGCACGTCATCCTCGGCCTGTCGGGCGGCGTGGATTCGTCCGTGGCCGCGGCGCTGCTGCACAAGGCCATCGGCAAACAGCTACCTGCGTGTTCGTGGACCACGGCCTGCTGCGCCTGGGCGAGGCCGAGCAGGTGATGGAAACCTTTGCCCGCCACCTGGGCGTCAACGTCATTCACGTGGACGCCACGCAGGACTTCATGGGCAAACTGGCCGGCGTGACCGACCCGGAAGCCAAGCGCAAGATCATCGGCAAGGAGTTTGTCGAGGTATTCCAGCGCGAAGCCGGCAAAATCGAAAATGCCCGCTGGCTGGCCCAGGGGACCATCTATCCGGACGTGATCGAATCCGCCGGCGCCAAGACCAGGCAAGGCCAAGACCATCAAATCGCACCACAACGTGGGCGGCCTGCCCGAAACGCTCAACCTCAAGCTGCTGGAACCGCTGCGCGACCTGTTCAAGGACGAGGTGCGCAAACTGGGCATTGCCCTGGGCTGCCGCACGATATGGTGTACCGTCACCCTTCCGGGGCCGGGGCTGGGTGTGCGGATTCTGGGCGAAGTGAAGCAGGGTTGCCGACCTGCTGCGCCGGGCCGACCATGTTTTCACGTCCGAGCTGCGCAACACGCGGGCGTCCGTGCAGGATGTGGCAGCCGGGCTGGCCACGCAGGAGCAGGTGGGCAACACGTGGTACGAGCTGACTTCGCAGGCGTTTGCGGTGTTTCTGCCGGTGAAGTCGGTGGGCGTGATGGGCGACGGGCGGACCTACGAGTACGTGGTGGCCCTGCGCGCCGTGCAGACGCAGGACTTCATGACGGCACACTGGGCAGCACCTGCCCACGAGCTGCTGGGGCGGCTGTCGAACCGGATCATCAACGAGGTGAGGGGGTGAACCGGGTGGTTTATGATATTTCGGGGAAGCCGCCGGCTACTATTGAGTGGGAGTGATATTCTCATGGAACAAGCCTGCTTACGCAGGCTTGCATGAATTTTCTCTGAAGTTCTTCAGATAATAACGACAAGATATCCTCTATGTCTTGGTTCTCCTGGGAAGCTTGAGTAATAAACCCTTTTTCCTTGTTCTATCAAATTATTTTGACCGTAAATACTATCTCTGCTAAAAATACTATTTCTTGGTCGTCTCCATTAATAAATCCACTACTATCCGTTTTTGAATTGAGTTCTCAATTCTTCCGAATTTCTCTCAGCGTCAATACATAGTCGGCCCTGAACAACCCAGAATCCGCCCGCCAGCCTGCCGTTGAACGGGCTCCTGTCGAGTGGCCTGAAGTCTGAGACCGACCGGGTTTGGCGCTGCGCTCCCACCGCCTACAACGTCATGCTTCCGACCGATCCGGCAGCATCAGCCGTACACAGGCCAGAATCGACAGCAAAATAAAGGCTACGAAAACGCCGCAGCCGGCAGCTGCAGCCGACGCAGCAGCAGCCGGATGTTGTGTCCAACACCGCACAGCACTGCGTGAAGTGCATCGTAAGCGGCCAGCCATCTACACTACAGCGCCCTCAAACGGCAAAGAGGCGCCCCACCCGATTCAGATGGACGCCTCTTTTTGCTGTACAGGCCGTAGAACTGTGTACCCGGCACCGCTACGTGCCAGCCTCCGGCTTGACCGTCGTGTCGTGCTGCACCGGCGGCTCCCACCGGTGCGGCAGCAGCTCACCGATCCGGTTCATGGGCTGCGTCGGCAGTCGCGTCAGCACGTCGGTCAGGTATGCCAATGGGTCGTGATCACTGAGTTTCGCCGTCTGGATCAGGCCTCATGATGGCCGCCGCACGCTGGCCAGCTCGCAGCGAGCCGGTGAACAGCCAGTTGTGACGACCCACGGCCACCGCCGCAGCCGCCGCTCGGCGTGCGTGTTGTGTGTGCCTTGCCAAGGGCACGATTGTTCCGTCGGAGAAAGTCCGACCCGGCCAACTTGCGCTCCGGCCGGAAGCACAGGGAGCGGTGCAGGAGGTAACGAATGGACTGAAGCACTCCTTGAAAAGGGTCCCAACAGGTCAGCAGGTCATGCGGGCCGCGAAACGTGTGAACACTGAGCAGGCCTCGAAATCGCCAATGTGGATGCCGACTCGCCATAACAACGAGGAAGGCCGCTGGCGGTACGCAAGCGAGCGTAATGAGCCCGTGCCGCATCCACCGGGGTAGTGGTGGCAGCACGCATGACGAATGATCAATCGTGCAACAGGGAAGTCCACGACGGTGCCGGGTGGCAGTCCAGCAACTGCCGACCCCGTGAGGGGTGGAGGCGGCTGTCGTGGATGGCGGATGGGGTGTGTAGTGATGAAACCGGGTAATGCTGGCCGAGCGAGAGGCCCCTGTTGCAGTGCCGATACGCCAAAGCAGGAAGAGCCGGGATTGGCGCAAGCCCTAGCAACCCCGCCTGATTCGGTTCCGGACCCTGCAGAGCGTGTTACAGGCGAAAGCCAAGAGCGAAAGCAGCCTATCAGTTCTACAGTCTCTGGGACAAGGTGTGCCGGGCAGACGTACTGTGCGAAGCCTGGACGACGGTGCCGCCGGAACCGTGGTACCGCCGGGGTAGATGGCCAGACGTTTCGGGACATCGAGGAACTGGGATTGGAGACCTGGCTGCAAAGGACTGAGGCAGGAGCTGCGTACCGGAGCGAGTATCGGAGCAAGCCCCTGCTGCGTGTATGGATTCCGAAAGCAAGTGGCAGGCGCGCGCCCGCTGGGCATCCACCATCCGTGACCGTGTTAGCGCAGATGGCCATGCTGCTGATACTGGGACCGATCTTCGAAGACATGTTCCGGTGGCGGTATGGCTGTGAGGGCGTGGACGCGAAGATGGCGATGCGCGCATCCATTTTGGCACTGCCGATCGAGGGTGCCCGTGGTGTTGGATGCCGTCTCTGACTACTTCAGCACGGTCCCACGGCCATACGGTATGCGCTGCGTGGCGCGAAGGGTTGCCGACGGGACGATACTACGACGACTGTCCGTCGGTGGCGACGCACCGGTGGTCGAGCGAGCAGCCAGCGGTGGAGAAATCCGCACAACGGTTGCCCGTGAGCACAAACCGGGGTACCCGCAGAGGGCGTCATCTCGCCGCTACTGGCCAGCCTGTACTTTCGCCGCTTCATGCTGGCGTGGTATGGGGTGGGCACGCGCAGCGCTGAGGGCCGAAGTAGTGAATTACTGCCGATGACTTCGTGATCCTGTGCCAACAAGGAAACCGGGAAAGAGGCCATGGCAACCATGCGGCGCCTGATGCCCAAACTTGGGTTGAGGGTCAACGAGAAGAAGACCCGACTGGTCAGGCTGTCCGATGAGAGATTCGATTTCCTTGGGATACACCGTGGGACGTTTCTACGGACGTCACGGGCGCCCCTACTAGGGACGGGCTCCGTCGAGGAAATCGCTCAAACGGCTGAGGAAACGCATACGATGAGACGACATCACGCTGGTTCGGTCTGCCTGTCTCAGAAGAGGATAGAGGAACTCAATCCCATCCTCAGGGCTGGGCAAACTATTTCGATCAGGGGCCAGTGAGCCGGGCTACCGGACAGCATTGACACCTACGGCGCGACGGCTCAGAACTTGGTTGCGAAGGCGCAGTGTGACGGGGAAACGGGATACCGCCAACATCCCGACCAGTACCTTTCATGAGTTGGGACTGATACGCCTGGTGCCGATACCGCGCAACCGCTCGAACGCGAAGGTCTGATGTACTGCTGAGAGAGCCGGATGCGGGAAATCTGGCGTCGGTTCGAGATGTGGAAACGGAGCCATGGTACGGATAGTGAGGCACCGCCAACCGAAAGGGGCAGCCAACGATATGCCGGACCTGAGCGTCACCGCGCCACATCTCTACTCTACCCGTGAGGCAGCCGCCCGTCATCAGAAAGCGCATCAATGCGGCCTGGCGTTTGAGACTGTAGTCGATGGCTGCGCAGCCAGTTTGGTGCCGTTGGCCCACCTTCTGCCGTTACGGGCCCAGCCAGGTGAAGAAGGCATCGACTTGGGGCGCGAGTTCCCGCTGTCTGAGCGCGATGCGTTCCTCGATGTCAGATCGCGGATCCTTGCCTCGAAGGCGTGAACGACTTGATGTAGCCCAGCGCCTCTTCGGCCCAGCGGGCTTTTGCTGTGGATCCAGTGATCGTGGAACCTGCGCCGGGCGTGCGCTACGCAGCCCACCTCGATGATGCCTGCCGGAATCCCTTCGTAGCCGCCAAAGTCATCGCAGACCAGGCGCCCTTGATCGTCCAGAAAGCCCCGAGCATTCTCGCCGGCCCGGTTGTCGCTGGTGGTAGACCACCGCCCGGATGGCCTCTTTCTCCCAGGCACGAAGGTCCACAGCCAGCCTTTGCCAGCCTTCCTGCCCTCTTTGGGGACAGTCAGAATCCTGATGGGGGTTTTCGTCGGCGTGCAAGACGCCCTGTTCGAGCAATTCCTGCGCAGGGCATCCACGAGCGGTTGCGGCGCCACACCACGCTGACCCGCAGCTGCCCAGCGTGGAACGGGCAATCGTCAGGCCCGCCCGACCATAGATGGCTTCCTGACGGTACAGCGGCAGGGTGGTCGCCATATGCTGAGCCAGCACATGCGCCAGCAACCTCAGGGGTGGCGATCCCTTGTCGATGATGCACGGCGGCATCGGGGCCTGTTCGATGCGTTCGCAGTTCGGGCAGGCCCAGATGCTACGCTGTAGGTGCTCGACGAAGAAAGTACCCGGGATGTAGCCCAGTTTCGCGCTCATCATCGCGCACGTGTTTGAGTGCGCAGCCACGAGGCAGCTCCTGCTTGGCCGGGTCGTGACGGATCTCGGTACGTGGCGGCCCCGGCGGCAGGGGCTGGCGTTTGGGCTGGCGATGGGACTGCTTTTTCCCTCGCGGGGCGCTCGATCTGGAAGCTGTGTCTCGACCGCGGCCAGATCCTCGTCGATGGCCTCTTCAGAACAGCAGTCCTGGATGCCGGCGAGCTTCTCGCTCTTTTTGCCGAAGCGGATGCGGCGCAGGTACGCCAGCTCGACCTTGAGCTTTTCGTTTCTCGACCGTGGTGAAGCGGATTTTTCGTCGCGCTGGAGCCAGTTCCCGCTGTTGCTGTTCGAGAATTTGCTGCTTCTGGCACAGATCGTCCGCCTGCTGCTGCGGTTGCTGCATCAGCGGGCGGTGAACTCGCGCAGCTGCTGCGCATCCATGTGCGCGATGTCAGCGGTGAGTTCTGCAGGGGAAGCGGGCCGGTTCATGGGGCACGGTATGCCGGTGTTGGCCGCTGCCTGCCATCGGGAGATTTCCGGTTGCCCGCGGGGCAAATCCATCAGGTGAGACGGTCACGATCACCGGAATCACCGGTCACGATGCCGGAATGACCGGCCACATTGACCGGAACCGGTGCCGAATCCCTGAATCAGGCTGCGGTGATGATGCCCGCCGACCGGGGCAGCTGCCAGGGCAACCCAAGCACCAGGGCCTGCAGCTGCTGCTCGCTGATCTGCAGATGGTGCTCATCGCCGGCAGGGCCATCTGAGCAGACCCTCGTTGGAGACGACGGGCTGCCAGCCAGATACCCACGCCATCATGCACCAGAACCTTGGGCCGGTTGGCGCGACGGTTGGCAAAGACGTAGGCGTGATGCGGGTGGGCTGCGCCGAGACGCGGACGACGCGAACCAGCATCGAGTCCATGCCGGCACGCATGTCGGCGGGTTCCACGGCCAGCCAGATGGCATCGATGCGGATCATGCCAGCACCTGCCTGACCCAGGCGGCCGAGTCCTGTGCATGGCTGATCGGCCAGTGGATGGAGCTCGGTACCACCCGTTTGAGTTCGATGCGCAGCCCGGATCGGCGAGCACGCTCCGTGCGCTGACTGGCGGTTGCCCGGTGCGTGGGGCGTTGCTGCGTTCACGGCAGAGCTGATGATGACGACGCAGCATCAGAGGGACGAAAATGATCAGCGGCGGCGGCTGCATCGGCAGCAGAAGGGGGCGGTTGTGCCTCGGCCGGCCTCCTGGCGGTAACTACGCAGCCACTTGCGCAGCAGACTGGGACTGATGTCATGCTGCTGCTGGCAATGTGCGGCAGCGATTCTCCGAGTGCAGGCACTGGGCGGCAACCTCGACGCGAAGGCCCTGGTGAGCTGCGACGCGCACGGCCAGCGGGTAACGCGGTGTTGGTGAACATGGCGACCTCCTCTGTGAAGGGGGTCACTATCGCCTGTGGGCTATGTGGCGTTCAAGATGTAGATCACCGCGCGTTTTACAGTGCATCTCCAATGCCCCATGAGCCAGTTTCGGTCAAGTTTGCCATCGGTCTTCGTGCGGCTCTCATCGTCGGTTCGATGGCACTGCGGCGTCTGATCATCGCCCTGATCCCGCGCGTCACGCCTCGCCTCTGTCCTGATCGCAGGATTCTCACGCCCGGCACGTCAGCTCGCGATGGCCTTGTCCACAACGGCAGTGTCGATACGGCAATCTCCACAATCGACGCTTGCTCCAGTGCTCTGCAGGTGCTGGCCGTCGTACGGCCGGCCCAGCATCGATCTTGCGCCCACAACGAAACCTTCCCTGTGCGTCGTGGTGATCGGGGACCTGACACCGAACTCGTAGGGTTTCGGACGCTGCTTGCTGATGCATCACCCTCCGCGCATGCAGTGCGTACAGCTTGTTTTTATGCTTCGGTTGCTGCATCAGAATCCGTTCAGCCCGTGCCATCAGGTCATCAAGCCGTTTACGACGCAATGGGCCGGTCACCCTGCTCATTGCCGGTCGATATCCGCCAGATACGCCCGACCCGTTGCGCAGCTTGCCGAGCCTTTCATCGCTTGAACGTCTTGCATGCGCATGGCGGCCCACCCGCCTCGCCAGCTGAGGGGGCTACACGACTGTAGCTCTGCGCAGCTTCAGCGCCACACGCCCTGGCGCTTGACCAGATGCTGTCTGGTACGCTCGAAGCCGGGAATCCGTTGGATGCGCAATCGCTTTTCGGCATGACGGTCGTGTCCACGATCACCGTCTTGAAGCTGGATTCCTGGGCATGCCAAGCTCCTGCGCCAGAACCAGCGTCAAGACAGCATCTCTTCCACGCCAGCCTCGCCATAGCTGCACGCCAGCGTCAGGCTGGACGGATCAATCAGCGAGTCTGGTGCATGGGTAGAGTCTCCGGTGAAGACCTGCGTACGGGTTCTCACACACCCAGGTTTGCACGCTGCCATCATCGGACGGATCGAAGCGTGCTGCAGGATACAGCGGCTGCAATCAAACGAGGACGTGGCAGGGCCACGCCCGTGGAGACTTGGGACGGGTCCGCCACCCGGTGCATCGATGACGCTCACTGGATCCGGTCACCCGGCAGGATCGGCGGATCGCTTCGGGTTCAGGTGATCGCTGCAGCCATGATACCCGAACAGCTCGCCAGTCTGTGAGTGTGATGGCTTTGGACCCGCAGGGCGGAGAGTTGCGAAAGCGCAGGCCCTAGTCGCCGAATCCTGCAATTTCTGCGGGGTGACTCCCAGGCTCAGAGCACTGGGAATCAGGGCCGCGAGCGGGTTGTTCAGGATGGACTACACCTTAGGTTTGAGAGGTTTGTGCACTCAGATCATCTGCGCTTGGCAGTGAGTTGCGAGTTTGTTAGGCATTCCTCCGTAATCCGTTGCTTAAATTCGTCAATGGCCCTGCAAAACACCGCCGCACGCGCATGAACGCTTGATCGAAGGGGCATGGCGGGCCCGAAACTCGGAAACTAAAATGGGGTCACCAGAAACTGGAAGAGAAACGGAGGCGCGGCCGATGAGCACGGACGGCTTCTTCAGGGCTCGGATCGACCAGATGATCGCCTGTCGCACCCGCTGGCGGTGCTCGCGCAGCTCGCCGTGAGGGCGAACTGGAGAAGACGCTGGCGCCGGTCTTTTGCGCATCGTGATCGCCAGGGCGGGTCACACAGCAGCCGCTGTTCGGCCCAAGCCTGGAAGTGGCAGGCGCAGGCGCTGAGCAATGCGGGCCAGCGGTTGCCGATCGGTTGATGGTGTCGCTGCTGTATCTCAGCATGCGTTCAGCCTCAGTGACGAGGCGCTGGTGGAACGCTGGAGCGGGGAGGCGATGCTGTGGCAATACTTCAGCGGGCGCGGTGCTACGAGCACCGGCGGCCGTGCGATGCCACGCAGATCGGGCGCTTTCGCAAGGCGCTGGGGGAAGCGGGTGCGGAAGAGCTGCTGAAGACGACCATCGAAGCAGCGGGTGGCGATGAGAAAGGCCATCCGGCCCGGCTGAATTCGAGCGGGTGATCGTCGACAGCACGGTGCAGCCCAAAGGCCAGTGCGTACTCAGTGGATGCCCGATTGCTGGAAGATTGCGCGCCGCCAGGTGGTGAAGGCGGCCAAGGCAGCCGGCATCGCGCTGAAGCAGACCTTTGCGCGTGAGGGCGGCCAGCTGCGGCGCAAGGCCGGCAGATGCGCCCGCACGGCAGTTCAAACGGATGCGCAAGGTGCTGCGCCGGCAGCGCACGGTGCTGGGGCAGCTGATACGGGAGGTGCAGCGCAAGTTGCCTGGCGGGGCGAGATCAGCGAGAAGCTGCTGCACAAGCTCGAGACGGTGCTCGAACGCGCCGGCATCCTGCACCGGCAAAAAGCCGCAAGAACAAGCTCTATGCGATGCATGCCCCGAGTCAGAGTGCATCAGCAAAGGGGCAGAGCGCGGCAGCGCTCGAGTTTAGCGTCAAGACCAGCATCGTCTGCGCGCACCGCCAGGGAGCTGGTGGTGAAGCGCGCGCGCTTCGCGAACGGCCCGTGAGCGGGCACGTGCTCAACGCACAGCTGGAGCAGACCGGGTATCCTGCTGCAGGATGGGCGGCGGCCCCGTGAAGTGATCGTGGACTACTGGGCTGCCAGGGGCGTGGATCAGGACAACCCGGCGTAAAGATCCTGCACCGTGGACGCAGCAACTCGATGACAAACGCCAGCGCAAATGGGTCCCGGCGCCGACAGGCAATCAGGCCCTTGATACCGGTCATCTGAAGGCCGATCATCGTGGACCGGTGCTGGCTGGAAGGGGCGAGGTGATGCCCTACGCGGTGCTGTGCGCGGCGGGCTACAGCCTGCGCTGGCTGCTGCGGGCGGTGGCCCGTCTGGGGCTGGGGTGGTTTTGCGCTGTGCGCTGCTGCAGGGATTGCTGTTGTCGGTAACGATCAGGCGGCGAGACCGGCCGCTGCCTGCTGATCGCTGATTCAGGATTCCGCAGGGCCGACGCTCATTTCTTTCCTGGCGATAGCCGCCAGGAGGCGCCACCAGTGTCCGCGGTCATGCGGCGTCCTTGGCTCGGTTTGACAGTGACAAAATTGCGCGCAGTTTTGCCGTTTCGAATCAGTCGGGACCAGCATCACTACGCGGCGGGTGCGGCGCTCTATTTTGCAGTCAATGTCGAAAGTCCAGCCGCGCCAATCAGCCCGCACACAGACCTGGGAAGGAAGAGGTGCGCGGATCGGTGCTTCGTGGGTGAGATGGGGAGCGAGGTGAGCGTTTGACGCGCGCCTGAAATCAAGGACTTCTGGCACAGATGATGATGTCGTGCTCGTTGCATCAATGCTGGAATCGAGGTGCTGTGCGCTTGAAAACGGAGTCTGCAGTCTGAGAACTTGTCCGTTCCCGGCTGTCGCCGCATCAGCGAGGTTGAGATCTTCAGGGGCAAGGCGAGTCATTACGGCTGGAGACGCCGACACGGCCATTTGCTGCTCAAATTGCAGGGCAACGCTGCCGGGGGCGTTACACGACCAGCGGAGGTGCCACTGCGTGTGCGGGATCTTCGGGTGGCAGCCTGCGTGGTGTACCCTGGAGTTCGAACGTTTGGCGGGTACGGTGTTTCCGCGGTGACGGCAGCGTGCATGTGGGAGCGGCTTGACTGGCTGGCGCAGAATCCACGCTATCACCGGAAGCGCTTTTGCGCTGCATGTCGGCTTGGGTTGTGCACGAGCGCGAGCAGCAAGGCCGCGGCAGAGCTGCGAGCGGCTTCACGACAGCACAGTGGAAGGATCTGTCGAGAAGCTGTACGTGCAGGAGACAGGTTCGTCAGTGCCCGGTCGACGGCTCAGGCTGCCAGAGCGATAGGCATCGATGAGATAGCGATCAAGAAAGGGCCGCGCTACTCGCGTGGTGGTCGGTGATTCTGGACCAGAGAGCTGAGACCGATGGATGGGCGGCAGCGACCGACGCGCAAGCCGATGTGGAGCAGTTCTGCGCGCTGGGAGCAAGGCAAAAGCGATGGCATCGAGCTTGTGGTGATCGACATGTGGCGCCCGTTTCGCAGCGCGGTGCGCGACAAGGCCCCCAACGCAGCGATCGTGTTCGACGTTCCACATCATGCGGCATCTCGCAGGGCGCTCGATCAGGTCAGGCGCGACGACAGCAAAGCGTCTGCAAAGGCAGAGGACAGGTCGTGGATCAGGGGCGGCGCCCTCTACGCTGCCTGTCGGCGCAGGAGGAGACCTTGTGGCGGCCTGGAGGGACGGCAGAGCACTCAAAAAGCTGCTGGCAGCCGATAGCGGCGGGCTGAACACGACTACCTGCTGCAGGAGGTCGTTTGGGCGGCTGTGGAGCTACAGAGAGCGAGCGCGGTGCCAGGGCGTTCTTCGGTAGCTGGAAACAGAGCCTACGACGCAGCGTCATGAACCGTACCCGTGAAAGTTGCACAAATGATGGGAAGCGGCGTGTCAGGATGGCATTGCCGCCTACTGCCGACGAGGACCGGGTCAGCCTGGGGATGGCGGAGGGCTGAACAGCAAGATCCGGGTGAAACCCAGCGCGGTGCTTTTACGGATGCGGGATGAGACTATCTGAGGGCTCAAGGTCCATTGCCAGTTTCCTGCGCGCGCCCGGTGCACCCACGATCCGCAGGGCCGGAAAAGCGCCCATGCTGGCCACTGCCCACGGGCGCTTGCCGACCACGCCGCGCGCGCATCAGTGCCGATGCTGGCCGACGAGGGGCGTCTGCATTGCCGACGAATCGAGCAAACGCGCGCGGTGATCTACATCTTGAGACGCCACGCCGCCCGCAGGCGGTATTGCCCCTACAGAGGAGGTCCGTCGCGTTTCAACAACGCAGGTTTACCCGCTGGCCGTACGCGTCGCCAGCTTCACCAGGGCGCTGGCAAGGCCGAGGGTCGCCGCCAGTGCCTGCACTCTAACCGATCGCTGCCTCACATTGCGCAGCAACGCGGCATCGACGTCGATCCCAGTCTGCGCGGGGTGGCTGCGCGATTACCGCCAGGAGGGCGCCCGAGGCACGGCTGCACCTTCTTGCCGATGCGGCCGCCGCCGCCGATCATTTCGTCCCGCTTCCGGTGCTGGCGTCGTCATCATCAGCTCCCGCCGTGAATGCAGCAACGCACCGCGACGACAGCGCGCCAGTCGCGCACGGAGCGTGCAGCGCCGATCCCAGGCTGCGCATGCGAACTCAAACGGGAGTGGTACCAGGCTTTCCATCCACTGGCGGTCAGCCCTTGCAGGACTCGGCCGCCTGCAGACCAGGCTGGGTGCTGGCAGATCACGTCGGTACCATCTGGCTGGCCACGTGGAGACCCGCCGACATGCGTGCCGGCATGGACTCGATGCTGGTTCGCGTCAGTACGCGCGTCTTCCGCGCAGCGCGCCCGCATCACGCCTACGTCTTTTGCCAACCGCCACGCGCCAGCGGCTACACCGGTTTCTGCGTGCATATTTGGCGTGGGCATCTGGCTGGCAGCCCGTCGTCTCAACGAAGGGCGCAGTTCCAGATAGCCTGCGGCGGTATTGACAGCATCTGCAGATCAGCGACGGCGGCTGCGGGCCCTGGTTAGCATGGGCTGCCCTGGCAGCTGCGGTCGGCCGGGCATCATCACCGCAGCCTGATTCAGGGATTTCGGCGCGGTTCCGGTCAGTGTGGCCGGTCGTCCGAGCATCTGTGACTACGTGATTCCGGTCGATCATGACCGTTTCACTCCTGGATCGTTTGCCCACGCAGGTGGCAGCAAATCTCGATGGCAGGTGGCGTGGCCAATACCGGCATGCGTATGCGTAGACCGGCCCGCCCTCCCTGCAGACGCTTGCCGCTGACATCGCACTGTGGATTGCGCAGCAGCTGCGCCGAGTTCACCGCCGCTGATGCAGCAGCTACCAGCGGCAGGCCGGACGATCCATGTCTTCGAGCAGCGAGTTTACTCGAGACAGCAGCGCATGAACACAACAAAGCGCGACGAAAAGAATCCGCTACCACGGTCGAAGACGGCAAAGAGCTCAAAGGTCGAGGCTGGCGTACCTGCCTCGCATCCGCTTCGGCAAAAGGGCGAGAGCTCGCCGGCATCCAGGGACTGCTGTTCGAAGGAGGCCATCGACGAGGATCTGGCCGCAGTCGGCGCGGCTCGCCAAATCGGCGCGCACCAGCTGACGTCGAGGTCCGTCATGGCCAAACGCCCAGCCCCTGCCGCCGGGAGCTGCCCACGTGCCGAGATCCGTCGTGACCCGGCCGACGAGAGCTCTGGCCTGTGGCTTCGCACTCAGACACGTGCTGCGTGACGGAGCGCGAGAAGCGCTGGGCTGCGTCCAGGACCTTCTTCGTCGACACGCCTGCGTGGTGTCTGGGCCTGCGAACTGCGAGACGCATCGAACGCAGGCGATGCCGCCGTGCATCATCGACAGGGGATCGCCACCCCGCTGCTGGCGCACGTGCTGGTCTGGCCGATACGCGACCACGCTGCCGCTGTACCGGCAGGAGACCATCTATGGTAGGGCAGGCCTGACGAGTGCCCGTTCCACGCTGGGCGGCTGGGTGGGCCGGTGTGGTGTGGCGCTGCAGCCGCTCGTGGATGCCCTGCGCAGGGAGTTTAACCTTGCTCCAGACAAGTTCTGCACGCCGACAGAAACCCCCATCAGGATTCTGGCTGCCCCGAGGGAGGCACCGAAGGCCGGCAAGCGCTGGCTGTGAACCTTCGTGCCTGAAAGGAGGCCCATCCGGGTGGTGGTCTACCACTTCAGCGACAACCGGGCCGGCGAGAATGCCGCTTTCTGGACGACTGGAAGGGCGCCCTGGTCTGCGATGACTTTGGCGGCTACAAGAAAGGGATTCCGGCAGGGGCATCACCGAGGTGGGCTGCGTGGCGCATGCCCGGCGCAGGATTCCGCCAGGCACTGGATCCACGCCAAAAGTTCGCTGGCCGGCGAAGAGCGACTGGAGCCATCAAATCGTTTATGCCTTCGAGCCGGGATCGCGATCTGGCCGTCGAGACGGCCTGCGCTTCAGACGGCGGGAACTCAAACCCCAGATCGATGCTACTGGCAGCAGGCCTGCGGCGGCAGAAGAAGGTAGCCAGCAGCACCAAACTGGCCAAAGCCATCAGATGCAGCCGCAAACGCCAGGCCGCCTTGATGCGCTTTCTACCGATGATGGGCGGCTGCCCATGGACAACACACATGCGGAACGACGCAGCTGCGGCCGGTGGCCGTGGGTCGTCACAACTGGCTGTTCACGCGGGCTCGTTGCGGGCCGTGCCAGCGATGCGGCTGCCATCATGGGCCTGATCCAGGCGGCACAAACTCCAGCAGGCGCGGCCCGTTGGCAGACCCTGACCGGCAGTGTGCTGGCGCGACTGCCGGCACTGGCCGATGAGACCGGATCGGGGGCTGCTGCCGCGCTGCAGTGGGAGCCGCCGGTGCAGCCCAGGATGTGCGACGCGCAGCGGCCCCACCCCGGCTGCATAGCCGCGTTGCCTGCATCCACGCTTTTGACTGCCTGGGCGCCAAAACGGGTGTCACCCGCTGAATCAAGTGGGCACCTGTTTGGCAGTAGCTGTCCTTGAAACCGTGTGTAGATGGCTGGTCGCTTACGTTTCAAACGGCTGCAGGGCCGTCGTAGACACACGCGCGCACTGGATTTAACACTGGATTGCGCGCGGAACCCACAGCTGTTTGCACACTGGCCTTTGCCAGCGCGGGCTTCGATGGGAAGAGCCGGACGAGCAGAACGGGTCACGTCCGGTTCCGTGAGCACACCGAGGTTCCCTCGGGTGACTCGACACCAGTACAAGCGCTGAGGCCAGCCCCAGTTCCAGGTGGGCCGTGGTCGGGGCGGATCAACCAGTCCGGCGATCGCGTCATCCTGCACGCAGCTTGCCCTGGAGGTGGCAGCATCTCGCTGACGTTGAACATGCGGGCCATCGTGGACACATCCATGCCCCGTACCTGGCCCTCACTTGTAGAAGGTGGCGGTGCTATGCCGTAAAGCTTCCCGGACTGCAGGCACTGGGCGGCGACCTCGCCTGGAAGGCCCTGGTGAGCTACGACGTTTCCACCGGCTGGCGGTGTGGTGTGTGAACATGGTGAACCTCCTCCTGTGAGAGGGGGCCACGGCGATCTCAAGAGTCAAGTGCAACAAGAGGTCTGGCGTAGTCATCGAGAATTTTCGTCATGACTTCGTCAGGGTCTGAGCATCCAGCGCCAGGCGCGGGCGCCCGTTCATCGGTCAGGCAATGTCGTTCAGGCGGGTCTGGCTGATGGTTGAAAGATCCATGCCCTTGGGCGGGAACTGGCGCAGCAGACCATTGGTGTTTTCGTTGCTGCGCTGCCGCTGGGGCGTGGGGGTCCGCAGAACCAGATGTCGATGTTCGAGGCGCTCGCTGAGCTGCCGGAAACAGGCATTTCGCTGCCCCGGTCGTGGGTCAGGCTCTTGCGCAGGAGAGGCATCTTCTTCATCTGCCGCGTGAAAGCCTTCCAGCGCGGCCTCTGCCATCGCCATCATCCATCTTGCACGGGATCAGGTGAGCGGCTGACGCTCGACCAGCACTACCAACGGCAGAGCGGTTTGTAGGCCTTTCTGATCAGGTCGCCCCTCCCAGTGTCGGGAGTCAGGCGATCCTCGATCTCCTCAGGGGCGGTGCTGGATACGCGGCTCCTCGGGCACGAAACTGCGCGTTGTGCCGCTGTGGTGCGACGATTGCCCGACGAGGGTTTGGGCGGGCGCAGCGCCTCGATGAGGGGCCTTTCCAGCTCCCCACGGGGTTGGGCGCAGATGGTGGCGTGATGGTCTCGTGACTGACCAGGCCGGGGCGTTTTCGATGCTGGCATACGCCGTAGTCTGGCAGCAATTTGCTGGGGTGACCGCGGCAGGTACACGAGCCGGTCGAAGACGTACCGGTACAGGCGGGTGCCGGGAACAAGGACGGGCTCACGTCGGCTGTTCTGGCGTTGATTGTGTCTGCCAGTGGACGGCGGCCGGGTAGCATCATAGGGGACGTCTCCCAGCGGCGGAGTTCCCGGCTGATCGTGCTGGGGTTGCGGTTCAGCGCACGGGCAAGCGCCTGATGCTGCAGGGGCGGTTGTCTTCACGGGCGTGATGCAGTTCCAGCATGATGGCAGCCCCGCTCTTCAGGGCTCAGGTGGGTATAGGTTCCGGGTCTGTTCCATGGCGGCACCTCATATGGGGATGGGGTGTTGCACTTGAGATTAGAGTCTAAGCAGATCCCTGGAGCCCTTGGTGCCTGTCCCGATGTCCGGGCCCCTCAGCCCAGATGTCTGGTGCGCGTCGAACCGTTGCAGCTGTGTCCATCTCGCGACTCTCCTGTTGAATTGCAGCTATGCTAACAATACCATGTTTATGACACGAGTAAGAATAAGGAGCCTGTTCCAAAATCTGGTGACGGAGCGTATTCCGAGTTATTAACGGCCGACTATTTATACTCAGGTTGAGTCTGTTTGATCTTTCTGGTTGCTACTGTGATTTTATTGGCGCATTGTCATTTGCTTTAGTGTGGAAAGGTCAGAGGAGTCGTATAAAAGTAGAAAAAGTTTCCGCTATTTTGTAAGTTGTCAGGCGGCCTTCTGATCTATGTTTTGCATTTTCTTTTCTGGAAACCATCAGACATCAAAAATAGAAATAATAGAATAAATTGCTAGAAACAGTTAAGTTGATCTATAGTGTAATGATACGGTGAAGATTATCCAGAGGGACGCTGATCCATGCGTTGCTCGAGCAGCAGGTCGAGACGTACACCGGAGGCGGTGGCGGTGCAGCATACGAGGGCGAGCGGCTGACACTATGCGCACTGAACGCGAGGGCTGACCAGCTGGCGCACTGGGCTGCTGGAGTCATGGTCGCAGGGCAGGGGTCAGTAGTGTGGCCATCGTGGCACCACGCGTCCGATGCTTCTGGCACAGCTGGCCACGTGAAGGCTGGCGGCACCTATGTGCACGATCGACCCGGAGTTCCCGCAGGAGCGCCGGCTGTTCGCGCTCAAGGACCGCCGGGCGAAGGTGGTGCTCTCCGGTGATGCTGCGGTCGAGGCAAGGGATGCAGCACAGGCGGGCAGGACGTGCAATGGCTGGATCTGGGCCCGCGATGCAGGTTGATGGCAGGGGCTGCTCGACGGACAACCTGCAGTGCCGAAGGCCGAGGTGCGCAGAAGCGGCGTACGTGATGTGCACACTCGGGCTCGACAGGGCCCAGCCCAAGGGGGTGGCGGTGCTGCACCGCGCGATCAGCCGTCTGGTCATTTCGAACGGGTTTGCCGAATTGACGGCAGACGATGTGGTCGTGCGCTGCAGCAACACGGCGTTCGATGCCTCGACGCTGGAGGTGTGGGAGCGCTGCTCAATGGTGGCCGATACCGGTGGTGTCGCACGACCAGGTGCTGGATCCTGCAGCGGTTTCGGACGGATCATGCGTGAAGGTGTGGATGCGACGGTGCTCTGTACTGGAGTGCAGGGGCTGTTCAACCAGTATGCGGACCAGCTGCCGGAAGTGTTTGCGCAGCTGAAGCTACCTGATCGTGGGGAGATGTGCTCGATGCCCACGTCATCCGGCGGGTGCTGAAGAAAGTGCGCCGCGGAACCTGCTCAATGGTTATGGACCGACGGAGACGACGACGTTTGCGGCGACGTGCCGGCTCAATCGACCTGATCGACGGACGATGCCAGCAGGATGCCGCTCGGGCAGGCTGATCGGCAAACACACAGATCTACATTCTGGACGGTCAGGGGCCAGCCGGTGCCCGATTGGAGTGACAGGCGAGATCCACATCGGTGGAGATGGTGTGGCGCTGGGTGTACCTGAACCGGCCTGAGCTGACGGGACCGAGCGCTTCATCCCGGATCCGTTCAGCGATGAGCCGGATGCGCGGATGTACAGATCGGGTGACCTGGGTTACTGGCGCGAGGACGGTCTGATCGAGTTTGTCGGGCAGGAACGACTTCAGCGTCAAGATTCGAGTTTCCGGATCGAGCTGGAGATCGAGACGCGGCTGGGCGAGTTGCCCGAAGGTCAAGGAAGTGGTGGTGCTGGCGCGCGAGGCACCATCCGGGCGACAGGCGGCTGGTGGCGTACTGGACACCCGCGCAGGGCCAGCCGAAAGACGAACTGCCCAGGCCCGAACAGCTGCGGGACTATCTGAGGAAAGCCTGCCCAGTTGCATGGTACCGTCGGCGTTTTGTGCAGCTGGAGCGCGCCGCTGAACACAGATGGCAAGGTGGACAGGAAGGTGTTACCGGCGCCGGATGTGGATGCCTTCAGTCACGCACGAGTACGAAGCCCACAGGAGAGGTGGAGCAGCGTATGGCGCTGCTGTGGCAGGAAACTGCTGGTGTGGAGCGGGTTGGAAGAAACGACAACTTCTTCGATCTGGGCGGCAATTCACTGCTGATGGTGGCCTTGCTGGCCCGGTTGCAGGACGAGGGATTGTTTGTCTCTGCCGACGCGGGACTATCCCATGGGGCACCGACGATGAAGGATCTGGCGGCCCAGCTGGTCCATCGCCCGAATGGAGAGGATGCACGGCAGGCTGCCGGTAGTGGAATTCCAGAAGATGCACACGGATCCTGCCGGAGATGGGGTTGGCCGGCTTCGGACAGGCCGAGATCGACGCGATCGTCGCCAGGGTGCCGGGCGGTACGTCCAACATCCAGGACATCTACCCGCTGTCGACGACCCAGGAGGGCATTCTGTTTCACCACCGGCTGGATGAGAAGCGGGATGCCTATGTGGTCCATGAGGTGTTCCGGTTTCGATTCGGTGGCACGCTTCGAGGCCTTCTGCCGCGCTGCAGGAACTGGTCAGGCGCCATGACGCCCCGCGTACGATGTTCGTGTGGGAGGATCTGCCCGAGCCGGTGCAGGTCGTGCAGCGTCAGGCCAGAGCCAGTCTGCACACGGATGGTGCTGGATGCCGGACAGGATGCTGCAGGGGCGTTTCGCCACGGCTGCAGGCCCGGTTCGAGCGACTTGACCTTGGCCGGGCGCCGCTGGTGGGGATGGTGCTGGGCGAGGTTGCCGGGAAGAAGGAGTGTCATGGCGCGCTGACGATTCATCACATCATCACCGACCATGTGTCCATCGAGTGATGCTTGCGAAATCAGGGGCGCTGATGCGGGGCAGGGATCAGCCACGGCCTGCGCAGGACGGACAGGCAGGTTCCTACCGTGGGTTTGTGGAACACAGCCGTGATGCCGGTGAAAGGGCCCAGGCAGAGGCCTTTTTCAAGGGCATGCTTGCCGATTATGACGAGCCCGCGCTGCCGTTCGGGCTGCAGGACGTGCGTGGAGATGGTACGGCCATCGTGCAGAGGATATCGCCGGTGGAGCAGGTGCTGGCCCGGCAGGTTCGCCGTGTGCCTCGCAGCCTCAGGATCAGTCCTGCCATCGTGTTTCACCTGGTGTTCGGTTTGGTGGTCGGCAGGTTCTCGGGCCGAGGATGATGTGGTGTTCGGTACGGTCATGTCGGGGCGGATGGCGCGGTGGCGGGCATCGATCGCATGCTGGGCATGTTCATCAATGTGCTGCCGCTGCGGCTGAACATGGCGGGGCTGACGGTGCGGGGAGACGCTGCTGCAGCTCGAGCAGAGCATGGCAGGGCTGATCCGCACGAGAGTGCGTCAGCTTGCGCTGGCGCAGCGCTGCAGTGGTGTCGAAGGCGATGCCCCCGTTCAGTGCCTTGTTCAACTACCGGCACGGCGCGATGCACGACAGTGTCCGGGGTATGGACGGTGTGGAGTTTTCCGAGGAGATTGAGGGCGACCAACTATCCCTTCGGTCTGTCGGTGGATGACACGGGTGATGGTTTCGTGTTCGTCAGCCAGACGGATCCGTCGGTGGATGCCGGGCAGGGTGATCGGTTTCGCACCGGGCATTACGCAACGGGCTGCCTGCGTGCTGGAGCGCGAACCGACGATGCTGGCTGATTGCCTCGACATCATGCCGCAGCGGGAGCGAGAGCAGGTCATTCATGGGTTCAATGCGACAGAGGCTGAGTATCCGAAGGAAGCGCTGATCCATGAGCTGTTCGAGCAGCAGGCAGAGCGCACGCCTGAAGCGGTGGCGGTGCGGTACGAGCAAGAGCAGCTGACGTATGCGCAATTGAACGCGAAGGCCAACCAGCTGGCGCACCGGCTCAGGGGCGATGAGGGATGCTGCAGGGAGCTCCGATAATAAAAACCGGATGCACTGGTGGCGATCAGTGTGAGAGAAGCCTCGAGATGGTGGTGGGGCTGCTGGGGATCCTGAAGGTAGGGGCGGCGTATGTGCCGGTGGACCCGGATTATCCGGCAGAGCGGATCGCGTACATGCTCAAGCGACTCGCAGGCGAAAGGTGCTGCTGACGCAGAAGAGGTTGCAGGAACACCTGTTGGCTGCGGTCCAGGCGCTGGATGGAAGTGGCGAAGGTAGAGACAGTGTTGGCGGTGGTATTGGAGAGGTTCTGCTGCTCGATGAAGAGTCGACCCTATGCGGGTCAGCCCGAGGCCAACATCGGCCGCCAAGAGACAGGCCAGGACTCGAAGAATCTGGCGTACGTGATCTCACGTCGGGCTCGACTGGGCAACCCAAAGGGTGTGATGAGTCGAACACCGGCAACAGGACAACCTGTTGCCGGCTATCCACCATGCGCTATGGTTTGACGGGAAAGAGATCGGGTGCTGCAGTTCGTCTCGATGGCTTTCGATGTAGCGGCCCAGGAGATCTTCGGTACGTTGACTTCAGGTGCGACGCTGGTACTGCGCAACGAGGCCTGCATCGGTGACGGAGTGTCGTTCTGGCAGGCATGCCGGGCATGGGGCATCACGGTGGCGCACCCTGCCGGCGGCCTTCGGCACCGGCTGGCCTATGAAGTGCCGGATGAATTGCCCGCAGCGCTGCGACTGATCGCGCTTGGAGGCGAACGGCTGGATCCAGGGGCTCTGTCACATTGGTTTGAGCGTCAGGGCGAGCGGGTGGTGCTGCTCAACGAGTATGGACCGACCGAGGCGACGGTGACGGCCACGACCCGTGTGGTGCAGCCGCAGGAGATGGCGCGGGCGCCGATCGGCAGGCCGCTGGCCAATGTACGGATCTATGTGCTGGATGACCACAACCAGCCTGCACCGATCGGTGTGCAGGAGAGATCTTCATCGGTGGCGAAGGTGTGGCCAGGGGCTATCTGAACCGGCTGGAGCTGAGCGGAGAACGATTTGTGAAGGATCCGTTCAGTGAGGAGCCGGGAGCGCGGATGTACAGAGCGGGGGATCTGGGCTACTGGCAGGCCGATGGTGTGCTGCAGTTTGCGGGTCGCAACGATGATCAGGTCAAGATCCGGGGCTTTCGGGTGGAGCTGGGCGAGATTGAGGCGCGGCTGGGAGAATTTCCGCCGGTGAAGGAAGTGGTGGTGCTGGCGCGCGAGGACCATTCGGGTGACAGAGCGGCTGGTGGCGTACTGGACGGCCCATGAGGAACTGGCTGAGGAAGCCTTGCCGGATGTGGAGCGGCTGCGTGATCATCTGAAGGCGGAGCTGCCGGCGTACATGGTGCCGTCGGCATTCGTGAAGCTGGAGGCGATGCCGCTCACGCCCAATGGGAAGGTGGATAGGAAGGCGCCGCCGGCGCCGGATGCGGAAGCGCTGGTCACACACTATGTACGAGGCGCCACAGGGACCGGTGGAAGAGGTGCTGGCGGGCATCTGGCAGGGAGCTGCTGGGTGTGGAGCGTGTGGGGAGAAACGACAGTTTCTTTGATCTGGGTGGACACTCGTTGCTGATCGTGTCGATGGTGGAGAAACTGCGTCAGGCAGATCTGAAAGCCGAGATACGTCAGGTGTTTCATGCGGGGGAGTCTGGCGGCACTGGCGGCAGAGATCAGTGGGCAGGAAGTCGATACGTGGGAGGCGCCTGCCAATCTGATTCCGCAGGATTGCACCCATATCACGCCGGATATGCTGCCACTGGTGGAGCTGGATCAGGCGCAGATCGATCGGATAGCGGAGACGGTACCAGGAGGGATGGTCAATATTCAGGACATCTACCCGCTGGCACCATTGCAGGAAGGTGTGCTGTTCTATCATCGTTTCCACCGGAATAATGATCCCTATCGTAACGACGGTGATTGTTTCGTTTTGATTCGCAGGAGAATTTTGATCGTTTCGCTCATGCCATGAACCGGGTGGTGGAGCGGCACGATGTACTGCGCACGGCGATTTTGTGGGATGACCTGCCACGGGCAGTGCAGGTGGTGCATCGGCATGCTGAGCTGGTAACTGAACCGCTGAGGTTGCCGAACGGGGTGACGTCCTGCAGAGCATCCAGAGTTATCTGGATCAAGCCACCCTGTCGATGGGATCTGTCGCGGCCACCGCTGCTGAATCTGCGGCCCGTACGCGTGACTGGTCGAATGGAAGAAGAAGGGGGTCTTGCCATGCCGTACTGATGTCTTCATCATGTGATAGGGACCATGTGTCGCTGGATGTGATGATGCGTGAGGTGGGCAGATTCTGGAAGGGAGAAGAAGATGCTCTGCCGGTGCCGGTGCCGTATCGGGGGTTTGGCGTCACAATCTGGACAGGCAGCGCGAGACCGATGCAGAAGATGTTCTTCCGGCGGATGCTGGGGGATGTGGATGAGCCAGACGGCACCGTTTGGCCTGACGGATGTCTGCAGGGTGACGGCACAGCGATCAGGGGAAAGTGAGCTGCTGGGAGAGACGCTGTCACGGCGGATCAGGGAATGTATGCGCAAGCTGGGCATGAGTGCAGCGACTCTGTTCCATGTCAGCCTACGCGCTGGTGCTGGCTCGGTGTGTGCATCGAGACGATCGTTGTGTTTGGTAGCGTGCTGTCAGGTCGCATGGGTGGTGTGGCTGGTGCGGACCGGATGATGGGGATGTTCATCAATCACGCTGCCGGTGCGGTTGAAAGCTCAGGCGGCGTGGGCGTGCTGGAGCGATGCGTGCAGCGCAGGATATGCTGGTGGATCTGCTGAAGGATGAACAGACGCCTCTGGCTGTTGTCTGGCCGCACAGTGGGTTGGATAATGGAGCGACGTTGTTCAGTGCTGTCCTCAATTACCGGCACAGCCATGGTTCGAATGATGCGTCCGTTCAAGCTGGCATGCTGGGCTCGTTGAGGCGAGAACGCACCAACTATCCGTTTGGCGTCTCGGTTGATGATTTCGGCCAGAGGTTTGGTCTTAATGTAGCAGACAAATGCCGCAGTGAAGTTGATCCTGCCAGCGCAGGGGAAGTACATGGAGCGAGCTGTTTCTGAGGTGGTTGGTGCTTGAGAGCAATTTCCATCGTAATTGCTGTCTTTGCAGATTATTTCCTGATGAAGAGCGACAACGGATTCTGGAGAGTTTCAGACGCGCAGGCCGAGTATCCGAAGGAAGCGCTGATCCGCATGAGCTCTTTGAGCAGCAGGTCGAGCGGACACCGCGAAGCGGTGGCAGTGCGGTACGAGGACGAGCAGCTGACGTACACAGAGCTGAGATGCAAGGGCCAACCAGCTGGCGCACCGGCTCAGGGCGATGAGGGATGCTGCGGGAGCGCCGTTGGTGAAGCCAGATGCGCTGGTGGCGATCAGTGTGGAGCGCAGTCTCGAGATGGTGGTGGGCTGCTGGGGGATCCTGAAGGCGAGGGGGCGGCGTATGTGCCGGTGATCCGGAGTATCCGGCAGACCAGAATCGCGTACACATGCTCGGGGATTCACAGGTGAAGGTGCTGCTCACGCAGAAAGCTGCAGGAGCGCCTGCGGGCGGCGGTTTGGAGTGAGGTCAGTGACCCAGGACAGATTCTGCTGCTGGATGAGGAATTGACGTATGCGGGGCAGCCTGAAGGCAACATCAGCCGATGAGACGGGTCAGAACGCAGGAATCTGGCGTATGTGATCTCACGCTCAGGCTCGACGGGGCAGCCCAAGGGCGTGATGGTTGAGCACCGCCAACAGGACACTGCTGCCGGCCATCCACCGTGCGTATGGCCTGACGGAAAGAGACCGGGTGCTGCAGTTCGTCTCGGTGGCTTTCGATGTGGCGGCCCAGGAGATCTTCCGGGCACGTTGACTTCAGGTGACGCTGGTGCTGCGCAACGAGGCCTGCATCGGTGACAGTGTATCGTTCTGGCAGGCGTGTCGGGCGTGCATTACAGTGGCATACTGCCGCGGCCTTCTGGCATCGGCTGGCTCATGAAGTACCGGATGGGTTGCCTGCAGCGCTGCGACCGATCGCGCTTGAGCGAACGGCTGGATCCAGGCTCTGTCACATTGGTTTTGAGCGCCAGGGCGAGCGGGTGGTGCTGCTCAACGAGTATGGCCCGACCGAGACGACGGTGACGGCCAGCGCGCATGCGGTGAAGGTGCAGGAGGTTGCGCACGTGCGCCGATCGGCAGGCCGTTGCCCAATGTACGGATCTATGTGCTGGATGGTCGGCGGGCAGCCAACGCCGCTGGGTGTGCAGGGAGAGATCTGCATTGGTGGTGAAGGGATGTGGCCCGCTACCTGAACCAGCCGGAACTGACCGGAGAGCGATTCGTGAAGGATCCGTTCAACGACGTGCCGGGGAGCGCGGATGTACAGAACGGGGACCTGGGTTACTGGCAGGCCGATGGTGTGCTGCTGCGTTTGCAGGCGTAACGATGATCAGGTCAAGATCTCGTGGTTTTCGGCAGAGCTGGGCGAGATCGAGCGCGACTCGGGCGAGTTGCCCGAGGTCAAGGAAGTAGTGGTGCTGGCGCGCGAGGACCATCCGGGGACAGGCGGCTGGTGGCGTACTGGACGGCCCATGAGGAGCTGGCCGAAGAGGCGTTGCCGGATGTGGAGCGGCTGCGTGATCATCTGAGGGCGGAGCTGCCGGCGTACATGGTGCCGAGTGCGTTCGTGAGGCTGGGGGCGATGCCGCTCACGCCCAATGGCAAGGTGGACAGAAAGGCGCTGCCGGCGCCGGATGCGGATGCGCTGACTGCACGTGCGTACGAGGAGCGCGGGCCGGTGGAAGGGTGCTGGCCGGTATCCGGCAGGAGCCGCTGGGCGGAGCGGGCAGAGAACGACAGTTTTCTTCGACTTCGGGAGGACACTCGCTGCTGGCGGTGGCTGATGGGCCGCATGCGCCGTGAGTTGGGCCAGGAGATCGAGCTGCGGGAACTCTTCGATGCACCGACACTGGCTGCGGTTGCCAGCCGGCTGCAGCAGGCCGATGAGTCGTTCGAGCGCTCCGATCGAGCCGGCAGACCGGACGAAGGATCTGGTGCTGTCATGGCAGCAGCAGCGGCTGTGGTTCCTGGAGCAGCTCGAAGACCTGGGGTCGGCGTATCACGTCCCGGGCCGTGTTGCGTCTGCAGGGTGAGCTGGATCGTGAGGCGCTGCAGCGCACGCTGGACGCGATCCTGGCACGTCACGAAGCACTGCGTACTGGTGTTCGTGCGCGCAGACGACGGAGAGCTGGTGCAGCGGATACTGCTGGAGCAGCCGTTTGCGCTGGCGTGTGCGATCTGTCCGAACTCGAGCAGCAGGAGAGGAACAGGCGAAGCAGGCGCTGATGGAAGAGACGCTGCACGCGCCGTTCGATCTGACGCAGGACATCTCTGATCCAGGCGAGTCTGGCGAAGTTGATGAGCGGATCGCGTGTTGAACCTGTGCATGCACCACATCGTGTCGGATGGTTGGTCGACGGGAGTGCTGACACGGGAGCTGGGGTGCGCTGTACGCAGCGTTCAGCCAGGGGCAGGAGAACCCGCCGCCGGCATTGCCGATCCAGTATGCGGACTACGCGCAGTGGCAGCGTCAGTGGCTGATCGGCGAGCGGTTGAAAGAGCGACGTCCTTCTGGAAGGAGGAACGTCGGAGCGCACCATCACTGCTGGAGCTGCCGACGGACCATCCGCGGCCGCAGTGCAAAGCTTTGCCGGCAGCATGGCAACGTTCGAACCGGACGAGGAGATCACGCAGGGGACCAATGCGCTGGCCAGACGGCACGGGGCGACGCTGTTCATGGTGCTGCAGGCCGGGTTTGCGGGTACTGCTGGGCAGACTGAGCGGCCAGGACGATGTGGTGGTGGGCACGCCGGTGGCCAACCGCAGAAGGAGCGAGCTGGAAGGGCTGATTGGGTTCTTTGTGAACACGCTGGCGCTGCGCACGCGATTGGATCCCGCAGGCAACGGTTGCAGAGTTGTTGGCGCAGGTCAAGGATCGCACGCTGGCGGCTTTTGGTCACCAGGATGTGCCGTTCGAGCAGGTGGTCGAGGCGGTGAGCCCGGAGCGGAGTACGAGTCACAGCCCGCTGTTCCAGGTGATGCTGGCGCTGCAGAACAACGCGGAAGAGGCGCTGCAGCCGCCGGGTCTGACGCTGGGACAGGAGGAATTCGGACACGATACGACGCACTTCGATCTGACGGCAGTCGCTGGGCGAGGCCGATGGGCGGCTGCAGGGGAGCGCTGGAGTACAGCACAGCGCTATTCGAGCGAGACGGTCGAGCGTTGGCTGGGGCACCTGAGGGTGCTGCTGTCGGCGATGGTGGCCGATGAGGCCTGCACATTGGCCCAGTTGCCGCTGTTGACGGAGCCCGAGCGGGAGCAGGTCATCAGAGGGTTCAACGCCACGGAAGCGGCGTACCCGAAAGAGGCGCTGATCCATGAACTGTTCGAGCAGCAGGCAGAGAGCACGCCGGAGGCGGTGGCGGTGCGGTACGAAGACCAACAGCTGACATATGCGCAATTGAACGCGAAGGCCAATCAGCTGGCCCATGGGCTGTTGGAGAATGGAGCGGGTCGTGGCCAGTGTGTGGCCATCGTGGCACCACGCGGCATTCCGATGCTTCTGGCGCAGCTGGCTACATTGAAGGCTGGCGGCAGCTATGTGCCGATCGATCCGGAGTTCCCGCAGGAGCGTCGGCTGTTCATGCTGCGAGGACCGCCAGGTGGCGAAGGTGGTGCTTCCGGTGATGCAGCGGTCGAAGCGGAAGACGCTCCAGAGGCAGGGGCAGGATGTGCAATGGCTGGATCTGGGCAATGCGATGCAGGTTGTGGCAGGGCTGTCAACGGACAATCCTGCAGTGCCGAAGGCCGAGTGCGCCAAGGCGGCGTACGTGATGTATACCTCGGGCTCGACAGGACAGCCCAAGGGGGTGGCGGGTGCCGCACCGTGCGATCAGCCGGCTGGTTATTGCCAATGGGTTTGCTGAGCTGACGACAGACGATGTGGTCGTGCATTGCAGCAATACGGCGTTCGATGCCTCGACACTGGAGGTGTGGGGGCGCTGCTCAACGGTGGCCAGATACCGATTGTGTCGCATGACCAGGTGCTGGATCCTGTTGCGTTCGGTCGGATCATGCGTGAGGGTGGTGCGACGGTGCTGTACCGAGTGCAGGGCTGTTCAGCAGTATGCGGATCGGTTGCCGGAAGTGTTTGCGCAGCTGAAGTACCTGATCGTGGGGGAGACGTGCTCGATGCCAACGTCATCCGGCGGGCGTGCTGAAGAACGGTGCGCCGCAGAACCTGCTCAATGGGTATGGACCGACCGGAGACGACGACGTTTGCGGCGACGTGCCGGCTCAATGACCTGGTCGATGGGACGATGACGCAGGTGCCGATCGGGCAAGCCGATTGGTAACACAAAGGTCTACATTCTGGACGGTCAGGGTCAGCCGGTGCCCATTGGTGTGACCGGAGATCCACATTGGTGGAGATGGTGTGGCGCTGGGGTACCTGAACCGGCCTGAGCTGACGGCGAGCGCTTCATGCCGGATCCGTTCAGTGATGAGGCGGATGCACGGATGTACAGGTCGGGAGACCTGGGTTACTGACGCGAGGACGGTCTGATCGAGTTCGTGGGCAGGAACGACTTCCAGGTCAAGATTCGTGGTTTCCGGATAGAGCTGGGAGAGATCGAGGCGCGGCTGGGCGAGTTGCCCGAGGTCAAGGAAGTGGTGGTGCTGGCGCGCGAGGACCATCCGGGCGACAGGCGGTTGATGGCGTACTGGACGGCTCGTGAGGAATTGGCCGAGGAAGCCTTGCCGGATGTGGAGTGGCTGCGGGATCACCTGAAGGCGGAACTACCCGAATACGTGGTGCCCAGTGCGTTCATGCGTCTGGAGACAATGCCGCTGAACACGAGTGGCAAGGTGGACAGGAAGGCGCTGCCGGCGCCGGATGCGGATGCGCTGACCGCACGTGCGACGAGGAGCCGCAGGGCCGGTGGAAGAGGTGCTGGCTGGTATCTGGCAGGGAGCTGCTGGGCGTGGAGCGGGTAGGGGAGAAAACGACAGTTTCTTCGACTTGGGAGGACACTCGCCGTTGATCGTGTCGATGGTGGAGAAGTTGCGCCAGGCGGGTTTGCAGGCCGAGATCCGTCAGGTGTTTCAGGCAGGGGAGCCTGGCAGACCCTGGCAGCGGGGATCCGTGGGCAGGAGATCGATACCTGGCAGGCGCCAGCCAACCTGATTCCTGATGGGTGCACGCACATCACGCCGGAGATGCTGCCGCTGGTGGAACTGGATCAGGCACAGATCGAGCGGATAGCCGAGACAGTACCAGGAGGGATGGTCAACATTCAGGACATCTATCCGCTGGCACCGCTGCAGGAAGGGGTGTTGTTCTATCACCGATTCCATCGGTACAACGATCCGTATGTACTCGCCGCCATCGTGTCGTTTGCCCCTAGCGGCAGCAGTTCGAACGTTTTTGCCCAGGCCCTGAACAGGGTGGTGGCGCGGCATGACGTGCTGCGCACGGCGATTCTGTGGGAAGGCTTGCCGCAGGCGGTGCAGGTGGTGTACCGGCATGCGGAGCTGGTGACGGAGCCGCTGGAGATTGCCGATGAGGGGCGATGCGTTGCAGAGCATCCGGGTGTATCTGGATGGAGCACCGCTGTCGATGAACCTGGCCGAGCCACCGTTGCTGAATCTGCGGCCGGTGCACGTGGCCGGACGGGTGGAGGATGAAGGCGGACAGTGTCATGCCGTGCTGATGTTCCATCACGTGATAGCGGATCACGTATCGCTGGATGTGATGATGCAGGAGGTGGTGCAGATCCTGGAAGGAGAGGAGGATGCGCTGCCGGCGCCGATGCCTATCGGGGCTTTGTGGCGCACAGTCTGGACACGCAGAGAGAGGCCGATGCGGGAAGCGTTCTTCCGGCAGATGCTGGGGATGTGGGATGAGCCGACGGCGCCATTCGGGCTGATGGATGTTCATGGTGACGGTACTGCGATCAGGGCGAGCGAGCAGTTTCTGGGAGAGGCGCTGTCGCAGCGGATCAGGGAGTGTGTTCGCAACTGGGCATGAGTGCGGCGACGCTGTTTCATGTGGCCTGCATGGTCTGGTGCTGGCCAGGTGCACGACGCGCAATGATGTGGTCTTCGGCAGTGTGCTGTCGGGGCGCATGGGAGGCGGCTGAGCGGACCGATGATGGTATGTTCATCAACACGCTGCCGGTGCGACTGAGGCTGCAGGGTGCGAGTGTGCTCGAGGCGATGCACGCAGCCCAGGACGTGCTGGTGGATCTGTTGAAGCACGAGCAGACGGCACTGGCGGTGGCGCAGCGCCGCAGTGGTCTGGACAACGGTGTAGCGCTGTTCAGTGCGATGCTGAACTTCCGGCACAGCCAGGGCACGGATGAGCTGGCAGGGGCGTTCCGGCATGGGGGACGGTCGAAGCGAAGGAGCGGACGAACTACCCGTTTGTAGTGTCGGTTGACGATCTTGGTCAGCGATTTTTGCACTGACGGCCCAGGCGGACGCCAATGTTGTCGAGCCGGAACGTGTTCTGGAGTACTGGGCCGTGCGGTACTTGGGCTGGTAGAGGCGCTGGAGGTTGATCAGGATAAGGGGTGCTGCAATTGGAAGTGCTTCCAGCCCGAACGTGAGCAACTGGTCTCATGGGTTCAATGCCACGGAGGCGGCGTATCCAAAGGAGGCGCTGATCCATGAGCTCTTTGAGCAGCAGGTCGAGCGCACGCCGGAGGCGGTGGCGGTGCGGTACGAAGACCAACAGCTGACATATGCGCAATTGAACGCGAAGGCCAATCAGCTGGCCTCAGGGCTGTTGGAGAATGGAGCGGGTCGTGGCCAGTGTGTGGCCATCGTGGCACCACGTGGTGTTGAGATGCTGCTGGCGCAGCTGGCGACACTGAAGGCTGGTGGCACCTGGCGTGCCGATCGATCCGGAATTCCTGCAAGAGCGGCGCCTGTTCGTGCTCGAGGACCGCCGGGCGAAGGTTGTGCTGTTTGATGGAGAAGCAGCACAACCGACCGATGCGGGGCCTGGCCAGGGGGCTACACAGTGGCTGGAACTGGGCCGGGTGCTGAGGGACGTGGCAGATCTGGCCACGGGCAATCCGGCGGTGCCGAAGGCCGAGTGTGCCAAGGCGGCGTATGTGATGTATACCGGCTCGACAGGGCAGCCCAAGGGGTGATGGCCCCGCACTGTGGTGGAACCGTCTGGTGTTTGCCAACGGATGATGCGGACATCACACCGGAGGATGTGCTGGCGCATTTCAGCAATCCGGGCGTTCGATGGACTCGACCTGAGACCTGGGGGTACCGCTCAATGGGGCGCGGGTGGTGATCGTGCCGCAGGAGACGGTGCTGGATCCGGTCCGGTTCGGACAGCTGCTGCTGGATGAAGGGGGTCACGACGATGTTCGTGACCATCGGGCTGTTCCACCAGTATGCGGATGCACTGGCCGAGCCGCTGAGTCGGCTGAAGCACCGCTGCGGGTGGTGACGTGATCGAGCCGAACACGATCCGTCGCGCTGCTGAAGTACGGTGCCCCTGAGAATTTCATGGCGGCCTATGGATCGACGGAGACGACGACGTTTGCGACGACCCGCCGGGCTCAACGACCGGATCGATGAGGGGCGAGCCAGAAGATTCCGCTGGGCAGGCCGATCGGCAACACGCAGGGTCTACATTCTGGACTGGTCAGGCCAGCCGGTGCCCATTGGTGACCGGAGAGATCCATACTGGTGGAGATGGTGTGGCGCTGGGTACCTGAACCGGCCTGAGCTGACGGCCGAGCGCTTCATACCGGATCCGTTCAGTGATGAGGCGATGCACGGATGTACAGGTCGGGAGACCCCGGGTTACTGGCGCGAGGACGGTCTGATCGAGTTTGTGGGCAGGAACGACTTTCCAGGTCAAGATCCGTGGTTTCGGACAGAGCTGGGCGAGATCGAGGCGCGGCTGGGAGGTTGCCTGAGCTGGAAGGAAGTGCTGGTGCTGGCACGTGAGGACCATCCGGGACGACAAGCGGCTGGTGGCGTACTGGACGGCCCGTGAGGAACTTCCTGAGGATGCATTGCCGGATGTGGAACGGCTGCGTGATCGACCTGAAGGCAGAGCTACCCGAATATATGGTGCCGTCGGCGTTTATGCGTTTCGAGACAATGCCGCTGAATACGAGCGGCAAGGTGGACAGGGAAGGCGCTGCTCGGCGCCGGATGCGGATGCGCTGGTCACGCATGCCTGGGAGGCGCCACAGGGTCCGGTGGAAGAGCTGCTGGCTGGAATCTGGCAGGCGCTGCTGGGGTGGAGCGTGTGGGGAGAAACGACAGTTTCTTCGATCTGGGCGGACACCCGACCGCTGGCGGGCACAGCTGATGGGCCGCATGCGACGGGAGCTTGGCCAGGAGATTGGGCCAGGAACTCTCGATGCGCCGACACTGGCTGCGTGGTTGCCAGCCGGCTGCAGCAGGCCGACGAGGCGCTGAGCGCTCAATCGAGCCGGCAGACCGGGCGAAGGATCTGGTGTTGACGCGGGCACAGCAGCGGCTGTGGTTCCTGGAGCAGCTCGAAGACCTGGGGATCGGCCTATCACATCCCGGCCGTGTTGCGCCTGCAGGGTGAGCTGGACCGTGAGGCACTGCAGCGCACGTTGATGCGATCCTGTCCCGCCACGAGGCATTGCGTACGGTGTTCGTGCGCACGACAACGGAGAGCCGGTGCAGAGGATACTGCCCGAGCAGCCGTTTGCGCTGGCGTATCACGATCTGTCACAGCTTGCAGAGGTCGAGAAGCGAACAGGCCAGGGCGTCTCTGACGGAAGAGACGCTGCACAGGCCGTTCGATCTTGCGCAGGATGTGCTGATCCGGGCGAGTCTGGCGAAGCTGGCGAAAAGGACTACATCCTGAACCTGTGCATGCACCACATCGTATCGGATGGCTGGTCGATGGGTGTGCTGACACGGGGAGTTGGCGGCGCTGTACGAGGCGTTCAGCCAGGGGCAGGAGAATCCGCTGCCGGCGTTGCCGATCCAGTATGTGGATTACGCCCAGTGGCAGCGTCAGTGGCTGAGCGGTGAGCGGCTCGAGCAGCAGGTGGCCTTCTGGAAGGAGGAACTGTCGGGAGCGCCATCGCTGCTGGAGTTGCCGACAGATCGCCCCCGGCCACAGGTACAGAGTTTTGCCGGCAGCATGGTGCCGTTCAGAACTGGATGGGCAGATAACAGCAGGGGCTCAATGCGCTGGCCAGACGGCACGGGGGCGACGCTGTTCATGGTGCTGCAGGCCGGGTTTGCGGTGCTGCTGGGTAGGCTGAGTGGTCAGGACGATGTGGTGGTGGCACACGGTGGCCAACCGCAGAAGGAGCGAGCTGGAGGGGCTGATCGGGTTCTTCGTGAACACGCTGGCGCTGTGCACGCGATTGGATCCACAGGCAACGGTTTCAGAGCTGCTGGCGCAGGTCAGGGAGCGCACGCTGGCGGGGTTTGGGCACCAGGACGTGCCGTTCGAGCAGGTGGTCGAGGCAGTGCAGCCAGGCGCAGCATGAGCCACAGCCCGCTGTTCCAGGTGATGCTGGCGCTGCAGAACAATGCAGAAGTCGAGCTGAAGCTGCCGGGTCTGACGCTGGGGCAGGAGGGAATTCGGACACGATCGACGCACTTCGATCTGACATTGTCGCTGGGCGAGGCCGAAGGGAAGCTGCGGGGGTGTGAGTACGGCACGGCGCTGTTCGAGCGAGAGACGGTCGAGCGCTGGCTGGGCCACCTGGGAAGGTACTCGCTGTCGGCGATGGTGATCGATGAGGCCCTGCACATTGGCTCAGTTGCCGCTGTTGACGGAGCCGGAGCGTGCGCAGGTCATTCATGGGTTCAATCGCGACAGAGGCTGAGTATCCGAAGGAAGCGCTGATCCATGAGCTGTTTGAGCAGCAGGTCGGGCGCACACCGGCGGAGGTGGCGGTGCGGCACGAGGACGAGCAGCTGACGCATGCGCAATTGAACGCCAGGGGTCAGCCAGCTGGCGCATCGGCTCAGGCGATGAGGGATGCGTCGGGCGCGCCGCTGGTGAAGCCGACTGCGCTGGTGGCGACGGTGTGGAGAGAAGCTCGAGATGGTGGTGGGGCTGCTAGATACTGAAGGCGGGGGCGGCGTATGCCGGTGGACCGGAGTATCCGGCAGACCGGATTGCGGTACATGCTCGCGACTCGCAGGCACAGCGTACTCGCTGACGCAGAAGAGGCTGCGCAGCAGCGGCTGCAGGCAGCGGCCTGGGGAGATGACAGAGGTTCGGGAGCGATTCTGCTGCTGGATGAGGAATCGACGTATGCGGGTCGAGCCCGAGGCCAACATTGGCCGGAGGAGACAGGCCAGAACTCGACGAATCTGGCGTATGTGATCTACACCTCGGGCTCGACGGGCCTTCCCAAAGGGGCAGTGATGCTCGAGCATGCCGGTGTGCAATCTGGCAACCCCGCAAAAGGCGGAACTGGACATCGATGAGACGAGCCGTGTCCCTGCAGTTTGCGTCGTTCAGCTTCGATGCCTCGTGCCTGGGAAGTGGTGATGACGCTCGCCACGGCGCAAGCCTGCACCTGTCGACGAAGGAGCGGTTGATGCCGGGCGATCCGCTGCGGACATTGCTGCAGGAGCGGAGCATCACCCATGTGACGCGCCGCCAACGGCACTAGAGTGCATTGGGGAACCTGATGGGCTGGAGAGCCTGGAAGACGCTGGTGGTGGTGGGAGGGCATGCCCGCCGCAGCGCTGGCGCAGCAGCATGGCGGGACAGGACGCACTTCATCAACGCCTGTGGACCGAGCCGAAGGACGGTGATAACGTACGATGGCACCGAACTACGATGGCGACGCGGGTCAGTGCTGATCGGAGCGCCAGTGGCCAATGCGCGGATCTACATTCTGATGAGCACAGGCAGCCAGTACCACTGCGTGTGCCGCAGAGATCTGGATTGGTGGAGCCGGTGTTGCCCGGCGGTTACCTGAACCGGCAGGAGCCGACGGCGGAACGTTTTGTGGACGACCCGTTCAGTGAGGAGCCGGGTGCGAGGATATACCGCACGGGGGACCTTGGCCGGTGGCGCAACGATGGCCAGATCGAGTAGTCTGGGCAGGAACGACTTTGCGTCAAGATCCGGGGGTCGGATCGAGCTGGCGAGATCGAGGCGCGGCTGGCTGCACTGGCGCAGGTCAGAGAAGCCGTGGTGGTGGCACGTGAGGACCATCCGGGCGACAAGCGGTTGGTGGCGTACTGGACGGCGCATGAGGGCGCGGCTGAAGAGACGCTGCCGGATGGGGAGCAGCTGCGCGACCACCTGAAGGCGGAGCTGCCGGCGTACATGGTGCCGCGCATTCTGTGAGGCTTGAGGCGATGCCGCTTACGCCCAATGGCAAGGTCGACAGGAAAGCTCTGCCTGCGCCGGATGCAGATGCACTGGTCACGCACGCGTACGAGGCGCCACAGGGTCCGGGTGGAGAGAGCTGCTGGCTGGAATCTGGCAGGAACTGTTGGGCGTGGAGCGTGTAGGCCGGCACGACAGCTTCTTCGATCTGGTGGCACTGCTGCTGGCGGTGAAATTGATGCAGCGCATGGCTGAGCAGGGGATCGACACGACCTTGGCCAGCTTGTTCCAGGAACCGACTGTATTGGCACAGGCAGAGATATGGCTCATCTGACCCATGTTCGGAAACTATTGATAGCTATATCGTTCCCATGAGGAAGGGCACAGGGAATCCGCTGTTTTTCATTCATGAAGCGATGGGTGAGTCCCTCGCCCTACGTTGAGTTGGCGACGCTTCTGGACGGCGAATTTCCCTATTTACGGTATTGAGCATCATGGGCGCGAATAGGGTGACCCTCAGCTTTTCTGGGTGGAGCGTTTAGCCTCAAAATATGCAAAGACCATCAGGCGGGTGCAGCCCAATGGGGGTTTTACCGTCTGGCTGGATGGTCAGGAGGAGGTTTGCTGGCCTATGAGATCGCGACAGATTCAGATTGACGGTGGCAAGGTGGGCTTCGTGGGCATGATTGATTCCTGTGCTACAGGGTATACAAGGGGTGGATGTTCCTGATTTGGACAGAAAGACGAAAAGCGATCAAAGCGATTGAGTTCATGAACAAATGGGAGATGAGGGATAAAGTTAAGTATCTAGAGGCTGCCGAAAAATGTTGATGACGTTTTTGAAGAAGCGGAGAAGTGTGGTTTGATTCCGGTTGGACTTACGAAAGATCGGTTTGTGACTCGTTTGGATGTGGGGTCTGAGATTACCGATGCGCTCATGGTCTATACGCCGATGTCTACTGTTGATAACGCCTTCGTTTTCATGCAACTAGCCCATGCGGATGATCCGGAAGGAGAGGGTTGATCGTTATTCAGATCGAGGGTGGGGAGTTGTTGGAAGCGAATCCCCTGCGATGATTCCTGTCGGCGGTTCACACAGATCCATCATGGAGCATCCCCACTAAGGAAACATGGCCGTCAGATTCAACGAGTTGCTGCGTATGTCATGAACAATCTGTCTCGTCCCCGATTTCCAAAACAGCAGAATATATCAACTGTTTTATATCATTCATTCTTTGGTTGAACTATGCATAGAGACTGGTTTCAGTCGACAGGGCATTCTGGTTTGTCATCTACGGGGATTCATGTAATGACCCAGTAGAAACCTGCTCAGGTGTTATCGTAACGAGGAGAGCACAATGAGCACGTTGATGGACGAAGAGATCAAACGCTGGACGGCGCGGGCGCAAGACCGCGCTGGTACTGGACATCATCCAGGGCAAGACCACGGTAGCCGAGGCGTCGCGGGCCTACGACCTCACCCCTCTGAGGTCGAGAGCTGGGTGGAGGATGGC
>BNJT01001345.1_pt1 | contig 86672 bp, 112 predicted proteins | sample 8540491 | NCBI WGS metagenome assembly BNJT01 (sample SAMD00202455, study PRJDB9452) | human saliva metagenome | host: Homo sapiens | reverse complement strand
GTTACGTATTGCTGAAAGAAATCTTCAGCCCTTCTTGCATATTTTTGAAACCCTTTGGCAAATCAAAGGTAGCCATCACAGACAACAATATCTAAATCTGGTGTAGAACTATCCCCAACGGTTTCTACAATTTTCCTTCAGCTTTGTGACGTTGTTCCGCCAAGCCGTCAATTCTACTTGGTGGCTTACTTCGCATCAATGGTATCTTCTAGAGAATATAATATCCCTTCTAATCGTTCATTATGGGGGTTGTTACAAACCACTGTTGCTGACGCTGAAAATACCTATAATATCGAGTTGTGTTTGGTGACAACTGGACAAATAACTCCTTCGCGTTTCGATCACTAGTGCCTTCTGTTTAGTAATGTATTCTGCCATCATCATGCATGGCTGTGCCTTCACAACCAGTTTGGAATGAATACATCTCGCTAAAAGCATCTTCCGAAGGAATAACAACCAAAACCTGCTTCGCTTTATAGATACCCTACTCAAATGTCGCATCAGCCAGTTTCTGATAGTGAGCGTATTCACCGTCTTGTGCATACGGATAGCATCCTTCTTGCTCTAATTCATGTAATAATGGATACGCCTGAATCTCTTCATTTCCTCCTTATAGCCCAAGATGAAAGTGAACATCCTCAATATGATAAGACCTAGGGCCATATATCTCTAGCTAAATATTCTTCTCTCATAGTACACCTCAATATGTCCATACCCACTATAGGGTAGGGTCGTGTAATAACACGAACTTAGTACACTCAAATCTGGGACGCTAAAGCAATCCATATACGAATAAAAGTCGCTAGAACTCACTGTGCAGCGGGATAAGAACCGTCTACACCGCGTTCTTTTCTCCTGACACAGAGTCAGGCATGCACCAGATACAGCACCGCCCATGCTCGTTGCTTTACTTTCTACCAGATTTGAGCTACCACTAACCACAATCAATAGAATCGAAATAATACTCAACAACCATTAGAAAAATCTTCTTACGAAAAACATCTCCTTCTTGTATCAACGGTCCTGACCGAAAGTACACTTCCATCTTCACCCGTTTGTAATGCATCGTCTATGGATTTCACGGAACGATGGTGTTCTTCCGCCATCTCCTGATAGGATTTTGCAGTCCATATATCCACGTAATACATCCCACTCTAGAGGACTAAGTACAGCCTCCATCACTTCCTTAATCAGACGATATTGTTCTCTGATTGATGACGACTTCTTGCGGGATCGAGTCTGTCTCTAACACTTTCCATCAGCGTTCGTTCGAATCATCAAGGCTGGTTTTATTTAAAGAGATATAGAATTAAGAGGGCATGTGTTTTGACGATTAGCCCCTTTGATAGCAGACCATGATTTGTCGGTAATGCATAATTCAGCAAAGCCTTTTAAAGTTTCATCTGATGGCCTCGGTTAAAGTCTCTGTAGCTTTTATAAAACCAATCATACCTTCTTGTATAATATCTTCTTTATCAGCGCCCATTAAAAATAGGACCTAGCTTTAGATCGAACAAAAATTTTTGTATATCGTTGACAATATAATCAGTAGCATGATGATTGTTTTCCTCCTGGCAAATGGCGACAATCTCTTCATCTGTAAGAGGTAAAAGCGATCGAACTCAGCTTACATTTCTGTTTCATAGACATAGGAGTTCCTCCTGTGACTCTGTACTAGAATGATATTTAATAGTATACACTATCTACATAAAAAGTACATATTTACATTTGACTTTCATAGAATATATCTATATAATTATAAGACAATAATTACATGTATGGGGACGTAAAGGTTTCGACAGGTATGGATGTAACTTAGAAAGCGAGCTAGTGTCTCACTCGACCATAAATCAGTGAACCTTAAATTAAACGCAGAAGAAAATTTTGCATTAGCTGCATAAGCTAGCGTCACACCTTCTCTCGCCCGTGGAGAGGGATGTGGCGTCAAACTACGAGCTAGCTAGTTCTATCTGCTCAATTAGAGCTAGTTAAATCTCATGAGCTAGGATAGCTTAGGGTTGTTGGTGTCCAAACACTATCCGAAGTTTAAAACATCAACTGCGCTCGGAGAGGTCTAGGGGGCAACATGTTTGGACAGGGTTCGACTCCCCTCGTCTCCACCACAATACCAAATGAAATAACCGCTTATTCGTAAGTGTTCGTAAGTGTTCGCGAATACGATGAATAAGCGGTTTTTCATATTTTATTTCTATGTTCGTATGTTCGTATAGTTTATGTGATTTTGCCCATTTTTGCCCATTCAAAATTCACAAAGTGCGTGACGGGGTTTGTGAGAATATGGCTTTTTATAGTGATTTTCATTGAGAATAGATTGATTTGTGTATTTTTTATTTAAAATGGGCAATTTCGCAAAAAAATGGGCAAGAGGTCCTATAATTGAGATAACTATGCTTTCTAGATTTAATGGTAGTGTCCTCTCATCACTATAGATTATGCAAATAAATGAGCCTAGAATGTGGTATGGATGTACTTTGAATTGCCAGTTTTGTTGTGCTGGATCACGCGTAGTCGTCAGGCCTCAACATATACCTGTTCTGTCTTAGCTCGATTCATATAGAGAATCCTGTTGAGTGAACCATGATCTTTATATGTTGTTGTGTAGTGCTTTCATTAAACGTGTAATGGTTCTATTGTGAGAATTCTTTTCTTGCATCACTTTCTATACGGTTCCAAGCAGTAACGGATGTTGTGTCCACACCGCGTGCTTCGATGCGTTCCTACTAGACTATGCATAGATCGAATTGACTATGTAATCATTGGATATATCCATGCTATTCCTTTACCGCTTGTGTTAGTTGTGCCTCTGGTTATAAATGGACCCACCATCTTTACCGGATCGGTATATCGTTTTCCAGTTCCACAGATGCGAGGAATGGTTTGCATGCGTAGTATTTGATCGTAAGGCTTCATTAGAATAGTTAACGTAGAACTCACCACGAGACGTCTCAATTTACCATGTACTGGATTCTATATACATTGGTATCTTTATACAATCGGGTGGAATGAAATAGTCTCAGTGCCTGATAACTTTGCATGGCCTTGGTATTCATCAAGGTATCTTTGATTGCATCATACCTACGGTGAAACCATTGGTAATCCATGTATCCCGTGGTTGTTCAATTATAGCCACCTTTGAGTCCTGTGTCGTTGTTGTTGGTAACTTTCACCGCGTTCGTTGGATGTAAATCTTGCTATTTGTATGGTTAGGCCCATACCGTATTGGACTGTTCACATCTTTATGAAGATGAATTTCTTCAACAGTTGTACCAATGTTTCTGTATTGCCTATGTAAATTATGCAATATTATCAAATTGAACGTTAGTCTGTTCTCGTGTCAATTTTACCCTTACCATCGTCCTCATAGGGAATAGATGCAGTATTTACATTTGCATCGTGTAGAAACAACTTTGAATCCGTAGGTTGCCTAATGTATATAGGTAGGGGCCCTTTTCATGACAGTTTTAGGAAGGCTAGGCTTTTTGTCATCTGTGGAACCGCTGCTATGATTATCTTCATTAAGTATGAGAATACCGCTTATGATCCTCTACCTTTTCTGGCTTTCTACTAATTTCAACACTGTGCCTGTCGTTTGATTCGCATATTTTAAATGAATGCCATGTTCCCTTCTTTCTGGACTTAATGGTGAGTTTGTTTGTATCACATTTGCCGTTGCGTACCATATGGAGTCACCACCGTTCCTGCTAAGGTATCTGAAGTTAAGGAGCGGTACTCTGTATCGCCAAATCGTTTCTTGCATTTGGTGATGATTGATGTTAGAATTACCAGTCATTTCCAATAATTGCTATTATCTGCTTTCATTGGTAGTACCAATAGTTGTTGTTCGTCATGCCAATAAGATAGAGTCCTTCGTCAATAGGTTGATCAACTGTCACAATTGCTGCGAAACACGTTACCTACGATGGTTGTGTTATCTCACCGGATAGTAATATTTTAGTATTCTTACCACCTGCGGCTAAGGCTGATTCCGTTGATTACTGTCAATGTTTAACTTTTGTTGAAGTAATGGTGTTCGATGGTATCACTGGTACCTTCCTTTTCAATCTTGCAAGGATGTTTGTACTTCCATTACCTCGCATCGAGTAGACACATCACCGTTAAAAGTCGAATTCGTTTTGTTGGTCAGGATCAGAGTGATTTGGGAAATACCAGTACTGAACCTTCTGTATTCACTTTAATTGCCGGAGACGAATCTGCATCAGAGGTTATGGTTGTACCGCATCTGATTGGCTGCATCTTTTTTGGCTCGGATTCCATATCATTCTTTATCGCCTCAGAGACAAGTTGTTCTTACCTTCCAATGATGGTTACTACCGTACACTTTTTCTGCGTCATCAGATTCACAATTAGGTATAGTCCCCTGTTTGTAGGATATTCGTAGTATCTATGTTACTGTATTAGTTCCTGATTCTCATCGCGCATCAATACTTGCCTTAAAGTTAGAGGCAGTATTCACATCACTGTGGGCGATTCAGTGTATTTTCACCATTTGGCGCTCATTTTCATTCCATATACCCATGGTTTCTCTGTAGATGCAGAGTCTGGTAGTGATGGTGATTCTGTAAATCTAAGTTTTTACTACGTTTTTTGAATCGGCTAAGATCTTATCACTCAATGTGGAGCTTGCTTAATACTATAGACTTCATCTTTACCAGTGGTAGAAATGTTGTTCTTTGCCCGGAAAGAGTGATTACGGATTTTCACCGTGAGAGTCACTGATATACATGCTACACAATAGTACCACCGGCTCTTTGTGATAAAATCCTATTAGCATTCAAATTAAACTCAGGAAACCATGATTGTTTGTGGCCGTATGGACATGCAATATATCATTTGTGTTATCTGTGATGTATTGGTGATGGTGGACACGAAATTTTTGCTCTTCTTTTTGATGACACATGAACACCACAATTGATATTCACATTCGATAAAAGCGCATTTCTGCATCGGTTTTACACGAGATAGTACTTGTCACATTTCCATCAAGGTGCAAGACTAGAACCGCCTTTTTCTGTGTCAATTGTATCCTTAGTGGAGACAGAGCAGGTATCTATTTTCTCCCCTATTTTTCAGAACAGAAACAGTCATGCAATCTCCAAATTATTCGTAGTGGACTTCTGTATGCATGGTCAGATCATCATGAAAATGCACAGGAGATTCTCCCCTTGATTCGTTTGTAGAAAGAAATTGTCTACACGTTTTCATAAGATTGTAAATTACCTGGGTTAATCGTTTCAGTGCGCGGGTATCCACTTAGTCACTTTCTTTAAAAGTTCACAGTAGATACTGGTCATTACGTCCCCCGAACCTTGTCCGACTACTTTCACACATTTGAACATAGGATAAAAGTTTCCATGAGTATGTTTTATGGGTTGTAATATTAAAAATCAGCATTCGTGAACAAGGAATTAAAAATCGTTTCTGACCGATCGATCAACTTGCTGTTGGAGTTATAAAACATGTATCCCATCTTGCCAATCTATGGATGTACCATCATCTACGTGAATCCACATTCAGCGTACACACAGCGATGTCAGCGTGACCTCTGTAGTTGCTTTCACAGGATCTCCATGGTACGTTTTATTGACAGTGGTCATGATATGATTGATCGTATTTCCCTAAATATTTCGTTTTCGTTCCCAGCACATCTCCATCTGCATAGGTATAGGTGGCTGTGAGTTTTTGTGAACGATATCTTCGGTAATTACACCCCCATTTGCCTGAATTTATTACTGCATATCCATTTGGTTTCAAATTCACTCGCCAATTATTTTTGGTCACCGTGTCTACGGTAGCCTTCCTCTAGTTAATAGGATCGTCAGCTCAATGCAAGTAATGCTAAATGTTTATAAGTTTCACATAATTCTCCTCTCTCTTTTAGGAATCTATGTGGCCAACCTTAAGTTAGAGACCATGGACATCGTAATTAAAGCTCACAATAACTTTCGTCTGTTCCATATCGATAACGTCCCCAAACATGATGATACACACAACTTGGAAATAAAATAGCTGTAAATGAAATTATGAATTTGGTTATTTCAATTTCTACTCCCTATCACTTTTAGCTAGTCTAATCATACATTTTTAATGCTAATAGACAAAATAGTATCGCATCCCTTTCGCTTATGAGTATTTTGATCATATTCATGGAGTATTTACATGTTATAGTAGTGACAAAACGACTCACCAAGAGTATCCTCAATGAGTCGTTCTCTCTAATTCGCGCAGTTCACGTGTGCGAATTAAATGTTATATCCATCTTTCAACAGACGAAGTAATCCTTGTACAGAGGTGGTTACCTCATCAATTTTAATGGTGCTTGTAGAACCATCTTTTGCGAGCACGCAATTCTACTTCACCAAGATTCGATGGTATTTTTACTTACTGTGATGCGTACAGGATAGCCGATCAGTCAGCGTCTTTAAACTCACGCCTGCACGGTCTTTATCGATCGTCCAATAGTACATCAACGCCACCTCGTTTTCATCTCTTTTACAGCTGCTCGCTCACTTCCATCAAAAGCCTCGTCTTTCGCATTAGACTGGAAACGATTAACAACCTCGAGATAGACCAGTCAGCTGCTGGCCAGATGATACCATTTTCATCATAACTTTTGTTCAATAGCGTACCGCCATGATGGCCGGCCTACACCGATACCATAACAACTCATTTGGGGTGGCGTTGGACGACCACCTTGGTTTCACACACAGTGGCATTCATAGATTCGGAGTACTTAGTACCCAATTTGAAATACTTCTTGACCCACTTCGATACTACCTTTGATCGATGCGAAGTTACCACGCATTTCGGGCATGGATCGATCGAGATAATCAAAGCGGATTGGTGCCACGGCTGATGTCATCCACATTGATCACGGCTGGAACACATTGATATAATGCGCGTCTGCTGTGTTAGGCACCGCCACATACATTGTGTAAAGTTCATCACTGTTTCATCCACTACAATGGCGAAACCTCTTCTGATTGGCGAAAGTCCCATGCGTGGTCAATGAGTCCAGCCTGTTAATCCAACACGAGCTAAATCTTCTGGAGTAGCCATTTCTGGCTCAATGCCACCATCTACAGCTTCGTTGTACCGGCGATTTCATTCACTTCATGACGGATGCGCTGAACGATGGCAAAGAATCACTTTACCTTCAATGTTGCTAGAACTTCCACTCGCTTTGATCGTGTTTTTCCAGTGGCAATTGCAACATATCGCTACGGCTTTCGAATAGATTTATCTGGACCGTAGAGATCAGTTTTCGATGCCTTAGCTTCTTCTGTATCCACTTCCAATGCTTTTCGGTTGACCAATTTCAATATTCAGCAGCATAATCACATTTCGTGCTGCAGTGGATCGCATCTGCCTCACGATTCCGCCGATGCCATGAAACTCAAAGCTACCTGGGCACCAGTAGCGTCCATTGTCCGCCCTCCTGCTGGTTTACGTAAAGCTTAAGCCACAACGTTTGAAAAATATTCGTATACGCCTCATACATATCCCAGAAAGATTTGCTCCTTACACCTTCTTCATCGATGTCGAAGGAACAGGCATCTTTCATAATGAACTCCACGGCGCATTACCCGACTGCGTGACGGACGGCGTTCATCGCGATATTTATTTTGAATTTGCATATAACCCAACGGCAATATGGCGATAGGAGTTCACCACTCACGCACCAAATTCTGATTACCATTTCTTCGCCAGGGGTTTGGGCCTAAACCCATAATATTCACTGAGCCACTGACGATCGACATACGCATCATTTCGGCGCCGTGATGTACAACGGCCTGGCTCGCGTCATAATTTCACTCGTTGGCTAGAATAGGCATCAGATCTCGGCTGTTGATACTCTACTTTCACGGATGATCTCATTAATTTTATGGATACTGCGCCGTCACCATGGCAAAATCAGTATATAATCCACCTGCCACTTTACGAACAAAAGCTGCAGGCGCAACATTAACATGCATGGCTGATTACACTCAGCATCGGAGAGCATTTCCTGCAGTGTCAGTGCACATAAAGCGACTTGCTAACATAACCCGCTCCTTTACATAGTCACAATCGTTTCTGTTTTGTTTCTACATACTGCTTGGTTCTATCTCAAACAAAGAAACCATCTAATGAATTTATGACTCTAAAGATTCTAAATATAGTCAATTTCGTTAAGCAATGTATCCGCTAATTCATTTTCAGGAAACGGTTTTAACACTTTTCCTTTTCGGAAAATAATGCCCTGTCCGTGCCACCGGCAATGCCAAAATCTGCTTCTCGTGTCTCCTCTCGCGTTTACGGCACAACCCATCACAGCCATCATGAATGGGCGCTGATCGAGCTTCAAACGTTGCTTCTGACCAATCTCTGCCATTAAATAAATTGACTCATGGCACGACCACACGTGGGGCAAGAGATCGTCGTAGCCCCGAAGCTACGAAGTTTCTAAAAGAGGCTAAAAATGGTTTTAGCTTCACTTCCACCTCACGAGCGGATAGGGCTCTCGGGTCAGAGACATCATGAATCGTATCACCGATACCATCGGCTGAAAGAGTTCCTATGCCAATAGCAGATTTAATCGTTCCTTGTTTAATGGTGCCCGGCTTCTGTAACGCACCTAGGTGCAATGGATATGGTATTTTACTAGATAGTTTTGCGGTATGCTTCAACTACGTGTAACGTGCATCTGTAGCTTTGATGGACACTTTCATTTGATGCGTATTCTAGATTCTAGAAGACGAATGTGTTCTGAGCTAGTCTCCACCCTAACCAGCCGCTGTGGGATGTCCACCATGGGTATCTAATCACATGCTGTGGAAAGAACCAGCATTGACACCTATACGAATAGGGAAATCAATTTTGGTTTTGCTTTTTCCACAACTTTTTATCACGTATTGTCGATACTACCTATATTTCCTGGATTTAATGACGTAATCCCATCGATACTCCTGTCAATAGCTTTGCAAAGAGCAACGATAGTCAAAATGGATATCCGTAATTAGGAATCATCGCACGCTCTTTGATATCTTTAATTGCTTTTGCCGCAGCCATATCAGGAACAGCTAAACGAATCAATTCAAACCAGCAGTAGCTAGAGCGATTGATTTCCCCAATAGATTGCTCTACTTTCACAGGATTGTAGTAATCATAGATTGGATACTGACAGGTGCGTTATCACTAATATGTGCGGTACCCACTTGAATACCTTTTGTCGGTTTACGTTTTATCATAGCATACCCTAAAAATAGTCTTAGAATATCTTGGAATGTAGAATATACAAACTATCGCAGATGAATAGACCTACTAGTCACGATACATTGAATCAGTAATTGCAAATGTCCATCTCATCTAGTACGGAACTGGCACAGGTTGATTACGCCAGATTTAAACTTAATAAGGCTGTGAATAATACAAAGCTAGTCAAACCATGTTGTGCTACTTGACCCGCCATTTGCGCTACACCGATAGGACCAGCTACATCGCCTTTACTGTGCCCTGTTACAATATTCCATAAGCCTATGTACCATCTCAGCAAGAGTAGCGTCCAGTGTGCGTGTCAAAGCGTGCACTGCAGATTCACCAATACCGTACTCCTTTTACTCTAATACTGGATTGATTCCTGATGACAGCTCTATCACCAGATTCACGAGGAATGACAGTGGTAGATATTTCTCCATTTCTATCTAATGTGACAGATACTACATGATTACTATGACCTTTGTAGAGACTCTGTAATATCCTTCCATTCTGTAAATGGATTGACCATTGATAGATACAATCTTATCTCCTTTGCATACCAGCCGCAGCTCGCTGGATTTCCTGCTAAGGTATCTCCGATAATCGTTCCTGGATGGACTGTGGTGCCATGAAAGCGAAATAGTATATCATGTGGTAAAGAGTTAAACTGCACGCATGATAACGATGAAATCGTTGCCATACAGGTTTGCTGTTGAAACCACGGTCACCTGCATCTTCGATGGATCCATACCGCAATTTTGTTGAATCCACCTATGGCAAAGAGACGTGAGTAGAGTGTTTCTCCTGTGTAACATTAGGCCAATGCCGATAGCACTCGTCAACACGCATACCATAGGCTTTTAGTATGTTAGGAAATGTCCTAATTCGTGAATCATAACCAATCACACCGAATACAAAGACAGCTCCAAAATTGTAATTACACATGTGCACTTCTCCTTTGTATTTCTGCGTAGCTTCTGTCTTGCCCACGCATCCATGGCTAGTACATCATCACAGATGTAGGTACACCATTGTTCATGCGTCCAAGAACGGTCGAAACTATCATATATATGTCCATAAGTAATTGTTCATCCAGTAAGGCATGACACAGCCATTTCATTGGCTGCATTGAATACAGCAGTGCGCATAACCACCTTCTTTTCCCACTGTAAAAGCGAGTCGTAAGGCAGGAAAATCCTCCCACCTAGGTGCCATAAACTGAAGATCAATCCTTTACTAAAAGTCTAAATGTTCCATTTGCATGGATATCGTTTTTGGATACGTCATCGCATATTGAATAGGCTCACGCATATCTGATTTCTAATTGTGCCAAAAATAGCTCCATCTTTTCATTTGAATCATAGAGGTGTAATACTTTTGGGGGTGGACTACACATCAATACGATCGTAGTCAAAATCAAATAGCCAATGAGCTTTCAATGACTTCTAATCCTTTATTAGAATAAAGTGGCTGAGTCAATAGTAATCTTTATTCCCATGTTCCATGTGGGATGTGCTAAACAATCCTTTTGCGGTCGCTGTATATAAATCTTCCGACTTCCAAATGACGTAAAGAGCACCACCTGATGCTGTAATGATTAACTGCTCAACATTGCTTTATCTTGACCTTCTAAACATTGACAAATAGCGCTATGCTCGCTATCAATGGGTAAAATCGATACTACCATAGTCTTGTGCTGCCTTTGTAATCAAAAGGAACCACACCACTAAGGTTTCTTTATTGGCAAGATCCAATCGTAGCCTCGAATCGCAGCCATTGTGGGTCTCGATCCTGCAGCACCTACTATAGCAGTGACTACCATCGTCGCTTCCGACAAAGGTAGCTGCCACAATCAAGGCTTCTTTGCCACCAACATCTGTGAGCCCTTGATAACGAGCTTTCATCATAGCATAAGCCTGTCTCATCTACAACACCAGCTATACTAGGGCTTAAACTTCATGCAATTTGTTGCTCTAGTAAATCAATTTTCCATGTGTTACTACCGCCACTGCTCGAAATCTGATGCGGATGTTGACGAATCACATCTAACGTTTGTGTTCCTATAGACCCGTGGAGCCCAAGATACTTATGCTTTCATAAAGGCCTCCCTACGATTAAATCATTTACAGTATAAGAATGTATGCCGTCACCAATGGTGCTGCAAATAATAGACTATCAAAACGATCTAATACACCACCATGACCAGGCAATAATGTGCCGGAATCTTTTTATTTGCTCACGTGTTTAACTTAGATCTCAAAACAATCCCTAGTGGTGCTAATAGTACCAACAATGACACCTTATTCCAATACCAAAATTCAGTGGCAACCCTATGCAAAATAGAGACCAATCCATCCCTGTCAAAACATCAGCCAATGAAACCACCGACAAATCCTTCTAATGTTTTATTAGGACTGATAGTTGGTACTGACCTTTCGTTTCCCAAAGGGAGCGACCTCACTAAAATAGGCAAATGTATCACTAGCCCAAATTGAGATTAGCACTAGCTCAGATGACAGCCGTACCGAAACCCATCTTGTTCTGCATAATAGCTTGTATTTTCATAGATTTTATTATCACGTAACATCATCAGTGCTATAAAAGCCACTGAAACATACAACAAAGCTACTGATGGTGAGATTGTACTGCTGGAAGCGTTATTTTTCCGTTGCAGAAAGTATATTCAATGACCATAGCTAACATCACCAAAACACCTAGGAATAATGCTATCGGATAGTTACCAAACACTAAAGAACCACATACAAGGACTATATAAATTAGTCCCCATAATGGCAATAATCGGCGTTTCATATGACGAAATAAGCTGACACACTCTATCCAACCAATGAAAGCCAACACGGCCATCACAAGATTAAAAATAGACCTCCCATAAGTGATAGCAACCGCCAACAAGACAACGCCAATCAAAGCTGTGATGAGACGGGTTTTTAACATATTATTTCTCCTCTTTTAAACCACCAAATCTACGTCTCACGTTGTTGGTATGCCAAAATAGCTTCTTCCAACACTCGGGGTGCATCTGGCCAATGTAAAGGGGTAAACCAGAACTCTGCATAAGCAATTTGCCATAGTAAAAATTGCTGATACGGTGCATCATTGCTTTGGATCGAATCAGTAAATCTACTCGGTCAAATTCTTTTGTATCTAGGTAAGAAGAAATTAAATGTCTTCTGTAATATCTCTCCTCTGAGATAAAGCCCTGTGCCACATCTTGAACAATTCGTTTTGTGGCTCTTGTTAGTTCATCACGTCCCCCCATGAGTTGATCGCTAATTGCAAGAGTGATTCCTGTGTGTGTGTCAAATCTTCAGATTCTTTGATGATTTTGTAACTCTTCAGATAGCTTAGTAATATCTCCCACAAAAACGAATGCGCACACCTTCTGCATGCATTCGCTTTACATTTGAAAGTAAATACTCCTTTAATAAGACCCATTAACAGGCTGACTTCTTCTTCTAGGGCGTTTCCACCTTTTCTGTGGAAAAGCCATATACAGTCAAGGCTTCACACCAAATCCTTTGGGGCAGTTTTCACAATATCCTTTAATACTTCCGCACCTGCAGCGATGACCCATACTTCGTGGCATGCCTTTCCGCTTTTGCCCATCTTCCGTTACCATCCATAATAATGGCAATATGTTCTGGAATATTAGTAGTGGGATCTACAGTTGGTCTCTCTCGTTGTTTACTTTTTCTTCCATAAGTTCTTTAGCATATTGTACCTCATTCCACCGCACACCGTCTGACTCTGACATGACTGGCTACCATAGGATGATAGAGAATAATCTCCTCATGTACCGTCCACCACCATGACGCGGCCTCACATAACATTCTTCTGAAGAAACGGAAAAGAACCGATTATAGTTCTTTTCTATTTTTGTAGTAAAGGGATAGAGGCAGCCTGCAAAAAGAGACTGTGCAAGCCGCCATGGAAATCCCAAAATAGATGTATGTTCCATTAGACAGACATAACATCCTTTTCTTTTGTATCGCGAAGTTCATCAATTAGTTTTGATTTTGTCAGTCAATTTTTGAACTCGATCTGTCCATCTTTTGACACGTCTTCTGTAATTGTTTTCGCTTTTTCTTCTTTTTAATCGCATCATTAGCATCACGACGAATGTTGCGGATCGCAACTTTGCATCTTCTGCCTTTTTGCTGACTACTTTACCAATTCTTTTTACGACGTTCTTCTGTCAACTGAGGGAATGGCTCAAACGAATAGCCTCACCATCGTTGTTAGGGGTTTTAAAACCTAAATCAGATGTTAAGATTGCTTTTTCAATGGCACCATCAAAGAGTTTTTATCCCATGGAGCAATTAAAATCATCCGTGATCGGAGCAGATACAGTTCGCTACTTGGTTCACAGGAGTCGGCGCTCCAAAGTAATCAACCATCACAGAATCCAATAAAGATGTGATGTGCACGACCTGTGCGTACATTAGCAAATTCATGTTTTAGAGATTCAATTGTTTTGTCCATGCTGACGCTTCGCGGCTAATAATTTCTTTAATTTCATAGTGTTCACCTTTTTACTTTACGATAGTACCGATGGGCTCCCCTTTCGCAGCACGTGTGATGTTGCCAGGGATATCCATACTGAATACAACGATAGGAATATGATTATCTTTACATAATGTTGTGGATGCTAGCATCCATTACTTTCAATTCTTTGCTGATTACATCCATATATGTCAATTCATCGAATTTTACAGCATTTGATTTGTTTTAGGTCGGAATCAGTATACGCCATCAGCAAATTTTTCGCCATCAAGATAGCATCTGCTTCAATTTCTGCAGCGCGCAAGGCAGCTGTTGTATCTGTGGAAAAGTATGGATTACCAGTGCCTGCTGGGAAGATAACAATACGACTCTTTTTCTAAATCGACGAATGGCACGACGACGAATGTATGGTTCTGCTACTTCTTGCATTTCTATGGCTGTTTGAACACGAGTTGCTACGCCCGCATTTTCAAGGGCATCTTGTAATGCGATAGCATTCATCACTGTGGCAATCATACCCATATAATCAGCAGATGCACGATCCATACCTTTAGCACTACCAGATAGACCACGCCAGATATTACCGCCACCAACAACGATAGCAATTTTCAATACCACTTCTGGGAAAGTGTGCGCAACTCTTGCGCCAATGGTTCTACCCACTTGTGGATTAATACCAAACTCGTTGATCTCCTGCTAAAAGCCTCACCGCTAAGTTTTAATACGATACGTTTAAACTTTACGTTCACTCATGTCCTTCTCCTTATGACGTCTCTAACAAATAATTTCGAAAAATAAGAGAACACTTGCGGTGTTCTCTTTATCTCAGTCTATGTTCACCTACAGTAGCCATAACTTCGCAACGAAATCGTCTTGTTTCTTTTTCGATACCTTCGCCTAAAGCATAGCGAACATAACGACGTACGTTAATGTTTTCACCGATTTTAGCGATTGCTTCTGTTTGATCATGCAGCTTGTACAGTTTTTCACCGTCTTTAATGAAAAACTTGTCTCTAATAGGCAGTTTTCTTTATAGAATTTTTCAACGCGGCCTGCTACCATCAAGAACTGCTCTCTGGTTTTGGTTTTACGACCTGCTTTTTTACGTCTTCTTCAGCTACTACTTTAGCTTGTTCCATCAATACAGCTTTTTCGTGTTCGATTACATCAGCTGGAACGTCTTCACGTTTAAGTATGTTGGGCTAGCTCTACTGCATTTGCATTGCTACATCTCTTGCAAAGAGCTTGAAAGTCATCAGTTTTAGCAACGAAGTCTGTTTCACAGTTAACTTCTACCAATACGCCGATACGTCCACCACCATGAATGTAAGATACTACTACACTTCAGCTGCGATACGACCAGCTTTCTGCTGCCGCTGCTAAGCCTTTTTCACGAAGGAAGTCAACTGCTTTTTGGATATCGCCATCAACTTCTACCAATGCTTTTTAGCATCCATCATACCTGCGCCAGTCATGTCGCGTACTTTTAGCTAAAGCTGCTGTAATTTGAGCCATGATTTTTCCTCCTATAAATAATTAAGGTAAGACCTTAGCCTTACCTTAATTTTTACATCGTATTACTTATTTATCAACTAAGACTATGTCTGCTATATATTGTTAAATAATCTTACAGATTCTTAAGCTCTCTTCAGAAGCAGTTTCTGTACCGAAAGCGTCTTGTTCACCTTGACGGCCTTCTAAAATAGCGTCAACTATTTTACCAGCTAATAATTTTAACTGCACGAATAGCGTCATCATTTTGCTGGGATAGGGAAATCAACTCGTCTGGATCACAGTTAGTGTCCACAGTAGCTACTACAGGAATACCTAATTTTTAGCTCTGCGATAGCGATTTTTCTTTTTAGGGTCGATTACGAAAAAGTGCGCCTGGCATCTCTGGCATATCTTTGATACCGCCAAGATATTTTTCCAATTTTTCCACTCATGACAGAAGACGAATTACTTTCTTTTTGGGAAGAACTTCAAATGTTCCATCTTCAGCCATTTTTCTAATTGTTTTAAGCGTTTTAATACGAGCTACGATAGTTTTGAAGTTAGTCAACATACCGCAACCAACGTTCGTTAACGAAGTATAGTTAACACGAAGAGCTTCTTCTTTTACAGCTTCTCTGAGCTTGTTTTTAGTACCTACGAAAAGGATTGTTTTTGCCTTCTTGAGCTACTTCACGTAAGTCATATGCTTCTTCTACTACAGTTTTTGAAGGTCAATGATATAAATACCATTACGTTCAGTGAAGATGAATTTAGCCATTTTAGGATTCCATCTTCTTGTTTGATGTCCAAAGTGAACACCAGCTTCTAATAATTGTTTAAGTGATACTACTGCCATGTTGGCACCTCCTGTTAAAAACCTCGCAACTCTCATCCCTCAGCAAACGCGAAATTGCGCACAGAACTGATAGTCTAGTTGCGTGTGTATTCATACTTGGTTAGTATAGCATAAAATGAGGGGTGAAAGCAAGCACAAAACAACCAACTCCCTTACAGAGTTGGCTGCTTTGTTTCTCTTTTTATAATATATCTATTTTCTCCTCCTCTAAGGCTTTGTTAATACTCCGTACGGCACAGAATTTTCCGCACATACTGCAAAACTTTTGTGTCCTTCTTCTGGAGCACGGCTTTCACGGATGCGACGAAAGGCTTTTTCAGGGTCTAGTGCTACTGCATGTTTGTGCTTCCCAATCGAGGTTTTTGGCGTGCCTCCGCCATACGATCGTCTCGATCTCGTGCATTCGGAATACCTTTCGCAATATCTGCGGCATGAGCTGCAATTTTGAAAAGCCATAATGCCTTCTTTCACATCGTTTTCATCCGGTAAAGCCAAATGTTCTGCTGGTGTTACGCTAGCAAAGGAACGCTGCCCCCATGCATGGCTGCCACGGCACCACCGATGGCTGCTGTAATATGGTCATAGCCTGGTGCAATATCTGTTACCAATGGTCCTAATACATAGAACGGTGCACCATCACAGGTTGTTTGTTGTACTTCCATATTAGCTTGTACTTGATTCAACGGTACATGACCAGGACCTTCCACCAATACTTGTACACCACGTTCACGAGCTCGTTTTGTTAACTCACCCAGACAGAACGAGTTCTTCGATTTGACAGATATCTGAGCATCTGCTAAGCAACCAGGACGGCAAGCATCGCCAGGGAAATGGTCATGTCATATTCTGCACAAATGTCCAAGATTTCATCGTAGTATTCATAGAACGGGTTCTCTTGACCAGTCATAGACATCCAAGCAAAGACTAAAAACTACCTCCACGGCTGACGATGTTTAATTTTTCGTTTGTGACGTTTAATTTGCTCCACTGTATGTTGCGTAATACCACAATGTAATGTGACAAAAGTCTACTCCATCTTCTGCATGGAGACGGATGGTAGAGATGAAATCTTCCGCCGTCAATTCGCCTAAATCTTTTTGGTGATGGATAACGCTATCATAGATAGGCACGGTGCCAATCATTACGGGACATTCTTTTCGTCAACAAACGACGGAACACCTTTGTATCACCATGTGAGACAGTCCATAATAGATTCAGCCCCTAATGCCACTGCATGATGAACTTTTTCATCTCTCTTCGTAGTCTGTGCAATCTTTGGATGTACCTAAATTACATTAATTTTTGTACGTAACTTTTGACCGATTCCTTCTGGCTGCAAAGACGTGCTGATGTTTGTTACATGGAATCGTTACATGACCTTTTTGCCACTAACTCTCGTAATACTTCAACATCCATGTTTTCTTTTTCTGCTACCACTTTCATCGCGTCGGTAACAATGCCTTTTTGGGCTGCTTGCATTTGTGTGTAAAACATAAAAAGCTCCTTTCATTACAAAGGAGCCTATTGTGGTACTCTATACACAAAAAGGTATCGACATTACATCGATACCCACATATGTCAGCGTGCTTCCTACGCGGGCATGATCCCGATCAGGTCAAAAGGTCAGGTACTTCATAGTCCTTTCTCAGCCTATTACATAGGCCCCTTGCAAATCTAAAATATTTACTTGCTTATAGTATAGCATGGAATGGTGGATTTTTGTAGTAAATCATTGTACTTTATTTTCAAAGTGGTATACTGTAAATAGTTGGCAAGTTTTAGAAACCAAAAGGATTTATTGTTTTTAAAAATAATTGATTTTTCCCTATCCGTAGTATACTGAATTCACAACGAGTAAACAGTGGACCCGAGGGAACACTGTGGGGACTAAGTTATCTGCGGATGACTTAGTCCTTTTTATTTGAGGTATAACATGTCTCAAAACCATTTCAAACACATAATAAACAATTAAAAAATCTTGCGTTCTAGAAATCTAATCATTAAAGATGGAGCTAAAGCAAAGTCCATATTAATTCGTGAAAACCTATTACCAACTTATTAATGGATATAAAAATATTCTTAGACCAAGTAAAAACAAAACAACTGAAAAATGACTACTTCAAAACCGGTACTACTTTTGAACAAATTTATGCTCTTTATGAGTTTGATAGAAATATTCGTCATATTTACTTAATATATGTTAATATGTGAAAATTCTTTTAAAATCAAAAAAATTGCGTATCACTTTTCTTCTGAACACGGTAAAGAGCCATTTCCATATTTAAATATTAATAATTTCCAGACAAAAAGTTTTGAAAAATCATCTAGTCTAATTGCCTTATTATCTGATGTAAACCAAAAATAATACAGATGCCCAAAATAAAACTGGTCCTTTTTCCATTACTTTCACAATCACAAGGAACTACCATTATGGGTACTAGTAACTAAATTATCGCTAGGACAAACATGTAATCTTTTATAATCTCTCTTCAAAAGATACAATCTTCTATTATTGATTCTGTACAAAATGAATTTAAACACAATTCAAACCAATATCATAGTTTTATAAGTTCCAATTACATTGAGGATTTTAACAAAGCTATCAATACTATAAAAGCATTTAGAAACATGTGGCGCTCATGAGGGCAAAATCTATGACTATATTGCTAAAAATAGAAATGGCAAAGCGATATCTACTTCATTCTTTTTATTTATCATCACCTCCCTGCCTTTTCTGGAAATGTATATAGTTTAATTTTGCTATTGCGTTTTTTCTATCTAAAAAGCATTACAAAGCTTTGATTCGACTAATTATATTGGAGATCGCTGAGTTTGGGAAGTGAGGCTACCTCCTATCTTTTTCTGAAGTAGTAAAACGTATGGGCTTTCCTAAAGATTGGAAAACTTCACTAAATCAATATATTTAAAAATAACTGTTCTGATTTATACAGACATTGTCTTATGTAAATGAAAAGTACAGATGGGACTAGTTCCTTTTATATATTTTTCACCAATACACAAAGCACTCCCCGTCAAGAGAGTGCTTTTCTATCTGCTTATTCTTCCACATCCGCATGATGGCATTGTGATACACATAACGCACATATTGCCGTAAACCATTCATATTAAGCCATTTTTATAAAAAGGTTGTGCAACGGTTGTGCAACCGTTCCCAAAAATCAGTTTTTATTGATAACGTTATAAATTATTTTTTATACGTTACCGAAACATTTTATAGGCTAGTCCTCCTAATAAAAAGCACCTCAATAAATCGGTGCTTTTGACTATTTTTCTTGTACTTCTTTTATTTCTTCTTTCTGCTCTTCTAAGTATCGATTGGCTTTCTCCAATGAGATTTGCTGCTCTGTCAATTTCTGTTCTTGCATTTTTAATTTCTCCCTGGATGCTCTCAACTGTTCCTTCTGTTCTTCTAATAGCTCTCTTCGCTTCTAGTAATGCTACTTCCGATTCGTTCGTTGATAACTTCCTGCTACGTTCAACTGCATCTCTAACCTCTCGATTGAGTTTGCTTACTTCTTGTTGATTGTATTGAGCTCGTCTAAGTTCTTGCTGAGCATCTTGTATTCGCTTTGTGTTAATGTCACTTCCTGTTCCGCAAATGTATAGCATGGCACAAATACTCAGTACCAAAAGCCAACAGCAAGCATAATCGTGTGTTTCTTAATCCATGAAAGAATAGTTTCATACATTTTCAACCTCCTAATATTGCTCCCATTCCGCATCATAACCTCGGACATCAATGTGTACAAATTGTAGTCCATAATATCTGCCAACACCATCTGCACCACACTCTTTTTGCAATATCAGCTAATTCATCAATGCTAATATCGTCTACGGTAATATCAGCAGCTGTGCCCTAGTCATGTTGAGAGTTAGGCACTCCACCTACTTCACGATTGTGGTCTTCACAGCGGTATCCACTTTCAATATACTGGACGTCCTACGTTCTCGAATTTTTATCCAATACATCTACTAAGCGTTTGTCAATAACATGATCCGATACATTTTTCCCATCTACTACATTATGTCGATGACATTTACAGGCAAATTCATAATCCTCAAAAATAATTTCCAATTTTCATATATCTCCTTATAACTTAAATTTGAACTTATTTTTCAATCCTGATGTCTCTGATGGTATCTAAAAACTTTCCCATCATTACATTTCCACCATCACGCATATTTTCAAGGACACTTAAAAATTCTGCTGAGGCTAAATATAACCAAACTAAGTTTAACTACAAAGGCTTTCTTTCCCTGCCATAAAATCAAAGCACCAACCTATGGCTGTGGCAAATACATAGGTCATTACCTTTGTCACAAATGGTTTTCTCATATGTTTTGATGAAATTAACCCCTTTTCAAAAGCAGGAATGATTGCTACATACTTATCCCAAGCAGATATGACTTTCTTTATCTGCTCCCGCCTCTACTAACATCTGATAGGCGATTGCTCCCCATCTAGTCAGCAAATCAAATAAGACTAATACAAAATAAACACGCCCAGCATTGAACGTGTTTTCAAATTCATTAGCTATATAGCTGCACTACCCACAAAAGGATAGCCCCACCTTTATAATCCATGACTCTACTAGAATATCTCGTAGAGATTCTAAAAATCCCATATCGTATACCATTTTACCTTTTTAATACGCCTAAACAATAAAACTCATCAGATCTGGTTTGTCTCTAGCTCTGTCTCATAATCACTCCTACCATATTTTTTTGAAACAACATTATTCCTCTTTTGTCTTCCATATTCATTAAATCATTGTGGATACATCCTCAGTAGGACAAGTACTGTCTTGGTTGAGTGTTGCATAACACCACTCGCAAAAAGTGCATAACAGGGAATATTGGAGTGTACTTCGTAGTTATCCATTTGCTTTACCTCCTTAATCTTTGTAACCATTTCCTGTGTTTAATTTTTGTACTGTGCTTGTAAGTCTTCTACACTAACACCGCTTAATGTACGTCTTGCTAGCGTCTGTTCTAATGTTTCAAAACGTTTATCATAGTAGGCTTTTAATCTCTGCAATCTGCTCCGCTTTAGTAGGTACTACGGGTTCCGGGTACATAGTCGATAAAATTACCGTTGAGATAGCATTTATTATTATAAAAATTCATTTTTGCATTTCTTGATTACCTACTAGGTAAAGTGTAATTCGGATATTGCATTTTAGCAAAAACTTAATACTGATTCTTCTGTGTCTCCATGTAAACCTATTAAGTAGGTAGTTACTCGGAGACCTTTTTCATTAAGACAAAAATATATTTATTCTCCATATAAACCTCCTTTACACACCTATTGCCATATATAGAACAGCACGCCTTGCATTTTTCGCCCCAATGGTTTCCAGAAATTGTGACTGATGTTATGTCTAGCTTTTTGTATTAACATGCGCTATCATCCCATCTGTACGTTGGGAAAAAGTGGCTATAAAATATACCAAAACATCTTTTTCTAAATGCAATTGGAAAGGTTGCTGTATATTGCGCTGCTCCTGTTGGATATAGTATATGTATAGCTCAAATTGTATAATGACTGTATTTTCTCCTTGCCCAATTAAGATATACATTCCATTGTCTTGCTCTTTCTTTTTACTTGTACGTTTAACGATTGCCTATGCTTTCTCTACATCACTTAATAATTCTTTTACCACCGCCAATGTCGGAGCAAGGCTTGTATTTGTATCTGCCTTATTTGTTGTTAAAAGCTTTAAAACGGTTGTCACATCACCTTTTGTAATGTTTAACCCTTCATTATGTTTCGTAATATCCGTAACGGTTTGCATCATAATCCCATGATAATGCCATGCACCCATGCGTTATAGAATGTTCGATAGCAAATATTACAAGGCTTGTTATTAGCCCCATAAGAGTAGAATACTTGCGTAATCTTATTGGTATCACTTTTAATTACCTGTACTACACCGTAGTAGTAAACACAGCTAGAGTTTGGTGCATTTTCCATCCCCACATACTGGCGTTGCTTCCACATTCCTGTATCAGTGAGATTATTCCAATCGTTGATACCTGTAGGCATGAGACTCATACTCATGTATTTGTTAAGGTTATGTGCAGTGGCGTCTACATTATGTTCACTAATTTTAGTGTCAATAGAATTATTTATATCACTTACCTTTCTTTTCCCTTCTTCAATCGATGCTTGCTAATGGAGAAATTAAGTCATGCCCAATATCGTTTTTAATAGTTCCTTTTAAAGGTGCAATCAATTCCACGATTTATATCATATATATTCGTTTTGAATCGTTTGTAGTTCACCTTTTGTCACCCAGTTAGTTATTTTTGCTTTGTAGATCTAGTTTGTGTTACTATTTCCAATTTTACTTTGAAATTCTTCTTTTGTTACCCAATTACTAAGTTTACTTTGTAGTTCTTCTTTTGTTATCCAATTACCAGTTTTGGCTGCTCCAGCTTTATTGGCCCATTCTTTGGCTTTCTGCACCTCTGATGTAGCACTAGACACATATCCTTGCATATCTCTTTACAATTGTAGCAGCATAACTTTTTATATTCTTGTAATAGCTGATTCACAGTATCTCTCATCGATTCAGCTCTCTATTCTTATCCAGAATCGATTGTTGCATGCTTTGAATCCCATTAGATATACCTTTTACTTGTTCTATAGCTTGTTCCAAATTGTGTGCATGACCTTCAGCAGCGCTTGCCTTTTCAATAACACTTGCTTTTAATTGATTAATCTCTTCTTTAGTAGCTATAGTAGAGGATTGTATATTACGTAATTCTGCTATGGGTTTTCCTAGTCCCGACATAACCCTTTATTTCTCGTGCTTTACTTTCTACAGCTCCTACACTTTGTAAGATATCACTATTTTTAATCGTCTTGTAATATCACTTTCTACTTGCTCTAAGCTTTGTAACACGGTCTGCTGTGTAGATCGTATTTCTGCTATGGCTCTTTCCTTCAATGTTTCAGTATCTCTATCTACTCGACTAAGCTTTTTCTTTAATTTCCCGCATTGTCAGTGATTCGGTATGGATTCCATCTATTTGCGCTTTTAATTCTATCAATATTAGCTTTAGTAGAGGTGACTTCACTTGTAATACGTTCCACTCCATCAAATGGATTTTCTACAAGTTCAATTGCATTTCTTTCACGGTTGATACGTAAATAGGCGTTTCCTATTTGTGTCGGAGATCACAGTATCAAACTGTTCTGATAACACTTGTAGTGGTATACCTTTATGATGACTTCCCTAATTCCTGTATCATACGAACAATCTTATCTAATTGCCCTTGTAATGCTGTATAAATTGGTTCATTAGGTAACTGTAATGTATTATTCCGTGGAGTTTCCCTAGTAAGCAATATACTTTCATTACTTGCAAGTGGAGTACCATTCTTTGGATACATATATTGCTTACTAGTAGGATTAAACTCAAAAATTCGTAGAAATTCGGTTTGTTTTTCCATTACTGATGACATAACCTACAATGTCCTCTTTCCTTGTGAATGAATAGGGGTATGCAGGTTTTGTTTTGACCATCACCTTCGTACATAATACTCACTCTTTCATCATTAACCATGTGTGTCTCCTTTCTACAGTATCTTTTACATATAAAAGGAGCTACCCACGTTAGATAACTCCTAACTACTATTTTCTTTTTCCTCACGACTTCGAGATTCTTATCAAATGCAATAGCCGTGATTAAATCCCTTTTAGTGCAGCTCTGTATTAGAAAATGACCATTTTGCCAGTGTCCAAAAAAACCATCGGTAAAAGTATCACTAAACCCTGTAAGTCTATTGCTCACCTGGCTTGTTGACCGCATCACATCAATCCATGATTTTTACTGCTTTTCACATTTCTATACAACTCTAATAATTTTGGCATTAGACTAAGTGCAACAGTTTCATTTCCTTTTTACTCATACTCGGTTTTCCCATAGCCATATCCATAGCCAAGGAAACTCCATCTCTAAGTATTGGTAACCCTACAGGGTCATCATGTAACTCGACGATAACATTTTTCTTTAAAAGGCTTTCTGCATCATCGTCATCACCATCCCAGGTGGACCGTAATAAAGCCTCCGACATATTCTGTAATACTACCCAGAATAGGATATGGTTAAAGAGTTTCATATAGTCTTGTTTTGTCACAGCTGCATAACCACCTTCTGCAATGCATTTAAAACTGTATTGGCATACGTATAAAATGGTGTAAAAGAGCAACTGGGCTATTTTCTTTCGTTGTAACTCTACAGAGTCTTTCGTATCTCCTGAGACCAAACACTCTACTGAACTTGTCTATCCGCAGCAGAAATGAGACTCCGGCTCAATATATTCTTGATCGAGTCCTTAGCAGTAGCTCCGCTACTTTCTGCTCATACGCAAACTTCCATAACGGCATAGACAACATTAAATCTGTTTCCGTGATAAATGCATATCCATACCGACTAATCGTATCTCGTACCTCTTTTGTCATGTGCTTGGTTTCAGATATTTTTCGCCCAATATCACTGTAGGAAAGAGTCATACCTTTACTGCCAAAGGCTTAACCCTTCATGTAAATCATGATCTAGCGTATGTATACGCTCACGTAAAAGATACTTCGCTCCATAACAAACTTTCGGTTTGATACATACCGATCGGATAAAAGGGTATCCCATAAACTCTGTAATGGCTCGGACTGTATTTAGTAAGCCAATTTCTTTTGTCATCGGAATTACATTCAGTACATTAAGTAAAGCTGTACTTGTCCTATGGGACATAATAGCCATAAGAGGTATTTCGTCTTAAATCTTGTAATACTCTATCTAATCTTGAAGATTTACTAATCTCACTCTGCCAGTTATCTCGTACCCATGTTTTTAACATTTGTAATGTTTCTACACCTGTAGTACGAACAATATAGTCACTGAGTGCCCGATTATTTAATAGACGATTCACATCCATAGCCGCTTCCACGCATGCTAATATGGTTAATCAGCTTCATCAATAGCACGTGGAATCACATCAAGGATAGTAGTAGCTTTTTCCTTTTCACTAACTGTACACGACTTTGGTAGCATCTACCCTTACCCCCATACAGCACTAGATGACATTTGTGACTTTATAATATCTTCTACTTCATAATCCTTAGCAGCACCATCTGCAGTCGGATCGTATACGATAGGATAATATTGTCCACGAATCTTGCGCCCATTAATGGTGATCAAATCTCTCCATATGCATTGGAGAACCATATAATCGCTCTTGAACAGCGCTACGTTCTGCATAATAAGAGTTAATAAGTTCCCAAAGTTTTCTCTACAAAATCCCAATCCTTGGCATCTAGAAACTCACTAAAAGCTTTATCTATTGAACTTCTGCTTCTTCCTGGTCACTTAACCCTACCGTTTCAATAACACGTTGCCGATTGTTTTTGTCCCCAGTTCAAAGCTAAGGCTAATACCTGCTCTTTCGTCATGCTATACACGGTGCCAATGTGCCTACATACGTTCTGTTCTCATATGAAATAGTTCTTTTTCCCGTATGCTTTTCATTACTTGTTGTAAATTACGAGTGGCATCTTCTAACATCTCCTTGCCTTTTACAGTGGCTCTATTAATTGGTTCAGTGAATCATATCGATTCGCATACACCAGCCTTATCATCATCGTACTGGACGAAGTATAGTTTCTACTTCTACTAGACTTAACATATACCCTGAGAATGTATCTTGTAACCGTCCGAAAGAACCCTTGCTGATTGGCTGCGTTAGTAAATCCTTAGTATTGGATTGTAATCGCTACTACCTTCAATGATGAGTTCTGCTCCTGCATCTTCAAAGAGATACTTTCGCCTTGTTCATTTAGGATACTTACACCCTTCGCTGTTGTGCAGCTTGTGCAAACTGCTTTTAGTAATTGTCATATCTAGTAATTGGTCAAACGTTAACTGTTTCCATGATTTTGGCTTTTCTAATAACTCCGCCAATCCATGGGTCTAGCGTCATTTTGGTTTCCGCTTTATCCTGGAACTCTGCATCAGGATCTAGCAACAATAGTACGTCTCAATAGTAAACCCTAGATGGTTCTATGCCATCACGATTGACTAAATTTAATTGATACATCATATGTTGAATAAAGTATCTAGCAGAAGAGTGAATCCGTTTTCGGTGATTTAGGTCGTGAAATGCTTTGGTACTTTTCTTTAAATCCCTTTCAACGTTTCTACCTCACGTAAATTATCATAGGCTGCACGTGCCATAGCTTGATAATACAACTGCTGTTTGCTTATGATGAAAGAACTCGTCCATTTGCCCTCTGAAATAGCAATATCTGCTTTTTCTTGCAGAGCTAGCACTTTTTATTTTTGGTACGTTTTTAAATGGAGTAGCCTGTGGGATTGTCATAGTTCGCAATGCGTTATGGGCTTTCTCCATCATATCTTCTGTACTCCATAAGGATAACCCACGTAAGGCTCGCATATTACTAATCCCTGTTTGTAACTCTTCTTGCAGTATTTCTTCACTTTGCTGTGCTGAATCTTTTTCGTGTAATTTCGAACTTTCTTTTTGTATCTTATCATCCTCTGATAGCGGATGCTACACGTTCAATAGAGGATGGCTCATTGACATCGATATCTCCTAAAGCGCTAATAAGCTCAAAAATGTTTTGCTACTGCTTTATTTGTATCTTTACGAATAGCTTTCCAGCTTCATAGGCAGTTATTCGTTGCATTCCCTCTGTGGTAAAGCAAATACTCTTCTGCAATCACTTTTTAACCGTTTCATAATCGATGTGTAAATCGCTCTACTTCTTCACGCTTAGCTTGTATCTCCTTAGCAACCACTTCCTTCATGGGTCCTATACCATCCTTAACTTCCCCCATCTATAAGGGTCTGTTCGCTATGGTACGGTGTCCTTCTAATCCAGCTAGACCAAATGCATCAAAACGTACTCTTGCTTGATACACTGGATATAGTTCTACTAATTGTCGCTGTAACGTTTCTTCTAGTTCTGGAATAGATCGCTTCAAACTCTTCTAGTTTTGCATTGGCCAATTCTTTCATATACGTAGTTAGTACTTTTTCTTTTTGCTTTTTCTCAGAATGCGATCGAGTTTTTCTTGCCATTCTACTTGCTTTTCTTCTGTGAAGATTGATATGGCCCGTTCTTTTCAAAGCTATCTAATCCCTACTGTGTGATATAGGGAATTGATATCCTCTTCCGTTGCAAAGCATACGTGCCATGACATCTTGTACCTCTTTAGGTGGTAATCCGCCTAGAAGTGTTACACTTTTATATAAAAGCACTGAGCCATTCTTTAAAACGACGGAATATACGTTCCAATACTTTTGTTGGTGCTTTTCCTTCACGAACATAGGCCTCAAAACCTGTAGCGAATTTCTCATGTGCAGCCGTATTATTAGCACCTTCTGTATCTAACCATCCACTCCACTCTTTAATGGTATTCCAATCCTCTACTACTTGTTTAGGGGCATCATCCATTGTGGCAAGCATACGCAAATCTTCTAAAAAAAGATGACCACTTTCATGAATAAAAAGTAGAAAAATTGGCGGCATCGAATAATTGTATGAGCCGTTTACTCCCAAGTTCTTCTGGATATACTGTGGTTAATCCTCTATATTTTGAACTTCCTCAGCTTGATAATATCTATCTTGTTTGCGTTGACGTGCCTTATCTAAATCTTCACTAGTCAACACTTTTTCATTGCTTTTTGTAAATGTTGTTCTATAATTAGAGCTACATTAGACCAATCTAACGAGATTGGGGCCCTTCTTGCCCCGTTGTCCGATAGGTTGGCCTTTTTGTATATCTTCGTTAAAATTTTTCCTTGCTATTTTCTGTATCCTGCTGTATACTTGAGTCATAAATAGACCAACTTGTCCTGGTTGAGGGCGTATCTTGCCCGTTGCCCGATAAGTTGGTCTTTTTTTCACTGTAATATAACAATGCACTCTTTTTAAATTTGTTAGAAACCACTCTTTAGAGTCTCTACCAAAAATTGATTTGATTCGATTAACTTTTTATTTTTCGTTTCGCTACATCAAATATTAAAGGTATTTGTATAATTCTCCCCTGTTTATCTTCTATAGAAACTACAATAATAACTTGATTGTCAGTGTATTCTCGTTTTTCTCCATCATAGTTTTTAAATATTGCCACAGGGTTCGCAATGGCTCTAGGGTAAATCTTTTTAACACTTCCGTATCAATAGAATCTGCATCTTCCTTTTTAACACCTTCGCTAATACAGAAGGTGTTATTTTCTATATCATGCGCTGAAAAGCCTAACATTTGTAACACAATCGGTGTATCCATCAATTTTACATCTTGATTGGGTATATTACCACTTTTGTAACGATCGATTACGTCATTCAAGCTATACTATCTAGCTCTAATTTTTGTTCCCATATTGAGCTTCTTACGGACTTCTTGATTGTACTCTTGGATAATACGAATAGCTGAATCATCAAACACCTACAAAACATTCTCCATCAGTTAAATCAGTGTACCTAATTCCTTTAATCCCTTGTTGATTTAAAAATAAAAGCATCTTCTTTATCTCCTCCTAACACTTTTACTGAATCCCTTATATAGTTGTCCCCCTGTTACATTTCCTTCTTCCAGTAAGACCTTTGGATTTTTCTTCAATCATTAAAGGGGTCATTGCATTATATTTAGAATAACCTGCTGTATCGTTTAACCTTGATATTTTCTTTTGTAGCATATCAATATAAACATCGATGTTATTTCCATTTTTCAAGATTAGTTTTAATCTCATTTGTTAATATTTCTTGTTGCTCTATAGAAAAGGTATTAAATCCATCTATGGATTCGTGCAATTTTTAACTATGCGTTTTTCTGAATTGCCTCTCAATGTGGGAAAGTTTTTCTTTTCTAATATCTCAATAGCTGAATGAATACTTTCTACCTTTTTGTCTAATTGTAGCTCTCTTTTCGAATATTCACTATATCCCACAACCATTTTACATATTCTAGTAAGTTCGATTTCTCGCTAGTAGACAAATGGTTAATCGCACTAATAATATTTTTCTTTTACCGTCTCTTCCTGGGATGTAAATGAATAGTTTTCATCGTAATAGTTCCTCATTTTCTGGTATATCAACCGTAAATAACTTCCCATTAGTTTCTAATTTATCGCTCACGTTTTTCTGTATCTACTAGCAATGGTCTTATCTTTAGAAAAGTATACTCCCCAGCCATGTAGTGTAGCATCGCTCCCTGTGCCTATTGCCCCTAAATCAAAACTTATTAAATTCATATCCAGTACCATGATATGCTTTTTGGGGCATAGTAGTTAGGATTACCGTCCTCATCAATATAGTTATTACCTCATAATCCTTGACTTCTTTTTAGCATATCTTGTATAGTGATAGACAAAGATGGCGATTTCGAAATACTGCCTTTGTGCGGTTGAAATTACCATCTTTTTACTACCATGACACTGTATAAATCAATTTTTAAAAGGTTTAACTGAATATTGGAAGAGTTTTCTTCACCAACTATCTTAATTGTAAAGATATCATCGCCTAATTTAATCGGCACATAAAAATAATGATAGTTTTTACTTTAGCTTTATGCTTATTTTTGGGTGTGTTTTTGGTTAGCTTACAGATTCTACTAATACACTAGACTGCACTAACTCTTCTAACGATAATATACTTGGATTAAATGCATCTAATAATTGTTTCTTAGGGGTTTTTGATTCCATACTAAATGCCTACGATTCACCTTGTTAGGAATGCCAAACTCTCCTTTTCTATCTAATGATAGAACCTTTGTTTTGAACATACCTTTGAGATGTTTTTCTAATCCCTTTCTATCCATATTTAATATATCAGAAGTGAACAAAGATGTTAAATCTACTACTAGCACTTTCGTATTCAAATCCATCCTTATTCATAGGGTTGTGCGTATCCCAGCTTTCCTGCCACTTCTTTAGCATTAAACTTCTATTTGAACACGTTCCATATAATCTTTGGCTGTGAAATGACCATATCCAGCTTTCTTCATAATATTGGCCATGACATCTGCATGCATTGCCATCACTAAGGCACCCTCTTTTGCTTGACTAGCAACAGCAGGGTTGCCTTTTTTTAATTCTCCTACTAAGTCTTTATAGATTTGGTATCCTTCATCAGATAAGTTAGAACGTACATGGACATCACTATCTGCAATTTGGAACAAAGTATCTTTGATACTATCCATGGCTTCTAGGTCTTGTAATGTCTTCTTCCATTTCGTTATAACGATTCATGGCAGTTTCCATAGCATTATCACTCATGACATCAGCATACTCTTGGGATAGTTGTTTCTTACCATGCTCAAAGGCAATCCGTCTACGGTCCTTATAGCTAGGTGCTCGATGGTGCATAGCTACATGGTCATCATACCACTGAGGGTTTTAGGGACCTTCTTTATCATACTCTAATGCCTTATGCTCATCGTGATAGGTCTCTCGATAGGTTTCTTCCATCTGGTTATACATATCATTAAAGACCTGTTTGATATGGTACGGATCGACTGATACAACCATTTTCAGCTAGGGTTCTTTCTCTATCACTATGATTTGAGAACTCTTTCATGATATCTTCCTTAACGAGCTTCCATCTTTTTGCATGTTCTCCTACAAAATGTTCCTGATAGGCTTTCGCCCTTTGACTGCTTGCTCTATACTTTGCTACAGACATGCCACCTTCCGTATAAAAAGTAGCCTTTTCCAACGCTTTAACAGTATCCTCTGTTATTTCTGTGTTAAGCTGTGCAAATTGGCTAATAGGCACAGGGTAAGAGCTCTTCATATTCAATGGCTTTTGTAGGCTCTCACGTGTCACAATGCCAGAGTTAATTAAACTTTGAATAGACTTCTTGCCCTTTGCTGGGTGTCTACTAATTCATGAGCATTAATATATACCGTACCAATGCCTTGCTTATCTGCTGTGGCTTGAATAGTTTTAGCAAATAACTCAGGGTTCTTTTGTGCCAACGGATTCACTTGACTTTTCTTTAATTAGCGCACTGACTGCTTGATTACCTCTCTGATTAATATCAGACTGTACGACCATATCTTGTTGCTCAGGACTCAACCTATGAAAGGCTCTAAACTGATGTATGGTGTGTGCGGTACCACCAAGTCCACCTAATACACCAAGACCAACAACGGCTGGCACTGCATCTATCATGGCATTAATAGACCCTATACCGATATCTGCTAAACTATAATATGCATCCCTTGTTTGCCCCACAGATTGGTCTGTACCTTATCATTGATATCCTGTAATCCCTTCTTCTAGTAACTCACTACCACTAGATTTTTAAACCAGCTTTGAAAGATTCCTTAGCTGTAGAAATAACACCCTCTTTCATAATGGCAGTTTTACTTTGGTTTTTCTATCATCTTAGTCAATACAGATACACCAGGCTTAACTGCTTTGATTGCTTTTACAGCCAATCCTAGTCCCACCATTTCAATCGCTGCATCAGGAAGAGAAAATACCGATGCACGAATCTTAGCTCCTCATTACTATAAATTCGATTACCATTAGCATCTTTTTATCGATTAAATCTAAATATTTCTGACCAAAATGACATTTTTGAATTTCACTAGCCAGTCCCAAAGTAACCCCAGTACCAAATCCACTAATAGCCCTGGAATAGCTCTGCTCCACCAGCCATAACACCTGCTTTAGCTCCTAATATAGCACCTGCTGTCCCTCTATCATGGCAGCAGACGCAATTTATCGCCCCATAATTACGCCTTGTTGTGCTGTGGCGCCTGCAATAGATTCTATCCAATCACTTCCTTCTGTTCTATATTGACTAAGGTTGTTTTGTAATCGTTCAATCTCATGGTTTTATCTCTACAATTTTATTAGGATGCTGTTTCGTAAGCCAAATCTCTACCTTGCAGCTAGTAATAATTGGTCATTACCACTCCATATACCTTGTTGGATAGAATCCCATATACCTCTTGTTTGACGGACATTTTTCTGCATGTTTTAATAACTCTATGAGCTTCTGCTTCACTACTGTATTGAATATTAGAAAACTCTGGATACTCAGCTTTAAACAACTTCCATATCATTTAAAAGTATTTTTTTCTAATACTCATTTCCTAGCTTGCTCAATAACCTCATGTCCACCATTAATAAGCACATTAGGTGAGATGTCTAATGTTTTACCTATCTCTATGGCATCTTGTGACCAGTCCGCATCATTATAGGCTATCTTTCTATATGCCTTAGATAACGTGCTATTAGAGTTTTCAAACAAACTATCTGAGACGATCACTGAAAGACATATTTCTTTCTTTTTCATCATCTACATGTCCAAAATCTTTTACATATTTGGGGTTATCATATGTTTTGAACCCACCTTTTCTGACATCTTCAGCTGTTATACGTTGGTTATCTGCCATTATTCGTCTCCCTCATAGCTATTAGACTCTCCACCGTCATCATGTTCTCGTTTCCATGTGTCAACATCAATAGATCTAATAATTTCTCCATCTTTTAATATGTTTACATAATATCCACCATCATCACCTTTAACTAATTCATGATCATCACCATTATAGGCTCTTACTTGAGTTCTACTAATATTGACATGAACATCTGGCGCCAGTTTCTTACATATGTATATTCTTTTTCGTACAGCCTCTACTAAAAGCTGACCATTTCCGAGTCTGATGGATAATCTCCGTGTTCAGAATAATATTGTGTTCTATATGCAGCTCCTTCTTCAGAGCCCCTATCCCATCAAAGCATTCATATCTTTTTGGAGTACCCTAGCCTATCTTGAACTACTGGACTTATATTTGCCCTACGGCTGCACTAAATCTTCCTGTCCTTTTGAACGCTCTTCTAATGCAGAATACGCTTTATGATAAAATTCATTGCTAAAAAGATACCCTGAGGTTTTTCATTAAATTCATGACTTCTTGAGAGCTTTGACCTTGATATATTGCCTCCATTATCATAGACTTCATTAGCTGGTCCCGCCCTTAATGCAGCTGCATCTCTTCTTTTTGTTCGTTACTATAGCCTTCTATAGTACTTATCAATGCAACCTTAACATCAGGTGAATCATTAGTTTGTGATTCAAGTATATTCGCTATCTCACCTGGTGAGTAACCAGTTTTTCCATTTGATGCGCCATTAGTCTTAAATCTTTAACTTTTTCGTACCTCTTCTTCATGCTCTCGTTTTATTTTTGCTTGCAACTGTAAACCTTTGTTCTGCTTTTGCAAGAAAATCTGCCTTTTCGCCGTCTGTCATGGTATTATAGTTTCCCATCAATGACTTGAGTAGAATTTACATAATTTCGGATTGATGTACCTCCTCCATTATCCTCTTTTATCCCAAGAATAGTGGTTTCCATTGCCATCGATGGCATCTGGTTCTCCATTCACCCATCGTATGGCATTTTGTTCTCCTGCGAACCAACCTACTAATGCACCTTCAACTCCATATTTTTGTAGTATCCTCCAAAAACATGATCAAACACCTTATCATAGGCATCAGAATCTTCCATTGGTCTATTCTCAACTCCAGCTTGTTTGAGACCATTCTGGCCAATTATCTCAGCATAATTTGATATAGCCCATACGCTCCAGATGGATTTCTTGCATTAGGGTCATTACCACTTTCATGCATTGCTACTGCTTTTTAGCGCTCCATATTCACTACTTCCCTTACTATATGGATTTTTCTTTTTCCAGCATATACAAAGCTGCTTTTTTTAGCATCATTACCATTTTTGCAGAACATCTCTTAACAACTTCGTCTTCTAATACAGCATTAACCTTAAACTCTTTCGCCAGCTTCTTCAAACTTTTTGATACTTTTTCGGCATCATTCCTGCATCTTTTGCTACATCAATAATGCCATCGATTGCTTGATTATTCTTTTCAGTGCCTGCTACATGTAATACGCCCTTGTAACAACTCTTCCGTAGCTTTTGTCTTTTTCTAGCACGATGAGCTTCTTCACCTTCATAACCATATATCTCATCAATCTTTTTATAAACGTTATCTAACTGGCTTTTAACAATATCCATCTTGGTATATCTAATTGTGCCACTTTTTGCTGAACTTGTAATAAAGTTTGCTACAGATACATCCCTATATTTATCCCCTTGCTCTCGCTCATGACTCTCCATTTTTGTATTATTCTGTAACCATGATTGGTCTGCATGTTGTAAAAACCCTTGCTGTGAACGTTTAAACTGTAACTTTGAAGATATATCTTCACGTATTTTTCTTCTTCTTGGCGAAATCTCTCTGCGGAATTAGATGCATCTTACAATGTTGTATAGAGCAAGTCCTGTTTTGTCGTTGTACATAAGGTCAGCAATGCGGTTATTATAATCTGTTTCCGCATTCATTTGTTGCAGTTTCATTTCAGTATCTATCTTTTTAACTGCACATTATATAAGTCGTTCACCCCTTTTTGAAAGACTTGTAGACCACTAGCGATTTGTCCACCATAAGCTTTCTATACTTCCAGCTTCCTTGTAGTCCACCACTAGGACCTGTATTCGGTTTAACGCTCATTATATGATTCTAATCTCATAGTTATCTCCACCACTCTGTAACGCTTGAGATATGTTCTAAGTAATTAGCTTAACTGGTCCCATACCTACCGCCTTATTGCTTTATAATTCCCTTCGGTGTAGTAAAGTTACTAAACATACTATTAGCAGATGTAAAACCATATGATTTGCATTGCCACTGCTCTTGGACTAAATGTTCTTGTAGGACTCACATAGGAAGTGCTTTGGACTCTCTACTTTTCCATAATCACTTAAATACGATTGTACTGAGGCTGCTGTACTCAATAAGGTACCTAGCATTTTCATTCTTCCTGCTTGCTTAGCACTCTGTATTCCAGTATACGCATTAGCAGCTTGATTCTATAATTCCATGTTTGTAATGCTTGTGAATCTACATCATTTCTTTGGTTCTGTAAAAGTTGTAAACTATCCGCTACATACGAATCATGGCTACTATCCATCACATCCTTTACAGATCCTGTAGACATGAGGGCTCGATGCACCCGTCATTTCTATTTTGACCCTAATGCTAATCGCATTTTCTCCGTTAGTTTTGTTCACGTCCGCATTATCTGCTATTTGTTCTGCTTTCCGTTCACTCATCTTTTGTATTGTATTCTGCTAGTTTAGATTGATTTTTCGTACATAGCTACTTGTGCTTTAGTTTCTGCATTAGCCCCCATCATGCCACTAATCGCTTGTATCCTAGCATTGCCAAAGGATGCATGCACATACTATTCACTTCCTTTCTTTGGCAATGTAAACAATAGGAGTCCTTCTGGTAAATTGGCTCCTTCTATAAATGTAGCTCTAACTAACGTAACCATCATTATGGAATCTGTATTCTCCTTGGATATACAGTTCCATAAGGATCCTGTTGTTGCCATTCATTAATGATTCGTTTGCTCTCTTCTAAAAAGTATCGTTGATATCCTTTTACCTCTTGTAAAGCGATGACTCTAAAAACCATATGCAATAGCCTAACCCTTTATAGTATTCGTCTCTATCCCATAGGCCCAAATAGGTCTCTCTACTCCATCTATACATTCGTATTCTATCCACCATTGCACTGCATGCTGTGGATAATAAAAGCCATGTAGTAGCATCATCTGCTCCCATAGCCATGCATTCTATAATATCAATTGTGCGTAGACGTTTCGCTAACTCTACCAAGTCTCCTAAGAGTCTCTTATCATTCGCCTTACCACTGCGTTTTATTATTGTACCCTTGCAAGCGTACCTCCCCCAATAGAAATATCTCGTACTACAGATAATAGGTTAAAAGGAAATGGATCATCGTGTAATATACATACGCTCGCATCTGTAGCATATCCTTTTCCTTGTGTTGGAATATTAATGTTTACATCTCCTGTATACATAGTACTACCATTTTGTATAAGACTGGCATCACCGATTAAATCCATTCCTCTATTGAAGGTAACTCCTACTTTCCCTCCACGGCTATTTCGAAGTCGTAATATCATACTATTACTTCGTACCGTCCGAGATTAGGTGTTCCGTCTTTCATATCCATATACACCTGTGGTAATACAATTTTACATTCAATAGGAATACCGATGGTGATATCTTTCGCTACATAAGGCAGTATTACAGTGCCATCTTGAGCTACTTGCACCTGGTGTACATCAGAATGATTGAGTAATGAACTACATCCATTCCTTTAAGATGTTCTACACGTATACTAGTCTGAGTATTGTTCGTAATAGTAATAGAGCAATCTAACGTAGTATAACTAGATACATCCTTACTATCTACTGAGACTATCTAATCGTTCAATATATCGTTTTTCTTGCCCTAATACAGTCCGCTCACTACGGCATACACACTATCTTCATTACCATTTGCTACAGAACAAATAGTTTCAAATACTCCACCTTTTTGTTTTCATGGTGAGCCCACCCAGTGACATCTTGCTCTTTAATGATCGTTAAAAGCAATTAGCTTACCATCGTCACGTACATAATACAAAAATGCTATCTGGTTGTTGGGCAAAAGTGCTATCTAACAAACTATGTTGATTTACTAAATGTTTGGCCAATAATGTTAAATCAATTCCGTTATAGTTATCCGATTCATAGGTATATCCCATGTCACGTACAGAAGAAGATCTCTTTTGTACATAAATTAAGCGATTCCCTATATATTGTGGGTCACAGTTTGATGCCCCATGTTGAGTCTGTGAACGTGGTACTACCTTGGATGGTTTAATGAGCTCACAGTCCACTGATAATCCATTCGTTCCCATCGGTTAGTATGATTAAATCTTGTGCTGATATCATATGTAGCAATATTGAAAGCAGCACGACTTATAAGACCTAATGTAATCGCACTATCATCTGTTACATTTCCATCTGCTTTTTCCACTTCAAAATTAGGGTAATCACCTGTACGACTAAACCACAACTTATAGGGATTTGATTTCGAGCCACCCAATACTAGTCTATCTTGGAAAAAGTGCTCATTCTAGGATAGCCTACCTCTTTTCCCCCAAGATGAAAGTTGCCATTCTGATGTTTCCGTTTCTTTCCCTACAGGTTTTAATACTTTTCGCCTCCACTTCTGTAGGTGAAATGAATCGACTAATAACTACCATACCATATTGGTCATAGGGGTTTTATTGTAAAATCAATAGATACATTGCCGCTAGTAATTTCGCTCAGTATTCGTAATTGTGTACCTCTATTAAAGCTACCCGTTTTCAGTAACATTATAATCACCATTAGAACTATATTGACGATAGCTTTCCCTCTGTATTCTCCGTACCATCCTTCTTTTTGTATCGTAATAGTTCCGTACCAGGTACCATGAGTGACTATTTTTCCACTCTTTATCTGCTATCGTCTGCATAACTTCCAATATCCATAGATTCATATCCAGGTACTTCATACTCATGTCTATGCCAGTGACGCCGTTCACTAACATACTCAGTTCTACCTGTCATCTTTTTATTTCAGCTGGCATTCGATGCTTAAGCTTAATGACTTGTCCTACCATACCTTCTTTAAACATAGACTTAGCAGATATGACCTTATTACTAGAACGTATATATTTTATTTTTATGAGTTCTATCCGTCATTCATATCGTCAAATGGTGGTGCTACTAAATCAAATAGCTTAAATTCCATTGACTACCATTTTTGCAACATATGAATAGGATGCAAAACCACTGCAAATAAAGAATGTATCTGCTGACTGATTAAAATCTAACTCATTCAATATCGATTCTTCGTAAGGTGTTGTTAATTCATGCCCGTATATCTATCATGTTTCCATATTCGAATATACAAGTGTCCTACTTCTAAAAAGATAGGCTCAGGATATACAAACCGTATGAGTCTTACTTTTGCGATTCGGATACTTTGTTTCTCCAATAAACCTTGTTCCATTCCGTTTGCAAATGCTCCCGTAAGGACGTATGATGCAGTTTTTGCCATCAGTACAGCACTTCTATATTTATCTAAATCACTTCGATTTTCTATCTCTGGTGATATTTCTCCTGTTGTAAAAGAGTGCTGTACTACATACATATTGCCTGTACTCATGTTGCTCTCCTTGACTCGATATATCCTCACTGGCAGTTCTAAATCAAATTGACGTTCAGATGCAACTATGTTCTTAGCTTCTAGCAAGGCTCCTTGATAAATTTGGAACTGCGATCTATACATTTCCATATTACCAACAAGAGATTGTGCTAAACTTGCTGCCAAGAATCTTGTAAGAGCTTCCAACGAAAATAGGTGGGAATATATCAGGATCACTCACATCAACCACATAATCTACATAGGCTCTTGTCATATTAGTTCCAATCACCTTTGTACTAGTATCTAGGTTAAACACTTCGTAGTTAGGTATATCTTTTACACTGTAACTCGTATACAGTCCATTCCGTATTTCAGTATCTTGTATAATTCGATAAATTCGTAAAGCGTGCTCTGGATATAAATATGTGTGTCTATATCCACCTGTATAATTTTCTACCTGTATGTTTGTTAATGGCTCCACACGTCTTGCAAATCCCCACATATATTGGGATAACACTAATCTTCTAGCATGATGATAGTATTGATTGCAGATACGTGCCGTTTCATTGTCATCATCTAAACTCGTAATAAGGCCCTCGCCTATATGTGAAAGAGCCATATTGCAGAGGTCTGTTTCCGTCATATTGCACCTCTTTCTATATATGAAAAGGACTACCCGAAGGTAGCCCTGTAGTTCATTTTATCGTAAATCAATATCTGGTGTTAAGGCAGCAAATAATACATTGGAATTGATACTTGCACTAGCTGTTACCTTTAATTGTACATACCGCTTCAATCCGTATGGTAATAAGACCGTCAACTCAGAGACCCTTTTTGGCATCTAATTTTATACGTTCCTAATACTGTTGGGCTTGTAATCGTTACATTCGGCGGTTGTTGACCTGCCATACGTTTCTTTAACAACGTAGATGATGCAGAATCACTCGTTTGTAATTCAACCGTCAATTGCCCAGAGGTACCCTTTTAAATTATTCATTGCCAAATATAACTGATTGTAGGCATCACCTGTTTTCACAGTATCTACTACATCAGAATAAATGGTAGTTCCCGTTGAGTTATAGTTTTTCTTCACCAGGGAAAAATGTATTTTTCAAAATCTGTAATCATTGTAATACCTCCTTAACCTATACATTGGCGATTGGGTCTTCATCAGTACGAAGTACATCACAGATTTTACTTCAATACCCGCTACATAAAGTTTTGGCATTTCACCCATAACCTCTTGGCGTGTTACATGAATATTATTTTTATCCGTTAATGCTATTTCTAATGCTGTTTTAATCTCCTGTGGTACATATGCCACTGGTTTAATACGTCCACTATCTAAATTACGAATACGACCCTTCGCATAAATAAAGGATTCAATAAATTTTTTTGACGTTGAGATGCTGTAGCCTAGCCAATTGGCTAACATCAATATTACGGATAGCCGCTACACGGCGTGGGTCTGCTACCGTCAGCCCTACATCCCAACTAAATAACGTTTCTACTACTCGAATTTATTTCCTTCAAAATCAACCGCATCAGTTTCACCCTAAATCTTTTTAGTTAATCCTGCTTTTGGTCACTCTAGGATAAATCCCATGACACCATCATCACCATGACATACAATCCAAATGGATCACACTTACCAGCTACAGTGCCACCCATATTAACATTTTGGTATCCATAGTGTCTTATCTGTAGATAACACATTATATCGTTTAGCTAAGCCATTAAACTCGCCTACATTAACATCTGTATCACCATAGAACAACATGCTTGCCACGGTTTGACCAAACCTTCAATATGTGCTGCATCTTCTGTTTGTCGAAAACGCATTGGATCAGTTTAGATAACATAAGCAACTTTACATCTACACTAGAACGGTCTTCAAGCATGGCAGCCGTATCTGTTACTTGTCTAGTGCTAGATTTGGTATTTGGCACACCACGGTTAATCGCACGTACGTGAGGGTTTGGCAATGCTGTGCGTTGTGTTGTTAAGTTACCAGTAGGTAAGTTACCCTCTTTGAAAACGTAAATCTTGCATGATAGGATTAGCTTGGTTTTAACACCTCAATAATGCTATCAATTCCATCTTTAGAACCTTTATAACGCTTATGTAAATCCATTAACGTCAATCTTCACTGTACCAAATGTTGGCATATTTCATCACTCCTTTACTTCATTCGATATACATCAAAGTTTGTATTATCATAAAATTAACTCCCAGAGCCGCTTCCCTTCTCCCGTAAACGACCTGTATCTTCTGCTACTAGATCGCAATCGTGTAAATGCTTTCCCAAGTGCCACATTATTCCCAATGCCATTCATCATAAGCACCTCCTCGCAGATTGGGAATATCCTTTTCTAGATACTCAATTCCGCCCCTGCTTTAGCAATGGTGGTATCAAGATGGACCCTAATTCTTTTACAGTTTCCTCTTTCCAAGTTTCTGCTTGTGCCGCTTGTAATCCATCGATATGATTCAGTAAGGCATCTCCCATAGTTTGTAGATAGCCCATGCCAAACTTAGCAATTTGCTCTGCCCCTTCTTGGGATACACCACTATTACGCAGGACTTCACTAAAGGCTCTGCACTCTGTTCATCAATACTTTCACCATCGCTTAATAAACTTGTGAAAATCATATGCTTTCAGGCACACCTCCTTGAGGTTCTGCAGGATTTGATGTACCTGTGGATTGTGTTGAGGGTATCCGTTGTACTATTTGTGTTATCATGAGTACCTTCTACCCCAGTATTTGGTTCTGGGTGTCACTGTGTTTCCTAAGTCATTCTCCATTTGGCTCTCCCACCTTTCTTGTAATCAATTCATTAATACGCTCTTGATGTTGAATGTATTCCAGTTCTGCTAATTGCTTTTTGCTCTATACCTTTTCACACCAAGTAATGGCAATATTCTTTACTATATCTATGCCTACAGACCGTCTACCTTCATTAAAAAATGAGTGAGTGCCTGTAAAAGTAGTCTGCATGATACAGCATGTATCTAGTAAACGCATGAGAAACCAACGCCCATCTTCGTTGCTTAATACTGCTTCTAGCCTTACGATCGATTCTGAATTTCTATCTGCCGAATCTCTCGAATGAGTTCATCTTTCTTCTTTACACCATACTCTATCATTCCTCACCGCCTAATCCTGGCATGCCTAGCCAATTTCCTACTGCTGATTGATTCGTATTCGCCGCTTCCGCCATATCCTTTGTCGCTTTCGCTAGATTAGGGGCTTGTTCTAACATCTGTTGTTGTTGCATTTGTTCTTGTTGTGCCATCATCGCTTGCTGTTCTTCCTCTAGCTTAGCTTGTGTCTCTTCATCGCTGAAAGACATCGCAGCAGGCGCTACCTAAATACTTGAAGTATTCATTGACAAGTCCAATTGGGTTAATTTTTGCTTTCACCTCTGGATATACTTGCATCATGTTCATGGCAAAACCAAATGCTTGTTCGATAGTGGTTAAACCTCGCCAATTTTTGTGCTTGTGCTAATGGTGAGGTAAAGTCTACTTTAATTTCCTTGTCTGATAACGTTTCCCTGAGTTCTTCTGGTATTGGTGGGAATATTTTCGCATCTGCTAGAATAGCGTAGGTGCGTTCAATTACGTATTTAAAAACTCGTATTGTAATCTTTCAACTACAGGACCTAGTTGTTGCTAACTTTTTCCTGTGTTCGCTCCATGACCTCTCGTGCCGTCATTTGACCGCTATCTAGCTGTTCTAACATCAAGAATAGGTCTGCATTATAACATCGCTTAATATTCTCACGTGTTTCCATGACAATTTCACCCTAATGGTCCCAATTGCATGTTTACATCAAACAAGGGCTTTACCACATCATTAGGGTTATCTGTGGTTGTAATTCCCCCTGGAATCAGGTTCACATTATACGCCAGTGAGAGGATACTTGCATTGGCGGTTTTACCATTAACTCTACCGCTCGCAATCTATCACTCATCAGGTTTGTAGCATCTTTTACATCATCATTGGCATACCACCCAGCACCAACTGCATAGGTTTCATTTCCTACTACTTGATGCCTTGCTACACATGCAGGAAGGTATTGAATCCACCTACTTCTAAAAAGGTTTCTTCACCTTCTAGCCAATAGTAGCTCCGGTATTTCATATGCCGTTTACCGATTTTACCGTTAACATAGTCCGATTAGGTTCTACTAACCAATATACAGTGTGTATCTGCACTGTATGTATGGTTACAAGTAAGTCTTGCATTCCAGGTGGCATAGATTCCACGCTAAACTGCTCTGCAATCTGCATCAAGGTCATGGCCAGCTTCCACAGTAAATGTATCTACGATACCATTACCTCCCTACACTCATGGCATAGGTACCAATTGTAAACTGTTCTACACGGATCCCTGTTCGTGTATCTCTAAACTATACCCATAGCAGCTTGCCATAGGGCTAATTCTTGATACGCTTGGTAGCAACCTATATGAAGTTACTCTTTCCAAAAATAGCTTGCATAATCTCATGCCGTTGATGCAGACTGCTGACATTTCATGATTTGCCTGTAACCCACTATTAGCCAACGTAAGTTTGAACCATTGTCTGCTTGGCGGTGTTAATCCCTCATAACTCCACTAGCAAAAAATATCATTACAATGTGATGCATAGCTATCTAACAGATGACTGGTATCATAATCAATGGCTTTTCCATTTGTGTCATTCAATTTACCTATAAAAGGTAACTGGTATTTCTTAATTTCACGCCATACCTTTACATGTGACTGCTGTGCATCAAATAGGCGCTCTACCTTTTGACTTACTTCTTTTGTAGTGCCTAGGTTTTTAAATCGTGCTCCTGTTGGGCTCTAGCCAATAAGCTCATAGAATCACCTTATCCTAACTTATCGTCCTGCATTAGACAATAATGTATCCGTTGTGCGAGTTGAAGAAAACCCACGTTTTTACGTTGATTTTTCTTTTTGCCATCGTATCATCATCTACCTCATTACTTTTTCTACTGTAGGGTGATAGTGCTGGAGGTTTAATCTCTGGCACCTCTGGCTGTTAGCTCTAATAATTTTTCCTACAAATCCACTACACATAGTATCCACTCCTTTCCTTATTCTTACCCAAATGGATTATATTTTGTATTGGCCATTGCTGGCACTCTTGCATATACATATCCTCTTGTGGCTTTTCTATATACGCAAATGTGAGAGATAAGGCATCTCCTTTATCTGGAGAGTGTCCTAATCGCTCTTTAATTTTGTCCTTACTTTCTAGTACAATACGGCCCCTAGTATCAAAACTATAGGTTGGCGTTGCTAAATCAGCTCGTCAGTGAGCCATCATCAGCAAACTTCCTCCTTGTTTTATCCATTGAGCCATTTCATACCACATTTCAGCACGTTTGTTCACAAACCGTTTCCGGTTTCGATGCTTAGGCTTCCAAATGGTACTTCGATAATGTGACGGTAACCCATCTGCCGTAGACGGTCTATTACTCCTTCACCTCGACCAGCATCTATAAAGACTGCTCTAGGGCTTATTCTCTTGGATAAAGCCCAGCCACAATCATTAGCAATTTGCATGTTATCTAGTCCCTTATACCGCAGTGGCTTATGGCAACTAATCCCTTACGTATTGCAATTGTGGTTGCATCGTCACCAAAACGTGCAATATCTACCCCCAACACAAGCGGACTGTATTGAATATCTCGTGGTGCTACTGTCCGGCTTCATGGCCATATTAATATCATCAATACTCACCAATACATTTTTCTGCACTGGCTGTAAAAATCACAATATAGCTCCTGTCGAATAGCATTTTTCTGTCATCTCGACCATCATTGCCTCTAACTCTTCTTTCGGTATGATCAGCTATCATCAACTGTATACATACATGTATACCACCCAGATGGAATCTTCTTGTAATTTCTGTGCTTTTAAAAATAGTTCATAGAACCGATTTTGCCCTTTTGGTGTTCCTATAAATATAGCCACCCAGTTCTATCAGATAAAGCTGGACGAATAATTTCATCGAACACTTCAGGTTTCATTTGAGCATATTCATCTGCTGCTACACCATCTAAAGCCAGCCCGTAAACTATCTGGATTATCTGCCCCTCGGATGTAAATTCTCGGTCCTGCACGACTCCTATGTTTTGGTTGGCAACTCTACATACAATTCACTTTCATTCACCCGTATACCTGGTATGACACTGGTATAGAACTTCAAATATGACCAAACAATAAGCTTAGCTTGCGTTCGTAGTGATGCTACGTACGCATATTGTAGTGATAGTGAAGTATTTTTGTATCGCCATTTTATCACATGATTAATAGTGGCTACCGTTTTCCAAACCTACGATGTGCGACAATCACATTAAAACGATGTGATTCTATAGCTGGATGTATGAAATCTCTCCATAAGGGCCTTGGTGTGTATGGAATCGTGATATTAATCCTCTTCACCTTGTTCCTCCCATCAATCGCTAATTGTAAAGCGCACTCCATCCTTTTCCTGTTAGTTCTGTTTTTATCCACAGGTTTATACCCAGCTCTGTCTAAAAAGTCTTTTGCCACTGTAATTCTTTCTCGTGGTTTTGTCTTAGGATCGCTTTGAAGTTTTACACATCACTCGAAACAACTTCTTTTCTTTTCAAATACAAAAGGCTTCCCGTAACTCTCTATCCATATCATCTTTACAGGCTTGTAAGTATGCAGCACTTCATTATCCTTCATAAGATTAGAGGCTTGTTGCTGAGCTGATTTTTCACTATAGCCTCCATTAATTGCTGCCTGTCTCATATTTTTGCATTTTAATGCCATATATTCTTTCACAAATCGTTTCCGTTGCTCAGTTAACATAATTCCTCACCTCCTAGATTTGAAATATTTTGGCATGAAAAAAGCACATTCTTTAAAGACTATGTGCTAAAAGTCCTGATTTGATGTGTATATGTAATTATGTAATGAACGCCTTATGTAGGTTATACCCATCACATACTATAAATATATCACACTTTTTCGATTTTGTCGCCTACTTTTTGATATTTTTAACACTCGATGTTCTACCATGTACAACGACATAATCTGCAACAATTCATTAATTGCTGCATAGTATACATCTCTTGTTAAACCCATTGCAACCATACAGTTAATAGAGACCGTTGTTTCCCATAATACCTACGTTCTCATAGTTCTCTTAGTACTACATTTAATTCACATTCACAAGACTCAACCCGGCTCACTACTCGTTCTGGATAATCAATATGTATTCTTGCCTTACCGTCAACAATATACACCTCTCGTAGGGGCGTTATATTGAGACACCAGCTTCTTGTCCTGTAGGGTCTTGTATCCATCCACCTCCAGCTTTCTTTTTACTGGATCCCTAACTCTAGCTTGTAAAACAGCCCGTTTTATATCTTGGTAGTGATACAAATACCACTCTACTTGCTTTTTAGTTTTATATGCCATTTGAATCACCACCTTATCGTTATCTACTATTCCAAGCTTTTTGCTGTGGCTAAATACTGTGGCTTATCTTCACAGGATACAGTAGCACCACAAACATCACATACCACCATATTATGTCGTACTCACGTGCCTACGCCAATCACATGTGCACCTCTGGATTCACGACAAAATGGACATGAGTGCCAACCCATTTTTATAGTTTGTCTTTTTCTTCATAGGGTTCTCCTGGGTGATTCACTCTTAAGCCTTCTTCGCAAAATTTCTTTTGTTTTTCTATCATGCAAAGTCTTTCTTCCTCTGACATACGCCCATGATAGACATTCTCACTAGAGCTCCTCACTTAGTAAATTATGAGCAGACGCCCTCTGTTGCGATGCTCTACTTGCCCTTTCCTTCACTGCACGATTCGTCTTAGCACTGGTTTTGTACAATAGATTTTGTCTAGCAGAACCATCAAAGTTTTTCACAGCGCTTACATTGTTTCTATCATCCTAACGCTATCCCTTTCGCTATCAAATGATTATTTACTTTCAAAGAGTTGCTCTTGTGCCTTCTGCCCTGTATATATAATTTGGTTTCATTGAGCATTTTGTTCACTAGTGTAGCTCCTTTTCATCAAGTTCTATCCAGTCAGTAACGTATTTAAGGCTAGATTCTTTTGTAATTGCAGTTCCGCTAAATCTAACTTCACTTGGCATTTTGAGTTGTCGCAACAACCAACTCCCATATATTTGATTTCTAGACGTTTTATAATCAACATGACACCAAGAAATATATAGTCTCCTCGTTCTGATCTCTATGACTATTTACAATGCTTACCAACTCTTTCCATGCGTTATAAAAATGACTCTCGTCCATCTTCACGTGCTGTCATTGAGTATGCAGACTTTCCGCCTACATCATTTTCTTTCACGATAATCAAATGTTTTTGTACTACCAACTACAGCTATTTTACGAATAGTATTGCATCACCTCCTCATCACCTTAGTTTATTTCAGGATATAGTTTCTAATCTCATGCACCTGTGGTTATCTACATTTATTTTCAGTCGAGACCAAAAGCCTTTATCTCCTCGATCGTATCAGATAATTCTTCTACTTCAACAAGATTAATTTTTTGGTGTGGCTACTAAAATAGCCTTGCGCAATTCTATCGCCTTTATTGATTTGATGAGGAATCATGCCTTTGGTTTCATCATTGACATAAATGGCCGCCACTTCTCACGATAATCTGAATCAATCACTCCCATCGAATTAGGCATACGCAATGGTGTCTCCATGCCAATAGAACTGCGTGGTACCAACTGCAATACAAAACCCTTCAGTACTTCTAGAGCACACCTAGTCCCGCACGATATGTTCGTTCATCCCATACTGTTACATCCTCTGCTGCATGAAATCTAACGCTCCACTCCCTTCTGTTCCATAAGTTGGTAACACGGCATCTTCTTGTACAGTTTAATTTTCATCTCTACTGTCATGTGTTCTTCTACACTCTCTGTGCCACTATCCCTTCACTCAACACTTCACTACCCATAAACTTCTGTTTTTACCTCCTTTTTCCTTTTTCGTTTTTGGTTTGTTTTCTGTTTCTTCAACATTTGGTTTGGTTTCTGTTTCTTCAACAACTACTGGTGTTGTACCTGGTTGCACTGTATTTTTCTAATTCCATACTAATCTCCTTGTCCATAACAATAAAAAATTTAAAAAGTAACATGGTAGTTTTTAGCATGATCCATAGCCATTCCCTCCTCTTAGCACTCTACTTTATAAGGACATCGCCCACTAGGACACGTCTCATCGAACACAGGCACCTCCACATAAATCATGGCTGCCCGTAGTTCACAATTCTCTATATCGTTCCCTTCCTTTGTGCAGGATGAGCACTGCTTGAGGGCATGTTCTGCTAAGGTACTTAGGTATCCCTCTTGCTCTCAGTTTCCGCATCATCAATAGTCCCTTTCTGAACAATTTCTATGTCGTACCGCCCTATAGCCCTTCGATTTCTCGTTTTTGCATCTTCATCTAATCCATCAACTAAATTGATGTCAACTTATGCGCTAGGGGTGTCACATATCCGCCATTTTTGTTTTCTTTTTCTAAATGCAGTGGCTCTATGATATCTCTCATAACCCTACTTATAAATGCTACAGGTGGTAAAGTTCTGCTTGTTTTTAGCATTAAAATATCTTAATGTGCCTGCATTAGGATTTATCTTAGGTTCTTGCTTTATAGGCTTTACATTTTGTGCACCGATTAGCATTCTGCAATGTACCCCTTTCCCTCTATATATAAATTTATATTTCGCTCTGGACATTCACGTGTAGTAAATACTCCACCAGTTTTAGTAACGATATTGGCATGCTTACATGTTCTTGCTTTCTTATACTCCTTGGGTCTTCCATGCTGACATCCTTTCTAAAACAGAATTTCCTCATCATTTTTGGTAAAAGCATCATGGTGGCTGCCTACATCTTTTTGCTTTACCAATTGTATTTCCACCCGTTCTGCGATTACTTCTGTGATGTATCGTTCTCTCCATTTTTCATAGGATCTGTTTTGTACACTACCTACCACAATCACAGGCTGCCCTTTTGCCTATAATCCCTACTTCTTCCGCATAGGGTCCATGCCACGACATTGTATGAAAGGAACTAATTTCCTTATCCTCTGAAATACGTTTATTCGTTGCCATCGAGCCATAAACACTGCTTTACCTGATTTTTCGTGTAACATGGTTCTGCATCTTTCACTGCATACCCTACTAACACGATTTGATTGTTTTCCATAATAACCTCCTTTATGTATAACATCGTTCTACATGAACTCTATTGTTAAGTGTATTCAACCCTTTTGCTTTCCATAATGTATGATTCTTCTTCGGTTCCTCAATTTTTGTGAGCCGATAAAATCGATATGGATATCCAGTCAAACTCACTCCTTCTACAATGCTATCAGTCTCTACATAGTATCCTTTCGGTGGAGTGATGACTTCTGCCAGGTATTTGCTTGTAATCGCTCTTTTTACTTTTGGTTTCTCAAGTTTTTGGCTAGATACCCATTTACGTTTAAAATCCAGTGAGCCTCTAACACGATCGGCTTTCCTTAACAAAATAACTTGCAATTCGAACTGCATCACGCCACTCACCTTGATAGGAACTTCCTTTTTAGAATATCCGTGAGGGCCATAACCCTTTTCAATTCTTTCACCGTCATATCTTGTATTCGATTCACTAGGGATATGAAAGTGTATTCTACGTTCTCCTTCGCAGAGTGTGAGATATACTTCAATGGTTGTCCTAGCTTTTGCATACCTTCTACGCAGCTTTTTGATGAACAATGTAATATCTTTTTGCTTGCTCCAAAGTGGGTTCTTTTCATAGGTAAGAGTAATATAGAAAGTCTTCTTCATGAAAAGTTGATATCTATTAACATACAGCAACTGTCTTCTGCATTCTTTTGATTCTGCAATGCCATTTGCAGTGGTGTAACCTTTTCTTTCTTTTGTCGTATACTTTGTTTTTATACGTTCTTCCTGTATGGTAGTCTGTCACTTCACATCGTTTTTCCGTATGCTTTTTTCGATATCTCATTTGTACCTCTATGGTCAGAAAAATAATATACATATCTAGTCAATACAAGGCTTGCAGCCTTTTATTTTTATGTCTAATATCTATATCATTTTTCTTTGAAAATATACTATTTCTCTATATTTCTTCTACCATATGTGGTATACTATAAATAAGGTTGTATCTACATATGGATATATGAGACTCACTTAGTTCCCGCTAAGTGGTCTTTTTCTGCTGCGTTCTGCTACCTTTTTCTTTAATACTTTCTTGATAGCTTTGGACTCTGGACCATGAACGACTGCATGAGCAATACGCAACATAACATAAATTATCTAGGGTCATTCGTTCCACCATTTGAACGAGGTTCTATATGATGAATCTCTTGTGCTGGAGCTCCACAGATAATACAGCTGTGATGATCCCTTGCTTTTACTAAATCTCTCATCTTATTTAATTCATATTCATATTGATTTCGTTTTTGCTGCATGCCTTTTGAGTGGGTTCTTTTTAATTGTGATGTTCCCCTAGATAAAGCAGTCTTTGCTCGTAATGGGGTTTTTCTTTGTAATGGAGTTCTCTTAAGCATGCCATTCCGTCAATCTGTGATTCTACAATACGTAACTCTAGCTTTTTAGTATTGATCGCTTCGTCCACGGAGACGATACATGACTCTTGCCTTATCTCGTTCCATTCGTAACTGACTAACAGATACATCCCCAATGACTCACGAATCAATGAAACGGCTGTCTTTTATCTCGTTCTTCTTCAATTTTCTCGCCTTGGCCAACTTATAAGCACGTTCTGCTTCTGCTAACTTGATGCCTCGCTCTTTTTCAATGAAAGCTAATGCCGTATTCAATTCACTTCGTAATTGCTGTAACTCTTGCATTAAATCTTGCATGTGCTCTCTCCTTAAGATGTTTTGATGACAATCTTTACATACTTTAATAACTTTTCCATCCTCACGAATATATAACCCACCTTTATAGGTGATATCCAAACCGCATTTAATGCATTTCATTTTTCTTCATGTTCTGCCACCTCTTTTGTAATCACTTTCGTAATATTGATTGTTAACAGGGATACCGCTTTTCGATACGAACCTCTTCCGCCACAACATGAACAACCTTAATCCCTTGCAATAGTACAGGCTACTCGTTCCTCGTAGTGTTCTGCTATCGCATGTATGTCAATGCTACAGCTAGACACTCCACATCAATAAGGACATAAAGATGTACTGTTTATTAGTAGGCTCTAGCAACCAGCACATAACAGGAGAACTGCCTGCTAGTAGCAATGTGATTTTTAATAATGTGTTATCCCTCCATCTGCTAACCAAAGAAACTGCTTTCCAATCCATTTCAATACTTCCTTAATAGATTCCATATTTTGTTTTCCTTTCTGTGATATACTAAATTAAATAGATGCACTTACTCATTTATTGCTAATGGAGCTTTCCATACTTTCTGCTAAAAGAAATGATATCTCATAAGTCATCTAACGGATCGACCTTGTAAACCATTCTCCTTCTTCCCAATACTCAACGATAGTTCTATTCGGGAAGAGAGGGATTATTATTTCTACATAGGTTAATTTTGTTATAGTCACTCTTTCAGCACTGATAAATGTTTTTGAATCAGCACCTTCATCCAGCATATATCTCATGATTTCTCATAGGTACCTCCATTGCCCCATAGATGTTTTTAGATACTGACATCTTTCCAATACTCCCATACAAATAATGTTATCCACCTGACTACAGTGCACATAGGCTCTGGTTTGTTTATCTCTTTCATCGCATATGGTGCATATAGTCTTTTTGTTTCTTAATCATTTGCTAAGTAACCTCTTCAAATACGATTGCGATGGCATAATTCCATCTGAGTGTAACCAGGACGATTGTCCGTTCACGCCAATATCATCTCCACGTAGGTAAGCTAATAACCGTGGTTTGCATAACTGAGTATGTATGTGTATTGGTTTCACGGTTTGATGAATCACCTCTACATACGGTAAGTCTCCTGATTTGCCACCAGCCATTAACCTTGCTTTCGTATAGCCCTAAAGCAACCGCTGCTCATCTAATGGGGCAATATCTGGCAATAACTCTACGATCCATTACATTGTCCAAGGCTTTTAACCTGGTCATTAAATCATCCATGATGTACTCCTTTCACAACTCTGTACTGCTCTCAAAAATCTTCATATCGACTCATCTTCTTTACCATACTAACTTCCAATATACCTCTGCTTGACTCATCATTTCTTTCATATTGTATGTCATCCAAGTTAGCTTTTTCGTTATACCGTGCAGGAGTTCTTTTTACCATTTTGTATATTTTTAATGTTTTTCTGTCATCTCTAATTTTTCTTGGTAACGTCTTCAAGAAACTCTTTTTGCTCTGGGGTCAGAGTTTTGAAAACTCTTCATACCCTGTTATTTTTGTTCATTATTTCTCACCCCCTTACAACAATTCATCTATAGTACATTGAAGGTAATCTGCTACTGCCTTTACGTTTCCCACTTTGGGGTCCGATACTCTCCAGTGGGATATGCTCCCTACTGAAAGTTTTGCAGCTCGCTCTAGCTTGTGTATGCTGACACCTTTCTCCTTACACTTCTTCTTAATGTTTTCGTATAAATTCATGATTCAACCTTTTTGCTGAAAGTATTCATTGACTTATAGGCGTTTCCATGCCTATAATCAAACTAAATATATTTTTCTTGCTATAACCCCATTACTGGGACGGAAACGCGCCTTGATAAATTTGGAACTGTGCTAATATCACATTTCTTTTTAGAATTACTTCCCAGTGCTGGGACTGAAACAATAGCTCTTCTGTAGCTTTATCTTTTCTAGAGTTACTTCCCATTGCGGGACGGAAACTGTAATATACATATAACTCACTCCTTTTCTCCTTATAATTACTCCCCATTGCGGGACGAGAGCCATATTCCACCTGTGAAAGTCCAGCTTCACCTGGTTCTGTAACTATGTGGATTTTTGTTTTGCTTGAGCGTCAAGCATGCTTGACCTTTGTGCAAAAAATAGTCCCTGGATCGCTATTTAATGCATTTGCTAATGCAATTAATGTAGATACCTTTATATCTGCTTTCCTGTTATTTTTCAATATCAATGATAGTCGCCCTAGAAATTCAGCACGATTAGCAAAGTTCTTGTTGGGTTAACTTCGCTTTTCTCTAAATTCTTTTTAATCTATTCAAATGTACCTCCTTTTTAAAGGTCACGGCATGCTTGACTAATATCTTGCATAGTATACACCAATATGATGTCAAGCACGTTTGACATGTATTTTTACTCAATGATAAACTGTAAGTGACATTTTATATTTATAAAGGAGACTACTATGAGACTTAGTCAACTATTAAAGGAATATAGGAAGAACATAAACTCTCACAACAACTTTAGCCGATAAAATAGGTGTTTCAAAACAATATATATCTATGTTGGAAAATGAAAGAAACTCTAGAAAGGGATCCTATTGACCTTCAGTCGCTACTATGAAAATTTCAGAAGGTCTTAATATACCCCATCAATACATTATTAACACAATTGGATGGTGAGTCAGTTATTGATTTTGCATCTAACAGCACCAATATGTCGTCTACTTCCAATAATATAAATTTTACTAACGATAATGCCATCATAGATACTTGTCAAGATTACTCATCCTACACCTATATCCCTGTTGATTGTTTCTGCTGGAGCCTTAAAAACAATTGAGGTCTTTTCAGATTACCAACCATCAGTGCCTCGATTGTATGATGGGTAACTATGCTGGCAATACTGATGTGTTTTATTATGCATGTCAATGGGGATAGTATGAACCGATTGTTCAATGATGGTGATACAATTATGTGCACTCAGCTTCCTCTTTCTCTCATATAGAAAATGGTGATGTAGTAGTCGTCGGCTTCATGGCGAATATACGGTAAAACATTTCTTTCACGATCGAAACTAACAATCGTGTCATCCTTCGACCTGATTCTACTAACCCTATTCATACGGATATAATTCTTTCCTATGAACAAGCCGAGGAGTTGCAACTCATTGGTATTGTTGTCATGTGCTGTAAATATATTTAGTGATGCACTACCACCTACACCGCTAATTAACAAACTCTTCTCGCTGAAACCAGCTTCATTTACTGATGAACAATATGATAAACTCTTTGACTATATTAATTTTTAAAACTTTCTAAGCCTCTTAGATTCTATAGAGATGTGTATAAAAATATCCCTACTCTACCATTAGGGGAGTAAGGGAGATACCGATTTATTAAATTTTGTTAGGAGATATTATGGAAACATTTAATTTTTGAAGATAATGAACTATACGTTAATCTATTAGAACCTAAAAACATTTACAATAGATTCTTTTAAATATCCTTATCGGTCACAATGTTCTTTTGCGCTTTTAATTGGCAACTCAACCCGAGCTAGTATATACTAGATATTAATAAAAAGTTTGATTGCTCTCTCTCTTGCAACACTCCAAAACAGAATGAAAGAGTCTCATACCCTAATTTGCAGTTAGACCTTGATACTAAACCGCATCGTAATCCAGATGGAACCGTAGTTTGTGGTACACATATCCATATTTTGATCGTACCGATGTAAATGGTAGCTGGAGCATTTGAACTATCTAACCCAATACTATCTACAATCTTCCCAATTTCGACTTTCAAAATTAAAAAGACGAAACTGGTTCAATTGAACAATTCCGTCTTTTCTGCCAATTATGTAATGCATCTAACATTCCAACCATAGCTAGTACTTTAGTTTTAACTAAATAATGGAATACTGTCACCCACATTTTGACCAGTATACAGGTGTGATATTATACTCTCTGAGATATTTTGCCAATTTGCTGTGTTTGTTTTTCGATTCTTCATCATTCATCACAATTAATAGTTGACTACCTTCATCACGCTCTGTTCGTATATCTTTCCCAAGAAAATATAAGCCGCTCTGCATTACTTCGATTAGCCCTATTCATTGCTTTAATAAATCGTTCTGGATGTTTACTATTTCGTTGCATTGTAAAATCAAAACTTTGCATGTATCCAGATCTCCACGAATATTTATATATAGAATCAATATAACTCATTTATGTCGAAAAATAATTGTACATCTTCTAAAATATGCTTTTAATCTGCTGTGGGTGACAAGCAGAACAAATCGTTAACATCTAACATGGTTTGTAATAAATAGTGTTGAGACTCTCCTAAATCTTCCTTCACAGCAGTCAGCCACAACTCATCCGTGTCCCAAGTCCACTTGTACCCCACGCTTTCTAGCAGCGTCTAATATTAATTTTTCGGCTTCTGAATATGGATCATACCACACGTGCGTAAATCTGAAATGATATAGGCATCGTCTGTTGGTCTATATCTCCATCTCTCTATGTAAATCTATGCTATAGTCGTTATGTCTATCTAAGAAAGGTGTGGTAACCTCAATAATTCCAGGTGCTACCTCTACCTCTGTCAAGTTATCTTTTTAACCACGATATGTGTGGATTTTATAGCATTCATTTCTACCACCTTTTCCCTAAATAACATCACTAACAATCTATAAGAAAATAATACATTACCGCCCTCTTAATCGTCAAGAAATTTAGGGCTGTGTTCCACATTTCTTTTACTATTTTACTTGACTTTATACCGTATATACGGTATAATATTGAGTGTAGAGAGGAGATGAAACAATTAACTGATAAGGAATGATATTGAAGTGGCTCATCGGATGGCTAGTAATGATTTACTTACACTACGATAGCAAAAAGAGCCCCTAGAAGAAATCCACCAGAAATCTAAAAATGGGACTTAAGGTACAGGGCGGAGGCGAAAGCCTCCCAACCTGTATGCTATACCACAAGGAGAGACAGTGAGCAGTATTTACCAATGCATTGTATTGGCAGTACTATGACTGTTATTTTTGAGTTGGAACAAACATATGATTGAAGTTGCCATTTTTATGCCACTTGAGGGGTTTATTATGGGAAGGATGTGGAAAATAATGAACGCTTTGGGTAGATGTAACACTGGAAGAAACGAGCCGAGGCGTGGGAAAAACTACAGATTCACTTCGTCAAGCCTGTATTAGTCGAAACGGTAAGCCTGCACGCTTTCATATCAGGTAGAGCGCCAATCCAAACGTATTTTGGCTTGTAACAAAGTCCGGGATGATTCGCCTATATGGTGAACCCCCTCGATAAATAAAGAAGCACCCACTCCACGACAATGGAATGGGAAAGTGTACACTAATTTTTAATAATCACCAACTTAATTTATATCATATACCATAACTCTTGTTGACGGGTATCTTTTCGTTTAGGTACTACTTTTACTAGGAAAACGTACTGACCTTACGAGTCGAAGTACACCACTCGTCAACTAAGGGTTTGGCAGTTTTGTTACTATCTGTTGATATATTTTTGTGGACCTATATATAATAGAGACAAGATAAGTGCAATCATCCCTCAGGACCTGTATGGAAAATAACCTTCTCTATTATATAGAGAGGGTTATTTTTCAGGAGTTATGTTATGGCAATGAAACGTGCAAACGGAACTGGTTCCGTTTATAAGATGAAACATAGAAATTACGCAAAGCCATATCGTGCTATGGTGTATATTGGCCAAGATAGCAATGGCAAAAATATTCGTAAAACAATTGGTACCTTTGCTACACAAAAAGGGCCTCGATGCCATCGCTAATTATGTCTACGATCCTATGAAAGAGTGCATCGTGATACAGTTCCCCTTCTATCAATGTTGGGACTGGATGTTGACTGAAAAGGAACATGGGGTGTAGATATTAAAAAGGAAAGTTTGAGCTGTGAGCCGAAACTTTCCAGTATATGGTCCATGCCTATCAAAGACATTCGATTAATTCACTTACAGAACATCATCGATCGATATAAGCATTTAGGACGTTCTTCCACGATTCTGTTTATAAGGCCATCAATGGTGCTTTCAAAGAAGCTATTAAAAATGATATTATCACAAAGAACTACGCCCTGGACATAACAACTCTCCTGCTGTTAAATCAACCACCACAAACCATTTACACCAGAGGAGATTTCCATACTATGAGCAGCATACTGATGATATCCTTGTACGTGTCGTGATAATCTATATCTATACTGGAATGAGACCTGTTGAGCTATACCAGGTGAAACTAGAGAATGTAAATCTTAAAGAACAATATGTAATCGGTGGTTCAAAAACAGCTGCTGGTAAAGATCGTGATGATTCCTTTAGCCGATTGTATTATGCCTTCTATAAAAGAGATTTACAAAGCAGCACATTTCTCACGTTCTGAAACCTGCTCCCTAAATTAATCCCTACACGTCTATCAAGACCTATAGAGCGCTTATGTAGATCCTTAGGATTATCTAGCATAAACCACATGACACGACATACATTCATCACCTTGGCAGCAATGTAGATATGGATATTTATATTCTTAAATCAATTGTAGGTCATACACATGCTGGAGATGTAACTAGTGACGTATATACTCATAAGACAAGAAAAACAATTTGTAAATGCTGTTAATACATTGCCAGTAAAGTTTAGTGAAATAATGAGTATGGTTGAATAGCAAAAAGGCCACCGCACAATGCGGTGGCTTTCTTCGTGTAGTATGCTATTGTCAGCAGGTAGCTTACTGTCTCACTATGTGCCTCAAGTTATCTTAAGGAGGCTCGTTTTTCTCTGGATGGGACCCAAAAACGCCAACATGTATAGCCGTAATCACTGGCTACCATCAGCTTGCCCATCGATTTGTATAGCTTTTTGCAACAAATCCGCAGGATACTCCTTTCTGGGCTGTTGCAAAATCGTTATGTAAATGCTAAAATAAAATTTGCTATATTTATTTTAGTCTGACATTTACGTTCAGATTTTTGGAATCAACGTAGATTCCACTGCACAGCCCCAGTAATCAGCCACTTGGTGGCTGTTTTTATTCTAATCATTTATTTCCTCCTATTCTTTTGAACTAGAGCCGCCTCTATACTAACTCCATACTGTGTCGATATATCAAATATATCCATATGTTTTTATATATTGGAATGGGCTAGTAATTCTCCAACAAATGCATTCGCTTGCCATTCTGGATCCATATATGGTGGAATCATACCTTCAACTGCTTGTAAGAACTATGTCTTCTTTTGATGTAATAATATATGACCTAACTCATGTGCAATGGTAAGTCTATCTCGATCATAACCTCACAGGCTCTAGTTGTACATCCTCTCGTATTCGTATTATATTTTGTCCTAAGACAGACTCACCATGCCTCCTCCCCAATTCAGATTCAGAGGTAACTTCCAAAACTCTATCCCTAATGAATGAGGCCTTATGTTCCAATAGTCTTACGATATCTATAGGCTCATCTACTGGAATATCTAATAGTGTTCTTAGATTGCTACAAATAGTTCGAATATTCTTTAATGTTAATGGTTTTACATATAAGCCTGCCATATACATCACCTCTACTCTTCAAAATTTGGCGTATTTTTCTAACCGATCATCAGATAACTGTTCAAATTGTCTTGCTAAAGATAATACTACAGACTTCTGCGATTGATTTGCTGTGTTTAGAATTAATTTCTACTAATACATATCTTCTGCTGCGAATAACACTTTCCCGCTAATCATCTACGGTCATATTCAGCAACAATTGTTCTTGTCATAACAACAGGGAATCGGACGGTTACCATTTTCAATTGATGATACGTCGGCTGATGTAATTTCTAACTTACCAGCCATGTCTTTCAATATACCATCATGGTCTATCCTTATTTTCCTTAATAGCTCCATACTCCGTAACCATACATACTACTTCACTCCTAGAGCGATATTTATTTTCTCGCTTGCCCACAAAATTTACACGTTGTTAATTTTACATTTTTATTGTTAAATGTCGGCTAATCATGTGTGTGCTTTTACCTATAAAAGCACAGCCTTTATAGCTAGTAACTCTTTTGCTAATACTCATTGATTAAAATTTTAAAATGTTTGCTTATCTAGGTGAGAGAAAAACCAGTGAAAATTCTTTTACATCACAAATAATCTAATTACCATGAATTGTTAAAATAAATCGATCAATTAGATGTGTAAAGTCAAACATTTTATGTTTATTCTACTCTCTGTAATATCTTTCCTTATGAAAAGGTTGTGCAACGGTTGTGCAACCGTTTTATTTTGCCATTTTAAGGCATAATTGATAAAAGTAGCACTCTCAAAAACCTTTGTAGAGTGCTGCGCTATCACATCTCTAACTACTCAATATTGAGAAATTGAATTATGATACGCATCTTGTACATCGTCCAGAGTGCTTCCAACATGTCTAGTACTCGTTGCATATTCACTGCATCATCACCTGTTAATTCCATAATAGAATCTGGAACCATTGTGATTTTGCCATATCTGCTAGCAATGGATCGCTGCTGCTAGAGGGCGAGGCTTCTACCGCATCGTAATCATCTGGTAATGTATAGATAACGAATGCATCGTCTTCTGCTGATATCTTCTGCACCAGCATCAAGAGCCAACAAAGTCAATGTCTCTTCATCATTTCCTTCTTGCGGAATTACAAATACACCTTTGCGTTTGAACATCCGGTTAACGGAGCCACTTTCCACACAAGTTGCACGTTTTGGAGAACGCATGGCGTACACGTCCGCTGCGGCACGGTTGCGGTTATCTGTCATCACTTCTACAAGGATAGCTGGCGCCGCCTGCACACCGTATCCTTCATGCAAATGGTTCTTCGTAATTGTTCGCATCCCCTGCACCGGCACCTTTATCGATGGCACGTTGGATGATTATCGCTTCGGAATGTTGTTTTCACTGAGACTGTAATGCGCAATTTCGACACGCATATTCCCCGTTGGTCTGTACCGCCAGCTTTCACGCCACCTGGCAGTCACGCGCGTAGTACGTGGTAATTTTTGCTACTAACACTCATTTTGCCTTTTCTATGTTTAATATTTGACCATTTAGAATGTCCTGACATACTGTCCTCCTCTTTATTCCACCGCACCTTCGCCTCGCAAGCGGTCTAATATAGTGATACGGCACTACGAACTGAGGTGATTGTACGCTCTCCATGTCCGTAGATGGGTTCTAAGATATAACGTCGAAATCTTCGCCGTAGTGCTGTCGTCACCACCATCACGTTCCAAATAATGCTACCACAGGACGGCTCTCACTTTCAAGTGATTTACGAGCGATGCGCCAGGTAATGAACGGTGTTATCGCCAGGTTTCGATGCATCCGTAGTATTCACACACGATTGGCGTCTGTCCTTCTAATTCCGTCACCATATCAGTGGCTTGTCCGAATGGGGTGTACAAGTTCCACATGTTTAAAGCATCTTTTCGATCCAGGATTGTAAGTACGATCGTTTTTCCAATGACTCATTACAGTTTCTGCCAATTCCACGTTGACTCGGTACAGTGTGAATGATGGAAATACGATTCCACATCATGGGATTGTGATGCTCTGGCAATATCGTGCAGATCTCAATGATTCGTATTGATGGCCGTCGTGAGTCGCCTCACCGTGTTTTATTCATAATGGGATAATGAACGAGGCCAATACTTATGATTCGCCATTATTTCCTCCTCTTTTCTATTGTGCACTGGAGTCTTCTTAAGACTTTTCTCTACTACTCGTTTTTCATCCTCAGATATACCCCTATCTAACCAATCGTTGTAAAGCCTTGACCTGCGTGACTGTTAACTCCGATGTAACAAATCCGATCGATCGCCAGCAGTGCTGTTCGTTTTCAACGATTCTTCTAGCCTACCATTGCTCAATATTTTATGATGACCGCCAGCAATATACGGTGCCATCCATACCTCTGTATTCTTGCGGTTTCGTATATTGTGGACACTCAAGTGCAGGATGATAAAAGGAATCTTCTACTGGCTCCGATGTAGCTCCTACAAACACCAGGAGTCGTGCGCGCGCTGCATCGGCTACTACTACCGCAGCTGGTAATTTCACCGCCAGTTTAACACACCAATCTCCGATGGATATAGTTTCATCCACCTAGTGTTCTATACTACTCGATGGTCTGCGCTGCACAGTGTCCACAGACAATGACAAGTTGATCGTGGGTGGCTGAGTCCTCACTTTTCTCTTGGGTAAACGGTGCCACCTGAGGCCCCATAAACACAACATGGCGCTATATGATTCGCCTTTGTGCGACGATTGTTCTCTTTTATGAGTTTGACCTGTACATGTTCTACAGCCTCAAAGAGGAAGTGCTTTTCATGAGCATGCCAGCACCACCACCACCAAGGGTATCGTCCCACTTGACCGCACTATGAGAAAATTCCCTCGGATTTGTCACTTTTTCATTTTCTAATCGATTTGCCTGTAAAGCGCGTTTGATGATGGAATGTGTAGGCATCAGAAACTCTGGGAATAAGGATATAATATCTATTTTCATAAAGTTTGCACCCTCCTTTCTGAGTCAATACAAAGATGTATAACAAATTAATTTCTCAGCTCAGACTTATGTTTTCATGTGCTGCTGTTTATAAAGTATAACGGTGATACTACCATCTATCTATGGATATATTGAGCTAATCACTGACAATAAAAGATGTGAGGGTTTAACGGTGTAGCACCCATCTATCTGGATACTCTAATATAATTAACATAGATAGTAATGATAGCATGTTATCATAAAGTTGTTTCTCACTAATGGACATAATTTCTCACACATTAATTACTACTATTGTCACCGTGCATATGCAGGATAACAGTTGGTCAGCACTTTTCATCAAGATGAAATCATCCACACATGATTACGTCCACCTTTGTGTAACAATTGCCCACGATGCTGCCACAACCTTCACATCGTTTCGCTTTCCACGCATGATTGGCCGATCGCGATTGACCTACCGCTACTCGTTGTTTGATAGGTTCTGACCTGTGCCACTTTCACTGGGTGCGTCATTTCTTTGCACGCCGATACCGCATTGGATGCCATGCCTGCTAATCTTCCTCATAGCGCACAGGTACACGCCACCGTTGACTGAATCAAAGGGTTGTGCATGCGCGGGAAATGAAAAGTTTCATAGTACTTTGAAAGGCTTGCTCAGTACAGTGGAGATAATGTCTCTAGTTTGTAATTGTTCCTAATAAAGATCTCGTTTCTTTCATACTCTGTCCTTTTCACATCTGTATCGTTATCGCGAAAATTATTTCGCTATCCTGATAATTAGCTTGATATATTTGCCATGTATATATATACTATGTACATGTAGACTATGTAAAGTACACTCTATTGTCTCCACTTATCCTGATAGTAGCAATGCATTGCCGTTTATAGATGCGCAGACCAACGTCATAATAATCAAATGAGATATTATTACCAACTACTAAGAATGGCTCCTTATCCGTGTGGTAAAAATGAATTGATAAGCTCTTGTCGCAATAATGTTTTTCCCCATGCCTATTTTTCAGCAGTATGTATCATGATTAACCACGATTCGCTTTGCATTTTGTATTTCCTTCAACACACTCAGTAAATACTCACATATTTCCTCTTCATGAATGACGGCTAACTACACAGAGTACAGAGCACACCTGCATCCCCATTTAGGATCGACCACAGGGATGACAGCACATTCCAGAATACCGTCCATTCCATATAGGACATCCTCGATTTTCCTTAGGATAAATATTTCGCCCCCTGAAATGATGATGTCTTTCTGCGGTTCAAAGATATAAGAATCCATCGTCGTCTACATAGCCAATGTCATCTGTATTGAAAGCACGCAGATCCAGCTCTTTTATTAGGTATCCTTTCTGTTAACATACTGGGCGATAGAAAGCCACCGCCACCTACTCCTTGTTCATCATCGGATTTGCGAGACCTCAATAGATAACACCATCTGGCGGGTGCCTGCAGAGGCTGGCTTATGTGGATACTCTGAATACTGAAAGTCGTACTTTGCGCAAAAGTTTCCTGACATGCCATACGTCTTATACACCGGCAACTCTTGCTTAACGCACTCTTGCAACAGTGGCGTAGGAATGAACTCACCACCCAGTGAGATAGCCCGTAAAGCGGGTCTTCTATGCCGTTCTACTGTCGTTGTGGTACAGTAGGCACCAGGGATACCTGGTCACTTCTTCTGTTTCTAATCTTCCTAGTACGGCTTGTTCCGAGAACTTTTCACGAATCGTCGCTGTGTGCCGTGATACAGGCGCAAATATTCTAGATAAGCCACTGACATGGAACATAGTACTACAAAGCCAATTGTCCTGATATCACGCCTAAGACTTCGGCAGAGGCTCATGACCTCAATCCTGTGACCATCGACACAGGCACCGATTTGAATTTGCCCGTTGTGGCGCTGGTATTAATACATACACGCTGTGTCATTGGATGGATTCACTCTGGTTTATGTTCACTACATGCACCCCTTGTCCAAATTATGCATATCTGGATGAGGTCGATTTGAGTGAGTAAACTCCTTCCTGTACTTGTAATTGCATATTCACTGTCATTCATAGGTGTAGTTTGTGTATTGGCTGCTCCATACATGACTATCTTCATGGGCTACATCTGTCCGTATAGACATGATATAGATAAAAAGCAGACTAACGAAAATCCATTGCTATCACTGGTAACAAATTCTGTAGAAAAACTGATATACCTGTACTACTTACTGCTTCGATTGTACATTGTCAGGAAGGGCAAACTCATTATTATCACTTGTTGATGTTCGTGTTCGCCATGCTGCGCCATCGCGACGTTAGCAGGGTCCGAACTCCCACGTACTTTCCATCTGCTCAGATGCTTCTCGCTCGGTCAGATTCGTATTCAGCCAATACCGTTTCATACCCAGCAATGCAGATAACGCAAATAGATGTATCACCATGGATGCAGAGTTTTTCTGCGCCATAAATACTGTCGACTCTCTCCTCGAAGATGAGGAGCGAGGTCGTTTGCTAATAACTGACCGTCAAATCCAACACATCGCCATGCAGAGTAAGTTCGTTTTAGCTTATCTCTATGTGTGTGTGCTCGTTCAGCTGTAACACTTCACTGACTAGCCGTAAAGAAATTTGGTATGAATTGTTTGCGAAATCAGGTTTTGCGATTTTTCTTTACAAATGCATCGCGACCTTCTTTACCTTCATCAGTTGTATAGAACAATAAAGTCGCATCCCTGCGAAATTTGTAAGCCTGCTAAACCATCTGTATCAGCATTGAAAGATGCTTTCAAGAAACGAAAGTGCCATTGGAGATAGTTGAAGAATTTCTTCACACCATTTCACTGTTTCTCTTTCTAATTGATCGAAAATGGAACTACAGTGTTCATCAGACCCATGTCCAATCTTCTTTCGCAGAATATTGACGGCATAAGAACCAGATTTTCACGAGCTCTGGCCTGCTAAACGAGCTAGGTAACCAGCACTCGTAACCAGCGTCGAAGGAACCTCAGAGGGCCTGTTTGACGAATTTTGCATTTTCAGAGGCAATGGAAAAGGTCACATACGATGTGTAACACTGACCACCGCCAATAGCAAAACCATTAACCATTGCGATTGGTTTTGGGTAATACGAAATTAAATGTTGTAAATCCAACACATTTAAGCGAGAATTTTGTCATCCCAACACAACGCCATCTCCACGAACACGTTGGTCACCACGGAGCAGAATCTTTGCTTTATCTTCTCCTTGACCATGGTTGGCGCCAGTCAAGATAATAACATCCCACTTCTGCATCTTCACGAGCAATAGTGAAAGCATCAGTGCTCCATCACTGTTTTTAGGGGCGGAATGCATTACGAACTTCTGGACGATTAATCGTAATTTTAGCAATTCCATTATATGTTTCGTAAATGACATCTTCATGGTACGGTCTAATACCTTCAATCAGATTGACTCATAGTTACCTCCAAAATGATTAGCTATTGTCTATACACTCTAAAAATATTATACCAAATCTGGTAATAAATTTATACCTCTACAGATTTGGTACAGCTCGATGTACCATAGCCACGGTAATCTCGTCAAATGCAATACACCTACGCCCAAATAAATCGCTACATAGATGTTTCTTGACTGCAGGCAGCATACCTTACCACCTACAGTTTGAGACCCACACATTTTATTTTTAGTTGCTCCAAGGCTTGCGCTGCCTTTCTACCACAGCTTACTCACATGGTCCTTCTAATTAAACCCTGTCGTCGCAGCGACCACTGCCCGTTCAATAATTTTAGGAATAATTTCTGCATGACTCCACAAAATCAACGGCACAGCCTGAATGCCTTGTACTTCTAACTCTTTCCGTAACGCCATCTCTTCTGCTCGACTTTTCAGAAATAGCAATATGTAAAGCACGCGCCCTACGCCAATACTTGTTGTTTCCATACTATGTCTCCTATCATGAATTATCTATTATCTTAAGTATGCCGTATATCAATGTATGTTACCACAGATATAACTACTTGTTACCTACTATGTTATAAAACGCTCAGCTAGAACTTATAGGTGAAGTATCAAACATATAAAAATAGCTGCACAAAGATTCCTGCTAACACACAGCTATTCTAAAGACACATTGCAATTAGCAGGAGACAATGTAAAGCATACTAAACTATTCAGCGATGGTTAATCTCATAACAATTGATTGTAAAATCGCCACCTCTACCTGTCCAGGTGCCGATGCTTGTCCCCAATGTGCCAAAGTCAAAGCAATTCCCAAACACATGTCCACAGGTGCGTGTCATGACTGCCTCATTGTCCGCAGACATGATGGTTATCCGTGGTAACTGTGGATACCGTTCCGTTAATTCCTTTGTAAATTGTAGTACTGAAAGTACATCATCATTTTATGCTTGGCATGAGCGCATAAACGCAATCGCTAGTGCACTACAGATGCATGCGTTCTGCATAGACATGTAATGTTTCCATATCTGGCGTGCTGAAAGTTATGATAACTCATCACCATTTGGCATCCCTTGCTGATGGACTTCTTCCATGATACTACCGATTTCCTCTGTGTAACAGGCAAATAATTTCTACATCAATGGCTAGCACCAAGTCTTGGTCGCACAATCGCTTGTAATACGTTCTTGTAATTCTCCAGCACGTAACGGCGTTTCTCTCACCTTCACCTCTCGTTCGCCACGTAAATCACGGGCATATCATACGCTGGAATACACTTCCTCGACAGATATTACTATTGTCGTAAATACTCATCCTCATGCAAGTCGGTTTCTTTTCATCCCACATATCTGGGCGCAACTCTGCCAGGGTCACCTTTGCATGCACTGCCTCTTTCCGCGTGACAGAACTCTCGTCGATACTCGGTCCTACTAATAGGAACACAAATACCACATCGATCGCCTTGTATAGGCCCTTGTTTGACTTCGTTTCATAGTATTCCGCTCCAATCTTTATCTGTATAGATACACCCATGTATTACTGCTATTATATATTTCACAGACATATGACATCAAGAGTATATCAAAGTATAACGAATAGCTCATAATGCCCACTGTGTATCATAACTGCACGTCCTGTGATATAACTTCTACCAATAAAGCGTTACTTGGTTATCTTTTGACATCGTGCGGTTATTACTACTCTACACACAATCGCACGTAAAAGCCAAATCACGATGAACGTTCATTCATGATTTGGCTAATATAAATATTCTAACCGTATGTGTACATCATATTTCAATTTCTATATAAACATGATACACTTACTACTACTAAAATATTATTATTGTTCTGCTTTAGGCTTCTGCTGGTGCCATTTTCACAATAAATGCAGGGCAATGACGCAGCCGATGCACAGCTCCATAACATACAATGCTACAGGCATGCGCATACCATAAGCCCAATACTGTCAAAATAGACACAGACACTAGTATTAATCTTAGTGCGCAATGTGCCACTTTTTGCTTTTAAACGGTTCTACGTAATTTGCATAAAGCTTAAGATTTCTAGGCTTCTCATGGATCGTTTAGAACCTCTAACAAACAAAATACAGCAAATAAATAAAACGGTACCGTTGGCGGTAAAGGTAATACGGTCCCAACATTCCTCAAATGACTAATAGCACCTAATACAATCAAGCATAACGAATCCACACCTGTTGATTCTTGTACCTCTTTTTGTTTCTTCTTTCACTTGTCACCCTTATATAACACATGTGATAATAAATTTCTCAATATTTAAAAATTTGGAATATCACTCTTTTCTTACATTCAATCTCAAATCCGAAGGAATATTCAATTTTTATTTTCATCAAAACCTTTAGAAATTTTTCTTCGTTGCTTTTATTTCGTCAAACTTAAAATCTGTTAAAAACTTGACATCATATATAAATACCTCCTTCATATAAACTACAATCTATATATATTATCACTTGTGTGTTTCATCAACAAAAATATCTTAAAAATCCCTATTCAATAATATTCTAGCACATTTTTTGTTGTATTCCTTCATAAGATGTCTTGTTATATCACTGCGACTTATACATCAGGATAAATCTTCACTACAATTTGACATAAGTTTACATTCTAATGCAATCTTTGTCTAAAATAAATTATTTTTTGCATTCAATGTTTTCGTTCTATAATGTGTAATCTTTGCATCCAATGCAATCTTTATCACAATATAGTCCTGTATCTCGATGTAATTTCGGATACATGAGAATATTCCTTGCCACTAGATAGGTGCAGTCCTATACTGCCATGCTGACACCATAACATAGTAATGGAGGATGGCCTTGTCGTTAACTATCCTCTCATATCTATATACTGAAAGCTAGTCTACTTTCCTGTATAGTCATACATAACCATAGGCTAAGTCTATAAGATTTTTGTGTTAAATTGTACTAGAACTTATGCATGCATTGGATACGAGTGTAGTTACTAGCACGTTGTATTCTTTGATATTAGAACTTATACATTGCGCCCAGATACAGTGTAATTTACCTAATTTAAGTTTTCTCCCACCGTATAATGTATCACGTTGTCCAATACCTTTTGCATCAGATGTGTAGAATCTTTGATTAAAATGCATCGTATCCACCACCTAATGGCTGCGGATACCATCTAAGTAACGATAAAGGTACAGCACCCTGTACCATTGCCGCCAAAAGAAGGAACCATGTTGGAAGTATTTTGCTTAAATGCAAAGGCATTCGCTGCCTGATACCGGTAATCCGATTGACCGATGTCAAGTCGAGCGGTCCAGAAGTGGAGTACCACCCATGGGTGACCTTTTACGGTAAAGTCTGCTGTTCGGCACATGGTCAGATGGTATGTCGTTCATATAGCGACCAAAGTCGTTCTATTTGAATAGCAATCGAGGATAACAACCTGTATTACCCTGGTGGTATTGGGAAGCCGATGCCGATACGGCAGCGACCTGCGTAGTAGTATGTACATCATTGTCATATCTGGTACTTCTGTGCTTACGGTAACCATTTTCATCAGGATAGCAACATTTAGTTTTAGATGACCAGCTTGCAATGAAATATCTCTATCTTTAATGGAATATAGACAACGAACACCCAATCGAGAGTTAACCTTCGTTTTATACTGTGCAGATGAAGCATCAATGGCGGAATCACGTCACGTTCAGTTTAGACCCGTCATTTGATTGGTTTCAATTTACCTTTTCTAAAGAACCACGGTAAAGTGTTTGTGTTCAGAATACCATACCTTGATAAGCGCTCATCAAATATTGCTCCTGGAAATGCCATCTTACCTTCTGTATAATCACTGGACGTTGGACAAAATTTGCCTTTTTAATATGTCAGGGATATGCTTGTCCCATTCATTTTATTCCCTTTACCTCTGATACATAATTGCCACTTTCAAAATTTTTACCACTCTTTTTAAATTTGTAGTCTTTCATAAGTTATTAGTTACGCACCTCTGAATCCCATGAATTAATTTTTTATAGTGTCCATCATCTATCTTGTAGACTTCATAATGTTTGATTGGTTCATCCGTGAATCCAATAGATATTCATGATCTTCAAGCCACTCTGCACACTGCCCATTCAGCGGCCTGTATATCCCTTCAGTGTTGCACTATTTTTATCTATATACTCTTTTGTTAATAAGGGATGGATTCCTAAACTTGCTGCAAACTTCGGAATACTTTACATTGCTTAGGTAGGGCCCCATATAATTCCTTCAAAATCTCATTTTCTTTTCAAAGCTTTTTGTTCATCTGAATCAGCATCAGTAATCGAATAAGGACTATATGTACCCCCTGAGTTATAGCTAGTCATACTAGCCTTTAAATATACCTTATTACCATTATTATCCTCTACTTCGTATAAAATTTATAGTTTTTCCAGGTATTTCAGTCCGATATGCCAAATATTTATTATTGACAAGGTCTGGATATGCTTTTCTAACGATTTCGATAGCCATGCGAGCTTACTATTTTCAACACGCTTAGCCATTCTTTCTTCTTCGGTTGCAGTTTCGCCATATAGTATCGTTCCTAAGTCGCTTAACTGCTCTACAAAGACAAATTATCATTTTCCTTTAAACTCTTTGAAGATACGTTCCATGTAAGAGCCTTTTGAGGTACTCTTTGACCATATCTCCTCAATTGGACTTTTTCGATCACTACCTTTGTTCCTTCGCCGAATGTATTATGTATTTGCGAGTTCAAACCAATAAATTCATCTAAGGTAGGAGCTCCTGAAAATACGTAGCATACGTACTGTGATAGGTATAGGCAGAATCTGTAACGCAGTGCTACCTTTACGATCCAATGCCAGCACGGAATTGGTTGCGATCATCTGTCCACACGCACGATCCATCAAATGTTTTGCAAAACGATATCCAGTGGTACCTATGGAGTTCTGGAAAGACGACCAACAGAGAAGTCCCATTTAGTCCGCCTCTTGTTACGTCTAACGTCGATCGACACGTTGGCGATTAAATCCTTGCGATGCAACTGTCCGTGCTTGTCGTATCTACACACCTTTCGCACCACTTGCACTGGCTATAAGTTTTACATTTCGTATTGTCGTTGATACGAGCATCTATGCGTCACACGCACTCGTTGTTCCAAAGCTCATGTTCTTCTTTATGTCTTGTAAGCCGCGCCGCATTACCTACATAGGCTGTTGATGTATATAGGATCGTGGACGTTCAGAACCACCTCACGAGTCTTTCATCAACCGTGTCGATAATCACCTCACGACTGCCAACGCCTTGTTTGCTGAGTCTTATCAAACGGCGTTCCAAGAATGGATGCATGTGACCCGCCATCACCTCTACGACGGTAAGAGAATAAGCCACTTCGCTAATTTTACCAATGCTTCTGTTTCTTTTCACCATTTGCATGAGATCTGTCTCCACTGGATCCAGCTTGATTATTCATACCAAAACGATACACTCTGGACTGAGTGGCTCATCATCATCGCGATGGTTAAAGATGTTAATAATACCAAAATAGATGGGTGAGATCTTTATCGAATTTACATGTTGAATCATAGCGCATTCCAGGTGCATAGAGTTTTTCTTCATATTCATTGATACATTGAAAACTGCGCACTATCTTCATCAAGTCCCAGCAATCCAATATTAGTTAGACTTATGCGTATTACTATCTAACATTTTATGATAATAGTCTGCCCAGATTTTGAGCATTCCATCGTTTCAGCGTAATGCCTAAAATCAATCTTATTCGTTGGGCGGTCTGCTAAATGATGTGGCATTGTTGGGTCCAGATAGATTTGACGGCTTGTAATCGCGTCCAGCAAAGCGTGCTACCCATTTAGAGACCAAATTTATGTTTCCACTCCCACTGGGAGCCTGTAATTTGTGCTTTACCAATATTTTAAAACTATAAATTAAATCTGGGTGCTTGCATCCATTTATCGTCTTTAGATAGTTGTGAGAGCCCAATCTTGTCATTTTACCTGTATAAGTATATACGGACATATAATTGCTGATACGATGTGGAAAAGACCTACTCTCAAGCATAGTCATTTTTCCTTCTCCTTCGAAAGCTTAGGTCAATAGTGATACTTCTGGTTTTAGATTTGGATTACTCTTGCCCAATACGTACCCCATTTTAAGCTGCTCCTGACTAGCTTAACTGGTGTGGATGCGAACATTTGCCAATTATACTATAAGTTCACCCACTAACGAGGTTCAGAGTAACCGACACATTAGCTTTTTAACCGACGCAGTGCAGCGGAGTTCACATTGAGTACGTGGAAGCTCCCTCGATTCCAAGAAAAAGTGATTCCCCACAAACTACTGCATCCAAACGAATTGTTGTTGCACCTAGTAAATCTTTTATTCGCTTTGCCATGCAATCGGCTAAAGTAAAAGTGCGTTTCCGAATCGCCCCTCGCCTTCCGTTAAGTCCAGCCGATCTCGTTCACGGTATTTTTCCAAGAACTTAACGCCTTTATATTTAGGAGCTTTTCGCGCTCCGTTCCTGCGAGTCTATACCGATTCTTGGCGAGTATTTAACATATACAGTGGTGCTCCGCATCAGTACTATTATCTCCTTCAAGGCTCATCATTAAATTTCGACTATCCCAATCTTCATCAGATGACACCACAATCAGTGACAGTGATCATTAAAATATGCACTTGGTTCTCCAGCTTTTTCTAAGTTATGGTCTCGGAAATATTCATACGTAATAGGAGGAATATCCTTTCTCATCAGAATACTCCATAGTATTCATAATGTATCCCAAATTGGAAGACCTTCCTTACTTGGTTTAAGAAATTTATAATCATGACTGAGAGTACACACGTAAACTTTATCCCCAGGTCTCCGTTCTAATCGGTCTACCCCTGCTACAAGTAAAGTAAAAGCTTTAACCATAGCAATCAAGCATCAATGTAACGAGTTCTTGTGTTAGAACTTTTTAAATCGACTACCAGAACCTGTTTCGTAGGTATTGGCAAGACCCCAACTTAATGTGTGCTTATCCTCAATAGCACTAGTTTGCAATGAGACGGGATATCCGTCTGACGATGGTCTACATCATCAATGTAGCGCACTCATTTTACCTTCATACCAGGCGGAACGACCCGGTATAATTAGTTAGATGAAATATCATTTCTCGCTAATCACGAGAACGATTTACCTCCCAATTTCCAATCGCTGACGCGCATGACCGTCCATGCATCAAGTTCAATGTATTACGGTTGCTGTCACGTTTGAAATGGCGTTGAGGCTCCAATGGAGATGTAGTGTTTTAAGACGCCGTACTAAATCTTCTGTGAGAGCGGTTCAACCGCAATTGAATATTATGGTTTTTACTAATATCGTAAGTGGCATTTCAATCCAATGTCAGATGTATCACCAGAAAGCGAAGGGCAATCGGTTTGTAAACATCCTTCCTTAACTTTATCACCTGTGTTACGTCGTCTCTCTTGTAGCAAGAACAGGCATATTATCTCGTTTACCGCCAGGATATAGCAACCCGTAGTTTGCCTAGACTACCCGAATCGGCACGTAAAAGAGAAGTGGAATCTGCCATATCCTGTGGCACCACCTTTTGCACGAGAGCCTTCACCATTGATTTGGATGGTAGGGCTTTTCGCTGCTTTTTCGTGATAACATTGATAACACCACCGATAGCATCGTCAGAACCATATTTCGCACTGGCGGATCGGCAGCCTGTACAATTTCGATACGTTCCCACATTTTCTGTGCAAATCGCATCACTTCGTCAGCGGCACCGCTGAACTTTAGCCAAGTCGCCCATCACTTACGGCAGCCCATCTACTAGATTACACGTGTGGCGAGCTTCGGCACCACGGATGGACTACAATTCAACACGAATTCCATGGAATCCACAGTGCACGAGATGGCTGCACCGCTTTCAGTGAGATGATATCTTCTAATGACTTCGCTTGTTTTTGCTCAATGTCTCTTTTAGTAATAATACTCACTTGTTGTGAGGTTGCATCTTAGCTCTCTTCATGGGCTTTATCAGCTGTTACATACATTGACAGAATTCCTCAGCTGCATACAGGTGCTACCTAGTAAATAGTACGAACAAGTCATCCAGCCTCACGATATGCCCAAAGCATGCCTATGCGTGGCTGCCAGATGTGCACAGTCGTCCACCATCTTCCTGTAAATACGCGTCCACTCGATGTGTGTTCATCGCATATTCACACTCACATTTATAGCCCATCCTATAGTTTCTTTAGTAAATCTAGATGTAAATGATGTACTATACAATGACAAAAATATCATTTTCTATTATTCTATAGTAAAATGATATTTCAATTCTACTCCAAAATGAGTACCAGATAGCCCAATTAGTTTACTTATTTGCACGATTTTCTTTCTCTTATTTTCATGCAGTGAATATCGCAGTTTACCAGGATACTATTATATTAACATCACATCAAAAGTACCCTAACAACTGTAGGATTAAACACAGTCATTAGGCATCTCTTCTAACTATACAGTTATCCAATACGGGAAGAAACTATATTTCAATTACATAGAACTAGAACTTTGCAGGTTCCTTGGATTCTTGTGTAATTTCCTTAATTTAAAGTTTTCTGCACCGTATAAAGTATCTCGTTGTCCGATTAAGCTTTCGCATCGAAGGCATAGAATGCTTCTAATCAATACATCTTTCCATGGTACATATCCAACTCCACCAACGGTGTAAAGCTACGGATACCATCTCAGGTAACGATCTGGGTACAGCACCCGTTCCATTGCCTCCGAAGAGAGGCTCCATGGTCAAAGGATTTGTAATCGATGAATCCATTCCAGCTACCTGGACGACTCATGGTCCGAATCTCCAAACGATCGAAACGAACAGCCCAGAATGTCTGGATTACCACCATCGTTCGACCTGTTGGGAGTAAAGTTTATGCGTCCTGGCACATAATCATAGTTGTGCGACCATTCATAAAATCGACCAAGGTCTTTATTTCTTGACCATAATCGAAGGAAAATGGTAGCTTGCCCCATTCGATAATTAGCACCAATACTCATGACATTCGCATTGCCATGAAACATTTTTAGAGGATGTTTTCAATCCAGTAGCGTAGTCCATACTAAATTCGTCATTTCCTAAGGAACGCAAGTACCACGCAGTAATGCCCATTTGTTTTCCTCTACCATATGGCGAAGTTGAATGAATCCAGCTCTGTTTGATTGGTGGTATAGTATCAGTTGTAATACAATACCTGTTGCAGGGATAATGGCACCAGTATATGGAATCAATGCTTCCTGGTAGACGGCTATGACCATCGGTGGCTTCCTAAGACACTAACTAGTTTATTGAAATATTGAGCAATTAAGTATGGAGCATAAATCAGAACCATATGTTTTTCGATAGAGATTCACCAAAGTTACCTTCTTCTAAATAATTTAATTTATATAAATCATCCCTACTTTTAGCATTGAATCTCCATCAGCTAATTCCTCTCAACACCTCCGCCAGCGTTAAAGGCATTATTAGCAACACGTCTGCTCATTCTTCCTTCATATCCCTCAAATGGCTGCCTTTATTTCATTGACCATGCCTTTGAGAAATTCTTTTCTCCCTTTTCCAATGCTCTGAATATCCTTTTAATCTTTTAATTTAAAATATAGGGTAGTCTAGATTGATCTCCACTAGGATTAATATCTTGTTTTAAATGAACTTTCGCTCATGGGTCCCACTTCAATAGGTTCCCATCTGGTCCAAGTTCTAAGTCTCCATCATCACTCATATTCATAGCTCTAGATTTACCTTTTAAGGTATACTTTTAATGCTGGCACTTTTAATGGTAACAGTAATATCTTTCCATTCTTGCTTATCTTTATCATATGTTTTAAAGGCTTTATCACTACCATAGGCTTTTGATAATAATATCTTGCTATACGTGCTATAGTATCATACTGAGCATCTGCTACTGGCTTCTATTTCGTAGTAATTTTCTGTTAACTCTTTTGTCTTTTAGTCTCAATTTTTGCTCGTAGTTCGCTTTCTTCTTCCTCCTAGGTGTTACCCAGTCATTACCTGCCAAGTCATCTCTTTTAGCTATCTAGTTCAGTAGTATATTCATCTTTTGTTGATAACTCATATATTCTCCCAACAATTTTTTCAACTGTTGATAGTAATTTACTGTATTAGGGGCATCTTTCACCCTTTTTCAACTTTCTGAGCACCACCCACACGGTTCTCGTTCTTCTTCTGAAAGATTTTGAGTAATCATAGGATGTTCCACAAATTCATCTAGGTCAGTGATCGTTTAAATTTCGTATAATCTCGCATGTGTATAGGAAGAGTCTGAGATGCCGTACTGTGAGAAATCGCCAAATCCTATACGTACTTGCTCTTTATCATGGTCCATACAGTTCGTAGTCCATCAAATTCTTTATTAAACCAGCAATTTGTTGCTCTCATGCGTTCTTCATCACGACCTAAGTGAATAATCCCATTTACATGATGTTTCTCGTCAAATCTAATTCTTCTACTCTACTATGTTGAATGCCTTTGACCCTACTCATTTCATGAGATGTATCAACGCCATTTTGTCCTTGTGCTGTTACATTAGCAATCTACATTCGTTGTGTTATTGATTCGTGCATCAGCACCAACACGCACCGTATGGAGCCCATGTTCACTTTTTATCTTGTAAGTTTTCAATGCCCCATCACTAATATGAGCTTACCGCTGTGACCCGATTCGATGGTCGATTACTACCCTAAATGACTATCATGCCATCCTATACGTAAGTCACCCAGAAAGTAACCCCTTTTTCTTTACTTTCATCAAATGGTTTCTCTAAGACAATGGCATCTCAGTGTCAGTACTATTATATCACTTTCTTATCATGAATGACTTTTCGTCGATCTACTTCTACTCTCTGTCTCTTCGTTTTCACTGGGCTACGAATTTTAAGTTCATTCCAAACTGATATTGACGTCCTTATGAGGCTCTCATCATCATCTCGACGATCAAAATATTATTAATACCAAAATATACTAAGGAATCTTTTATTATTTTCTACGCAATCATATTCCAAATGCCATAGGATTTCAGCCTGTACATATCTGCTCTTTTTCTGTGTTAAACTCATAGGTATGATAGACTTATCATTATTTGTTTTAGGTCCACTTGAGACGTAATATAATTACCACCGCCAGATACTTGAATTCACTGTCCCAGCATTTTATAGCAATAGTCTGTCCAAATACTTCCACTCCAACCACTTTTCTTCATCCTCAAATTCTAATCCTAAGTCTAGTTTATGCATCGTTTATCAAGTAATCGACGAGGTAAATCTGGGTTGGTTTTATTATAAACGCATTCAAATCAGGTATAGCCTAATTTAAATTTAAAATGGTCATTCAAACGTTGTTTTAACTCTAATTCCAGACCATTGATATGAGCTCTTCCGATATTTTAAAAGTATAAATCATATCTGGAGCATGTATATTTTGTAGCTCTATAAACGATACTTTCATCTAAATATGGGGCGAAATCCATTAAATGACCTGTATTGGCAAATGGTCATATAATTCGTAGATTTAGTTACGGAATGCAGTTAATTTTACATAGGTATTTTATTTTCTCCCTTCCAAGGAAATATCAATGTTTTTCGATGTTTCTGGTTTTAAATCTGGATTACCCACCCAGTACCATCCAAGTCGGCAACGACCGCCAGATAGAGGTGCTAGCATTTATTGCAGTTGGACCATACATTTTCCAAATTATAATACAATCGCCCATGCAGGTTCTGTGTAACTGTGTACCAATATTGGCTTTTCAAACGACGGTGTGCATTGCCACCCACATTATGAGTAAACTCATATTGAAAGTCAAGTGAGAACTGAATAAATCACTATGGTCTGCCGAGCAAATCCGGTTGTGAAAATCGTGTCTTTATTCACTTGCCAATGTATCTTGAATGAAGAAATGTTGTTTCCGCAACTGAGCACTTCCTACGGTTTGTTGGTTAATCCGTTTATTGTACTGTCTTTAAATGTCCACCATATAAATCTAGGGCGTACAATTTTAAAGGATGGCTCTTCCATGTAATAGAATAAGGCGATACGCCTTGTTAATCAGATTGGTGGTTTCACTCCATCTATGGTGGTGGAACCCTTGATGTCCTGGACCATGCTTAGCAATCAGTTCTTGATTATACGGGTCACTATACAATCTATCCATTAAATAGAACCGCTCAAATGCTTCTGGATTTCGTCTTTCCAAATTATTTCATGTATAATTCCCACTAGAATCATAGACCAATCCCCATGAAGGCAGATTCATCTAGCCTACAGCTTCTGGTTCAAATAGTTTTTAAAGTCTTCATAAGTAAATTCAGGCACACTGGTATTGCTTGTTCCATCAAACCATACCATCTATGTTCTTTATTCCACCGTAAAGGAGCCATCACTATTTTTATCAAAGGAATGACGATAAATGGTACTGGATGGTTTACCTCACAGCTAAACTTTTCATCATAATCGTCAATGTTACGAACCCATGTATGAGGTGCACTCTTTAGACGACTACCTTCTCCGCTTTCAGTGGTATCAAATGCAAAGCCATAGGACAGTAAATGATTACTTGCTTGCATCTCCTGTAATGTTTTAAGCTCCATTGTTTATGGTCCAATTATCCATAATTCAACGTGTTCTTGCCTTCATAGGTCTACTGTTTCCAAATCTCACTGGTCAGAGTTACATCATCTTCTTTGGTCCGTGCAGAATTCAATTCTACTTTCCAGTTACTTTTTCATCAGAACCAGCATACTGAAGTTAATTTTATTCCATCCAAATCCCGTTTTATAATGCACTCTGGTTCATCGTCAAATTTGTTCGTTTTACATACCGTTCTAAATCTCTTCTATATCGGTCCATGGTGAAGGAAGAATTTGTATCTATTTACATCATAGATAGCTGACAAGCCAATATTGGCATTGGCTCCATAATAGCGGAAGTGAGTTTTTAGGGAATCGATGGTTAACACTTAGGGTCGCCAAAAGGAAAACTCCTTCCTATCTCTTGCGAGCGTACACTGGCACAATATCTCGTGTATTACCGTGGATATTCGACACGACTTTGCCATGCTGACCAGAGTCAGCACGCATGAAGAAACTGCTAAATGGAACGAGTCCTCGATCTCCTTTAGAACGAATACTTTCACCATTAATATGGATATTGCTTTTGTTTGGCTTATTAGTAATGACATTGATGACCCACCAATCGCATCAGACCCATATTTAGCACTCACGCTCCCTTGGATAATTTCAATGCGTTCCACATTTTCAGTACCTAACCGTTGTAACTCATCGCCTTGACCTTGTACTAGCAAGTACCACCCATCACAGGTTGTCCATCCACTAAAATCAACGTATGTCGTGGTTCTGCACCACGGATGGATACGCCGACGACTCCATGCCATCCACTGCACGACTCACACCAGCTTGGGTAAAAATAATATCTTCTAGATTTAGCTTGCTTTTGTTCAATATCTTTTTAGTAATGATTTTGCACTTGTTGGGGAGTTGTATTTTGCTTTCTTCTTGGGCACGATCACTGTTACATCATACAGCACCCTCAGCCTGTACAGGTGCTACCCCCTAATAAATAGCATGAGCAAGCTATCCAGTTCATGACAGCACTACTCAGAGACGCCTATGATATGGTTTATAGTTGAGCATAGTTGTCCATCATCTTCCTATATACAAATATCAATGATACTTACTTCATTAATTATATGTAGTGCTAATTATAATTTTACATCTCACTCTAAATAGGCAAAGAACGCTCCATTTGAATATCAAATTGTAACAATAACTCATATAAGATATATATGTGTCACTTTTCACTTTTCATTCATTTCTTTCGTATCATTCGTCGATCCAAAGACTCCATACCATATTTTGAAGAATACAAGGCTATAGCTGATACTCATCAGTCCATAGCCTTTGTAGTATATGACTACCATTTGTATTCTGATTGTATATTTTAACAAGGTCTTTAATGGCTACCTCTTGTTGTAATCATCCGTCTTTGTTCTAATAAACGATTGAGTTTTTGCCTCTTGTTCTTGCATACGGCGCTCTTGCATTTCTTACATTTCCTGGAATTTTCTAACGCACTCTTCTGGAAAGTACTTGTACTGGTAGCTGGCGGTGCGTACTGTGGTACATCGTCGCCGCCATGTCCACCCCTAAATGTCGCTCCATTATAGGAGCGTTGTTTGGTCACTGTCAAAAGGCAACGCCCGCGCAAACATTGTCCCTTCATCAGTATAATGGGCGCCTAGGAGCACGTCCTGTTTTGCAGAGGTATGTCGCACACGCACCATAATTTCATTGTAGGCTCTGTCGATTTGTTAGGCCGCTGGTTTTAATGCTGCTGAGGCTGCATTCATGGCATCTCGCTTCGATCGACTTTCACTGCGAAGTGCTTGTACCTCTTGACGAACACCATTCACCAATATAGTAGTTTGTGTGTCTATACATCTCACCCAGCATTGTTGATGCTTGTATTAAGCACACACGTTTTAGCTGGTGCCACATTGACAGCATCTGTATCTCACGTAACCTGCCGCCACATTATTAATTTGACGAGTTAATCCTAAGTCTGCATTACCAACGGACACCACCCAATGAGCCTTCCCATGGAAGCACCAGAAAAGCATATCTTTTTATATTTTGCATCGCCGCCGTTTTTCCATTTCTTTGGCAATTATATTGATGCAAGGCAGTCGTAGCATTAGCAGCATCACGTTTTTCGTGTATCACCATAAATACGCATCATATTCTGAAATACGTAATTGGGCACTGATTTTGCAATACTTTCATCGGCATTTTTAATAATTGCTTTTGTGCCTCATAGGCTGTTACATCAGAGACTATGGTAACGTATCCATCGTCGTCTTAGTTGTTGGATTATATCCTACTGTAAAGCAGTCCCAGATGTTGCAGAACTAGCACCCAGGGCAACACCATGGCCCACAGTACTCTTCGCAGCCTGTCTCAGTACATTCACTGCTGCAGAGTACCAGCACGAGTACTCACTACCACTGTATTCACAGCATTGCTTTGTATTAGCGCCGATATTATACTGCGGTTGGTTATTGGCTAAACTTTCGACCTAGAGTAATTCCTTGGATTCCCACCTCGCATGTGAATATAACCCAATGGCTGCGATCCATAGCCTTTTGCACTCAGCCTCCTCCGGCCACTTGATGTTTCTGCATCTCGGCTAGCAACAGAATAATGTCCTAATGCCCTCAGGAAAATACGCCCATCGCCGTAGAATATATGCCCCAGAAGAGCCTAGATGTACCACTGCGGTAGAGCATACACCAATCTCACCATCTACTAATCTATTACCGGCTTTGATTACCAATACAATTTCATCCAACACTGCTCAGATAGCCCCTGTGCCTACTCGCAGCACCATAATAAGTACGACTATGGTAAGATGCTTCGTTTCATTTTTTAGCATCTGCCCCTATGGCAACAGAAAGTCCTGCTGAAGCTGTCGAGTTTCGACCAATAGCAATCGCCCTTGGGATTCTGTATCATTCGTGTTGCACCACTACCGATAGCAATGGTTTCTGTATCTTTGAGCCTTGTCTATTATCCGATCGCCACAGATGTATCCATTCGCTTTGAGGCATCGCCAAAAGAGGCACTATAATCAATTCGTTGCATTCGATGCATGACCCAGTGCGGATTGAACACCCGTAGCATTGGCAAATGCCCCACATGATGCAGACATTATTGGTAGCTGTCGCACTGTCCCCCACGGCTGTGGAATCCACCAGAAGTTAATGTTTCATTACCAATACCGATGGAACGACCACCAGTAGCGCCACAAATCGCTAGTAGCTGGCTCGTTGATGGCATACACCAATAGATATACCGCTCCCCTGTGGCATAAGAATTGAACCACCGCCACACCATAGTTCCACTAGATAAGGTATGGGCACCTTACCATGGTGTTGATATTCTTTGCTTCCCGCCTCAGTACCAATGGCTAGTGCATCAATAGCGGTGGCTTTAGTGTCCAACCAGCTGTGGCATTTCCATCACTGGCTTCTGTATTAGCACCAATGGCAATGCTCTGATTGCCCGATGCATTGGCATTGGTCCCTACTGCTAATGCAGCATATCCAGTGGCACTGGTACCTCCACCATTAACTACTACGCCAGAATCTGCCCACCCTATATTAGGAAAACACTGCATAATGCTACTACAGCGATTAAGTTACCTACTTCGTATACTTCATTTTCATCTCCATGATTCTATTATTTTATTATTGTATTATTCTTATCCTCAAAAAATGTTTCAAATGTCCACAAAAATTAGATTGAATTAAAAAGCAATTCAGAATATCACAGTTAAATTTATCATCAAGATTGTATCAACTATGTGCTACTTCTACATCTGTAGTATTAAAATTAGACTATAGCTAACTTTCATGATTATATGTTTATATTTCATTGACACTTGTCACAGGTAGAATATAATTAAATAAGTATGAATAGGGGAAATAAAAATTCATGCTTTTGGGTATATTCTAGTTTTAGGTAAGGAGAATTATTATGAAATTCTTCTTTAAAAGCGCTATGATTGCAGATTGAGTAGTAACTGCGGCTTTGGAGTATCTCAATCTGCTGATGCTGTGTACATGTTAAACTCTGAAGTAGTGCTATCCAGCATTTACAATATGCGCTTCCATTGGTGTTCGTACATACGAAAATCCAATGATGAAAGACGCAATGAATAAAGATGCTATTGTAGTTATGTCTTTGGGTACTACTTTCAAAGATACTGCGTTAAACAATGATGTAACAATCAATGAAACAAAGCACAACATCCAAATGTAAAAGTTGTGATCAGTTTACATTTCATATTATTATTGATCGTATTAAGATATGAAGGTATTACATACCTTACCCTGTGAAGTATTGGATCAATTGAAAGCTGATGGATACACTCGTGTTGCTTTTAAAACATTGAATATGATTCGTGTATGGAATATAACCATGTTGTGCTGTATTCAACCATCATAAACAAGATTTCAAAAATGACATTAGTGTTGCTCTTTTAATGTACTGGATGTCCAAGAAGAACAACGCGATGATATTTGAACAAGCATTGTAGCATACTCTTCCCAATTCCCTATGATTCAAAGATTCTGTTGTATTGATTATGGCTCATGGTACCAGATTCATCTAATGTTTATTATGCAGTAATCCAAGATTGTATCGATTCCATGGGATTCCAAAATATACCTTTTACATTGTTGAAGGATGCTAAACCTTGAAACAGTAATCCTCAATTGAAAGAGAAAGGTATCAAACAGTTACATTAATGCCATTAATGATGGTTGCTGGTGACCAGTGCAAACAATGATATGGTGGTGACGAACCTGATTCTCATAAAATATCCTTGTGATGAAGGTTTCACAGTAGACATTTCATCCATGGTGTGGTGAAACCAAAAATCCGTGATATCTTTAGCTGAACGTGCTTCCGGCTATATGATGCATTAGTAAATAATCGTATGTTTCATGTATAGTATTTATATATAGGGGATATGTTTCATCCCCTTATTTGAAAGAATAAATGAATATATATTAAAATTTGTAGTGCTTTGTTCTACTTCCCTTCTTTTTTAGTATGTGGAAAAAACAGCTCTCTACAGAAACAACTCACTGTCTCTTTTACCAACAGTCCTATACAATTCCTACTAACCCATCAGATGTAGTAGTCACTCTAATTCTATTTCTAAAAGATCTATTGTAGGTGGCAGCCATCGCTCGTGTTGAAAAGGTAATGAAAATACGCAGTTAAATGGATTATTACCACGTAGGCATACAGCTAGTCCTAATATGGAACAGTTAGTTGGTCTACATCCTATTTAGTATTAGGATCAGCCAACATGAAAAATTTAAAGGGGTAATTAGATATAAATAATATCTTCCATCTATTTTGATTAATTACGATGGAATCAATGATAATATTTTTTAACATTATTGGGCAATATTTTCCACAGAAGAGGTCAACTGAAGATTACAATAAAAAATCGATAGTGAAAGCCTCAATTCAAAGGACAAACCGTCAAAGTTGCTATTACGTGCTACTGGTAAATCTGTAACAGCAGAAACTCCACTAGCAATCACAGCGTCTATGGTTCGTGAATTGGGCATTACCAATGTGTAGAACAACATTTAAAGGATAATAACTTAAAACAGTGTGCCTTATTCCTTAGGAAATATTGATCAGAGATAACCCGGACATAATCCTTGTCGTTACCATGAAAAAGTGATGAAATCAATGAACTTTACAAAGAATGATTAGCAACCCAGATTTAATCATTATAAGTTGTGTGAAAATGATGTCATCTTCTTACCTTATCCTAATGGTTTTATTGAATGCTTGTGAAACAATAGAAGTTATGTGAATTAGTTAATATTATTTATGGTGTGAAAGTACAATTAGGGGGTCTATTAATGCATGCTAACGTATAGCAAATCATATACTGTATAGCATGCATTTTAATTTGCTATCTTCTTGTTTATTCTCAACTACTTACAAATTGTAAGCAGTTCTACTCCTTCCTTTAACTTTTGATTTTATTTTGAAAACATATGTTACTTCTCAAACTTCCTATTGGCTGCCTCTACTGCAATGTAAGATTTTAAATTTTAACTTTCCCAAGAAATATCTATAATATCAAGATTATCAAATTTAACAGTTAAAATTTCATCACTTTCTTCTGAGTAGAAATCATATAATCTACAATCATTACATTCTCTTCCATCTGCCCATAATCCAATATTCGTAAATTTTCATATTGAATAAATTCATTTACATCTTCTGGTAAATCAAGTTCTAATTCTTCTTATGAAATGTAATATATAGCTATCTTCAATAGATATTCTCCTATTATTTTCATAGATTTTATGTTATATTCACCAAAATTTTGTAAAACTTCGTAAATTATCTAACAATTGTGTATTTTAGCTGGTTTACCATACCAAAGTGTTGTATTGAATTCCATTTACCTCTTCTTCCCACAATACAACAACATCGTTTCTAAATCCCATATCATCAAGTCTCAATCCATTTTACTAAATTTCCACTCTCCAAAAATTCATGTTTTATCCATATTCTACCTCTTTAGGGATAATACTTTTGCTACAGTTTCGTCGAAAAGTTGGATTCATATAAAATCTTCTTTTTATTTAATAAATAGTTCATATATCCCTTTTGAAATTAATTTATCGGTATCATGCTCCAAAACAACATCACAAAGATTTCTCCCTTTTCATCAAGGCACCCAAAATATGAAACTAGGATACCGTCCATCTCCAAACCAGACTGAATCATAGGAATTGATAAATCTGTATTAGGAATTTTAAAGTTTAACCCAGCGTCTCCATCTTCCTTTGAAATTTTGGATATTTCATGGCATTTTCTTTAAATTCCTCTGCAGCAAAATCATCATAAATATCAGTATTTTCTTTTATACCACTTCTTCACAAAAATCGTACAAATATTTACCTCTTGTCTACACTCAACTACAGTTGCCAATCCTGCAAACAAACCATATAAATCCAAAAATACTTTCAATATCTCACACCTTCTAGGTTGTTTCATCACCTTTAAAGCTCTCGTAATAAATCAGGCATATTTTCATTAAATTTTGCCCTTTTGTAAGTACATACAACGAGCAGTGTTCTTCTTCGATTCCTCCTCGCATACCAAAGTTTCACTGCTATACTTTCCTCTTTGGTACTTTGGTTAAGTGTTTTTCTTGCCTCTACTCAGCCAAACCAGCCATCTCTTACCAAAAGTGCTCTCCTGTAGGAAATATGATTTCTCCCATTTCTAAAACAACATAATAATCCATGAATTTCCCATCACTCCCGTATAGTTCATAGGGCACTAATAAATGTTTTATCATGTTTCATATTTTTCAATCCAGATTCTTTTGTTGTATCTCATATATACCTCCTTTAAAATTTATCGTTCTACCCGACTCCCAATCTTTCACCATCGTATTTAGTAGTATCCTACGATCCATATCAAACATCTTTGCTTTTGAAACTTATTTTCTTCAAAAGTCTAGTCTTGCTAATCTTTAATGATATAAAGTTCAAATTCAGCTGAGATCCAAGAAGCAAATTTAAAAGCAATATCTCATGTGCGAAACGTACGACCACCTCTACCAATCCTTTACAATGTAAGCCTTTGGCATTTGGTAGTCGTTGCCCACTTTCTGTGATACTGTAAAAGGCATTGCTCACCTGCTTTTAAAACCCCTCGAATTCGAGGGGGTTAAATTCTGGATTATTTAACTCTCCTTAAATTCCTAAATTTTACAATCATCTAAATATTAGATTACTCTCAAACAACACATAGATTTTTATTTTAAGAGTTTTAATTTTGTGCGTATACACTGAAACCCGATTTAATTCAGTCGCACCTCGACCGAATTGCAAAATTATTTGTCACTTTCACTCATTACTATACTGCTGTTATTTTATGTTGTGTTTTTGTTTTTTGTTTGTTGTTTTTTTTTTTTGTTTTTTGGTTGTTTTGTGTTTTTTTTGTGTTGTGTGTTGTTTTTTGTTTTTTGTTTTTTGGGTGTGGTTTTTGTTTGGTTGTTTGTCATACAATTATTGATTTATATACCACACCATCAGCACATCTCCTAACTCGAAAAGCAAATCGGCACAGTCTCCTATGATTAGTGACTATGCCAATATACAAAGAGTAATAAACTTCCTTATTAAGTTTTGCTCAAGTGCTGCCAACAACTGTATCCGCAGACAAGGGAAACGCTACTTTCTACGTCTGTTCTAACAGCAAATACTCTAGTAATTTCTTTCCGTCATCGCATCTTTGGCGATCCGTCATCATCCTACGACTAACTTGAGAGTGCTGGGACGCGACCCGATGAGAATATTGAGCAGTTTGGTTCAATTGCTGAAGAACCATCACGCTGCTAACCCTTCACGGCGATTTAAGTCCCAGTACAGCATAACCTCCAATTGGTGAAGTAATGTCTCAACATACGTGGTTGGTTCATCTAAAATTCAATCACCTGCGGCTCCTGTGCCAAATTAGAAACACATGGCAATCCACACGCGTCGTCGTTCTCACGGATCAAAGAAGATACTAGCTGATCCCTGCAAATGACCCACTCTAGGCTGGACTTCCCAGGGCAGACCATCTACCACGTCTTTATCATGAGCTTGTTGCTTCCAATCAAGATTGGTAAGCGAATCGACCACAGCTGACGAGAGTTCTTCTACTAACATATCTTTTCGGGATAGATGGTACTTGTGGTAAGAATGCCATATCTCAGCTAATCTTTTATTAGCATAGCCCTTTGCCTCCTTTCCCTGCAATTTGGATGGTTCTGCATCTTTTCTAATTGCACTAGTACTGGCAATGCATGTAATGTACTGTGCCACCACAACCATGACCGATTAAGGTAGCGATTTCCCTTCATAGACCGTCCAATCGATGCTCTCGAAGACTTTCTTTTCACCGAAGGAGCCACACACGACAATGCATCACACGAAATTACTGGTTTACTAGTCATCCCCTCCTCAATAAATACAAGACGAATGGAGCGCCGAAGAAAGCCATACAATGGATGCCACTGGAATCTCGATTAGGACCATCACGTACGTCCCACTGTGTCGCTGATGACTAGCATAAAGGCTCCTAAGAAGGCGATCCTGGCAATAAGAAGCGATGTTAACTGTGCTCAACATCATGCGCGCAATGTGCGAATAATCAATCCTACGAAACCAATTGCCGGCTACTGGACACTTTGCACTTCTGTTGCTAGGAGGTTGCCAGCAGTCATCATAAACTGTGTTTTTCAACGGCTAAGCTTCAAGCTATTGAGCCTGTTTCATCACTTGCTAAGTATGGTCAATCGTTTTGCCCCTAAGAAAGCAAAATACCAAGCCCCTATGGTATAAGGAATTGGCATATACTTGCACAACTACGAGCGGTTAGACGCACCAACCATCCATACAACGCCCCCTTGTACGCGATCCCCATAGAATACAAGCAAGGCAGATATCATGGACCCGGTGGAATGCAGCAACAAAACAATAATTCGCTAAGATAATACGACTTGCATGCCTTGCTTCAAGCCAGGCATACACAAGAATAGCCGTCAAAGTTAAATAAAGGTACGAGTGGTACCGGCATATTCTAGGTAAGGAAATAAAATTAATACAATAACACCAGCTAACTTCTGCGCCTGGAGGAAACCTCAATTTGCGATCTGCTAATGCATTTTCTATAA